>OGYQ01000109.1_pt1 | contig 107717 bp, 94 predicted proteins | sample 1576641 | NCBI WGS metagenome assembly OGYQ01 (sample SAMEA3541476, study PRJEB24748) | human gut metagenome | biome: human gut; feature: human-associated habitat; material: faeces | place: China | collected 2012 | reverse complement strand
TTTCCGCAGAAGGGAGAGATGCCAGATGGAGAGGACTTTCCGCAGAAGGGAGAGATGCCAGATGGAGCGGACTTTCCACAGAAGGGAGAGATGCCGGATGGAGAGGACTTTCCGCAGAAGGGAGAGATGCCGGATGGCGAGGACTTTCCGCAAATGGGAGAAGCTCCCAATGGAGAAGCTGCAGATATCAAAATGGGAATCATGGGTGGAAATGGCGGCGCAGATCTGAACTATACAGATGATGATCTTGACAGCTATTCTACAATCTGGGATGGTGAGATCACAGATTCGGATAAAAAAGACCACAAGCGGGTGGTAGAAGCCTTAAAAAATATCAGTGAAGGTACAGATTTGGAAACCTATATGGATGTAGATAATATACTGAAATATATGGCAGTTCACACCTTCGTGGTGAACGATGACAGCCTTTCCGGTACTATGGCGCATAATTATTACCTGTATGAATATAATGGCAAGCTGAATATTTTGCCATGGGACTACAACCTTTCCTTTGGCGGTATGTCCATGGGCGGCGGAATGGGCGGACAGTCCTCCGGGGCAACCTCTGTGATCAACGATGCCATTGACACGCCGTTTTCCATCACCAGCTTCTTTGATGCCCTTCTGGAAAATGAGGAATATCTGGAACAGTACCATGAGTACCTGAATGAGCTAGTGGAAAAATATGTGAACGGCGGTGAGTTTGAGAAAACTTATGAGAGAATCCGCAGCCAGATCGATGACCTGGTAGGAAATGACCCCACTGCTTTTTACAGCTATGAAGAATATGAGGAAGCCGCAAATATGCTAATAGAAGTGGTACAGCTTCGGGTAAAAAGCGTCAGCGGCCAGCTGGCAGGCACTATTCCATCCACAGACGAAGGCCAGCAGCAGGATTCTTCCAACCTGATTGATGGCTCAGACATTGATCTTAGTGTAATGGGCAGCTTTTCCGGTGGGGGAGGCGGAAACGAAGGTCAGGGAAAGGATAATGGCTTTGCAGGCACGCCCCAGCCTTTCGATGCAGGAGATGTTTCTCCGATATCTGAGGAAAAAGCTGATTTACAGGACTCCAATCAGGATAGTGTAAAATAAGAAAAAAACGGAACTGCGAAATCTATACTGCATTGTAAAGATTAGATAAGTAAACTTCATCGGCCGATAAAAATGCTTGTCATAATAGAGTGAATCCGTTATAATTTTTTATATATAAGATGCAAGAATAAATAATATTCAGATAATTACAACGGTGAAAAGAGGAAAACGTAGTCATTGTAGTTGTGCAGAATTATATAAAGGGGGATTTTACTATGACAAAGATGAAGAAATTGTATTTACCCGTTCTTACCGCGGCAGCCATTACATTTTCCATTTTCGGAATGCCAAAGAAAGCAGAGGCCTCCTGTAATACCTATCAGGTAAATGTAGCCAAGGGCTATCTGGCTCTTCGTACAGATACAGCCTTTGACAGCAAAAATGAGATTGGAGAGCTTTACAATGGAGATCTGGTAGAGGTGATGGATTATACAGGTGCCACCGGCTACTGGTATGTATACTCACCGAAGTATGATACCTTCGGTTATGTGAATAACGATTATCTCAATTCTATTTCTTCTTCTGTATCGGCTTACGATACCATGTGGACTGTAAGCGTGGAGAAAGGCTATCTGGCACTTCGCAATGCGGCATGCTATGACTCTGCCAACGAGATCGGCAAGCTGTATTCCGGCGATAATGTGTGGGTTTGCGACAGCAGCGATTCTACGTACTGGTATGTATACTCACCGAAGCTGAACTGTTATGGTTTTGTAAATCAGGAATATCTGTATACAAATGAAGATATGGATGCGGGAACCAGCTATTTCGGTGAGACCAGAATGGTCAGCGTAGCCAAGGGTTACCTGGCACTTCGCAATATGAAGGCTTATGATGCTTCCAATGAGATCGGAGAGCTTTACACCGGAGATGTAGTCCAGCTTCTGGAGACAAGTGATCCGAAGTACTGGTATGTATATTCTCCGAAATATGATATGAACGGTTTCGTGAACAAAGACTACCTGGTAGGCGGCAGTACATTCGCTACCAAGTCTGTCAGTGTATCCAAGGGTTATCTGGCACTTCGCTCTGCCATGAGCTATGATGAATCCAATGAGATCGGAGAGCTTTATACCGGTGACACCGTAGTGGTGATCGACTCCAGTAACTCCCAGTACTGGTATGTATATTCCACCGGTCTTATGATGTATGGCTATGTAAATAAAGATTATCTGTACTAATTTACTGACCATTTGAAGCGCTGCTGTTTTTAATTAGACAGCAGCGCTTTTTTATTGTATTTAAAAGACAGGTGTGCTAAAATTACAAAGTAATTGAATTTTGTTAAGTGAACAGCATGCCGGAGACTTTTTATAAGCTTTGGAAATGCTGCTAGAGGGAACCAGGGTAAGAGCCTGGACGGTTGCGGCCACTGTAAGCAGGAAGGTGTACTTCAAAATGCCATTGCATACCTATATGCGAGAAGGCGGGGAACACTATTATAACCTGTAAGTCAGGAAACCTGCTTGGCAAAGTAAGAAGGAGCTTCCGTTAAAAGTATCCCTTTTAGCTGCCGTAATGACAGCTTTTTTGAAGCCCCATCTTTTCGGTTACAAAACAAACGAAAAGAGAGGAAAAACAAATGAAAAACAAAGAATTAACAAGAAGAATCATGGCACTTGCAATGGCAGCAGCTTTGTCTGTATCTGTAAGCCCGGTTGTTTATGCCGCAGAGCGTGCAGACGCCCAGACTATCAAGGAAGACAACCAGCCGGCAGCTGACGCCGAAGAGAGCGCAGAGGAAGCAGAGGGTACAGCAGAGGAAGGTACCAAAACCGAGTATCCGCTGACCATCACTACCTATGATTATGACGGAAACGAAATCGAAACTACCTATGAAAAAGCACCGGAAAAAGTTATTGCTGTATATCAGGGAAGTATTGAGACTATGCTCTCCCTTGGACTTGAGGATCGCCTTGTAGCAACAGCAGGTCTTGATAACGAAGTTCCGGACGATCTTAAAGAAGCATTCTCCAAAACAAATTATCTTGATGAATTTACCCCATCCCTTGAAACTGTAACCATGCTTGAGCCTGACATGATCCTTTCCTGGAGTTCCCTGTTTTCAGACAAGAACCTTGGAAATGTAACAAATTGGATTGACAAAGGCTGCAACACTTATTACAACTCCAATACACGCCCTGGCGGAGCTAGAACTCTTGAGAACGAGTATACAGATATTCTGAACCTTGGTAAAATCTTCGATGTTCAGGACAAAGCAGAAGCAATCGTAGACAACATTAAAGATGTAATCAACAACACTCTTGAGGCAACAAAGGACGCTGAAGAGAAACCAACCGTTATGGTTCTTGAGCCATTAGGAGAGAACATTACAAACTACGGCGCAAGCAGCCTTGGCGGAGATATGGTTACACAGCTTGGTGCAACACTTGCAAACCCGGATGCTTCCACAGTTGGAAAGGAAGACATTATCGCAGCTAACCCGGATGTTATTTTCGTCGTTTACATGCCATATGCAGGAGATGATCCACAGAGTGTTATGGACAGCCAGCTGGCAGTTATCCAGGAGGATGAAGCTCTTCAGAGCCTTGATGCGGTAAAGAACGGTCGTGTTTACCCAATCATGCTCAGCGAGATGTATGCAAGTGCAACACGTACCCAGGATGGAATCGAAACCTTTGCAAAGGGCTTATATCCAGACGCAGCAATTGACTAAGTGAGGAAACAACAGTGAAAAAAGAAAAGGTTGTCCGCACATCTATGTATGCGGCAGTGCTTATTTTTCTGATACTGTTTCTGGTGTTTTCCGTGCTTGCAGCAGTTACCTTTGGAAATGCAGACCTGTCTTTGAGGGATGTATACAGTGTGATTTTATATAAGCTTTTTCACATCAAAAGTCTGGCCGCTTATGGAGAAGGGGCAATACATGATGTGGTGTGGCTGATCCGTCTTCCAAGGGTGCTGCTTGCACTGGCAATCGGAATGGCACTTTCCGTGTGCGGAGTGGTGATGCAGGCAATCGTGCAGAATCCTCTTGCAGATCCCTATGTGCTTGGAATTTCTTCCGGTGCCTCTCTTGGGGCAACCCTTGCAATCATGCTTGGCATAGGAAGCTTTCTTGGCGGAAACTCTGTGGGAATCTGTGCATTTATGGGAGCTATGCTTACATCATTTGCAGTTATCGCTATTGCAAACATGGGTGGAAAGGCAACGTCTGCCAAGCTGATTCTTGCCGGAATGGCCATTAGTGCGGTATGCTCTGCTTTTTCAAATTTTGTAATTTACATCACAAATGATAAAAACGCTGCTACAGAGGTTATGAAGTGGAACATGGGAAGCCTTGCAGGGGCAAGCTGGGCGAGAGTGAGTGCGATGATGCCGGTTACACTGGTGTGCGTTCTGCTTTTCCTTACACAATATCGAAGCCTGAACCTGATGCTTCTGGGGGATGAGGTATCTATTACCCTTGGAACAGACCTGCACAGATTAAGAACAGTATATCTGGTGGTAGCTTCTGTAATGATCGGATTTGCGGTATACTGTGCAGGAGTTATCGGTTTTGTTGGACTTGTGATTCCTCATGTTGTGCGGATCCTTTTCGGAACAGATCACAGTCGCCTCATTCCACTTGGTGCACTTCTTGGTGCATCCTTTCTGATCTGGTGCGATGTGGCATGCCGCGTGATCCTGAAAAATTCTGAAATGCCTCTTGGAGTTTTGGTTTCTATTATCGGTGCGCCTTGCTTTATTTATCTGCTGGTGAAAAAATCCTATGGCTTTGGAGGAAGAAAATGAGAATAACAACAGAAGATATTCGGGTTGGTTTTCATACCAGGCAGATTTTGAAGGGGATTTCTGTTGATAGTGGAAATAAAGAACTGGTTGGGATCATTGGACCAAACGGAAGTGGAAAATCCACTCTTTTGAAGTGTATATACCGTGTACTGAAGGCTGATTCAGGGGCTGTTTATCTGGACGGGGATGAGCTTTATTCCATGAATGCAAAAAGCTCTGCAAAGAAAATGGCAGTGGTAGCCCAGCACAACTATTATAATTTTGATTTTAGCGTGCGGGAGGTTGTTCTCATGGGACGCGCTCCCCACAAAAAGGCACTGGAACGAGATAATGCAAAGGATTATCAGATTGTAGAGGAAGCTTTGCAAAGGGTTCAGATGGAGCAGTTTGCGGACAGAAGCTTTTCTACATTGTCTGGAGGCGAACAGCAGAGAGTCATTCTCGCCCGTGCCCTTGCACAGCAGACCCCTGCACTGATTCTGGATGAGCCCACCAATCATTTGGATATTACTCACCAGATTATGCTGATGGAGCTGGTAAAAACGTTGGATGTAACCGTGATTTCTGCAATTCATGACCTGAATATTGCAGCTGCATACTGCGACAGGATTTATATTCTGAAGGATGGGGTCCTGGAAGCCTGCGGCACACCAGCAGAAGTGCTTACTCCTGAAATGATTAAGAAAATCTACAAGGTAGACGCAGAAGTGGCTTACGACAGCCTGGGAAAAATGCATATTTTATTTTTGTGACGATGCTTTGGTGAAAAAATGGAAAAAATAGGAATACTTACCTGTCTTCACTCTAATGATGTCTGTGCCAGGGTGGGGTGTCTGTCCTCCTTTTGGCAGAGAAAGGATTTCTTTGCAAAGTATGCTGAGGATACCATACTTGCAGCCATGCTTACCTGCAACGGCTGCAAGGGTGATAATCCTTCAGAACCGGAAGAGGATAAAGGAATCCTGGAAAAGCTGGACCGGCTTGTAAGTGAAGAGGTTAAAACTGTACACGTAGGTGTGTGCCGTCTTATGGATGATAAAAAGGAATGTTCGAGAATGACAAAGATCTGTGAAATGATAGACAGTCGAGGAATTCAGGTAATAAGAGGTACGCATAGAGAATGAAAGGAAGAGCGGGAAACCGCTCTTCCTTTCGTATACGAGGAGATTGCGCATAGTCAATAGAGAAATTTCACATTTTTTTAGATTGAACAAAAAATAGGGCAATGCTATACTAAATATAATAAGATGTTTATTCAAAACATCAGAAAAATCGGAAACAGGAGCGTGATAAATTGCAGGATACCAACGAAAATTATATTCAGCTTGAAAAAGTATCTAAAATATATGGAACAAAGGAAGTAAAAATCATAGCGGTAGATGAGATCAGCTTTAACATTTCCAAGGGCGAGTTTGCCGTGATCGTAGGTCCAAGTGGTGCCGGCAAGACAACCGTTCTGAATATTCTCGGAGGAATGGATACTGCCACCAGTGGCAAGGTCTGGGTAGATGGGAAAAACATTGCCAAGTATAATAACCGCCAGCTGACCAGCTACCGAAGAGATGATATTGGCTTTGTCTTCCAGTTTTATAATCTGGTGCCGAACCTGACTGCGCTTGAGAATGTGGAACTGGCAGGGCAGATATGTAAGAACCCTATGGATCCGAAAACCGTTTTGGAAGAAGTGGGATTGAAGGACAGACTTGGGAACTTTCCGGCACAGCTGTCAGGCGGAGAGCAGCAGAGAGTTTCCATAGCAAGAGCTCTTGCCAAGAATCCAAAGATGCTTCTTTGCGATGAACCAACAGGTGCGCTTGACTATCAGACCGGTAAGGCAATTCTGGGACTTTTGCAGGATATGTGCCGTCAGAAAGGGATGACTGTGGTTGTTATTACCCACAACTCTGCGTTAACTCCTATGGCAGACCGTGTCATCCGAATTAAGAATGGCAAGGTAGCACAGATGACACTGAATGACCATCCAACTCCGGTAGAAGAAATTGAGTGGTAGGTGAACGAATGAAAGCACTTAGAAAAGAATTCTGGATGGAAATCCGAAGGAGTAAGTCAAGATTCATTTCCATCCTTCTGATCGTAGCCCTTGGAGTTGCCTTCTTTTCAGGTATTCAGGCCTCCTCTCCGGATATGCGCTATTCCGGTGATGCCTATTATGACGAGAGCTGTCTGATGGACATTAAGGTTGTAGGAACTATGGGGCTTACGGAAGATGATGTGGAAACGCTTAAGAATATAGATGGCATAGAAGCAGCCGAGGGAGCCTGGTCCACAGATGTAATGTGCGGGGAAGGTCAGACGCAGAAGGTGCTTCATATTGAGTCTGTAAATGAGACCGTGAACAGGCTTGATGTCCAGGAAGGACGCCTTCCAGAAAAAGAAGGGGAGCTCTTTCTGGACGGAACCTTTGCGTCTGCCAATGGATATCAGATTGGCGATAAAATGACTCTGCGCGAGGGGAAAGACAGTTCTCTTCTTATAAATACAGAATATACGGTAGTGGGAACAGGAAGAAGTCCTCTTTATATTTCCTTTAACAGAGGAAATACGACTATTGGAACAGGTGAGGTTAATGGATTTGGTTATGTACTTCCGGACAATTTTGACCAGGAGATTTACACGCAGATCTACGTGCTTGCCCATGGGGCAAAGGCGCTTACCAGCTATACAGACGGCTACGAGAACCTGATTGCAAGAATTAAGGATAAGGTGGAGAATATTGCAGATGACCGCTGTGCCATCCGTCTGGCTTCAGTGAAAGCAGATGCCCAGAAAGAAATCGATGATGCCCAGAAGAAGCTGGATGATGGAAAAAAAGAAGCAGATGAGAAGCTTGCAGATGCCAGAGAACAGCTGGAGCAGGGGGAGAAGGAGCTGGCGGATGGTAAAAAGGAATATGAAGAGGGCAAAAAGCAGCTGGAGGATGCGAAGAAAGAAATCGCAGATGGAAAAAGTCAGCTTGCAGATGCCAAAAGCCAGCTGACAGACGGAAAAAATCAGCTTGCAGATGCCAGAAACCAGCTTACTTCCAGTAAAAGTCAGCTTGATAGCGCCAGAAATCAGCTGGATGCGGGCTGGAATCAGGTGAATGCAGCAAAGGCAGAACTTCTGGAGGGACAAGATAAGCTTACTAAGGCAAAGGCTGAGGTAGAGAGCGGTTTTGCTGAAGCAGAGGCAAATCAGAAGACGCTGGAGGAAAATGCGGCCAAATTAGAAGAAGCGAAGAAGCAGATTGCAGATGGCGAAGCTCAGCTGGCACAAGCAAAGCAGACTCTAAATGAGAAACAAACTCAGCTTGATCAGTCAAAAGCGGAGCTTACAGCCGGGCAGGAGCAGCTTGATGGCACCAAGGCTCAGCTAAATGAGCAGAAGCAGCAGCTTGAGGCCGGGCTTTTACAGGTATCCGAAGGGGAGACTAAGCTTCAGGAGGGATTAACTGCTCTTGAAGGAGCAAAAGGCCAGCTGGCTCAGCTGCAAAGTCAGCTGTCAGCAGCACAGGAACAGTATAATGCTGCTCTTGAAAACGAGGCGATTTCGCAGGAAGAAAGGGACAGCCTGGCAGCACAGGTGTCTGAACTGGAGAGTCAGGCAGCTGCTGCACAAAGTCAGATCGATGAAAACACAGCGTCCCTGGAGGCGAACAGGCAGCAGCTTATAGCATCAAGAAGTGAGCTGGAAAGTGGTCTTGCAGCTGTAGAAGAAGGATTTTCTCAGATTTCGCAGAAGGAAACTGAGCTAAATGAAGGATTAAGTCAGCTTGCAGAAGGCCAGGCACAGCTGGCTGCAGGCTGGGAGGAGCTGAAGCAGCAGGAAAGCACTTTGGCAGCATCAAAGGCAGAGACAGAAGCCGGAGAGAAAGAGCTTTTGGATGGTCAGGCGCAGCTGGAAGCTGCAAAGGCTCAGTTAAACAGTGCCCAGCAGGAAATTGATGAAAATACAAAGACCATTGCAGAAGGTCAGGCGAAGCTGGATGCCAGTGTGTCAGAACTAAGTGCAAATGAGCAGCAATATGCTTCCGGCCTTGCACAGTATAAATCGGGCCAGCAGCAAATTGCAGAAAATGAAGCAAAGCTGGTGTCCGGAGAAAAAGAAATCACTGAGAATGAAAAAAAGCTGACAGATGGCGAAAATGAAATTGCTGAGAATGAGAAGAAGCTTCAGGATGCGGCAGAGGATCTGAAAAAAGGAGAGAAAGAGCTTAAAGACGGCAGGAAAGAGTACGAAACCTCCAAAAAAGATGCGGAAGATGAGATCGCAGAAAACGAACAGAAGCTGGCGGATGCAAGGAAAGAGCTGGATGAGCTTGAAGAGCCGGAATGGATGGTTACAGACCGTGAGGATCTTCCGGAATATTCAGATTACGGAGATAATGCAGATCGTCTGAAAAGTATTGGTCAGGTTTTCCCGGTTATCTTCTTTCTGGTAGCAGCCTTGATCAGTCTTACCACTATGACCCGAATGGTAGAGGAACAGCGAACTCAAATTGGTACTTTAAAGGCTCTTGGATACAGGAAGCTGGCTATTGCAGCCAAATACATTTGCTATGCACTGCTGGCAACAGTCGGCGGAAGTATTATGGGAATGCTGCTTGGAGAGAAGATTATTCCATATGTCATCATAACCGCATATGGAATCATGTATCACAATGTTTCAAATACGATTTCCATTGATTATCAGCTTAGCTTTGCGTTGATAGCTTCCGGGGCTTCTATTGTATGTACTGTTGGGGCTACCCTTTTTGCATGCACAAAGGAGCTTCAGGAAACTCCCGCATCCTTAATGCGTCCTCCTGCACCAAAGGAGGGAAAAAGGGTGCTTCTGGAGAGAATTACTTTCATATGGAAGCATCTAAGCTTTTCCTGGAAATCCACCATCCGAAATCTTTTCCGCTATAAGAAACGTCTGATTATGACGGTATTTGGAATTGCCGGAAGTATGGGACTGATGCTGGTGGGATTTGGAATTCAGGATTCTATCAGTGATATTGCTGCAATCCAGTATCGGGATCTCCAGCATTATACAGGAATGATCATAGAGGATGAGGATTCCACAGAAAAGGAAAAAGAGGAGCTTCTGGATTTTGTAAAAAATAATAATGAGATTGCACACTGCAACCGGGTACAGATGACCAAAATCAGTGCACCTAAGGGAAATTCCAATATCAGCATTTATCTGTTTGTGCCAGAAAGCCTGGATGAGTTTGCAAAGGATGTAACCCTGCAGAATCGTATTACCGGAGAAAAGTATGAGCTTACAGATGATGGGGCAGCTATCTCAGAGAAAACAGCAGACCTGTTGAATCTGAAGGTGGGAGACACGATCACATTGGAAAAGGCAGGAAAAAAATATACAGTAAAGGTGGCAGTAGTTACCGAAAACTATATGAGCCATTATCTTTATATGACACCTCTTGTTTATGAACAGACCTTTAAGGAAAAACCGGATTATGAGAATATTGTATTCACTGTGAAGGCAGAGGATAAGGATTCGCTGGAAAAAGTGGGAACAGAGCTTCTTACCTGTCCGGCTGCTCTTAGCATCAGCTATACAAGCAGTCTTTCCGCGCAGGTTGACCGTATGCTGAGTACTTTGGATGTGGTAATACTGGTATTGATCGTTTCAGCCGGAATGCTTGCTTTTGTAGTGTTGTACAATCTGAATAATATTAATATTACAGAACGGCAAAGAGAGCTTGCAACCTTGAAGGTCCTTGGCTTCTATGATGGAGAGGTTTCGCAGTATGTGTTACGGGAAAATGTGATCCTTACAGCTCTTGGAATTGTATTTGGAGCTGTGTTTGGAATCCTGCTTCACAGATATGTGATCACTACCGTGGAGGTGGATGCTGTCATGTTCGGAAGAAATATAAAGCCAATGAGTTTTGTATATGGAGGAATTCTGACCAGTGTATTTTCAGCTGTGGTAAATGCAGTTATGCACTTTAAGCTGAAAACCATTAATATGGTAGAATCGTTGAAGAGTGTGGAATAAAGTGCAGCCTGAGCCTTTTTCAAACATGCTCTAAGGCATTCTTTGATATTTCCATGAGGCTTTGGTATAAATTTTGTAATTGTAAAGTTTCGGAAATATGCTTGACAAGTGGAAAAATTACAATTATAGTTATAGCCATAAAAGAAGCGGCTTTTTTCAGATGATACATTGGAAAGTATGACAGCCGCAGCTAAAGGCATTGAAGAAGAGGAGTAAGCGTATGTCCTCCCAGAGAGAAATGTCCGGGGAAGCCTGTGGTGGAAGACATTTCGAGATTCGCATTCGCTGAAGGTAGCTTTGGAGCCGGGGAACTGAATGAGCAGCTAAGCATTGACCGGACAGCATGTGCAGATATAGAACCGGAGGTTTACTGCAGTAGGTTTTCACGCAATTCCAGCGTTATGGGAAAGAGATATGTGAAAGAGACCGGGTATGGATATTTTTCAGAAGAGCCATGCCGGGCAGATGCACATAATGAAGGTGGTACCGCGTTAACTTCGCCCTTCACACAGTTTGTGTGGAGGGCGTTATTTTTTAGGAGGAAAATCATGAGCAAAGAACTTGCAAAGACCTATGATCCAAAAGGAATTGAGGAACGTCTTTACCAGAAATGGATGGACAACGGATATTTTCATGCAAAAGTAAACCCTGACAAGAAACCATTTACCATTGTTATGCCGCCGCCAAACGTAACCGGCCAGCTGCATATGGGACATGCCTTAGATGAGACCATGCAGGACATTCTCATCCGTTTCAAGAGAATGCAGGGCTATGAAGCACTGTGGCAGCCGGGAACCGACCATGCAGCCATCGCTACAGAGGTTAAGGTTACCGAGAAGCTGAAAAAAGAAGGCATCGACAAGGCTGAGATCGGCCGTGAGAAATTCCTGGAATATGCATGGGAGTGGAAAGAAGAGTACGGCGGAAAGATCATCAACCAGCTGAAGAAGCTTGGTGCTTCCGCAGACTGGGAGAGAGAACGTTTCACTATGGACGAGGGCTGCTCCAAGGCTGTTCAGGAAGTTTTCATCAAATTATATGAAAAAGGATACATCTACAAGGGATCCCGTATCATCAACTGGTGTCCGGTATGCCAGACCTCCATTTCCGATGCAGAGGTTGAGCATGAGGATCAGGACGGATTCTTCTGGCACATCAACTACCCGGTTGTTGGAGAAGAGGGCAAATTCGTAGAGATCGCAACTACCCGTCCAGAGACACTTCTTGGAGATACTGCAGTTGCAGTAAACCCGGATGATGAGCGCTACAAAGACATCGTAGGCAAAATGCTGAAGCTTCCTCTCACAGACAGAGAGATCCCGGTAATTGCAGACGAGTATGTTGACAAGGAATTCGGAACCGGATGCGTAAAGATCACTCCGGCACACGACCCTAACGACTTTGAGGTTGGAAAGAGACACAACCTTCCGGAAATCAACATCATGAACGATGATGCTACCATCAATGAACTTGGCGGAAAATACGCAGGCATGGACCGCTACGAGGCAAGAAAAGCCATGGTAGAGGATCTGGACAAGCTTGGCCTTCTGGTTAAGGTGGTTCCTCACAATCACAGCGTTGGAACACATGACCGCTGCCATGCAACTGTAGAGCCGATGATCAAACCTCAGTGGTTTGTAAAGATGGACGAGATGGCAAAGGCTGCGATCAAGACTCTTGAGGACGGCGACCTGAAATTCGTTCCGGAGCGTTTTGACAAGACTTATCTTCACTGGCTGGAGAATATCCGTGACTGGTGTATTTCCCGTCAGCTGTGGTGGGGACACAGAATCCCGGCTTACTACTGCGATGAGTGCGGTGAGACGGTTGTTGCAAGAGAAATGCCAAAGAAATGCCCGAAATGCGGATGCACACATCTTCATCAGGATGAGGACACTCTGGACACCTGGTTCAGCTCTGCACTGTGGCCATTTTCCACACTTGGCTGGCCAGACAAGACACCGGAGCTGGAGTATTTCTACCCGACAGATGTGCTGGTAACCGGATATGATATTATTTTCTTCTGGGTTATCCGTATGGTATTCTCTGCGCTTGAGCAGACAGGCAAGACACCGTTCCATCATGTACTGATCCACGGTCTTGTAAGAGATTCTCAGGGCCGCAAGATGAGTAAATCTCTTGGAAACGGTATTGATCCTCTTGAAGTAATCGACAAGTACGGCGCAGATGCCCTTCGTCTTACCCTGATGACCGGAAATGCACCTGGAAATGACATGCGTTTCTACTGGGAGCGTGTAGAGTCCAGCCGTAACTTTGCAAATAAGATCTGGAATGCTTCCCGTTTCGTTCTGATGAACCTGGAAGGAAAGACCGTAACAGAGCCCGAGAGCGCTTCTCTTTGCTATGAGGACAAGTGGATCCTTTCCAGATTGAACAATGTAATCAAAGAAGTAACCGACAACATGGAGAAATATGAGCTGGGTATTGCAGTTCAGAAGATCTATGACTTCCTGTGGGATGAGCTTTGTGACTGGTACATCGAGATCGCCAAGGTTCGTCTGTGGAAAGCTGAAGAAGATCCGAAGGCAGCAAACGAGGCTCTGTGGACACTTCGCACTGCACTGACTCAGGGACTGAAGCTTCTTCATCCGTTTATGCCGTTCATCACTGAGGAAATCTACTGCACCCTGCTTCCGGAGGAAGAGTCCATTATGATCTCTGACTGGCCGGTTTACAAGGACGAGTGGAATTCTCCGGAGGCTGAGCTTGCAATCGGAAGCTTCCAGGAGGTTGTAAGAGGCATCCGTAATACAAGAACCAGCATGAATGTTCCGCAGAACAGAAAGACTCATCTGATCATTGTTGGAAAAGATGACGCAATCTGCCAGATGTATGAGAACAGCAAGAAGTCTTTCGTAAATCTTGCTTTTGCAAAAGAAATCCATGTTCAGCAGGATAAGGCAGGAATTGGCGAGGATGCAGTTTCCGTTGTTGTTTCCAATGCCGTTGTTTACATGCCTCTTGAGGACCTTGTTGACAAGGAAAAAGAGCTTGAGAGACTGACAAAGGAGCAGGAGAGACTGGCCAAGGAAATTGCCCGCTGCGAGGGTATGCTGAATAACCCGAACTTTGTAAATAAGGCTCCGGCTGCAAAGGTTGATGCAGAGAAGGAGAAGCTTGCGAAGTATAAAGAGATGAAGGATAAGGTTAACACACAGCTTGAGCAGCTGAAGTGATAAAAAGGAGAATTTGGATGAAGCTGAGCAAATTTTGCAATAAGATTTCCCTGATTCTCCAGGCTCTCTGGTGCGCAGTGCTCTATTTTATCATAGAAGCACTGTGCCGCCATTCTATAGCAGATGCCTGGAATTATATGACGGGAAAACCGTTGGTGTTTGCTTATAATACGGCATTTATTTTTACTACCATGCTGATCGTGTACCTGTTTCACAGGCGTGTTTTCTGGCGGGTGGTGGTTTCTGTTTTCTGGTTGTTTCTCGGTATTGTAAACTGTATTTTGCTGTTAAACCGTGTAACTCCGTTTACGGGTCCGGATCTGCATATGCTTACAGATGGAATTGCGATCATGCAGAAGTATCTTCCGTTTTACGGAGTGGTAATCGGATGTATTATTATCGGGCTTGTGCTTTTTGCGCTTCTGATTCTTTTTATAAAGGGACCGAAGTATCAGCAGAAGATTAAGTATCGGTATGTGATTCCTATGATTGTTGTCGGTGCGGTGGCTTTTGGAGGCATAACCCAGCTGGCTCTTGAAAAAAGAGTACTGTCCAATTATTTTGGAAATATTGCCTTTGCTTATGAAGATTATGGATATCCTTATTGTCTGGCAACTACTATTTTTAATACGGGTATCAGTCAGCCAAGAGATTACTCAGAGGAAGAAATTAAGCGAATTGAGAAGACAGAGTCCAATCTTCCGGAAACCAAGGAAGATGGAAAAAGACCGAATATTCTGTTTCTTCAGCTGGAATCCTTCTTTGATCCTACATTGGTAAATTATCTGAATATTTCTGAGGATCCGATTCCCAATTTCAGGAAGCTGATGAAGGAATATTCTTCCGGATATTATAAGGTGCCGGCTGTTGGAGCAGGTACTGCAAATACGGAATTTGAAACAATTACGGGAATGAGTCTTCATTATTTTGGTCCTGGTGAGTATCCTTATAAGAGTATACTCAAAGAGACTACCTGTGAGAGCGTTCCTTATGTTTTGAAGAATCTTGGATATTCTACTCATGCGGTACATAACAATGAAGCAAATTTCTATGGCAGACGATCTGTTTTTCCGAATCTGGGGTTTGATACCTTTACCTCGGAGGAGTACATGGAAAATGAAAATCTGCAGAATCCACTTGGCTGGGTAAAGGATAGCATTTTGACAGATGAAATCTTGAAATGTCTGGATTCCACAGAAGAACCGGATTATGTATATACAATCTCCGTGCAGGGACATGGAGATTACCCCAGTGAGCCGATTCTGGATAATCCTGCCATTACCGTGTCCGGGTCTCCTACGGAAGAGCTGGACTGCAAGTGGGAGTATTATGTAAATCAGATTCATGAGATGGATCAGTTTGTAAAGGAGCTGACAGATGCTCTGGCAGATTATCCGGAGGATGTGATTCTGGTAATGTATGGGGATCATTTGCCGACCATGGGACTTACGGTTGAGGATCTTGAGAATAAGTATCTGTTCCAGACGGAGTATGTGATCTGGGATAATATGGGACTGACCAAGAAGGATGAGAATCTGGCTTCTTACCAGATCGCGGCGGAGGTGCTGGATCGGGTTGGAATTCATGAGGGTACCATTATGAAGTATCATCAGGCGAGAAGGAATACCAAGAATTATCAGGTGGATCTGGAGACGTTGCAGTATGATGTGCTTTATGGCAAGAGATATGCTTATGGCGGAGAGAATCCGTTTGCGCGGACGAAGATGAAGATGGGGCTTTATGATGTGACCCTTGATTCGATCAGGCTTGTGTCGGATTCGGATTGGACTTATTATATTCAGGGGACGAATTTTACGCCGTCCAGTCAGATGAAGCTGAATGGGGAGTGGTATGATACGGCGTATGTGAGTCCGACGATGCTGGTGATTTCGGGAACAGAGCTGTCGGATTTTGACAGGCTGGCGGTGGTGCAGAGGAGCAACAGTTCGACTAGGAAGGCTCTTAGCAAGAGCTTTGACAGGGCGGTTTATGCACTTTATGACAGTCAGTGGAAGGTGGCTTCCCGGTAGGGGGGTGCCCGGTTCCATCGTGCCTGCTTTGGGGGCGGTGCGCAGAACCCGAAAAATCTAAGACGGCAGAATTTTGCTAAAACCGAAGAAAGGAGAGGACAAACTTGCTCCGTTGGAGCTCAGACAGTGTCCTCTCCTTTTTTTACGTATAATATCCGCTATCTGGTGCGGCGGGTTTTGTCGGATAAAAAGTTACGATTAGGGGTGGACTTCTGGTGTGACTATTATATAATGGTAGAGTAATTACGGATGTGCATTGTGCACAGATGAAGTGATTTTACATAAAGAAATACAATAGATAAAAATGGTGGTTGAAGAGTATGAATTACGAGGAAGCGGTTGCTTATATTGAGGAGACTCCGAAGTTTACGACGAAGAACAGTCTGGAGCATACCAGAGAATGTCTGAGGAGACTGGGGAATCCACAGGAGAAATTTAAGGTGATACATGTTGCGGGAACCAATGGGAAGGGAAGCACCTGTGCGTTCCTGACTTCTATTCTCAGGGAGGCAGGGTATTCCTGCGGATTGTTTACCTCTCCCCATCTGGTGAAGATTAATGAACGTTTTCAGATCAATGAGGTGAATATTGAGGATGAGACATTTCTGAAGGCTTTTGAGAGAGTGAAGGCGCTGGCAGATGAGCTGGTGGCAGAGGGAAGCTACCATCCTACTTATTTTGAGATGCTGTTCCTTATGGGAATGGTGATCTTCGCTGAGGCTGGTGTGGATTATGTGACTTTGGAGACAGGACTTGGGGGAAGACTGGATGCAACTACGGCAGTGGAGAATCCGGTAGCCTGCGTGATCACTTCCATCAGTCTGGATCACATGCAGTTTTTGGGAAATACGGTAAGAGAGATTGCTGGAGAGAAAGCTGGAATTATTGTTCCGGGAGTTCCTGTAATTTATGACGGAAATGATTCAGATGCCGCAGAGGTGATCGCTGCCAAGGCGAAAGAACTTGGAAGTCCGGCATATAAAGTGGTTCAGGACGGGGCGAAAGTGCTTGGAAATAACAAAGACGGCATTGATTTTTCCCTGAAGGACAGTTATTATGGGAATGCCAGCTTCCACATTCCGTTTATTGCATGGTATCAGGTGATGAATGCTTCTCTGGCACTGACTGCCATGGAAGTGCTGAAAGATGAGATTCCGGTGACCATGGAGCAGCTGCAGGCAGGAATCAGGAACACCAGATGGCAGGGCAGAATGGAGACCATTTTGCCAGGTGTGATCGTGGATGGCGCACACAATGAGGATGGTGTCCGCAGGTTTGTGGAAACTGCGGAGCGTTTTCAGGAGGAGTATCCGCTGACCCTTCTGTTTTCCGCGGTAAGCGATAAGGATTATCAGGACATGATCCATACCATCTGCAGCAGAATCCGTTTCCGGAAGGTTGTAACCACAGAGGTAGGAGGATACCGAGAGGTGCCATCTGCTGATCTGGCAGAGATTTTCCGGAAGGAAGGCTGTAAAGAAGTGGGCAATTCTGATCATATTGCGGAGGCTTTTCATATGGCATGTGAGTCGAAGGGAGAGGACGGAATGCTGTTCTGTGTAGGCTCTCTTTACCTGGTGGGAGAAATTAAGGCTCTTTTGCAGAAATAAATGCGGGGAGTTTATGGAGGAATTTTATGATCGATTACGAAGAGGAACTGAAGAAATTTGAGCCATGTCTGGATGTGACAGACGCGGAAGAGGCTATTTACGACAGAGAACTGACCGATATTCTGGATATCCTTCAGGAGATGCTGAGGGAGTCCAAGAGCGGACGCAGGATGAAATAGAACAGGAGATACTGAATGAATTGTATGAATTGCGGCGCGTTCCTGGCAGATAAGGACCTGGATTACTGTCCTCATTGCGGGTGCAACGTCCTGATCCAGAAAAAGGTGGAGTATCTCTCCAAACTTTACTACAATCAGGGCTTGGAGAAGGCCAGTATCCGTGACCTTTCAGGAGCCGTTAACTGTCTGAAGCAGAGCCTTACCTTTAACAAACGGAACATACAGGCGAGAAATCTGCTGGGACTTGTTTATTTTGAAACCGGAGAGGTGGTTGCGGCACTTAGCGAGTGGGTGATCAGCAAGAATCTGCAACCTACCCGAAATATTGCAAACGAATATATCAATCGTCTTCAGGCGAACTCCAACAAGCTGGACGCCATCAACGAGACCATTCGGAAATACAACAATGCCCTGGCTCTTTGCCGGGACGGACATGAGGACATGGCAGCCATCCAGCTGCGGAAGATCCTTACCCAGAATTCCAAGTTGATCAAGGGATATCATCTGCTGGCCCTTATTTACATGAAGAACCATGACTGGGGCAAAGCAAGAAGGATCCTGAGAAAAGCGGCGCGCATTGATAAGACCAATACCACCACCTTACGCTTCTTGCGGGAAGTGGATGAGCGCACTGGGGTAACCACCAGACTGGATCAGCAGAAGAAGGGCTTGTTTGGAAAGAAAGCCAAAGAATCCTATGGGGATGAGGTGGCAAGAAACGCGGCAGTGCAGTCTGCTGCCTATAAAGAGAATTCCAGGATTTCCCTGTTTGTGACCCTGATGGTAGGTGTTGCGGCGGGAGCAGCGGCGTTCTGGCTTCTGGCAGTGCCTGCCATCAAGCAGGGGATTTACCGGGAGGCTAACCAGCAGATCGTGCAGTACAGCGAATCCCTGGCAAGCCAGGGAGCAGAGCTTACCAGAGTCCAGGGACAGGCCAAGGAATCCGGGGATGTAGCCGAGGAGGTTACCCTGCAGCTTGACAGCGAGCAGAAGAAGAGTACCAGCTATCAGGCGCTTCTCAATGCCTATGTGGCCTACAAGCAGAATGAGTATGACGCAGCAGCGCTGGAGATCCAGAAGGTCTATGAGGATCAGATCGGTGATGATGTAAAGGGAATTTATAATACTATCTGTTCGGAGACCGGAGTGTCCGGAATCAAGAGTGACGGCACTTCTGACGGAAGTACGGATAGTTCAGATTCCGGCGATGGAAGCAGTGACGGAACGGATTATCAGACGGATGAATCAGGTTATGATGAGTCCGGTGACAGCGGTTACGATAATTCCGACTACAGCGAAGAAGACGGATATTACGATGAGGACGGCGATTTTCATTATTATGAATGATGAGAATTGTGGGAGCTGCTTTGCAGCGGAGCAATTCATGGATATCTTGACCGGAAATACAGTTAAGAGGAACCTCTGGATTGGGGATGTACAGTTTTTGTACATCCCTTTTTTCGTCTTAGAGTGTGCATAAAAAATCAATTTATGGAAAGAATAAAATAAGGGGGTTTTTACGCATGAAACCTGTTTTTGAAACCACGGGAACTTGTCTGAATATTAAGCTGCCACAGGAACTGGATCATCCGGCATCGGAACTGATTCGCAGAGAGTCCGACCGCATTATGGGAAAAATCTACATCCGGACCATCTGCTTTGACTTTGGGGATACCGAGTTTATGGACAGCTCCGGGGTGGGGCTGATTATGGGCCGGTACCGGGCTCTTGGCATGCGCTCCGGGTGCATGAAGGCCTGCCATGTAAGCGGGTATATTGAGAAGCTTTTGAGACTGTCAGGAGTGAGCAGATTTCTGGAAGTGGAAAAAACAGAGCCGGAAACACAGATGGAAGGGAGGAGCGTATAATGGAAAATTCAAACGAGGCGACCATTATTTTTGACAGCAGGCCGGAGAATGAGGGGCTGGCAAGGGTGACGGCTGCGGCTTTCTGCACCCAGCTGAATCCCACTCTTGAGGAAGTAGCGGACTTAAAGACTGCCGTATCGGAAGCGGTTACCAACTGTATCATCCACGGATACAAAGGGGAGATACATAAGATCCGGATGAAATGCAGGCTCAAGGAGAACACCATTTATCTGGACATTGAGGATGACGGCGTGGGGATTCCGGATATTGCCAAAGCTATGGAGCCTTTGTATACCACCCGGGCAGACCAGGATCGGTCCGGCATGGGATTTACATTTATGGAGGCGTTTATGGACGAGGTGAAGGTGACTTCCCAGGTGGGGAAAGGAACCTGTGTGCATATGAGCAAAAAAATAGGAAAATGATCAGGAGGACACATGGACCATACTCTTGCTCTCATCGGGCGTGCTCACCAGGGGGATAAAGAAGCAAGAGATACCTTGTTTGCAGAGAACATGGGACTGGTATACAGTGTAACCCGGCGTTTTCTTGGAAGAGGGGTGGAAATGGAGGATCTGTTTCAGATTGGAAGCATCGGTCTTCTGAAGGCAGTGGATAAGTTCAATCCGGAATTTGATGTGAAGTTTTCTACCTATGCAGTACCTATGATTGTCGGGGAAATCAAGCGTTTTCTTCGGGATGACGGCATTCTGAAGGTAAGCCGTTCCATAAAGGAAAACCAGTATAAAATCTATAAAGTGCGGGAGGAAATGGAGAAAAAGCTGGGAAGGGAGCCGGATATGGGGGAGCTTTCCAAAGCTATGGACATGCCGGTGGAGGAGCTTGCCATGACCATGGAGTCTGCGGCTGAGGTGGACTCCATTTATAAGACGGTGTACCAAGGGGACGGCACAGACCTGCAGCTGGTGGACCGGCTTCCGGAGAAAGAGGACAGCCACCAGAAGCTTCTGGATAAGATTTTCCTGGAAGAAATGCTGAGAAAGTTAGAGCCAGAGGAGCGCCAGCTGATCGGACTTCGGTATTTCCAGGATATGACCCAGATGGATGTGGCGAAGAAAATGGGAGTGTCCCAGGTGCAGGTGTCAAGGATGGAGAAACGGATTCTGAAGAAGCTGCGGGGATTTCAATGAAAGAAAAGATATGATGCAGTATTTGTGAGAGAAAGCCTGCCACGCATAAATCAGAGGGTGTTGGGGAAATGTATTGGTAAAAGAAATCAACAAAAAAGAGGCTGCATGGAAGCTGGCGAACTTCCATACAGACCTCAAAAATGTGCCAGATACTGTTTTACTTAGAATGTAATTTTCTTCCCTTCCAGTCTCCACTGTCTGAACTCTGCAGAAGCAGAAAGCAGCAGGTCGGAAGAAGAGTTCAGTGCGGTTTCCACAGAATCCTGAATGACTCCGATAATAAATCCAACTGCAACTACCTGCATGGAGATATCATCTGAAATTCCAAACAAGGAGCAGGCCATAGGAATCAGAAGAAGGGATCCGCCTGCCACACCAGAAGCACCGCATGCAGAAAGTGCTGCAAGAAGGCTGAGGATGATAGCAGTTGGGATGTCAACATGGATTCCAAGTGTGAAAGCAGTTGCCATTGTCATAACGGTGATGGTGATGGCAGCTCCGTCCATATTGATGGTAGCGCCAAGAGGAATGGTTACGGAGTAGGTATCACGGTCAAGTCCCATTTCCTCGCAGGCTTTCATATTTACCGGAATGTTGGCTGCGGAGCTTCTGGTGAAGAAGGCTGTGATGGCACTTTTCTTCAGGCAGTGCAGGATCAGCGGATAAGGATTCTGACGGATGCACCAGTAAACCAGAATGGGATTGGTTACAAAGTAAATGAAAAGCATGCAGCCAACCAAAAGGGCAAGAAGTTTTCCGTAGGTAGTGAAAATATCCAGTCCGTTGGTGGATACGGTGTTAAATACCAGGCCGAAGATTCCAAATGGTGCCAGGTTGATGATCCAGCTGACTACCAGAGAAGTGCCGTCTGCAATATCTGCAAGTGCTTTCTTGGTGGTGTCGCCAGCGCCGCGGAAGGCAAGTCCAAGAAGAATAGCCCAGGTAAGGATTCCTACATAGTTTGCGTTTACCAGAGAAGAGATGGGGTTGGCAACCACGTTTAGAAGAAGATTGTTCAGAACTTCCACAATTCCCTGCGGCGCTGTGGCATCAGCTGCCGCATTGGTCAGCGTTATCTGTACCGGGAAGATCATGCTGGCAAATACAGCGATCACAGCTGCCAGAACAGTACTGAACATATAAAGCGCAACCACTGTTTTGATGACGCCGCCGTGGGATTTTCCTGCGTTGCACAGTGAACTGATAACCAGGAAGAATACCAGAAGGGGTGCGATGGCCTTTAAGGCACCTACAAATACATCGCCCAGAATGGCAATGCTGGTGGCACCAGGCGCTGCCACTCCCAGGATGGCGCCCAGGATCAGACCTACCAGGATTCGCTTCACAAGAGCAATCCCAGTCCATTTTGTCCATAGATTTTTCATTTGTTTTTCCTCTACTTTCCCTCTTTAATATGTTAAAAGATTAATGAATTAATTATAAGGGATATGAGAAGATTGTGCAACAAAAAACTTCGCTTTATATTCAGAAGGGCTGATTCCCTCATATTTGCGGAAGATAGAGGAAAAATAGGTGGCGTCTTTGTAGCCTACTGCCTCCGCAATCTCATAAGTGAGCAGGTTTGTATTCTGGAGAAGCTCCTTTGCCTTGCTGATCCGTTCCTTATTGATGTACTCAGTAAGAGAACCGGAGGTGGCTTTCTTGAAGGTACGGCTCAAATGGGAAGGGGAAATGTGCAGCTCCTGGGCAATAACGTCCAGGGAAAGATTTCCCGCCAGGTTCTGGGAAATATAACGGATGGTGTTTTCAATAATATAGTTGGGAACTGCGTGGGCGGACATGCTGTTCTCTCTTGTGTATTCCATAATTTCCGTCACTGTATTTTCCAGGGCAAAAATATCCCGGGATCCCAGAAGCTTTTCCAGATACAAAATGGGCACCGGATCCAGCTCCTTTTTTACCATGACACGGCAGCAGATGTAGTAGATCTGGGAGCAGATGTTCTTGGCATCCTGGGAATTGGTAAAGCTGGTTTTGAACTTGGAAAAAATGTGGCTGGAAACAGAAGCGGCCTCCTGGAAATCCCAGTTGTTCAGGCTGCTTTCAATCTGGTACAGATCCAGGGAGTTTTCTACAGAAAGCTCTGCAGGCTCTTCCGGGCCAGCAGTGTGGAAAACAGAAATATTCTGTTCGCTGTAAAAGTTATGGGTAAGAGCCTGGATCGCCTCGGAAACAGCAGTCTGGAAAGCCTCCGGAGACTGATGAAGGGCGCTGATCCCCGTAAGGATCTCAGAAGAGCTGAAAGCCTTTACAATACCGGAAATCTCCCGGCAGTTTTCCAGAATATATTCCGGAACAGAAGCAGAGGGCTGATTCTGGAAATACACGTTAAGGATCAGGTTATTGTAGCGGTAGCAGTAGGTGTTCTTTTTCTCTTCGATGACGATCTTTTTCAGGGCAGACAGATCCGGCTCATCGGAGGATGGCTTGAAGGCTGCCACATAATAGCAGTCCATGTGAAGCCCAAGGGAGAGAAGCTTTTCCTTTAATTCCTCTGTGCAGAGATGGTCGGTGAGCTCCTGCATCAGCTGATCCTTCAGGAAAAAGACTCCTTCCTTTGCAATGTTCTCCTGCTGCTGGGAGACGATCAGCTGTTTCTGGGCTTCCTGCACTGCGGCGAACAGTTCCTTTTTGTTGGTGGGTTTTAAGATGAAAGAGGTTACGTGATACTTAATGGCAGTCTGGGCATACTCAAAATCCGCATAGCCGGTGAGGATGATCACCTTTGTCCGGGGATAGTTTTCGTGGACAAAGCGCGCCACCTCAAGGCCGTCTGCTGCAGGCATTTTGATGTCCGTGATCACAATGTCCACAGGCTGGCTTTTCAGAAATTCCATGGCTTCCACGCCGTCAGAAGCGCTTCCCACAACCTGACAGTCAATGGACGCCCAGTTCATGTAATTGGAAATACCTTTTCGCATAGTGACTTCATCGTCAACTACAAGAAGCTTAAATATCATGGGTAAACTCCTTTCTTGGAATGTGGAAGGAAACGGTGGTGCATTTGTTTGGAATGCTTGTGATCCGGATGCCCGAATCCGGTCCGTAAAGCAGCTTCAGCCGTTTGTCCAGGTTTTTCATGCCGATGTGGGTGTGGCTGTCCTTCTCGGAGGAGGCAATGGACTGAATGTCCGGGATCACCTCAAAACCGATTCCATCGTCTATAATACAGATTTCCAGCTGGCTGTCGTCTCCCTCTATGATCTGGATGATCAGATGGCCTTTTCCCTTCTTGGGCTCCAGGCCGTGGACAATGGCGTTTTCCGCAAGGGGCTGGATGGAAAGGCAGGGAATTTCACAGGAAAGTACCTGTTCCGGAATCTGGATGTCACAGGAAATTTTGTCCTCGAAGCGCATCTGCTGAAGATACACGTAAAGCCGTACATATTCCATTTCTATGGAAATGCTGGTGAAATTGTGGTTCCGGGAAAGGGTGTTCATTTTCAGCAGGCTTCCCAGGGAAATCACCATCTCGTAAATTTCCTCATTGTCGATCATCTGGGCCTTCCAGGCAATGGTGTTCAGCACATTGAAAAGGAAATGGGGGTCCATCTGGGACTGCAGTGCCCGAATCTCGGCGTTCTTGATCAGCAGCTTTTGCTGGTAAATATCCTGGTAATAGGTGTCAAGCTGAAGCAGCATCTGGTTAAAGGACTGTGCCCACACACGGAATTCCTGGTAAAAGCCTTCCGGTGGAAGAGCGCTTCGGTTTCCCTTTGAAATCTCATTGATGTGAAAGATCATGGTGTCAATGGGGCGGGTGACTGCCCGGGAAATAATAAAGGCTGCCATCAGGGAAAGAAGTGCCACAGCCAGAGTCACCAGAAGATAAGACTTCAGGGTGCTGTTCAGGTTTTCCAAAAGCAGGTCCTTGGGGGCGGCCACTGCAGAGGTAAGTCCAAGCCGTTCCAGGGACTGGGATGCCATGAAATAATCACGGCCTCCAAAGCTTTGCTCCTTAAACAAAACGGAATTTTTCTGTGCAGTCAGACTGGAATAGAGATCCAGAAGCTGATCCTTTGAAAAATCAGAGTCCGAACTAAGGGAAAATTCTTTGTTAAACAGCATAATAAACCAGGACGGATCAATGGTTTTGGAGCAGTATTCGATCCATTTCTGTGCATTGATGTTGATGACGATCATGCCGATCCGGTTCCCGGAATTGCTGCTGTACAGGTTGCGGGCAAAATACATATTCTGGTCGTGAAGCGGTGACGTATAGCACATCAGGTGCGGGTTGGCGGAATCAATAGTGCTTTGCAGAAACTCGGAGGTGTCGTCCACATTTTCCAGGATTCCAGAAGTATAAGCGTGGTAGACCGTGGAACGGCTGTTGTAAATATAGATGGAGTCTGTAAAGTTCTTCTCAGAGAGGGCGGAGCTATTGTAGATGTAGGACATCTGCCGCTCTACGGAAAAAGGATAATTGATTCCGGCTCCCGGATTTTCCAGCGCATTCTGGATCACCTCATTGGACATGAAAAGGGGAATGATGGAATCAATGATCTCCACCTGATCCTGTATGGTATCATTGACCTGGTTTAGCTCCCGCACAATGGAATCCCGGGAGGTTTTTCTTAATATAGAAGATGTTTTGATATAATAAAATCCCACAGACAATACCAGAACCAGCCCTACAATGATCATGATGGTGACGGTAATAAAAAATCTGAGAGAGGGATATTTCTTAGGAGCACGCTTGGCCAAAACTGGAAGACCTCCTTATATAATATGATGTTAGGGCAAAAGGTCTTTTGCCCCTAACTTGATATCCACGAATTGCTCCGCTGCAAAGCAGCTCCCGCAATTCTCGATCATAATATATTATTATCCCACATTTAAAAAAGTACATCAATTAAATTTGCAGGAATGTCATGTATTTTAAAGAAGAGGACAAAATTTTTAAACAGTAGAATGAATGGGCATGATATGTGAAAATTTTGTGAAAAATATGCAGGAATTTCCAAGGAACAGCACAAGGTCTTTTATTAAAAAATGCGTCTTTACAGGCTATAATACAGTCATCAACCGAAACGAAGGAGGAACATCATGAAAAGAAAAATGATTTCTAAAATTATGGCAGCAGCACTGATCGGAACTATGTGTGCAGGAATGGCTGTACCTGTAATGGCTGCCGATGATGAAAAAGTAACCTTAAGCGTAATCAACTATCACGTAGGAACCGACTACGCAGCTGAGTATTATTCCTATCTGTTCGAGGCTTTCCAGCAGACAGAGGAAGGCAAGAATGTAGAGTTCAGCTTTGAGGAAATTCCTACTACAGATGCATTCAACCAGAAAATCAAGCTTCTCATCTCCAGCGGAGATCTGCCGGACATCGTTTTCAACGGCGGAAACAACATCATTGAGCTGGCTGCAAAATCCGGAAAGGTAGCAGACCTGACCCCTTATCTGGATGCGGATCCGGAGTGGAAATCTCTGTTTGACGATACTTCCCTGGAATTCAATACAGTAGACGGCAAGATCTACGGCATCCCGGTTTCCAAAGAGGTTTCCTATATCTACTATAACAAAGACCTGTTTGAGCAGGCTGGAATCGAAGCACCGGAAGTTGCTTATGCAACCTGGGATGAGTTTTTCGAAGCATGCGACAAGTTAAAAGAAGCAGGAATCACCCCGATCGGAATGGACAGTGCGGACTCCGGCTGGCTGACCAACCTTTGGATGAGCGCTCTGATCGGAACCAACGGAGAGGCTGGAAATGAGTGGATGAACACCATGTATCCAACAGACTACAATACACCGGAAGTAATCGCAGCAGCTGAGAACATCCAGAAAATGTTCCAGAACTACACAACACCAGATGCAGTTGGCGGCAAATACGATCCGATGGCAACCCACTTCTTCAACGGTGAAGTTGCAATGTTCCCGAATGGACCATGGATGATCCCGGATTTCTCCGAAACAGAGAAAGCACCGGAAGGCTTCTATGACAAAGTCGGCATCATGCTTCTTCCTGGAAACGGAATGGAAATGGTTCCAACACCTGGTGATATGGTAGGTGCTACCGATCCTGAAAAGATCGAGGCAGCTGTTGCATTCCTGAAATTTGAGACCACACCGGAAAACCAGATCAAGGCACTGGAAATGACCGGATTACAGCCTGTATCTGACAATCTTGAGATCCCGGAGACCCTTTCTGAGAGCGATCCTCTGATGGCACAGGCACTTGAGATCCAGGGAAAAGCAGGCGTGACTTACGGACAGAATCAGGCATACTGGTATCAGAACACAATCGATACATTCTCAACAGAGCTTCCGGAACTGGCATATGGAAACATCACAGCAGAAGAGTTCTGCACAAAACTGTCAGAAGCGGCAGCAAAGAATCTGGAATAATGTAAAAGGCCTGTCACCTGATACAGCTTTGGTGACAGGCTGCTTTTATGGGGAGAAAGAATGAATACGAAAAATAAAAAAATATGGATTTTCCTGTTTACCATTCCCTGCATGATTTTGTTCGCGCTTGTGTATGCGGCTCCAATCATCACGGTTTTTTACACCTCTCTGTGTGATTATACAGCATTTAGCGCACCTGCCTTTCAGGGAATCAAAAACTTCATTACAATTTTTAGCGACAGTGACTTTATCTGTTCCATCCGAAATACCCTTCTGTGGGTAGTGCTGCAGTCTACTCTTCACGTAGGCGTAGGTCTTGCCATGGCCCTTGTTCTTCGAAGAAAGCCAAAGGGCTGGAAAATCGCAAGAACTGCTTACATGATCCCGAATATCATTCCTACAGCGGCAACCGGCGTGATGTTTACCCTGCTCTTGAATCCTATGTTTGGAATTGTGAAGCCTGTTCTGGATTTCTTTGGCGTGAACTATGCCATGGTTCCAAACCTGTTCGGAAATTCCAGATATGCATTCTGGACCGTAACCGCAACCTGGATTTTCTACTCTGGATTTAACACCATTATTTTCCTGGCAGAGATGGGGGCTGTGAGCAAGGAAATTTATGAGGCAGCAGCCATTGACGGCGCAACGCCCTGGCAGGCAGACCGTTATATCACCTTGCCCCTGATGAGAAATGTATGCGGAACCTGCGTAACCCTTGCCAGTGTTGCCATGGTTTCCCAGTTCGATATTATTTACATGACCACAAAGGGCGGCCCGGGAACGTCTACCCTGAACCTGCCTATTTACCTGTATAAAGCAGCAACCCTGGAAAACAATTATGGAAAAGCAAACGCAGTGGGCGTGGTTCAGATCATCATCGGAATTACCCTGGTTATTCTGATCAAAGGTCTGTTCCGTGAGAAAAAGGAGGCGGCATAATGAGAAAAACAAGCAAAGTGAAAAACGGGATCGCGTCCTTTTTCAAGTATTTCTTTATGATCCTGCTGATCTTTATTTCCCTGGCACCCATCGTGTGGGCGTTTATCAGTTCCTTTAAATCCTATGCGGAAATCAACTCCTCCGCATTGTCCTGGCCGTCCAGATTCAGTTTGGATAACTACAAGGCAGCTCTTCAGTATGCGCCGATCCTGAAATATTTCATGAACAGCGTGATCATTGTATGCGTCAGCGTGCTGGTGACAGTGGCACTGGTTGCCATGTGTGCCTACGTGATTTCCAGATTTCAGTTTAAGCTGAAAACCCTGATCGTGCTTTTGATCTCCGCATCCTTAATGCTTCCGGCACAGGCGATTTCCCAGCCGCTGTTTGCCATTTTCCAGAAGCTTGGGATTTTTGATACAAAGCTGGGCCTGATCATTGTGTACTCTGCAATGGGAATTCCAATGTCCTTCTTTGTTATGGTCAGCTATTACAAAACCATTTCTACAGCACTGGAAGAATCCGCTTATATTGACGGGGCAACTTTTATCCAGACCTTTTTGCATATTATTCTGCCTCTGGCAAAGCCGGGACTTGTGACCATTGCTATGATCCAGTTTATCAACATCTGGAATGAGTTCTACTTTGCATTGATGCTTACAAGCGGCGACCGTGCCAGAACTGTGCCGATTGCGCTGAACTATTATATGGGAACCTTTGCAAACAACTATTCCGCGCTGTTTGCGGCGGTTGTGATGACGGTACTTCCTACCATTATTTTGTTTATTCTGCTGCAGAGACAGGTTATGGAGAGTCTGACTGCAGGAGCTGTGAAAGGATGAGAATATGGATATCAATAAGAAACCAATTTACCCGGTAGAGCCGTGGAACATTACAGAGACAGAATTTTCCATGGAGACCAACTACCGCAATGAGACAACCTTTGCACTTTCCAACGGATACATTGGAACCCGCGGTACCTTCGAGGAAGGATATGATTTTTCCGTTGATGAAGGTCTGGAAGGAAACTTTATCAACGGATTTTATGAGAGTGTGGACATTCCTTATGGAGAGTGGAATTACGGTTTTCCAACCAAAAGCCAGTCCCTTCTGAACCTGCCGGATTTGAAGAAAACGGAAATTTATGGGGACGGCGAGCTGTTCGACATGCGAACCGGCAAGGTGGAGGATTACAGCCGTGTCCTTCATATGCAGGACGGATATGTGGAAAGAAAGCTGACCTGGACTTCACCAAAGGGGAAAAAGCTGCAGCTTGTGATGAAGCGCTTTGTTTCCCTGGTGCACAAAAACCGGATGTACCAGCAGATCCAGATTACGCCTGTGAATTTTTCTGGGGAGATCCGCATTTGTTCCCATCTGAATGGAGATGTGGAGAATCATACCAGAAAGACCAATCCTCTGATCGGTTACGGTCCTTTTGGTAGCAGACTGCATATGGACAAGCTTCAGGCTGAGGATGGGGTGCTGTATTACGAGGGCACGACCCTGCAGAGCGGCATGACAATGGCATGCGCAAGTGAATACAAAATAGCAGGAGCCGGGGAGGTTGTGACTGTTTTTGGCACAGACGAAGAGAAAAGGCATGCTGTGTGTGAAAGCAGAATGGAGGTTCCGGAAAATACCACCATTACCTGCGAGAAATTTATGGTTTATACTTCCAGCCAGGATATGGAAGCTGGCAAGCTGGAAGGATTTGCAAAGAAGGAACTGAAAGAAGCTGTTGAGGGCGGATGGCAGAAAGAGTTTGATGCCCAGCAGGCGAAAATCCATGAGTTCTGGGAGATTTCCGATGTGCAGATCTATGATGACGAGGCACTTCAGCAGGGAATCCGCTTCAACCTGTTTCATATTATGCAGTCCGCCGGAAGAGACGGACGCACCGGAATGGGCGCAAAGGGACTTTCCGGGGAAGGCTATGAGGGACATTATTTCTGGGATACGGAAATGTATGTGCTGCCGGTATTTGTTTACACGGCACCGGAGCTGGCAAAGAAGCTTCTGGAATATCGTTTCCGCACTCTGGATCAGGCCCGTGACCGTGCAAAGGTTCTGGGACATCCAAAGGGAGCCTTATATCCATGGCGTACCATTAACGGAGAAGAAGCTTCCACCTATTTTCCACTTGGAACGGCACAGTATCATATTAATGCGGACATTGCCTATGCGTTCTGGCTGTATGTAAGCGTGACCGGTGATCTGGAATTTTTCAAGGACATGGCAGCTGAGGTGCTTGTGGAAACCGCAAGAGTCTGGGCGGATGTGGGATATTTTGCAGAGTGCAGGGGCGGAAAATATTGCATCTGCGCAGTGACCGGACCGGATGAGTACAACGCCATTACAGACAACAATTTCTATACCAACCTGATGGGAAGGGAAAATATCCGCTATGCACTGAAGGCTCTGGAGATGCTAAAGGAAGCCAGAGCGGATGTGTATGAGGCATTTGTTTCCAGAATGGGAATTACAGAGGAGGAAACTGCATACTGGGAAAAAATTGTGGAGAACATGTATTTTCCATATGATGAAAACCGTCAGGTGTATGCCCTGGATGACCGTTTTATGATGCTTCGCCCATGGGATGATTCCAGAATCCCGCCGGAGAAGAGACATCTTCTGTATGAGAACTATCATCCGTTGTTTGTCTACAGACAGAGAATGTGCAAGCAGGCGGACGCGATTTTTGGACTTTATCTGCACAGCAACTTCTTCAGTAAGGAAGAGTTGAAGCGAAACTATGATTTTTATCAGGAAGTGACCCTGCATCATTCTTCCCTTTCCAACTGCGTATTTGGAATGCTGGCGTGCCAGATCGGATATTATGATGAGGCTTATGAATATTTTGCACAGTCTGCCAGAATGGATTTGGATGACTATCATGATAATTTCTATGCCGGTATCCATGCGGCCAACATGGCGGGAACCTGGCAGGCGATTATCAATGGATTTGCAGGCGTGCGCGTAAACGGCGGCGGGCTGGAACTGCACCCGTATGTACCGGAAAAGTGGAATGGTATGCAGTTTTACCTTCTGTACCGTGGAAGAAAGCTGAAGATTCAGTTGACCCATGAAAAGACAAGGGTGGAACTGGCGGCAGGAGATGCTGTCACATTGAAGCTGAACGAGAAGGAAATACATCTGGAACCAGGAGAGGGAAGTGTTTATGAAGAAGAAATATAAAGGAATCTTTTTTGACTGGGACGGCACTGCTGTCCTCAGCCGAAAAGCTCCTGTGGAGGAGATTGTGAAGGCTATGGGACCACTTCTGGATCAGAAGGTGAATCTGGTGATCGTAAGCGGAACTACCATGGAAAATATTGCAGGGGGAAAGCTTGATTCGTATTTTACAAAGGAGCAGCTGGAGCATCTGTATCTTGGCCTTGGAAGAGGGGCTTTTAATTACAGATATGAAAATGGACAGGAGATTGTTTTCTCAGACATGCTTCCGGACAGGAAACTGCTCAGTGATATTCACAGGATCTGTTTTGACATTCACATGGAGCTTCTGGAAAAATACGGAATGAACACGGACATTGTATTTTCCAGACCGAATTACTGTAAGATCGACCTGATGGTGGAGAACCAGAGGGGGGATAACCTGTTTATGCAGGGGAACGAGCTGGATCTGCTGAAGGACTGCCTGAAAAAGCATGGGGTAGAAGGCGGTCTGCAGGGGCTTCTGGATATTTCAGAGGCAGCAGGAGCGCGATATGGGATTACTGTGAAGCCTACCTGTGATGCCAAATACCTGGAGGTTGGAATTTCCAGCAAAAGCGATAATGTGGACCGGATTCTGGAGTATCTGGAGGAGAAAGAGGGAATCAGCCCGCAGGAGTGCAGCTTCTGGGGAGATGAGTATGTGGGAATTGAGGAAGGCATTTACGGAAGCGACAGCTTTATGAAGACAGAGAAAACAGCGGCTGGAGAGTTCTTCGATGTGTCCCAGATTCCTGGAAAACGTCCCGAAGGCGTGGTGCAGCTTGGCGGGGGCGTAGAGAGGTTTCTGGAATTTTTGAAAGAGCAGGCACAGATTGAATAGGAGATTGCGGGGAAAGGGCTCAGAACGCCTTTTTCAAACCTGCTCTAATTTCTGAGAGTTGATGAATGGTTTTGATTAGGCTATTGTCTGCGGATGCAGATTGTGTGATTGTATGATAGAAAAAATACCCGATGGAGAGAATTGTTAATAAACTAAGCTCTTCATCGGGTATTTGCAGTTATGAATTTATTTTACAGAAGCCTGTCTGCCAAATAAGGTATTCTTGTATTTGGAAAGTGCAGTGAGAAGCACCATACCAAAGATTCCGCAGGATACCACTTCACCAGCGCCTACTGTAAGCATCATAAGCGGGATGGGAAGGTTGGTTCCATATCCGTAGCGAAGTACGAATGGTACCAGAACTGCGTTTGCCACAATCGGCGGAACCGGGGCAAGCCATTTGCTGCTGTTACGAAGCTTGTAGGTAAATACAGCTCCGATGAGGGTGGCAATACTTCCGAATGCGATATCCAGAGGAATGGCACCGCCAAGCAGATTGGCAAGGATGCAGCCTACAAAAAGACCGGGGATGGCAGCTGGTGTGAAGTATGGAAGGATGGTCAGGGCTTCGGAAATTCGGACCTGGATCTCTCCATAGCTAAACGGTGCGAACACCAGTGTCAGTACAACATAGACAGCCGCGATCAGCGCTGCCTGCACCAGAAACAGGGTACTTTTGTTTTTCATATTCATTTGTCTCCTTTAGTTTTGTTTTACGAGTGGAAGGTCACGAACACTCGATTCATTTTCGCGCGGCTTTTGGTCAAGCGGCCATGCTTGCATGGACATTTGACGAATGCCGCGGAGGCATATACCGGAAGGTATATGGCCTACGCCGGGAATCGGCGGAAAAGCCTATAAGACCTTGGTTTTGAGGGCTTTTCAACGGGCATGAGTATAGCATATTTGGGGGAGGAATGCAAGGGAAAATAATGGGCGTACCCACATTTTGTCCACAATGATGCGTCCATGACAAAATTCCAGACATCGTCTGGAATTTTGGGTGGATGTAAGTTATTTCTCGGCATCCGCCAGATTCTTCTTCAGTTCAATCATCTTGTCACGCAGCTCGGCGGCCTGCTCGAAGTTCAGGTCTGCGGCAGCCTGGCGCATCTGCTTCTCCAGCTGGGAAATCAGATTCTTCAGCTCTTTTTTGCTCATGGATTCCGGATCCTTCTTCAGCTTCACCTCTGTTTCTGCAACAGCCTTGGAAACGGCAATCAGGTCACGGACCGCTTTCTTGATGGTAGTAGGTGTGATACCGTGCTCCTCATTATAAGCTTCCTGGATTTCCCGTCGGCGGTTGGTTTCTTCAATGGCGTTTCGCATGGAGTCCGTCATCACATCTGCGTACATAATAACATGGCCATTACTGTTTCGGGCAGCACGTCCAATGGTCTGGATCAGGGAAGTTTCGGAACGGAGAAAGCCTTCCTTGTCCGCATCCAGAATAGCGACTAAAGTGATTTCCGGAATATCAAGTCCCTCTCGCAGCAGGTTGATTCCAACCAGCACGTCAAATACGTCCAGACGCATATCGCGGATAATTTCCGCACGTTCCAGAGTATCAATATCCGAATGAAGATAGCGGACACGGATTCCTACATCCTTCATATACTGAGTCAGATCTTCAGCCATTCTCTTGGTAAGAGTGGTAATAAGCACCTTGTTTTTCTTAGCAGTTTCTTTGTTGACTTCGGAAATCAGGTCATCGATTTGACCCTCTACAGGGCGAACCTCCACCTTAGGATCCAAAAGTCCGGTAGGACGGATGATCTGCTCTGCACGGAGAAGCTCGTGGTCATATTCGTAGTCACCGGGAGTGGCAGACACAAACAGAACCTGGTCCAGCTTATTTTCAAATTCCTCAAAGCTAAGAGGACGGTTGTCCTTGGCAGAGGGAAGACGAAAGCCGTAATCTACCAGTGTCTGCTTCCGGTTCTGGTCACCTGCATACATGGCGCCTACCTGTGGAACGGTCTTATGGGACTCATCAATAATAAGGAGAAAATCATCCCCGAAATAGTCCAGAAGAGTGTAAGGGGGCTGCCCCGGCTCCAGACCGGAAAGATGACGGGAATAGTTCTCAATGCCGGAACAGAATCCGGTTTCCTTCATCATTTCAATATCAAAGTTGGTACGCTCAGAAATTCGCTGGGCTTCTATCAGCTTGTCCTCGCTTTTGAAATAATCTACCCGTTCCTTTAATTCTTCCTCAATGGCAATTGCCGCCTTCTGGATTTGCTCCGCAGGCACAACATAATGGGATGCCGGGAAAATACCGATATGTGCAAGCTGGCACTTGATTTCCCCGGTAAGCACATCAATTTCCGAAATCCGGTCGATCTCATCTCCGAAAAATTCCACCCGCACAGCCGTATCAGAACTGTTGGCCGGAAAAATCTCCAGAGTGTCCCCGCGGACACGGAAGGTGCTTCGGTGAAAATCCATCTCATTGCGGGTGTACTGAATGTCGATCAGTTCTCGGATGACCTCATCCCTGTCCTTGGTCATGCCCGGACGAAGCGAGATCATCATGTCCTGAAATTCCTGTGGAGAACCCAGTCCGTAAATACAGGATACGGAGGAGATGATGATAACGTCCTTGCGCTCAGACATGGCAGCAGTGGCAGAGAGCCTGAGCTTGTCGATCTCGTCATTGATGGCAGAGTCCTTGGCAATGTAGGTGTCCGAGGATGGCACATATGCTTCCGGCTGGTAATAATCGTAATAGGAGACGAAATACTCCACCGCATTCTCCGGGAAAAACTCCTTAAATTCCCCATAAAGCTGCGCCGCCAGCGTCTTATTGTGCGCCAGGATCAGAGTAGGCTTATTCAGCTGCGCAATAACATTCGCCATGGTAAACGTCTTACCAGACCCCGTCACCCCTAGCAAAGTCTCGAACTGATTTCCCTCCTTAAATCCCTTCACCAGTTCCGCAATCGCCTGCGGCTGATCCCCAGTTGGCTTGTATTCCGAATGCAATTCAAAATGATCCATAGTTTTCTCCTGATCTTTTCCTGAAAAAATAACAGTATATTTCCTTTAGTATAACTATGTCTGCATTATATCATTCCCAATAAAAAAAGTACAGAACAATCCGAATGTTTGTTCTGTACTTTTTTTTATTATAACCAGTTTACCTTCGTTTCTCAATCACTATTTTCCATGTATTAATTTTATTACTTTCTTTGACGAATTTTGTTCACCGTTATAGTAAATTCATTTTTTAACGTTACATTGTTCCTTAGTTTGAACTACCGAGAATAACTCGACAGTTGCACTTTCATCCCCCTCACGGACAGCTTTCCCTCTTCGCAAGATAATAGGGCAGGGACAGCTTCATGGGGAGGGTGTGGCCGTTGTTGATGCGGTCGATGAGGAGCTTGGCGGTCATGCGGCCCATTTCTTCGATGGGGATGTGCATAGTGGTAAGCATGGGAGAAATATACTGTGCGATGTCAATATCATCCATGCTGATCACCGCGATATCATTTGGAATGTGATAGCCGCATTCCTTGATAGCCCGGATGGCACCGATGGCGGTAATGTCATTCATGCAGAAAAAAGCAGTCACCTTGGAAGAACGTTTCAGAACCTGGCGAGCACCCTGATAGCCGCCCTCAGAAGAACCGGGCACATTGGCAATCACATTTTTGTCAAAGGCAATGTGATGATCCGCCAGGGTATTGCAGTAAGCCTGATAGCGGATCTCGTTGCAGGTCTCCCCAATATAGCCGATTTTTTCATGTCCCAGGGAAATCAGATGGCGCACAGCATCAGCGGCAATAGCATTGCCGTCGCAGATCACCTGATCCCAGCTTGCATCCAGAGGGTTAAGACCGGTATAGATCACCTTGCGGAAATGTTCCTTCATAAATTTCATGGTAGCCGCATCGCATCGTCCCAGAATGGCAACTCCGTCCACCTCATTTTTCTCAATCTGCTCGCAAACAGAAGGAGTGTGGATATCCAGAGCAGAAAAAGAGTACTTCACCACATAGCCTTCCCTGCGGGCTTCCTGCTCAATGCTTCTAGTCAGCGCCGAGAAAAAAGCATCATTCTGTGCATCCTGGCTGCGGGCATAAAGACAGGCAATAGAAGGAGAAGTTGTTTTCTTCACAGGAACTTTCTGCTTCAGGGTCTGGGCAGAGGTATTAGGCGCATAGCCGCCTGCCCGTGCGATTTTCCATATTTTGTCCTGCAGCTCCTTGCTTGCGGCTTTGGTGGAGTTGCCATTGATGATTCTGGAAACTGTGGAAATGGAAACTCCCGCTTCCCTGGCGATATCTTTTAATGTCATATTATTCTGTCAGGCCTTTCTTCAAAAAGATCTTCTGGATGGCAAGGGCACAGGCCCCTGTAGCACCGTCCAGGGTATCAAATGGGCAAATCTCGAAATTTTTTACATAGTCATTTTCCACAAAGGTAAGTTGCTGTGTGAGAATGCTGCTGAGTTCGGAATGAACCAGCGGGTGGGAAAAAAGCTGTCCGTGCAGGTATATTTTTTCCGGATTATTCAGGATCGCAATGTTGGAGATGGCGATTCCCAGATACTTCAGCGCATTGGAAACAATGGTGCACACCGCTTCATCCCCAAGGGAGTAAGCCGCAGCAATAGTTTCTGTGGTAATTTCCTCCGGAGAGGAGACCAGTCTGTGGAGAATCCCGAAGCTGTCCAGCTGGTACAGCTGCCGGGTGTTTTTGATCAGCCAGGACTCGCTGGCAACAGTCTGAAGGCAGCCCTGCTTGCCGCATTCACAGCGCAGTCCGTTGGGGTTGGCAATGATGTGTCCAATCTCCCCGGAGATAAAGGTATGTCCGGTAAAAAGACTGCCATCCACAATATTGGCACAAAACATGCCCGCACCCACATGGAAAAAGGCAAAATTCTCCGGGGTGTAATCCGGGTGGAAAAGGTACTGTCCAAGGGCCATACAGCGCACATTGTTTTCAAATACAACAGGTAGGGAAAAGGCATCCCGGATCTTATTGGCATCAAAGGTCTGCCAGATATTGCTGCTGTTGATCACAAAGGTGCCCTTTTCGGTTACATGGCCGGGAACCCCGATCCCGATTCCGCAAAAAGAATCAAGGGGAATGCCGCAGTCCTTTAAAACCATCTGAAGAACCTGGATAATGGTTTCCGTGATGGTAAGGCTTAAGTTTTCAGAATAAGGAATCTGATACTGGTAGAGAACCTTTCCCTTTAAATTTGTAACGCATGCAGTCAGCGTTTTTTTGGTAAATTCCAGTCCGAGGGCAGCTGCGTATTCCGGACGGATATCAAGAGACACACGCTTTCGTCCGGCAGAGGAGGAATCCTCCAGGTCATGTCCTGCTTCAAAAACCAGCTGCTCCTGCTGAAGCTGGAAAATGGTGTGGCTGACGGTGGCAGGCGTGATACCTGTAAGCTGTGCAATTCCGGTTCTGGAAATGGAAGGATTGCGGAAAATACATGCAAGAATTCGTTCTCGGTTGGTGAGCTTGGAATTGGAAGTCTGATACATAATTTTCTCCCTCTGAATTTTTGATAGTGCCAGTCTTAATTTTGGGACGTCCGTTCTTCCGGCAGGGAAAATCCGGTATAGCGGTGTGCAACCTCCTGAATCCGGTATACGTCCAGATAAGGCTGGATAAAATCTTCTTTTTTCCGTACAAAATCTGCAAAAAGGCTGAATTTCTCATCAGCTGCATCCGCGTCACCGGATGCCAGAGAAACCAGTGCATCTGTAAGCAAAAGCACATATTCCCTGTGAAAAGTCAGCAGCTTTTGGAAGCGGTCCGAAATCTGATGGCTGTCTTTGGCGCGATTTAAAAGGTCTTCTGCTGTGCCGGACACGTAATCAGAAAGCTGCTGGTATTTCCAGGCAGCAGCAGGATTGGTTCTGGGACCGATGTGATTAAAGTAATCGCAGTCTGACAGCTGGGAAATCCGGGTTAGGTATTCTTTGACTTCATCAGCCATGGAACCGTAGGCTGCCTGGAAATATTCATCCATAAGGGAATCAAAGCTTTCTTCTGTGTCAAGGGTCAGATATCCCATTACATAATTGGGAAGTCCGTTTGGAAGGAATGTACGTAGCTCCTGGCAGCTGATATAGCCATCCAGATGGAGGTTTTTTACATGATGAATGTCCCCTGCAAGTACTTTGCTGATGGAAACATAGCCGAAATCCCCATAGTGGGCACGGCCAAGAGGGTAGTCGTAAACCAGGCTGTTTCCGTCAAAAATTTTCTGCCATTTTGCGAGAAAGGTAAGGTTTTCCTCAATGGTGACAGGAAGAACCATCTGGTTGCGCCTGTATTCCGAAATGGGAACCTCCTGGATCCTGTCCGGATAGGATTCCCGGAAGGTCCGGCTGATGGGAGCAAACATGAGGACAAAACGGTCCGGATTCTGGAACCGTTCCTTTACAGGCGGATACAGCAACTCCTGATAAAGAAGGAACACAAGCTTGCAGTCCAGATGTTCTTGGGTAAGGCGCTGGTCAATCAAGTTTAAAAGATGTACATACTGATCCGACAAAGTGGTTTTCCGGCAGCTTTCGCATTCGCAGATATGGTTGTATTCATCTGCCAGCCAGATGTGCAGATAATCTGTTTCCGGGTGCTCCTTTACATAATCAACCACTGTATTGCAGAAACGGTCGATGGCGTCCGGGTCAGAGTAGCATAGATTGGTATTCATGGGAATACGGTCGATGTATTCTCTTTTTCCATTGACCAGGGCAAGAAGCCTTTGAACCTTAGGGGAAGGCTCTGCTTTTTCCGGCACCCATCCTATAGAAGGCAGCCCGATGGCTTCACAGGTCCATCCATGTCCGGCGGCGTGGAGGAGAAGAGAACGCTTTTTCATAGCTTCATGCATTTTTTTGTAGCAGTCCTGCAGGAATGCTTCCGTGAGTTCCATGGGATCCTTTGTTGGATTCAGGGTATGATGATACCATCTTTCCAGAAAAATATAGGGCTCCTTAAATTGAAGAAAGAAGCTGTTGAATCCAAGCTTGGGAAGCCAGTCAATAAAATCCAGAACATTTTCAAGAGAGTCAGCCCCCTCAATGCAGACGCCTCTGTGGCGCAGGGAGGCTCTGTGTGAGTAAGAACAGGTCAGGTCTGCAAGGGAAAGCTGATGGGGCATAACGGTTTCATCCGGCAAAAGAAAACGGTAGCCAAGCCTGCGGAGAAATGCATACATACCAAGAAGCACGCTTCGCGGATTGCTTCCCTGAATGCTTCCTTTTCCATTGGAAAGAGAAATCAAAAACAGGTCATCGGCTCTGGAATCCAGACCGGATGAAAGCTCCGGATCCAGATCCGTGTTTAGATGGATGGTGCAGTCATTGGCAGCAGAACTCTCCGAAGCATGGGAAAAGGCGAATGCAGGATTGACTGCCTTTAAATAACGCTCCAGCTCCGCAGCTGCAAAAGAGATGGTTTCGCAGTCCGGGGAATAACATAAGGTGATTGTGCTCATAATTCAATATCCTTCCTCAAAGAATCATAACAATGTTTAATTATTTATATTATATAAAAAATAAAAGAAAAAGAAAATATAAAAAACTACTAAAATAGATATGCAGAATATAGCATATATAACTAATTAAATATAAATTTACAGAAAATAATGGAGAATAAACCGAAATGTAAAACACAAAACGAGATAAGTACACAAATGAATTAAATTTATAAATAAAACAAATAAAAAAATCACCTTGCAATTCCTGCAGAATTAAAAAAATAAGTACAAAATGTTTAATAAAAAACAGGAAAACCAATGAAAAATAAACATAAATGTTAAAAAAATAACGCATAAACAATTTTGATTGTACAAAATAAATAAAATTTACACAAACGTTTGCCTACAGGAAAATCAAGGGTTTGCGTAAAAATTACGAAAAATCCAGTTTGACAAAACATGCTATTTTTTATATATTGCAATTAACACATGTGAACGAAAAAAGGCTGAAAAAACAAAGAACGAAAATGGAGGTTAGAGAACATGAAAAAGAAGAAATCCGTGATCAGCAATAAGGTATGGCTGCTGATTTCGTTTCTGGCTGCAATGCTTGTATGGTATCTGCTGTCCCTTGGAAAGGCTACCGGACGAAGCTTTCCATTTGCGGACAAGGTAGTTCCTTCCGTGAAGACCATGATCGACAGAGGCGCGTTCTTCAAGGATATTGCAAGCAGTATGTCATGCGTGGGAGCAGGATTTGGTCTTGGCTTTATCACATCCCTTCCAGTTGCTTTTCTGATGGCATGGTACACACCGGTTCAGAAGATCATCGAGCCATGGATCAATTTTATCCGTAACATTCCGGCTCTGGCATATGCGCCGCTTCTGGTCATCACATTCGGTGTTGGACAGAAGCCAGCAATCATCCTGATCTGGATCTGCACCTTTATGACTATGAGTATTACCATTTATCAGGGAATCCGAAACATTGACGTAACCCTGATCAAGGCTGCAAGAGTGCTTGGAGCCAACGATTTCCAGATTTTTACCAAGATTATCTGTCCGGCAACTGTTCCATTTATTATCACTGCTGTCAGACTTGGACTTGGAGCAGCCCTTACTACTTTGCTTGCAGCAGAGTCTACAGGAGCACAGGCTGGTATCGGAATGAGAATCCGTTCTCTTTCCAATTCCTTTGAATCTGCACCAATGCTGATGTACATCATCTTGCTTGGTATCATTGGACTTATTTTAGTAAAGGTTGTTGACATTATAGAGAGGAAGTTAACGAGATGGCAGGAGACAATAAATCAGTAAAGCTGAAAATTGACAATGTATATAAGGAGTACGATACCTCCAAGGGCAAGATGATCGCATTAAACGGCGTTAATCTTGACATTGCGGAAAATGAGTTTATCTGCGTAGTCGGCCCGTCCGGCTGCGGCAAGTCCACAATGCTGAATATTATCGCAGGACTTTTAGAGCCTACCAGCGGAAACGTATACCTGGACGGCAAACCCATTGAGGGAACCGGAGTAGAACGAGGAGTTGTATTTCAGCAGTATGCACTTTTCCCATGGAGAACCGTAATTAAAAATGTTATGTTCGGACTGGAAATGAAAAAGGTTCCCAAGGATCAGGCAGAGCAGATTGCAAGAAAATACATCAAGTCAGTTGGCCTGGAAGGGTTTGAGCATTCCTATCCAAAGGAGCTGTCAGGAGGTATGAAGCAGCGTGTGGCAATTGCAAGAGCTTATGCAGCCAACCCGGAAGTGCTTCTTCTGGATGAGCCGTTTGGAGCACTGGATGCACAGACCAGGGTACAGCTTCAGACAGAGCTTCTGAATACCTGGGAACAGGAGAAGAAGACCTGCTTCTTTATTACACACGATGTAGACGAGGCAATCATTCTTGCACAGCGTGTTGTAATCATGAGTGCCCGCCCGGGACGAATCAAGAAGATCGTGAACATTGACATTCCTTATCCGAGAACACAGGAAACCAAATCCGATCCAAGATTCCTGGAACTCAAAGCAGAAATCTGGAACGAGGTTTACAAAGAGTTCCTTGAGGTAAGAAAGTAAATAAGAAAATTAAAAAAAGGAAAATAAAAAAGGAGGATATTTTATATGAAAGGATTCTTTAAGAAAGCAGCAACGTTACTTATGGCAGGTCTTATGGCTGGATCTATGGCAGCTGTACCGGCATTTGCAGAAGAGGCAGAGGATGCTGCACCGGAGAAAGTGGAACTGAACGTTGCTTACATGCCGAACTACGCATCCCTGTGGTCTGTTCTTACAGGAATGGACAAAGGATACTTCGAAGAAGAAGGCATTGAGATCAAGCTCTGGGAGTTTGCAGATGGTCCTTCTGAGATCGCAGCAATGGAGGGCGGAAGCATTGACCTTGCTTATATCGGACATGGAGCTCATAAGCTTTGCATCAAGGGACAGGCTGAGATCTTTGCACCAAGCTCTGTACACAGCACAGACCGTGTGATCGTTCTTCCTTCCTCAGATGTAACTTCTACAGATGATCTTGCAAACTTAAAAGGCAAGAAAGTAGCGTACACAGCAGGTTCTTCTTCTGAGACCGCATTAAACGGCGCTCTTGCAGTAGCAGGCCTTACAATTGATGACATTGACGCATACGAAATGGATGCAACCAACATGGTAGCAGCTATGGCATCCGGTTCTGTAGATGCATGCTTCGCATGGAACCCATACAGCAACCAGATTCTTGAGAACAACGAAGATGCAGTTGAATTAGAGTTCGCAACAAACTCTGTAAACCTTTCCAGCTGGATCTGCCTGCCAAGCTATGCAGAAGAGAACCAGGATATTCTGTTAAGATTCAGCAGAGCTCTTTACAAAGCTATGGAATTCTCATCACAGCCTGAGAACTGGGAATATGCAGTTGGTCTTTACGCAAAACAGTGTGCAAAAGATGTAGACGCATGCATGGTTGAGACAAACGACGCAACCTGGTTCAGCGCAGACGATATTAGAACTGGTCTGGAAGATGGAACAATTTCCGATTACTATCAGAGACAGCAGCAGATGTTCATCGACAGCGGTGATGTAGAGGAAGAGGTTCCGCTTGAGAACTATGTAATGTTTGACTTAATGAAGGAAGCATTAGCTGAATAATATTTTAGGAAGGAATGAACCCTGTGGAACTGCGAAAGTTTGTTCCGCAGGGTTTCATTTTTTCAATGGCAATATCTCACAGAAAAAGAAAGAGGTAATTATGAGACACGAATATTATTACTATAACAAAGAAGAATTACTGAAAAATCCCAAAATCCCGCTGATCGTAATGGAAGACAATCCTGCCGTATTTCGCTCCATGGCAGAGGAAATGGTGGAAGAAATCAAACGGAAAAATGCTCTTGGAGAGAAAACGGTATTTATCTGCCCGGTTGGCCCGGTTGGCCAGTATCCTTATTTTGTAGAAATGGTCAATGAGCAGAATATCAGTCTGAAAGATGTATGGTTCATCAATATGGATGAGTATCTTACCGATGACAAAAAGTGGGTTCCAAAGGACCATCCTTTAAGCTTCCGCGGATTTATGGACAGGACTGTTTATACAAAGATCAAACCGGAGCTGGTGATGCCAGAGGAGCAGAGAGTTTTCCCGGATCCGGAAAATTTAGGCCATATTGAGGATGTGATCCAGCAGCTTGGCGGTGTAGACATCTGCTTTGGCGGAATTGGAATCAACGGACATGTAGCTTTTAATGAAGCTTCTGATACCATGAGCCCGGAAGAATTTCTGGCACAGCACACAAGAGTACTGGAGATTTCCAGGGAGACAAGAGCTGTCAATTCTATCGGAGATCTGAACGGTGCCCTGGATGACATGCCTCATTACTGTATTACAATTGGAATTTATGAGATCGCACATGCAAGAAAAATCCGTCTTGGCTGCTTCCGCGACTGGCACAGAAGTGTGGTAAGACATGCCGCATACGGCGAAAAGACAGCACATTTTCCGGTCAGCCTTCTTCAGGATCACCCGGATATTAATCTGAAATTCACAGAATTTGTAGCAAATCTGCCGGAATAAAGCAAAGAAAGAGTGGAGGCGAAATATGACCTGGTACCTTGTAAACGGCGATGTGTATATGGAGCATCGCTTTCTGAAAAAAACATTAAAGCTGGAAGAGGGACGTATTTTTGTCCTTCCACCAGATACCCGTCCGGAAGAAGGAGCGCACATCTACAATGCAGCCGGGAAAAAAATCGTCCCAGGCTTTATTGATGTACATACCCACGGCGCAGTTGGCGTGGACGTCAATGCCGCAACCGCAGAGGATTATGAGAAAATCTGCCGTTTCGCAGCAGGAAATGGAACCACCTCCTGGCTGTGCTCTGTGCTTACGGATACAAAGGAACAGACCTGCCGCTGTATTGATGAGTTCAAAAAACACCAGCAAATGGAACAAAAAGGAGCCAATCTTCTGGGCATCCATCTGGAAGGCCCGTTTTTGTCCAGCGAGTATAAAGGCGCTATGCCGGAGTATCTTCTGCAGAAGGCGAATCTTCCTCTTCTGAAGGAATATCAGCAGCGCGCAGAAGGTGCGATCCGCTACATTACAGTTTCCCCGGAGGTAGAGGGAATTCCGGATATGATCCCGGAAATACGAAAGCTTGGAATTACAGTAGCCATCGGCCATTCCGGCGCAGATTATGAAACCAGCTGGGATGCCATAAGAAAGGGTGCGCAGAGCTGTACCCACACCTTTAACGCCATGAAGCTTCTCCATCAGCATTTTCCTGCAATCATGGGAGCAGCGCTGGAGTCAGATATTTACTGCGAGGCAATCTGCGACGGCAGACATCTTCATCCGGGAACTGTAAGGCTTCTTTTGAAGGTGAAGGGTCTGGACCGTGTGGTTGCCATCACGGATTCCATTATGGCAGCCGGTCTTCCAGATGGAAAATACAAGCTTGGGGTCAATGATGTGGTAGTGGAAGACGGAGATGCCAAGCTGGCAGAAAACGGCGTCCGGGCAGGAAGTACCCTGACCCAGAATGTTGCCCTTAAGAATCTTCTGAAGTTTACAGGAAAGAGCCTGGAAGAAATCCTTCCCCTTCTTACGGAAAACCCGGCAAACCTGATCAAAATTGCAGACCATAAAGGCTTTATTGCAGATGGAATGGACGCGGATCTTGTGGTGCTGGATCCGGATTTTGAAGTTTTTGATACCTTCGTAGGCGGAAGAAAAGTCACCTCAGAGGATTCGAATATATAAATGGAAGGAACGCTATGGAAGAAAATATTTTGATCGTACACGGCGGCGGTCCCACGGCAGTGATTAACGGATCCCTGTACGGGGCTGTGACAGAAGCTAGGAAATATCCACAGCTTCAGCATATTTATGCTGCCAGAAACGGAACCGGAGGACTTCTTCGGGAAGAACTGATCGACCTTACAAATGTGGAAGAAGAGAAGCTGAAGCTTCTTTTACAGACTCCGGGAAGTGCCATCGGCACATCAAGAGACCAATTGGAAAAGCCGGAATATGAGAAGATGGCAGAAATCTTAAAGAAACATCACATCCGCTATGTTCTGTTTAACGGTGGAAACGGCACCATGGACACCTGCGGAAAATTATACAAAACCTGCTTGGAAAAAGGAATCGAAGTGGGGGTAATGGGCATTCCCAAAACCATGGACAATGACATTGCCGTGACGGACCACAGTCCCGGCTACGGAAGTGCAGCCCGTTATCTTGCCCAGAGTGTAAAGGAAGTGTGCCAGGATGTAAAAGGACTTCCCATTCATGTAGTGGTAATAGAAGCTTCCGGAAGAAACGCAGGCTGGATCACAGCGGCAGCCGCAATGGCAGCAGATGAGGACGGTGTAGGCCCGGATCTTATTTACCTGCCGGAACGTCCTTTTGATGAGGAGAAATATCTGGAAGATGTAAAAGCCCTTCTTAAGAAAAAAAGCGGCATTGTGGTGGTGGCAAGCGAAGGCCTGAAAGATAAAGAGGGCAAACCTGTTGTAAAGCCCATCTTTCAGATTGGAAGAGCAACTTATTTTGGAGATGTAAGCGCCCATCTTGCCAATCTGGTAATCGAAAAGCTAGGCTACAAGGCAAGAGGGGAAAAACCGGGACTTCTTGGAAGAGCTTCTATCTGCCTGCAAAGCCCGGTTGACCTAAAGGAAGCACAGCTGGCAGGAGAAATTGCCTGCAGGGCTGTTATGGAAGGCGAAACCGGAAAGATGGTGGCATTTGAGCGTGTTTCCACAGAGCCTTATATTATGAAGCCATTTCTGGCTGATATCGAAAGGGTTATGATGTATGAGCACAAAATGCCGGATTCCTATATTAATCCGGAAGGAAACCAAGTGACAGAAGCATTTAAGGAATGGTGCAGGCCTCTTCTTGGAGGTGATCTGCCCAGAATGATATCTTTTAACTAAAAAGTGGAGGAAATGAAAATGTTAGTACCAATGAGAGCAATTCTGGATGCAGCAGACAAAAACGATTATGCACAGGGTGCATTTAATGTAAATGCTGTATGCCAGGCAAAAGCAGTGATTAATGTGCATGAAATGTTCCGAAGCCCGGCAATTCTCCAGGGAGCAGATCTTGCAAACGGATTTATGGGCGGCCGAACAGATTTTGCCAATGCAACCCTGGAGGATAAGAAAGCAGGAGCGAAGAACATTGCGGCAGCAGTAAAGAAATACGGAACAGACAGCCGGATTCCCATTGCCCTTCACTTGGATCACGGAAGAAATATGGATTCCTGTATTGCAGCAATTGAAGGCGGCTATACCAGTGTTATGATCGACGGAAGTTCCCTTCCTTTTGACGAGAATGTGGAGCTGACCAGAGAGGTTGTAAAATATGCCCATGAGCGCGGCGTTACCGTAGAGGGTGAGCTGGGCGTGCTTGCAGGGGTGGAAGACCACGTATTTGCAGCCAACAGCACCTACACCAATCCTTTAAGCGCTATTGAATTTTTCCGTAAAACAAAAGTAGATGCCCTGGCAATCAGCTACGGAACCATGCACGGCGCAAACAAAGGCAAAAACGCAGTGATCCGCAAGGAAATCGCAATTGCCATTAAAGAATGCATGCGCCACGAGGGCATGGAAGGATATCTTGTCAGCCACGGTTCCTCCACAGTTCCCCGCTACATTGTAGATGAGATCAATGCACTTGGCGGCGAGATCACCAACGCATATGGAATCGATGCCAACCAGCTGATTGAGGCAGGACACTGCGGAATCAACAAGATCAATGTAGATACCGATATCCGTCTGGCAGTAACCAGAAATATGAAGGAGCTTTTTGCAAGAGATGCAGCCCTTCGAAATAGTGCATCTGTAGGCGCCATTTATGAACTTCTGGAAAAGAATAAATCAGCTTTTGACCCGAGAGTGTTTATCACCCCGATCATGGACACAGTCATGTATGGAAATGTTCCAGATGAGGATGTGGCACGGATCTGCCAGTGTATCGAGGATGGTGTAAAAGAGGTTGTAGGTACCCTGATCGTGAAATTCGGCAGTTATGGAAAGGCTCCGAAGGTAGAGCTTGCAACTCTGGATGAAATGGCAGAACGCTACAAAAAAGCCGGAATCTGACAGAAAGGAACGAAAACCATGAAGCATATATATCTGAACTTAAAAAGATTTGACGTACCAGTGGAGCTTGGCGGCGTAAACCGGATCGCACCAGTGGAGGAATGGGGCAGCTTTATTGTAAAAAATACCCAGGAAGAGCTGAAGAAATACGATCCTGCAAAGGTTGAATTCGGAATGTATTTTCCTGAGATCCACCTTCTAGAAGCTGCAAAAGCAAAAACCCCGGGAAGCCCGGTAAAAGTAGGCTGCCAGGGTGTTTACCGCATGGATACTGCTGTTGGCGGCAATTTCGGTGCCTTTACCACTAACCGACCTGCAGCTGCCATGAAAGCAGCTGGCTGTGAGACTACCATTATCGGACACTGCGAAGAACGAAATGACAAAAGCGGAATCCTGGCAGAGGCCGGCGTTACCGACACGGACGCGGTAAACCGTCTTTTGAACCAGGAAATAAAATGCGCTATTGACAGAGGCTTAAGTGTGTTATACTGTATTGGTGAAAAAAGCGAGGAACAGGATCACTGGCAGGAAGTTCTTGGAAAACAGCTGGAAATCGGTCTGAAGGATGTGGATACCTCCAGGGTTGTGATCGCTTATGAGCCAATCTGGTCCATTGGTCCAGGCAAAACTCCAGCAGACAAAGAATATATCACCAAGATCGCCCGCTTTGTAAAAGAAAAAACTGGCGGCATGGACATTGTGTATGGCGGCGGCCTGAAACAGGCAAATGCGGCAATGCTGGCATCCATCCCAGAAATTGACGGAGGGCTGATCGCACTGACACGCTTCCAGGGCGAAATTGGTTACTACCCGGAGGAATATCTGGAAATTATTCAGTTATATCTTGGAGAATAAAAATCACAGAACAATCAGATTGGAGAAAAAGAATATGAAAATTGATTTTGAATATGGACAGGGAACCATGACAGCAGAGCTTCCGGATAATACGGATATTTTTATTCCAGGTGAGACTGTGCCGGATCCGGATTATATCCCGGAGGATAAACTGGAAGAGGCTTATCTTGACAGCCTGGCACATCCAATCGGAATGCCTACCTTATCAGAACTGGCGCACAAGGGAACTACTGTTACCATTATCGTGCCGGACCGCGTAAAAGGCGGCGAGCAGCCTACCAGCCACAGAAAGATGAGCATCAAATATATTCTGCAGGAGCTTTATAAAGCAGGCGTGGAGAAAAAGGATATCCTGTTCATTATTTCCAACGGTCTTCATCCAAGAAGCAAGGAGTCCGATGTAAAAGCTATTTTCGGAAAAGAGCTGTTTGACGAATTCTGGCACAGCGGACAGATCATCAGCCATGACAGCGAGGATCAGGAACATATGGTGTACCTTGGAACTACCCACAGGGGAGATCCGGTATACATGAACAAATATGTGTACGAATGCGACCTGCCAATCCTGATCGGACATGTACAGGGAAATCCGTATGGCGGATATTCCGGCGGCTACAAGCACAGCGCAACCGGAATTACAAACTGGAGATGTATTGCAAGCCACCACGTTCCGTCTGTTATGCACAGACCTGATTTTACCCCGGTTAACGGCGGAAGCCTGATGCGCGATAAATTTAATGAGATCAGCATGCATATGGAAGAGAAAATGGGACATCCGTTCTTCTGCTGCGATGCAGTTCTGGATACCTGCTCCAGACAGATCGCCATCTATTCCGGCTATGCCAAAGAGATGATGCCTATCAGCTGGAAGATTGCAGATAAGCGTACCTATGTACACTGGGCTGAGAAAAAATATGATATTCTGGTATTTGGAATGCCTCAGAAATTCCACTATGGTGATGGAATGGGAACCAACCCCATCATGCTGATGCAGGCGCTGAGCGCACAGGTTCTGCGTTTTAAGAGAGTTATGAGCGACCACTGCGTCATCATCTGTTCCTCCATCTGCAACGGATATTTCCACGATGAATTATGGCCGTATTTAAGAGAGCAGTATGAGATGTTCCAGCATGACCATATGAATATTCTGCCGGATATGAACCGTTATGGTGAATATTTCGGAACAAACGAAGAGTACATCCGCAAATACCGTTTCTGCAATGCTTTCCATCCGTTCCACGGATTTTCCATGATGGCCTGCGGACATATTGCGGAGATGAACACCAGCGCCATCTATCTGGTTGGTGCACAGGAGCCGGGCTATGCAAGAGGAATGGGACTGAAGACCCGGGAGACCTTCGAGGAAGCATTAGAAGATGCCAAGAAGAAATTTGTAGGCGAGAATCCTAACATTCTGGCACTGCCTATGACCTTTAAGAAATCAGCTGTACATCTTTGCATGAAAAATCCTGAGGAAGACTGCATGGATGAATACGGACACCGCCATGGCGGATGCGGATGCTGCTAACCTGTGAATATAAAGTCACGGAGGAAGACTGGAAATGGATGAAAAACAAAAAGATAAGGGCTATGTGCTGCGGAAGCTGTTTTTCGCTTCCCTGTACCTGAGCACCTTTACATTTGGCGGCGGTTACGTGATCGTAACTCTCCTGAAGGAGAAATTTGTGGATCAGTACCACTGGATCGATGAGGACGAAATGCTGGATCTGGTGGCCATTGCCCAGTCTTCTCCAGGAGCAATCGCAGTCAACGGGGCAATTGTAGTAGGATATAAGCTTGGAGGGATTCCCGGCATGCTGATGTGCGTGCTGGGGGCTATCATTCCGCCTATGGTGATCCTGTCCCTGATCTCTGTATTTTATGATGCATTTCGTTCCAATTATTATATTGCCGCGCTGTTAAAGGGAATGTCCGCCGGAGTGGGCGCAGTCATCATTTCCGTGGTATATGACATGGGCAAAAACGTGGTGAAATCAAAAGACTGGATCAACATTGTGATCATGATCGCCAGCTTTTGCGTCAGCTATTTTCTGAATGTGAATATTATATTCATTATTTTGGGCGTAGCTGCATTTGGATTTGTGCGGACACTGTTGAAGGAGGGTAAAAAACGATGATCTATCTTCAGCTGTTTTTAAGCTTTCTTCAGATCGGCGCCTTAAGCTTCGGCGGAGGCTATGCGGCTATGCCGCTGATACAGGAACAGGTGGTAACGTTACATGGATGGCTGTCTATGGAAGCGTTTACCGATCTTGTGACCATTGCGGAAATGACGCCGGGTCCCATTGCAGTGAATTCCGCCACCTTTGTAGGCACCCAGATTGCAGGCCTGGGCGGTGCGGTTGTGGCGACCCTTGGCTGCATCTTGCCTTCCTGCATAATCGTAACTTTATTGGCATATATTTACACGAAATACCGGAATATGTCTCTCCTGCAGGGAACACTGGCATCCCTTCGTCCGGCGGTTGTGGCAATGATCGCCAAGGCAGGAGTGACCATTCTGGTTTCTGCCTTTTTTATCAGCGGAACCATAGACCTTGTCCGGGAAAATGTCTGCATCCGAATGGTTGTGTTTTTCGGGGCAGCCCTGGTGCTCCTTCGGAAATTTAAAATGAACCCCATTCTTGTAATGGTCCTGTGCGGTGTGGCGAATATGATATTCTGCGGGGTAATGGGAATCTAAAAGGATATTATGTCTGCAAGACAGCACCATGAAGGAAAAAACAACTGTTTTCTTGACATTGATGCGTGAATCGTGTAAGTTTTGTAGTAACTGTTTTGCGCATTGCAAAGCGTCCACCTGTAAAAGAAGTGGACGGTTATGCCGCAGGGAAAAAGTAAGGGAGGATGACAGTGTGAATATTTGCGTATATGGTGCCTCAAGTGCCCAGCTGAAGGACATTTATTATGAAAAAACACAGGAGCTTGGAAGAGCCATGGGAAAACGGGGCCATGGACTGGTGTTTGGCGGCGGAGCCACCGGAATGATGGGAGCAGCAGCCAGAGGCGTGTCAGAAGAGAATGGATACATACTTGGAATTGCGCCCCGCTTTTTTGACCAGCCAGGGGTACTGTATGAGAAATGCACGGAATTTATTTTTACCGAGACCATGCGGGAGCGCAAGCAGCTTCTGGAAGAAAAATCAGATGCCACTATTGTAGCGCCCGGAGGAATCGGTACTTATGAAGAATTTTTCGAGATCTTTACCCTGAAAAGCCTGAACCGGATCGACAGGCCCATTGTTCTCTACAATATTGACAGATATTATGACAGGATGAAGGAACTGCTGGAATATACTGCCAGGGAGAAGTTTATGGATTCTTCCATATTAGATCTGGTGGTATTTCTGGATGAGCCGGAGGCGATCCTGGATTACCTGGAAAACTACAGCAAATAAAGCAAATGAGATGTCAGAGAAAAATCCCTGTCCCAGGTTTGGGGCAGAAGGTATTTCCCTGACATCTTTTTTGCTGTTTGTCAGAGCGTGCAAAAAAAGTGTTCTCGTGATCTACATGCTCTAGAGCCTGTTTGAAAAATCATTCCTGCAATCTGCACGCCCCACTTTGCGGTATATTTCACCCGAATTCGGTTGTCGTAGCCCGCTACGACGCCCTCATCCGGGCAAAATCTCCCACAAATTGTGACGCACATCTTGCAGAAAGCCTTTTTCAAACACACTCTAAGGTAAAAACTATCAAAAAAGATGAAAAAAATTTGTAAAAAATATTGACAAAAAGAATGTTGAGGTGTATCTTAAGAGCATAGATGTTAGCACTCCTAAATAATGAGTGCTAACAAAGGAATTCGAAGAAGCCAGACGGGAATAGAAATCAGGTTTGACCGTCCGCTTTTCAGAAAGGAGCAGATATTTCATGGATGAAGTATTAGATGAGCGCAAACGGAAAATACTGAAAGCAATCATCAAGACTTATATGGAAACAGGTGAGCCGGTAGGTTCCAGAACCATTTCCAAGTATCCGGATTTGAATGTCAGCTCTGCTACGATCCGAAATGAGATGTCCGACCTGACGGATATGGGCTACATTGTACAGCCCCACACCTCAGCCGGAAGAATTCCATCAGATAAAGGCTATCGCCTTTATGTAGATGAGCTTACCAGGGAGAAGGAAGCTGAGATCGCAGAGATCCGTGATATGATGATTGAGAAATCAGACAAGATGGATAAGGTGTTGAAGCAGGTGGCCAAGGTCCTTGCCAATAATACCAATTACGCGACCATGGTTGCTGTTCCTCAGTACAGAGGAAGCACCCTGAAGTTCATACAGCTTTCACGTGTGAATGAGCGGCAGCTGATTGCCGTAGTTGTATGTGAAGGCAACGTCATCCGGAACCAGATCATTGATATTGAAGAGGAGATGGATGACCAGACGATCCTGAAGCTGAATCTTCTTCTTAACACCAACCTGAACGGTGTTCCCATTCAGGACATCAATCTTGGCATGATCGCCAGACTGAAGGAACAGGCTGGAAGCCACAGCGGTGTGGTTGCAGATGTGCTGGACGCAGTTGCAGCTACCATCCATGTGGATGAGGAAGATATGAAAGTATATACGTCAGGAGCAACCAACATATTCAAGTATCCTGAGCTTGCAGACACATCCAAAGCCAGCGAGCTGATCTCCACCTTCGAGGACAAACAGGAACTTGCGGATATGGTCCGTGGGGAAATGGGAGATTCGGAGAACACAGGAGTCCAGGTATACATCGGAGATGAAGTTCCGGTGCGGACCATGAAGGACTGCAGCGTGGTGACAGCCACCTACGAGCTTGGAGATGGAATGCGGGGAACCATTGGAATCATTGGTCCCAAGCGAATGGATTATGAGAATGTGGTGGACAGCCTGAAGAAATTAAAAGTCCAGCTTGATGAAATGGTAAATAAGAAAACCTAGAAAGGCGGTTGAAAGCGTGTCAGAAGAAATGAATAAAGAAGCCGAAGTACAGGAAGAAGCAGTTGACATTCCGGTAACTGACGGAAGCGAAGAAGAGGCAGCAGATACAGCCCAGGCAGCAGAAGAGGAAGCTTCTGATGATACAGCTGCTCCGGAAGAGACGGAACAGCAGCCAGAAGAGGCAGAATCTCAGAAAGAACCGGAAACCAAGACCAAAACTTCTTTCTTCGGCAAGAAGAAAAAAGAGAAAGATAAATTTGAACAGCAGATCGAGGATCTTACAGACAGACTGAAGCGCAGCATGGCGGAATTCGATAACTACCGTAAGAGAACGGAGAAAGAGAAATCCAGCATGTACATCATCGGTGCCAAGGACATCGTTGAGAAAATGCTTCCTATCGTGGATAACTTTGAGAGAGGTCTTGCACAGGCACCGGAGGATGATCCATTTGCAGAAGGCATGAAGATGATCTACAAGCAGATGATGACAGCCTTCGATGAGATGGGTGTGAAGCCGATCGAAGCTGTAGGCAAGGATTTTGATCCGAATCTGCACAACGCAGTCATGCATGTGGAAGACGAATCCGTAGGCGAGAACATTGTTGTTGAGGAATTCCAGAAGGGATACACTTACAAGGATTTCGTTGTAAGACACAGCATGGTAAAGGTTGCTAACTGACCGAAAGCAACTTAGTGAAGGCGAGCAGAATGCGAAGCCTAAACTTAGTGCGAGGTCGTTCGATCTCACTTAATGAGGGCAAGCCGCAGGCGCAGACCGAATTTAGTGAATCGAACTTCATTAAGACATTCACGAATTTCAGAACATAGATTGAAACAGGAGGAAAATTATCATGGGAAAAATCATTGGTATTGACTTAGGTACAACAAACAGCTGTGTAGCTGTTATGGAAGGTGGACAGCCAACCGTTATCGCAAATACAGAAGGATCCAGAACAACACCGTCAGTTGTAGCATTTACAAAGACAGGTGAGCGTCTGGTAGGTGAGCCTGCAAAACGTCAGGCAGTAACAAACGCAGAGAAAACAATCTCCTCCATCAAGAGAGAGATGGGTACAGATTACCGTGTAACAATCGATGACAAGAAATATTCCCCACAGGAAATTTCCGCTATGATCCTTCAGAAACTGAAAAAAGATGCAGAAGGATATCTTGGAGAGTCTGTTACAGAAGCAGTTATCACAGTTCCTGCATACTTCAACGATGCTCAGCGTCAGGCAACCAAAGATGCTGGTAAGATCGCAGGTCTTGATGTAAAGCGTATCATCAACGAGCCTACAGCAGCAGCTCTTGCATATGGTCTTGACAATGAGAAAGAGCAGAAAATCATGGTTTATGACCTTGGCGGCGGTACATTCGATGTTTCCATCATCGAGATCGGTGACGGCGTTATCGAGGTTCTTGCAACAGCTGGTAACAACCGTCTTGGCGGTGATGACTTCGATCAGAGAATCACAGACTACATGCTTTCCGAGTTCAAGAGAACTGAGGGCGTTGACTTAAGCAACGATAAGATGGCTCTTCAGAGACTGAAAGAAGCTGCTGAGAAAGCAAAGAAAGAGCTTTCTTCCGCAACAACAACCAATATCAACCTGCCATTCATCACAGCAACAGCTGAGGGACCGAAGCACTTTGATATGAACCTTACAAGAGCAAAATTTGATGAACTTACACATGACCTTGTTGAGAAGACAGCAGAGCCGGTACGCCGTGCACTTTCTGATGCAGGTCTTACCAATGCAGATCTTGGCCAGGTACTTCTGGTTGGCGGATCTACACGTATCCCGGCTGTACAGGACAAAGTAAGACAGCTGACAGGCAAAGAGCCAAGCAAGGCCCTGAACCCAGATGAGTGTGTTGCACTTGGTGCTTCTATCCAGGGCGGTAAGCTTTCCGGTGAGGCTGGTGCAGGTGACATCCTTCTTCTTGATGTTACTCCGCTTTCCCTGTCTATTGAGACAATGGGAGGTATTGCAACCCGTCTGATCGAGAGAAACACAACAATCCCGACCAAGAAGAGCCAGATCTTCTCCACAGCAGCAGACAATCAGACAGCTGTAGACATCAACGTATTACAGGGTGAGCGTCAGTTCGCGAAAGACAACAAGTCCCTTGGACAGTTCCGTCTGGATGGAATCCCGCCAGCACGTCGTGGTGTTCCGCAGATCGAGGTTACATTTGATATCGATGCCAACGGTATTGTAAATGTATCTGCTAAGGATCTTGGAACAGGTAAAGAGCAGCACATCACAATCACAGCTGGTTCCAACATGTCCGAGTCCGAAATCGACAAGGCTGTTAAGGAAGCTGCTGAGTTCGAAGCTCAGGATAAGAAACGTAAAGAGGCGATTGATACAAAGAACAATGCAGACTCCATGGTATTCCAGGTTGAGAATGCACTGAAGGAAGCAGGCGACAAGCTTGATGCAAATGATAAGGCTGCTGTAGAGGCTGACTTAAATGCATTAAAAGATATCCTTGCAAAATATACAAATACAGAAGATCTTGGCGATGCTCAGGTTGCAGAGATCAAAGCAGCTCAGGAGAAGATGATGGAAAGTGCTCAGAAGCTTTTCGCAAAGATGTATGAGGCACAGAACCCACAGGGCGGCGCTGGTCAGGCCGGACCGGACATGGGCGGAGCTTCCCAGGGCGGAAATGAAGCAGGCTACGGCGATGATGTTGTAGACGCTGACTACAAAGAAGTTTAATAAGTAATAATTTCATAAGTAAAGTTCCGGAATTCTGGAACAGGAACCAGCAGCCCGGCCGTGAGTTTTCATGACCGGGCAATGGCGGTAGAAGACACTAAAAGGATATGTCGCCCGTTGGTGACAGCAAAATGAAGACGTTAGGAAAAGAAAGAAATCATGGCTGATAAAAGAGATTACTACGAAGTCTTAGGCGTTGACAAAAACGCTGATGAGGCTACCTTAAAAAAAGCATATCGTCAGCTTGCCAAGAAGTATCATCCCGATGTGAATCCGGGAGATAAGGAAGCTGAAGCAAAATTCAAAGAGGCAACAGAGGCTTACAGCATCTTAAGTGACCCGGACAAGAGAAGACAGTACGACCAGTTTGGCCACGCTGCTTTTGAAAACGGAGGCGGTGGCGGAGCAGGAGGCTTCGGAGGCTTTGATTTCTCCGGTTCTGATATGGGTGACATTTTCGGAGATATCTTCGGAGATTTGTTCGGAGGCGGCGGAAGCCGCAGACGTGCCAACAATGGCCCTATGAAAGGTGCCAATCTGCGTGCGCGTGTGAACATCACCTTTGAGGACGCTGTATTTGGATGTGATAAAGAGCTTGAGATCACTTTGAAGGATGAGTGTACCACCTGTCATGGAACTGGAGCCAAGGCTGGTACTTCACCAGTTACCTGTCCGAAATGTAATGGTGAGGGACAGATCGTCTATACCCAGCAGTCCATGTTCGGTATGGTACGTAATGTACAGGTGTGCCCGGACTGTCATGGTTCCGGTAAGATCATCAAGGACAAATGTCCGGATTGCCGCGGTACCGGATACATTTCCAACCGCAAGAAGATCAAGGTATCCATTCCGGCTGGTATTGACAATGGCCAGAGCATCCGTATCCGTGATAAAGGCGAGCCAGGAACAAACGGCGGCCCAAGAGGAGATCTTCTTGTAGAAGTAAATGTAGGACGCCATCCGATTTTCCAGAGACAGGATATGAATATTTATTCTACTGCACCAATTACTTATGCACAGGCAGCACTTGGCGGTGAAGTGAAGCTGAACACAGTAGACGGTGAAATGCTCTATGAGGTGAAGCCGGGAACCCAGACCGATACCAGAATCCGTCTGAAGGGCAAAGGTGTTCCGTCTCTTCGCAACAAGAATGTCCGCGGTGACCACTATGTTACACTGGTTGTCCAGGTACCGACCAATCTGAATGAGGAAGCCAAGGAAGCACTTCGCAAATTTGATGAGGCATGCGGAAACCGTCCTGCAGGCGGCACATCAGATGGTTCCGAGAAGTCCGAGAAAAAGAAAAAAAGCTTCATGGACAAATTAAAAGAGACCTTTGAAGAGTAAAAAACAGACTTTTTCCATAAAAGAATAAAGAAAAGGGGAGATATCCTCTTTTCTTTTTTTGTTACTTATTGTATATTAGAGAGTAGACGCAAGAATCCGGAAAGGAGTTTTGCATGAAAACAAAGAAAAAAGATGTGTTAAACAGATTTTTGCCGCTGTGGGCCATTCCTCCTCTTGTTACGATCCTGGCAGTGAATTGCCTGATCTACTGGGGAAGCAGCGCCCTTACAGCCAGTCGGTATCATTATGATTTTACAATGGCATTTGACAGGGCAGTTCCCTTACTGCCTGGCTTTGTGTGGATTTATATTCTGGCTTTTCCGTTCTGGGCTGCTGGTTATATGCTGGCGGCAAGACGGGGAAAGGACATGTTTTACCGGTTTGTTGCAACCGATCTGACTATTCATCTGATTTGTTTTCTGATTTTTATTCTGGTACCGACCACCAACATCAGGCCGGAGATCGCAGGAGATACCATCTCCCAGAAGGTACTTCTTCTGGTCTATGCCCTGGATGGAGGAAGTGCTCCTTCCAATCTTTTCCCGTCTATTCACTGCTATGTAAGCTGGATGTGCTGGAAAGGTGTGGCAGGGTCTTCGGCTATTCCAAAATGGTATCAGAAATTTTCCATGGTGTTTGCGGTTCTGGTTATTATATCCACACAGGTTCTGAAACAGCATTATATTGTGGATGCGGTTCTGGCTCTGGTGCTGGTAGAGTTTTTCTGGAGATTCTACCAGAAAGGGCAGCGGCATAACTGGGTGGTAAAGATATTTGACCGGAAAAAAGAATGACAGATTTTATGACGGGGATTGCTTTCCCCAAATTTATAAAAACAATCAAGATTGGAGAATGAATATGAAGTGGAATCGCTTTACGATTAAAACCAAAACAGAGGCGGAGGATGTGATCATTTCCGCACTTGCAGACGTAGGCGTGGAGGGGGTTGAGATTCAGGACAAGCAGCCGCTTACTGAGACAGATAAGGAGCAGATGTTTGTGGATATTATGCCAGAAGATCCTGCAGATGACGGAATTGCCTATCTGAATTTCTATCTGGAGGAGGATACAGAGGTGGAGCCTGTTCTGGAAAGAGTGCGCGGCGTTCTGGAGGAAGTGCGCGGATACATGGACATCGGCGAGGGCACCATCACCGAATCCCAGACTGAGGACAAGGACTGGATCAACAACTGGAAGGAATTTTTCCATCAGTTCTATGTGGACGATATCCTGATCGTTCCCTCCTGGGAAGAAGTGAAGGAAGAGGACAAGGACAAAATGATCCTTCACATTGATCCAGGCACTGCATTCGGAACCGGAATGCATGAGACCACTCAGCTGGTGATCCGTCAGCTGAAGAAATTTGTGACAAAGGATACCCAGATGCTGGATGTAGGAACCGGAAGCGGTATTCTTGGAATCGTAGCGCTGAAGCTTGGAGCAGCCCATGTGGTAGGAACTGACCTGGATCCATGTGCAATCCCAGCAGTAGCAGATAATAAAGCGGCCAACGGAATCAAGGACGAGACCTTTGATATGCTCATCGGCAACATTATTGATGATAAGGAAGTTCAGGATACCGTAGGCTATGAGAAATATGACATTGTAACAGCCAACATTCTGGCTGATGTACTGGTACCGCTTACCCCGGTTATTGTAAATCAGATGAAGAAGGGCGCATACTACATTACCTCCGGAATCCTGGATGTGAAGGAAGAGGTAGTGGTAAAGGCAGTTCAGGATGCAGGCCTTCAGCTGGTTGAGGTAACACATCAGGGCGAATGGGTATCTGTAACTGCAAGAAAGGAATAATTATGCAGCGCTTTTTTGTGGAACCGTATCAGGTTCAGGAAGAAGAACACCGCATCACCCTGACAGGACCGGATGTGAACCATATGAAAAATGTGCTTCGCATGCGTATTGGTGAGGATGTGTGGATCAGCGATGGCGGCCAGAAGGAATACCACTGCACCATAGAGGCCTTTGAGGAAGAGGGAGCAGTCCTTCATATTCTTTATGCGCAGGAGCCCCAGTATGAGCTTCCAAGCCGTATTTACCTGTTCCAGGGACTTCCCAAAGGGGACAAAATGGAGCTGATCATTCAGAAGGCTGTGGAGCTTGGTGCCTACAGCGTGGTTCCAGTGGAAACCAAGCGATGCGTGGTGAAGTTGGATGAGAAGAAAGCAGCCAAAAAGACTGCAAGATGGCAGCAGATCGCAGAAAGCGCAGCCAAGCAGTCCAAGCGCATGCTGATCCCGGAAGTGAAGAAGGCAATGAGCTGGAAGGAAGCCATCGCTTTTGCCAAAGAGCTGGATGTGCTTCTGATCCCTTATGAGCTTGCCAAGGGCATGAAAGAAACCAGAGAGATTCTGGCCGCTATAGAGCCGGGACAGTCTGTGGGAATTTTCATCGGGCCGGAGGGCGGCTTTGAAGAGGAAGAAGTTCAGGCTGCCATGGAAGCTGGCGCAAAGCCGGTTACTTTGGGAAAAAGAATCCTGCGCACAGAGACAGCAGGCATGACCATGCTGTCTATTCTGATGTTTACGCTGGAAAAAGAGGACGAATAGAAATGGAAGCATATTTTGATAACTCTGCCACTACAAGGTGTTATAAGGAAGTGGCAGACATTGTAGTGAAGACCATGACTGAGGATTTTGGCAATCCTTCTGCCATGCATTTGAAAGGCATGGAAGCGGAGAAATATGTCCGCGATTCTGCACAGACACTGGCCAGGCTTCTGAAGGTCAATGAGAAAGAAATCATTTTTACCTCCGGAGGAACAGAGTCTAACAATCTGGCCCTATTTGGCGGAGCAGAAGCCAACAAAAGAATGGGCAATCACATTATCACAACCGCTGTAGAGCATGCTGCTGTAGGACAGCCTGTGGAGCGCCTGGAGCAGATGGGCTATGAGGTGACCATTGTTCCGGTAGATGAAAGAGGCGTAGTTCGCTTAGATGCTCTTGAGAAGGCACTTCGCGAGGACACTATTTTGGTTTCCACCATGTATGTGAACAACGAGGTGGGAGCTGTGATGCCTGTGGAAGAGATTGCCAGGCTTGTTCATGAGAAAAGCCCGAAGGCTTTTTACCATGTAGATGCCATCCAGGCATTCGGCAAGTACCGGATCTACCCGAAGAAGCTGGGAATCGATATGCTTTCCGTAAGCAGCCATAAGATCCACGGACCAAAGGGCGTTGGATTTTTGTACATCAATGACAAGGTGCGGGTTCAACCCCAGATCCTTGGAGGCGGACAGCAGGCAGGAATGCGCTCCGGTACAGACAATGTGCCGGGAATTGCAGGCCTTGGTGTAGCTGCCAAGATGGTATACACAGATTTTGAGGAAAAGATCAAGCATATGTACCAGCTGAAGGAGCACCTTGCAGAGGGATTTTTGAAGCTTCCGGATGTGCGTCTCAACGGCATGGAGCTTCGGGAAGGAGCACCTCAGATCTTAAGCGCCAGCTTTATGGGCGTAAGAAGTGAGGTTCTGCTTCACACATTGGAGGACAGGGGCATTTATGTTTCAGCAGGAAGCGCCTGCTCCAGCCATAAGCGTAAGGCAGCCGGCACCTTAAGTGCTATGGGAATGGAAGCTGCCCAGAGGGAGAGCACCCTGCGCTTTAGTTTTTCAGAGGAAAATACATTTGAGGAAGTGGATTACTGCCTGGAGGTATTAGGACAGGTACTTCCCATGTTAAGAAGATATTCCAGACACTAAGAGGAGGAAACGAAATGATATTTCACGCATTTCTGATCAAATACGCAGAAATAGCCATTAAGGGCAAGAACAGATACTTATTCGAAGATGCCCTTGTAAAGCAGATGAACATTGCCCTTTCCAAGATTGAAGGGGATTATCGTGTAGTGAAGGAGCAGGGACGTGTGTACGTGTTCTGCCCGGAAGAGTATGATTTTGACGAGGCTGTGGCAGCCTTAAAGACGGTCTTCGGAATCGTATACATCTGCCCGGTTGTGATCTATGAGGACCAGGGTCTTGATAAGATGAGAGAAGACGTTGTAGAATACATGAAAAACGTACATCCGGATTACAGCGGAACCTTCAAGGTATACACAAGACGTGCCAAGAAGTCCTATCCGGTAAATTCCATGGAAGTAAGCGCCAAGATCGGTGAGAGCATCTTAAATGCTTTCCCGGAGGCAAAGGTAGATGTGCATGATCCGGAACTGACAGTATCTGTTGAAATCCGTGAGAAAATCTATGTATATTCAAAGAGCATTAAGGGACCGGGGGGAATGCCGGTTGGAACCAACGGAAAGGCTATGCTTCTTCTTTCCGGCGGAATTGACAGCCCGGTAGCCGGCTACATGATCGCCAAGCGCGGTGTTAAGATTGAGGCTGTTTATTTCCATGCTCCGCCGTACACCAGCGAGCGCGCGAAACAGAAAGTTGTGGACCTGGCCAAGCTGGTTGCCAAATACAGCGGACCCATCAAGCTTCATGTAGTCAACTTTACAGATATTCAGCTTTATATTTACGATCAGTGCCCCCATGATGAGCTTACTATTATCATGCGCCGCTACATGATGCGGATCGCAGAGCATTTTGCAAAGCAGGACAACTGCCTTGGACTGATCACAGGAGAGAGCATCGGACAGGTGGCAAGCCAGACTTTACAGAGCCTTGCGGCTACCAATGAAGTTTGTACCCTTCCGGTATACCGTCCGGTAATCGGCTTTGACAAGCAGGAGATCGTGGAGCGTTCCTGGGAAATCGGAACCTATGATACTTCCGTACTTCCTTATGAGGATTGCTGTACCATCTTCGTTGCCAAGCATCCGGTTACCAAACCGAACCTAAAGGTGATACAGAAATCTGAGGAGAAGCTTGCAGGAAAAATCGACGAACTGATGGAAGAGGCACTGCGAACAACAGAAGTGCTTGAGATTCAGTAAATAAAAAATCCCCCGGGCGGTTCGCCGTCCGGGGAATTTGTAAAAGAGATGGGTATATATACTTTTGTATAAAAGAAAAGAGGAACTGTCGCCAGTTCCTCCCACAATTGAATCATGGATTATTCAACTGTATATTTGTCGATGATTTCCATAACGCTGTCAAGAGCAGCTCCGTCAGCATGAATGTTGAGGTCGATCGGTTTGGATAAATCCAGGCTGAAGATGCCCATGATGGACTTAGCGTCGATCACATATCTTCCGGATACCAGGTCGAAGTCGCAGTCGAATTTGCTGATCTCGTTTACAAATGCTTTCACTTTATCAATAGAGTTAAGTGAGATTTTTGCTGTTTTCATTGTGATATAACCTCCCTTGAATAGTTGTTGTATTGCTTTACAGTACTCATATTACCTGTAGGCAGAATAAAAGTCAAGGTGAAAAAAGAGAAAATTTGGTATAAGAATTAGTTAAATTGTATAAAAGATTTACAGATTTTGGAGGAAAGCATGAAAAAAAAGGTTGCATTACACAATCTTGGATGCAAGGTAAATGCTTATGAGGTAGAGGCCATGCAGCAGCTTCTGGAACAGGCGGGATACGAGATCGTTCCCTTTGAGCCAGGTGCTGATGTTTATGTGATCAATACCTGTACGGTAACCAATATTGCAGACCGTAAATCCCGCCAGATGCTCCACAAAGCGAAGAAGATGAACCCGGATGCCGTAGTGGTAGCCACCGGATGCTACGTGCAGACCGATGAGGGCAAGCTGGAAAAGGATGAGGCGGTAGACCTGGTGCTTGGAAACAACCAGAAAAAAAACATTGTGGAGGTTCTTTCTGAATATGAGGAAGAACACCAGCGCCAGTCTCATATTATCAAGATCAACCAGACCAGGGAATACGAGGAACTGGAGATCAGCCGCACGGCAGAGCATGTGCGTGCCTACATCAAGGTTCAGGACGGCTGCAACCAGTTCTGCACCTACTGCATCATTCCCTATGCCAGAGGCCGTGTGCGAAGCAGGGAAAAAGAGAATATCTTAAAGGAAGTGCACAAGCTTGCAGAAGCGGGCTATAAAGAAGTGGTTCTCACCGGAATCCACTTAAGCTCCTACGGCGTGGATTTCCCGGAGGACAAAAAAGAAACCCTGCTGTCCCTGATCCAGGCAGTAAATGAGGTGGAAGGAATCAAAAGAATCCGCCTGGGTTCCTTAGAACCTGGAATCGTCACAGAGGAATTTGCAAAAGAGCTGGCAGCCATGCCTAAGGTATGCCCTCATTTCCACCTTTCCCTGCAGAGCGGCTGCGATGCAACTCTGGAGAGGATGAACCGCAGATACAGAAGCGCAGAATACAAGGAAAGATGTGAGCTTCTCCGCAAATATTTCGGCAATCCGGCACTGACCACAGATGTGATCGTAGGATTTCCCATGGAAAGTGAGGAAGATTTCCATGCATCCTATGATTTCGTGAAGGATATTCATTTTTATGAGACTCACATTTTCAAATATTCCCGCCGCCACGGCACCAAGGCAGCCGTAATGGACGGTCAGCTCACAGAAGCCGTGAAGGCTGTTCGAAGTGACAAAATGCTGGAGCTTCACCAGATCCGGGCAACAGAATATGAGAACTCCCTTCTGGGACAGAAAGCAGAAGTGCTTCTTGAGGAAAAAGTGGAGATCGAGGGGGCGGATTATTACCTTGGACATTCCCGTGAGTATGTGAAGGTTGCAGTGCCTGTGCAGGAGAAATACCAGGTAAATGATATCCTCACAGTAAAGGTCGAGAGATTTTTACAGCCGCATATCCTTTTGGGAGAAGATGCAGAATAAAACCTAAAAGGAAACTGACATGATTGATTGCTGTATATCGAGGCGCGTGGCGCCGGGCATAAAGTGAATTGCAGACGCTTTGGCCGTTACTGTTCATAGGTAATATTCCGCGAGGTGTTTTTTGTGAACAAAGTTCACAGAAAACCCGAGGATTGCGGCGCGAAATCATGCAAAGCATGATTTCTGTGCATCGCGAAGCGTGTTACTGGGCACGGAGTGAACAGTAACCTTTGGCCAGACCAGTTTTTTGAGAAACAAAAATATAGGATTGTAATTTATCCGCAGTTATATTAAAATAGAGAAGAAATAATCGTAAGGACGTGAGAAAAATGGCAGAAAATAATCTGGGAAGTACACAATATTTCAGAACAAAACCGGATCAGGAACTGGAAGTAAAAGAGATCCTGGACCTGGTTTATAACGCAATGGAAGAAAAAGGCTATAATCCTGTGAATCAGATCGTAGGATACATTATGTCAGGTGACCCGACTTACATCACCAGCCATAAGGGAGCCAGAAGCATGATCATGAAGGTTGAGCGTGACGAACTTGTTGAGGAATTGCTGACCGAGTATATTAAGAACAGATCCTGGGAATACTGATTATGAGATTAATGGGATTAGACTACGGTTCCAAGACGGTGGGCGTTGCCGTCAGTGATCCTCTGGGACTGACCGCACAGGGCGTGGAAACTGTCTGGCGCAAGCAGGAGAACAAGCTTCGCCAGACTCTGGCACGCATCGAAGAACTGATTTCGGAATATCAGGTTGAGCGTATTGTACTTGGATATCCGAAGAATATGAATAACACCATAGGCGAGCGGGCTGTGAAATCTCTTGAGTTTAAAGAAAAGCTGGAGAAGAGAACAGGCCTGCCTGTTGTGATGTGGGATGAGCGGCTGACAACTGCAGAAGCGGAGCGTACTTTGATGGAGACAGGCGTCAGACGTGAGAATCGGAAGCAATATCTTGATCAGATGGCAGCGGTTTTGATCTTACAGGGATATCTGGACAGAAGTAATATGATGAGTAAGGAAGAAAATAATGGAGAAAATTAAATTTGAATCCGAGGACGGGATTATAGAATTTTTTGTGGAAGAGCAGACTACAGTTGCAGGAATCACCTATCTGCTGGTATCTGATTCACAGGACGATGAGGCAAATGCCTACATTATGAAGGATGTTTCCGAGGAAGGAAGCCAGGAAGCCAGCTACGAGATGGTGGAAGACGATGAAGAACTGCTGGCAATTTCCAAGGTATTTGAACAGATGCTGGATGACGTGGATCTTGAGATGTGAGAATGATGCAGCCAGGACGAATGCTCCTTACGCCGTAACAAAATAAAGACGCTTTGCTTTTGTACGTGAGGTTTGAGGGCAAAGTGCGCAAAAATGGAGGATGGATTGATTGAAGACGGAAAATGAAATGAACAGCAGCGGGTCAAAGAATCCGGCTGCCACAAACGGTACAAGAAAACAGAATTTCAGACACAAAAATTACAGATATAAGGCACAGCCGAAAAAGGACGGACAGAAGTTTACAGGTCAGGAGAGACCTGTTAAGAATACAAGCTACAAGCCTCAGCTTCGCAGTCAGGTGAAGCCTTCCTTAAAGAGACCGCGCAGAAACAACATTGGTTCCAAATTAAAGATTATTCCGCTTGGCGGTCTGGAACAGATTGGAATGAATATTACAGCTTTCGAGTATGAAGATAGTATAGTAGTAGTGGACTGCGGACTTTCCTTCCCGGAAGATGACATGCTTGGAATCGACCTTGTCATTCCGGATGTCACCTACTTGAAAGAGAACATTTCCAAGGTCAAAGGATTTGTGATCACCCACGGCCATGAGGATCATATCGGAGCCCTTCCTTATGTACTGAAGGAAGTGAATGTGCCGATCTATTCCACAAAGCTGACCCTGGCTCTTATTAACAACAAGCTGAAAGAACACAATCTGACCAAGAGCACCAAATTAAAAGAGGTCAAACACGGTCAGGTGATCAACCTTGGTGATTTTGCCATCGAGTTTATTAAGACCAACCACAGTATCCAGGATGCATCTGCACTGGCTATTTATTCCCCGGTTGGAATTGTGGTGCATACAGGAGACTTCAAGGTAGATTATACACCTGTATTCGGTGATGCCATTGACCTGCAGCGTTTTGCAGAGATCGGCCGCAAGGGTGTTCTTGCAGTTATGTGTGATTCCACCAATGCAGAGCGTCCGGGCTTTACCATGTCTGAGCGTACAGTAGGACATGTATTTGACAACCTTTTCAATGAATATAAGACTGCACGTATTATCATTGCCACCTTCGCGTCCAATGTAGACCGTGTGCAGCAGATCATCAATACAGCATACCGCTTCGGCCGCAAGGTAGCGGTAGAAGGCCGCAGCATGGTCAATGTTATCACCACAGCGGCAGAGCTTGGATATCTTCGCATTCCGGATCAGACCCTGATCGAGATCGACCAGGTGAAGAATTACCCGGATGACCAGCTGGTACTGATCACAACCGGAAGCCAGGGTGAGTCCATGGCAGCACTTTCCCGTATGGCAGCAAGCATCCACAAGAAGATTACCATCAAGCCAAATGATGCCATTATTTTCAGCTCTCATCCAATCCCAGGCAATGAGAAGGCTGTTTCCAAGGTAATCAACGAGCTTTCCATGAAGGGGGCCAAGGTTATTTTCCAGGATGCACACGTATCCGGACATGCCTGCCAGGAAGAAATCAAGCTGATCTATTCCCTTGTGAAGCCGAAATACGCCATCCCGGTCCATGGTGAATACCGCCATCTGACTGCACAGAAGCATGTAGTAGAAGAGCTTGGCTATTCCAATGACAACATTTTCATCCTGAAATCCGGAAATGTTCTGGAGATGGATGAGCACAGTGCTGCTGTAACAGGTTCTGTTCATACAGGAGCCATCCTGGTAGACGGTCTTGGCGTTGGAGACGTAGGAAATATCGTACTTCGCGACAGACAGCATCTTGCAGAGGACGGCATCATGATCGTTGTTATGACTCTGGAGAGACACAGCAATGTGGTACTGGCAGGACCGGATATTGTATCCCGAGGCTTTGTCTATGTAAGAGAGTCTGAGGACCTGATGGATCACGCAAGAGAAGTGGTAGAGCAGGCTCTTGACGGCTGTCTGGAAAAAGGCATCACAGACTGGAGCAAGATCAAGGCAGCAGTGAAGGACGCACTTAGCGATTATGTATGGAAACGCACCAAGAGAAGCCCGATGATCCTTCCGATCATTATGGAGGCGTAAGCGGAGGCAGCAATGAATGAGATCAAAGACTGTATAGATGCTCTTTTGGCAGCTGTACAGAATAGTGAAGAATATCAGGAATTTATGAAATACAAAGCCCTTGTAGAGCAGGATCCGGGCCTTATGGAACGTGTGAATGCTTTTCGGGCCAACAATTTCAGATTACAGAATGAAGCAAACAGAGACGAGCTGTTCCGGGTAACGGAACAGCTCAACAGAGAATCAAGGGAATTAAGAAGCGACCCGCTTGTAAATGCCTTTCTTGATGCAGAGCTGGCTCTTTGCAAGCTTATGCAGAGAATCTGCAAGTCACTTACAGAGGGAATCGAGCTGGATGTCCCGGAGTTATAACTGTCCGCTATTTGGGCAGCTGACTGGAAATTAAAGGAGGAAACATGGGTAATACAAGAGATCAGGTGGGAAAGGTGGGGCTTTTTCTTGCCAGCGGAGTATTCCGTACCGCTTTTTACGTCTGCGTGGCACTTTTGATCTTCTGGCTGGGCAAATCTGCTTATCAGTTTGGCTATGATGTGTTCAACCAGCAGGCAGTAAGTCCGGGAGCAGGTCAGGAAGTAACGGTAGTGATTCCAGATGGGGCTTCCACTTACGATGTAGCCAAGATCCTGAAAAGCAAAGGACTGATCCAGGACAGCCTGGTATTTTTTGCACAGGAGAAACTTTCTACATACAAGGGTCAGATGAAGGCTGGCACCTATCTTCTCAGCACTGCATACACACCTACCCGTATTATGGGAATCCTTGCAGGAGATGAGGAGCAGGCAGGCGTTTCTTCAGATGACGGTACAAATGCTGCTGCAGATACCGACAGCGATGCTTCATCTGATGGTGCAGCGGATACCGCAGCAGGGGAAGGAGAGTCCGGCCAGTGATCGTAGAAGAAAGGATGCGCACTTACATCAATTCTCTTGATATGGGAAATACTTCTTTTCTGGAAGAATTGGAAAGGAAAGCTCTTTTAGACCGTGTTCCCATCATCCGCAAGGAGATGCAGAGCTTCCTTAAAATGTTCCTTGCAGCTACCCGCCCGCAGACCATCCTGGAGGTGGGCACTGCAGTGGGCTTTTCCACAATTCTGATGTGTGAATACGGCCCTGCGGACCTGAAGATCACCACCATTGAGAATTATGAGAAAAGGATTCCCATTGCCAGGGAGAATTTCCGAAAGGCAGGAAGGGAATCCCAGATCAGCCTGCTTACCGGGGATGCCACCGAGATCCTTGGAAAGCTGGATGGAACCTATGATTTTATTTTTATGGATGCTGCCAAAGGGCAGTATATTCACTGGCTGCCGGATGTGCTTCGTTTAATGCATAAGGGCAGCATTCTTGTTTCTGATAATGTTCTCCAGGAAGGAGACATTATCGAATCCCATTATCTTGTAGAGCGACGCAACCGTACCATTTACAAACGGATGCGCCAGTATCTGTATGAACTGAAACACAATCCGCTTTTGGAGACCTCCATTCTTCCATTGGGAGACGGAGCAGCCATTAGCGTAAAGAAAGAGGAGTCGTATGCGTAAACCAGAATTATTAGTTCCGGCAAGCAGTCTTGAGGTTCTGAAGATTGCCACTGTTTTCGGAGCAGACGCTGTTTATATTGGAGGAGAGGCTTTCGGCCTTCGCGCCAAAGCCCGTAATTTTTCAAAGGAAGAGATGGCACAGGGAATTGCATTTGCCCATGAGCACGGTGTGAAGGTGTATGTGACCGTGAATATTCTGGCGCACAACTATGACCTTGAGGGCGTAAGGGAATACCTGAAGGAATTAAAGGAACTGAAGCCGGATGCCCTGATCATCGCAGATCCCGGTATTTTTACCTACGCCAAGGAAATCTGTCCGGAGATTGAGCGCCACATCAGCACCCAGGCCAACAACACCAATTATGAGACCTACCGTTTCTGGTACAATCTTGGAGCCAAGAGAGTGGTCAGTGCCAGAGAGCTTTCCCTGGAGGAGATTCGCCAGATCCGTGCCCATATCCCGGAGGATATGGAGATTGAGACCTTTATCCACGGCGCCATGTGCATTTCCTATTCCGGGCGCTGTCTGCTCAGCAATTTCCTGGTAGGAAGAGATGCCAACCAGGGAGCCTGTACCCATCCCTGTCGCTGGAAATATTCCATCGTGGAAGAGTCAAGACCAGGGGAGTACATGCCGGTTTATGAGAATGAGCGTGGTACCTATATTTTCAACTCCAAGGATCTTTGCATGATCGAGCATATGGATGATGTGCTTACCAGCGGAATTGACAGCCTGAAGATCGAGGGCCGCATGAAAACAGCCCTTTATGTTGCCACTGTTGCCCGTACCTACCGGAAGGCCATTGACGACTATCTGGAGGATCCAGCCAAATACCAGGCCAATATGTCCTGGTATCAGGAGCAGATCGCAGGCTGTACCTACCGTAAATTCACCACAGGCTTCTTCTACGGCAAGCCGAACCAGGAAGCCCAGATCTATGACAACAATACCTACGAGAAGGGATACACCTATCTTGGCTTTGCGGAAGCAATTGACGAGAGAGGATACGTTCAGATTACACAGAGAAATAAATTCACTGTGGGAGAGACCATCGAGATCATGAAGCCGGATGGAGCCAATGTGGTGGTTCCTGTGAAGGCGATCTATGATGAGGAGGGCAATTCCGCAGAGAGCGCTCCCCATCCGCAGCAGAAGCTGTTTGTAGATCTTGGCGGCGGTGTCCAGGTTTATGATATTCTCCGCCGCAGTGAAGCGTAAATTATGATTCAGGGAAAAGCGTCCGCAGCTTATGCAGGGCGTTTTTTTCGATTCTGGAGACGTAGGAGCGGCTGATGTGAAGGTGGCGGGCGATTTCCCTCTGTGTCTGTTCTCTTTTGCCGAAAAGACCGAAGCGGCAGCAGATCACTTCATATTCTTTTTCCGTGAGAACGGTTTTCATGGAGCCAAGCACATGGCGGATGCTCTCCCGTGTGGAATATTCCTCCACCACATCCACGGCAGGACCTTCCATTACGTCCAGAAGACTGATCTCGTTGCCCTCTTTGTCCGTTCCAATAGGTTCATACAGGGAAACTTCCCTGGAATGCTTTTTCCTGGTGCGGAACATCATCAGCAGTTCATTGTCGATGCATCTGGCTGCATAGGTGGAAAGCCTGGTGGTTTTACCTGGGTCAAAGGTGGAAATTGCCTTCATCAGGCCGATGGTGCCGATGGAGATCAGGTCGTCAAGCTCCACATCTGCTCCCTGATATTTTTTTACTACATGGGCAACAAGCCGCAGATTACGCTCAATGAGAATGGTTTTTGCTTCCATATCGCCCCTTTGGTACTGCTGAAGATAATGCTGCTCCTCGGCCATTGTCAAAGGTTTCAAAAAAGTCTTCAAATCGCTACCTCAAAGGGGATTTCTATATAGTCTATGAAAAATACAGGCTCTAAGTGCCTGATGGAATTCTTTTTTCGAATTAACATTGAAATGAGAGGGTAAAATCATTATAATAATGAAAGAGTCGAAAGAAAACGAAAGACGTAAGGTGAATGATTTTGAAAAAAAAGATCGAACAGCTTTTAAGTGGAAATTTTGAATATGAACAGCCGCCACTTCTTTTTTCCAAAGAGAAGATCACCATGACCATGAAGGCTGGTGAGACCAAAAGAGGCGAGGTGTACGTAGGAACCGAGGATAACCGCAGGATACGCGGATTTGTCACCTCGTCAAGCCGCCGTGTAGTGCCGGGGATGGATCATATTTCCGGGACAACGGTACGGCTTCCTTTTGGCGTGGATACGGTAGGCCTTGTCCCAGGGGAATGCCTGAAGGGCTGGCTGTGCTTTACCACCAATGTGGGAGAAGCCAGGATTCCCTTTGAGATCGAGATTGAGAAAGAAGAAATCCGCAGCTTTACAGGTGTGGTGGAGAATCTGGATGCCTTTGTGCAGGTGGCAAAGGATGATTTTAAGGAAGCATTCCGCATCTTTAAGGATCCAAGCTTTGCCAGAATTCTTGAAGGTGAGGATGAGAGAAGCCAGACCCTTTACCAGGGATTATCCAGACAGCCTGTAACCTACCAGCACCTGGAGGAGTTTCTCATTGCCGCCGGCAAAAAAGAGAAAGTTACCATCAGCGCCAGGGAAGTGGGCAAGGAATATTATGAACTTAAGGATTCAGTGAAGGAATCCTTCTATATACAGAGAAGCGGATGGGGACATCTGCGCCTTGATGTGGAAGCTACAGGGGATTTCCTGGATATTCCACGGAAGGTTGTGACAGATGAGGATTTCATCGGCAGTCACTATGAGGTAGAATACCTGCTTCATAAGGAGAAGCTTGGAACGGGAAACCAGTTTGGCAAAATTGTGGTAAAGAGCCCTTATCAGGAGCTGGTTTACACCATTGTTGCCTCTACCAGCGGCAAGCTTGACGTGGATATCCGCCTGAATCAGAAGAAGTGCAAGCTGGATCTTCTGCGGGACAGCCTGTCTTATCTTTGCTATGAAACCGCTAAGGCAAGCAATCTGGAAGGAAAAGACAATCCAGGGGCAAATGGCTGGATGGACTTTTCCACCTGGTGTGCAAGCAGCCATTATATTTTGAACCAGCTGCACCAGTCCGGCTGTGAATATCCGGAATATCAGATGTACGAGGTCTTTCTTCTTTATCTGGAGAACCACCATGAGGAAGCCCGCGCACTTCTTGAGAGCTACGAGGACAAATCCTATACAAGGGACGATCTGGAGTTTGCAGGAATTTATTTGTATCTGTGCACACTTACCGGACTGTACAAGGACAAGGTACATGCCCTTTCCAGAATCCGCAATTTCTACATGCAGAAAAGCGACAGCTTCCTCCTTCTGTGGATCCTTCTGAAGCTGGATCCGGCTTACAAGGAGACTCCGTCCAAGGCCCTGTTCGTGCTGGAAGAGCAGTTTGACAAGGGATGCAGAAGCCCATTCCTTTATCTGGAAGCGTGGAAGATTATCTGTAAGGACATGACTTTGCTTCATCGTCTGAGCAGCTTCTGGGGACAGGTGTTCCGTTTTGCAGCAAGGCGGAATCTTCTCACGGAGGAGCTTGTCATGCGTCTTGCATATCTTTCCGGATATGAGAAAGACTATAATGAGAGCATTTACCAGGCAATGGCCAGGGGATACGACCAGTATCCTTCTGACGATACCCTGGAAGCCATCTGCAAATATGTGATGAAGGGAAATCCCAGAAAGCCGGAATATTTCCGCTGGTTTTCCCTGGCAGTGGAGCATGGGCTGCGCCTGACCAGACTTTATGAATACTATGTGGAGACCATGGATACCTCCAGAAGAATCGAGCTCCCCAAGGCTCTTTTGATGTATTTCACCTACAATAGCGATTCCCTGGGAGATTCCAAACGTGCCTTTATCTATTCCTGCATTGCAGCCAATAAGGAGAAGGAGCCTGCCGCATACGAGCGCTATATGCAGAGCATGCAGGATTTTGCGAAGAAGAAGCTTTCCGAGGGCAAAATGAACGAGAGCTATGCGGCACTTTATCAGGAATTCCTTATGGAGCCGCGCACAAAGGAAGCGGGAGATCTGATCGCACAGAAGATGTTTACCCACCGCCTGTATTTTGAGGACAAAAAGGTCCGCTATGTGATCGTGCGCCACAGCCAGATGGAGCAGGAAGAGATTTATACCTGTGTGCAGGGCGTGGCTTATCCAAGAATCTATACCTCAGACGCGGCCATTCTTTTCCAGGATGACAAGCAGCGCAGATACAGTGTTACTGTGGATTACAGCCTGAAAAAGGTGATGGACGAGGAGTCTGCAGTAAGAAAGGTTCTGGACCTTGGGGTGACAGAGCCAGGCGTGCTTCTTCACTACTGCGAGAGCCATGAGCTTGACGGAAACAACCTGGATATTTTCCAGAGACTGGTGCAGTCTGACGCATTCTGCCAGGAGTACAAGCAGAAAGTACGCCGCAGAATCCTGGATTATTATGCAGAGCATGTATACGGAGAAGACCTGGATGACTATCTGAAGAAGATGGATTACCGGGAATATGCCCGTGTGGACAGACAGAAGCTTCTGGAGGTGCTGATCAGCAGAGGGCTTTTCTCACAGGCACTTGCCATTGTGGAGGAGTTCGGCTGCGAGGGCGTGGATATGAGAAGCCTTCTTAAGCTGGCAAGCCGGATGATCGTCCGCTGTGATCTGCTTGAGGATGAAGAGCTTCTGGCGCTGGCTTCGGATGTATACAGAAACGGTTTTTATGATGAGGTTATTCTCAATTATCTGATGAAGTACCGCTTCGGACCAGTGGATGAAATTCTCTCCATCTGGAAAAGTGCCTGCGGTTTTGAGATGGATACCTATGATGTGGAGGAGAAGATCCTTCAGCTTCTCATGTTTACAACAGATTACCGCAAGGAAGGGGAGCATGTGCTGGAATCCTATATCCGCCATTCCGGAAGGGAGTGGATCGTAAGCGGATATCTGACCCATGTTTCCTATGGGATTTTTGTGAAAGAATATGTGATGAGCCCCTTTGTGAAGAACTGCCTTGTGAATGCATATATGCAGAAATGGGCGGTGGATTCGGTGTGCCATCTGGCTTTGTTCCGGGAGCTTTCCAAAGAGAAGGGCAGAAACGAGGCGCTTCTTTCTCTTGAGAAGGAGCTTCTGAAAGAATGTATGGACAAGGGAATGGTATTTTCCTTCTTCCACAGGCTTGCCCCGGAGCTGCTCAGCCTTTATCAGATGGATGACAAGACTTGCGTGGAGTATCATACCAGTCCGGATGCGAAGGTGATGCTGGTGTATGCATTGGATACCGGACTTGGAAGAGGACTGGAATATAAGACAGAGCCTCTCAAAAACGTATATGAGGGTATTTTCACCAAGACATTCACTATGTTTTATGGAGAGACTCTGCACTACTATTTCTGTGAGGAATGTGACGGACAGACAAAGAAATCACCAGAGCGGGTGCTTAGCATGAGTAAGGTGGAGGGCACGCCGTTCAGCAAATATCAGATGATCAATCAGATTTTGTCGGCACGGAAGCTGGATAAGAGCGAAGAGGTCAAAAAGGGACTGAAGAAATACCTTCGCCAGGAACAGTATGTGAAAGAAATGTTTGTCATTACAAAAGAGGACTGAATATATGAACGAAATTCGTGATTTGATCATAGGAATTGATTTTGGAAAAGACTATTCCCAGATCTGCTATTATGACCGGAAAGGGGAGAAACCCTGCTCGGTGTCCATGAAGATTGGAACTGAGGAATATGAGGTCCCCACCTGTATCTGCAGAAGGGGAGAGCAAAAGGAATATACAATCGGTGTGGAAGCAGTGTATTTCGCACGGGAAAAAAGCGGCCAGCTGGTGGATGACCTGTATGAGGTCTGCAAAAAAGAAGACAGCGTACAGCTTTTTGGAGAGCAGGTAGAGCCATGGGAGCTGCTGGGCGTTTTTCTTCGGGGAATGCTGAAATTCCTGGGTGTGACAGACGTTGTGAAAAATACCAAATGCCTGGTGATCACAAGTCCTGAGCTTGAGGATACACAGGTGAAAAACCTGGAAAAAGCCTGCCAGGACATTGGATTTGGCAAGAACCAGTATATGCTGATGGATCATGGGGAGTGCTTCTATTATTATTCCCTGACCCAGAAAAGGGAGACCTGGAACCGAAGCATTGGCTGGTACTCCTTTCACCAGGATGAGGTGGAGTTCCGCCAGCTGACTATGGACGGCGGTACCAGACCGGTACTGGTGCGCCTGGAGGAGCCTAAGGTGACTACGCTTCCCTCCCTCACAGCGGATGAGGAGAAAAGAGAGAAGGCTGTGGAGGCCAGAGATGAGGCTTACCGGGATTTCATAAAGGAAACTTTGGGAACCGGGCTGTTTTCCAGCATTCAGATCACAGGCTACGGCTTTGATCCCAAGTGGGCGAAGAAGTCCATCGGAAGCCTTTGCATGCAGAGAAGAAAAGTCTATTACGGCAACAATCTTTTCGCAAAGGGAGCCTGCGCTGCCGGAAAAGAGCGGATGGAGGATAAGATCCTTAAGGGCTACCGTTATATGAGCCCGGCACTGGTTCTGAAAGACATTGGCATGGATATGCGGGTGATGGGTGCGCCTGCCTATTATCCTCTTATTGAAGCCGGAAAGAACTGGTATGAGTGCAAGGCCAGCTGCGAGCTGATTTTGGATGATACCGCAGAACTCGTTTTTGTGGTGGGAACCTTCGGCGAGAAGCAGAAAAAGAAGGTGATCATGGGACTGCCGGGATTGCCGGAGCGTCCGAATAAGACCACAAGACTGTCTCTTTCCCTTGCGTATGTATCACAGAAGCGCTGCCGTGTTCAGGTAAAGGACCTGGGCTTTGGGGAGATGTTCCCGTCAAGCGGCAAGGTCTGGGATGAACTGGTAGAGTGGTAAAGGAGGCAGGAACATGAGCGGATATATTTTATGTCAGACAAAAAAGGCCGGAAAGCCTTATTTTGTGGAGAACATCAGCACGAATATTTATTCACTGGAAGAGCTTTGCTATTACCTGTACCATAACCTGTATCTGGTGGATTCCTCTGTTATGAATGAGGGCTTATGTATCTGGATCAGCGAGGAACTGGATCTGCCAAGGCTGGCAGCCAAGCTTCGTCCCCATCTTGGCAAATTTGCAAGTATTGAGGATGTGCTTTATCCCATTTTTAAGGAGATCAATTATCTTACCTATGATGAGCTGAAGGCCCTGAATGTGAAGCTGGCAAAGCTGGATCAGGAGGCGCCTCTTCTTCGCCAGAAGCAAAAGGGAGATGCGCTGGTGGCAAACAAAATGTACGTCAGTGCCATCAAGGTTTACCAGCAGCTTCTTAAGAAAGAGGGGCTGGAGCAGGTGAAGCCGGGGCTTACTATGAGCATCTGGCACAATTTGGGATGTGCGTACAGCTATCTTTTCCAGATGGAGAAGGCATTGGAATGCTTCTGGGAGGCATTCCTTACAGAGAGCAGCGACAAGGAACTGATCTGCTACCTGCTTGCGTACAGAAGCGTAAAGAAGCCGGAGGAGTATGAGAAGAAGCTGAAGGTGTTAAATGTTTCTTCTGAGGTGAAGGCTGCTTTGAAGGAAGCGCTGGATCAGTTTTCCCAGAAAAAAGAGATCAGCATCAGACCAGGCAGGACGGACGAAATGCTGGAAAAATTAACAGGGGAGTATCACAGGAGCACAGGTTCATGATGAATCTGTGCTTTGCTATTTGTTTTTTATCTCCGGCATTAAAATTTCATGTTGACAGAAACGCTTTCGTATGCTACCATACAAACATGCTTTAACATGGTAGCGTGAAAACGTACTAAAATTACTTTGAGAACAACTTTCAGGAGGATAGATATTATGAAGAAGAGAATGCTGGCGATTATGATGAGTGCCCTGATGGCAGCAGGCGTGTGTTCCGGTGTAACTGTTTATGCAGATGCAGACAGCAAGACACTGACTGTTGGATTTGATGCAGAGTATCCGCCATTTGGATATATGGATGAGGACGGTGAGTATGTTGGATTTGACCTGGATATTGCACAGAAGGTGTGCGACAACCTTGGATGGGAACTTGTGAAGAAGCCGATCAACTGGGATTCCAAGGACATGGAGCTGAATTCCGGAAACATCGACTGCATCTGGAACGGCTTCACGATCAACGGACGTGAGGACGACTACACCTGGTCTGATCCATATCTGAACAATGAGCAGGTTATGGTAGTTGCTTCTGATTCCGGAATTGATACTCTTGCAGATCTTGCTGGCAAGAACGTAGTGGTTCAGGCAGCTTCCGCAGCACTGGATGCGCTGAACAGCGATGATAACAAAGACTTGACAGACAGCTTCGGTTCCCTTACTGAGAACCCGGATTACAATACCGCATTTATGAACATTGATTCCGGTGCAGCAGATGCCGTTGCAGTTGATATCGGTGTTGCCAAATACCAGCTGGCTCAGAGAGAAGAGGGCAAATACAAGATCCTTGACGAGCCAATCCAGAGCGAGCAGTACGGCATCGGCTTTGCCAAAGGCAATGAAGAGCTCCGCGATACGGTATGGGCAGAGGTTATGAAGCTGTACGAGGACGGCGAGATCGATAAGCTGGCAGAACAGTATGGAGTCGCAGATATGCTTTGCCTTGTAGATGAGGACAGCAAAGACGCAGAAGATGAGAATGCGGATACAGAAGAAGCTGCTGATGCAGAAACAGAAGATGCAGCTGAGGATGAGGCTGAATAATCCTTGAAATTGCCGCTGAGTTTTGATTCAGTTAAATTCAATATATTAGAACAAATTATTTTGTACATAGAAAAGCAGAGAAGAGGGTACCTGGCGCACCCTCTTTTCTTAGCGAGAAGGATGTCTGACGGAAAAAGGGTGCTTTGTAATTCACAGAGGTGAAAAAATGTGTCAGACAGACATCTTAGAATACAAGTATCAACAGGAGGAAATCAAAAAACTATGAGTTTTAGTGTGATGTTAAGCCAGCTTGCAAAGGGAATGACGGTAACCACCGAGATTTTCTTTGTAACCCTTGTTTTTTCCCTGCCCCTTGGACTTCTGGTCTGCTGGGGAAAAATGTCCAAAATACCAGTGATCCGGTGGATTATGACCGCCTATATTTCCATCATGCGCGGAACGCCGCTGATGCTGCAGCTGATGGTAGTATATTTCGGTCCTTATTTCATTTTCGGAATCCGCATTTCCATGGGCTACAGCCTGATTGCGGTATTCATTGCCTTTACCATTAACTACGCAGCCTATTTTGCAGAAATTTACCGCGGCGGAATTGAGTCCATGCCGGTAGGCCAGTACGAAGCAGCTAAAATCCTTGGCTATTCCAAGGCACAGACCTTCTTTCGCATCATCCTGCCTCAGGTATTTAAGCGAATCCTTCCGTCCATCACCAATGAGGTGATCACCCTGGTCAAGGACACCTCCCTTGCCTTCGTAGTAGCAGTAGCCGAAATGTTCACCCTGGCCAAACAGATCGCCAGCTCCCAGACCACTATGGTTCCTTTTGTGGTAGCCGCCGTATTTTATTATGTATTTAACCTTCTGGTAGCTGTGATCATGGACAAGGTAGAGAAAAAACTGAATTATTATCGTTAAGAAGAATGGAGTCCCTCATTATGAAACTATTTGAAATGAAACACATAAAGAAAAGCTTCGGAGCTCTGGATGTGCTCCGCGACATTTCCCTGGAAGTAGACCAGGGCGAGGTCCTCAGCATCATCGGCCCTTCTGGTTCCGGCAAGTCCACCCTGCTCCGCTGCGCCACCGGTCTGGAAATCCCGGACTCCGGCGAAATCATCAAAAATGGAAAAATCGGCCTGGTTTTCCAGAACTTCAATCTTTTTCCCCATTTTTCTGTAATCAAGAATATTGTTGATGCCCCAATTAAAGTTCAGAAACGAGACAAAAAAGAAGTTTACGCTCAGGCAAGAGAGCTTTTGAAAAAAATGGGACTCTCTGACAAAGAAAACTATTACCCCTACCAGCTCTCCGGCGGACAGCAGCAGAGAGTTTCCATTGCCAGGGCTTTGTGTATGAACCCGGATATTCTGTTTTTCGATGAACCAACATCCGCCCTTGACCCGGAACTTACAGGAGAGATCCTGAAGGTTATTAAGGATTTGGCAGCCGAACACATCACTATGGTAATCGTCACCCACGAGATGAATTTTGCCAAAGATATTTCTGACAGGATCATTTTCATGGATGATGGCCTCATTGCAGTAGAAGGTACCCCGCAGGAGGTATTTTCCTCTGAACATGTACGAATGAAGGAATTCCTGGGGAAATTCCATCAGGGGCTTGCTTAAAATCTTTGGATGTTATATAATCCCATCTTTGACAGTTGTAAGGTGACAAAACGGCTACAAACCCAGTAAATATGGGTGTTGTGGCCGTTTTTCTTTTTGCAGCGATATGTACTATATTATCCTTGCTTTGATTTTATCTGTTTTGTATTCTTGATGAGGGTCCGCATAAAACCCATCATACATTTCTTCTTTCTGGATCTGTTTTTCATCAAGATCATAAACTTGTTTTTCAGCAATCTCACCATCAGTAGTAACGGAAGTCTTTTTCACGAAACGCATAGGATCGTTTTGGCTCTTCCCTTTTCTTTTGCGCCCAGGTGTTGTGATTATCCGTTCAGCCCTTTCAATTTGTCGGACGCGGATCTTTCTCTGGTAGGCTTTGTACTTAGGAGAATAAGTGACAATTAAAGTCTCATCCATGTCCCCTGTAACAACAGGTACTTCCTTGTAGTAGATCGTGTTATAGACTTTATACCGCCTTGTAGAAGAGCGTGCACGCACTGGCAGTTATGAGACCAGAACGCAGATGAGAGGCCGGAAAACAATTCTTACAGAAAAACAGCACCACGATATTCTGGAACTTGTGCAAGAACAACCGGATATCACAATGAAGGAGATTGTCGAAACGCTTCATTTACCTGTAGGCGATGAAGCTGTCAGGCGTTTTCTGATAAAACAAGGTTACACTTATAAGAAACAGTCTTTGCATGCAAAAGAACAGGAGCGTCCCCGATGTGCAGAGAAAACGCAGTCAATGGATAGAAACTATATCTGGTGCAAATGCAGAACATCAAATATATCTCGATGAAAGCGGTATTAATACAAACTTCACAAGACACTATGCACATGCAGTACATGGGAAACGTGCCATTGATATTGGTATCGCTAACGCTGGTGATGGTAAACTCATTCCCGTTGATGGTTTTAAAGGTGTCCATGCCCAACTTGATGCCCGAGAAGAATTCCGACATGGATTCCTGGACGGAAATTTCCTTTTCTATCGTTTCCCTGGATTTCTGCGAATCCTCGTAATTCTTTCTGGCTCGGAGAGAAAATCATATGTTTCCGCAGGCAAGGTCTGGATATGCCGATATCGGCCGGGAACTTATTCCGCTGTCCCTCTGACGCAGGTCAAAAAGCGGAAAACCGCAGCATACGCACGGGTGTCCACCGATCATGAAGATCAGGCATCGAGCTATGAGGCACAGGTAGATTACTACACGAACTACATAAAAAGCCGTGACGATTGGAAATTTGCCGGCATATATGCGGATGAGGGTATTTCAGGCTGCAATACAAAAAGCGTGACGGCTTTAACAGCATGGTGTCGGACGCGCTGGACGGACGCATCGATTTAATCGTAACAAAGAGCGTTTCCAGATTTGCCCGCAACACGGTTGACAGTCTTACGACAATCCGAAAGCTGAAGGAACACGGCACGGAGGTCTATTTTGAAAAAGAAAATATCTGGACATTTGACGGCAAAGCTCGAAATTACACAAGATGCTATTGCACGCAAAAAGGCGCAGCGGCAGATGATGGAAAATTTTATGGAAACGCTGCAGTCCCTGCCGGAGCAGGTCGAGATCCTTGTTTTTGAAAGGTTAGGAAAAATAAAAAGGTATCTGTAAAAATAAAATTGTATCAAAGACAGCGAGAAGATAGAACCTTTCCTCTGACCAGAAAACTGCGAAATGTAGTTATCAGTGAATATCTGGGGGGTATTTGCTGCAAAGCAGCAAATACAGACACCTGCCTCCGGGATTACTTTTTCCCGGAAGCAGGTGTTTTTTGGAATTGTGAATCATACATATTTCGGAATTCTGTGGGAGTGCACAGGTTTAATTGTTTGAACATCCGTAAAAAGGCGGACAGGCTGGAAAAGCCTGATTGTATTGCCACTTCGGTAACAGCAAGCTCCGGATCCAGCAAAAGAGATTTTGCGTATTCAATTCTTTTCTGGTTCAGAAATTTGTAGAAGGAGGAATTAGTATATTGTTTAAAAAGGCGGGCAAAGTGATATTTGCTGAATCCTGCCAGACTGGCAACCTCCTCCAGAGTAAGGTTTTCAGAAAAGTGGTTGCTGATATAGTCGGTGATAAACAGAAATTTCTCCATATATTCTTTCTGATGGTGAATATCACGGTCTCCGTCCTGCTGATGAAAAGCTTTGTGATTTCTGCCAATATCCACAAGGATTTCCAGGAATTTTGCAATGATGGAAATTTCGGAATAGGTGGTAAAATTCATATATTCATCCTTAATTTCTAACATAAGACTGTGGATGTGTTCATAGACCTGTGGATATTCTTCCTTGGTGATCAGAATGGCGGGACTGAGGAGTGGAGTGATCAGATCTAGTTCTTTTAGCTTGATGTGGCTCAGGTCGGGCTGAAAAATAATCCTTTCTCCTGTTGCCGGAGCAAAGAGCTCGTGGAGCATACAGGGACATATAACAAGAATTTCTCCTTCTTTGATATGATAATCGTTATAACCGCAGACTACCCGGTAGTCATTGATAACAGGCATGATCACTTCGAAAGAAGGGTGCCAGTGAGGAGGATAGTTTTCGGCTTCATCATTGTAATAAAGACATATCTGGGTATCTGCTTTGTAATCAACAGTTTCATGAATTCCCTGTAAATTATGGATCATATGGACTCCTTTACACCTAATTATTGCTTTTGATAGCAAATGTTGATTTTTAATGTTTGTGTATATAATGTATCAAAAACATGTGTAAATGGCAATATATAACATTGGAAAAATTGAAATAATAAAAACATATGTCAAAATATATAAAAAAGAATATAAAAATCTATTAAAATTGACATATTGAAGAAAATAGTAGTAGATAAATAGCAAGAATTGATAGCAACATGACAAGAATTATGGAGCCAATCACAGGACATTCTGATATAGTAGAACCATCAAGAAACGAGGTAATGAATCAAAAGGAGGATTAAAAAAATGAACAAGAAGAGATTACTTTCAGTATTACTTTCAGCAGCTATGGTAGCGGGAACCATGGCAGTAGCAGTGCCTGCATATGCAGATGACACAGAGGAAATCACATGGATGTTCTGGGATGATCTGGAAGCTACAGAGGATCTGGTTTCCAAAGGATATAAAAACATTATTGATCGTTTCAATACAGAATACGAAGGGAAATACCATGTAACACCGATCACAACAAACCTGGAAGAATATGACGGAAAATTAAATGCTCTGATCGCAGCAGGACAGACACCGGATGTATATATCTGCAACCCGGGACCGAACATGGATGTATATGTAAATGCAGGAGCAGCAGCAGACCTGACAGACATTCTTGAAAATCAGGAAAAAGACTGGTATGCAACATTTACAGATGGAATCTTTGACAGACTGACTTATGATGGAAAGATCATGGCAGTTCCAACAAACTTCGCAGCAGCCTGTGTATACTATAATACAGAGCTTTTTGAGAAGGCCGGAGTAGAAGTTCCGACTACCTATGATGAACTGATCGATGTATGTAAGAAACTGCAGGATGCTGGTATTACACCAATCTCCTGTTCCGCAGGAACTGCATGGTGCCTGTCAATGATTGCCGGTTATCTTTGTGACCGTTCAGGTGTAGATCTTCAGGCAATCGCAGATCATACAGCAAACTGGACAGACGATAACTGTATTGCAGCAGGTGAGAAATTAAAAGAGTTATCTCAGTATTTCCAGGAAACAGCAGCTGGTGACTCCAATGATCAGGCTACAGCAAACTTCTACAATGGAGATGCAGCAATGCTGGTACAGGGATCATGGGCTATCGCTCAGATCAATGGTAATAATTCTGATTTCCAGAGCAAATGCGGTGTATTCCAGTTCCCTGGAATCGACGGAGCAAATGATCCGAACCGTATGATCGTTAAAACAGACAACTTACTGATGAGTTCTACAACAGAGCATCAGGATGCAGCAATCGCACTGATGAAGATGTTTACAGATGAAGAAGCACAGAAATATACAGCAGAAGTAGCAGGAAAATTCCCGATTATCAAAGATCTTGACATTGACTATGACAAAGCTCCTGCACAGCTGAAATATGTTCAGGATATCATGGACAAAGCAACTGGTACTTTTGGATTCTACAATGAATCTCTGGCATCTGTAGAAGCCGGTGACTGCTTCGACAATGCAATGGTTGATATATTCCTTGGAAACCAGACTCCGGAAGAAGCCTTCCAGACAGTACAGGATTTCTATGAAGAAAACGTCTGGGAATAATTGTGGATAGATAGTACAGAATTTACATGGCTGCTGCGGAAGAAAAAAGTTCCGCAGCAGTTTTTAAATGGAGGCAATTATGGATAAAATTTTACGTAATAAGAAGGCTATTTTCATATTTATCGCACCGGCACTGATCATGTTTGTCCTGGTACTGGTTATCCCTATGGTGCAGATGGTTTATTATTCTTTATGCGATTATGCGGCATTGACACCGCCCAAATTTACCGGACTTGCAAACTATAAAAAGCTATTTTTTCAAGATTCTACATTTAAAATTGCGTTAAAAAACTCTATTTTCTTTATGATCTTTTCTGCTATCACTCAGCAGGTGATCGGCCTTGGTCTTGCAGTTATGCTTACCAATATTAAGAAAGGCAGAAACCTTTTCAAAAATATTTATTATCTTCCATCCGTTCTTTCCTCAGCAGCCTTAGGTCTTTTATGGGCATTTATGTTTAACCCAAAGATCGGTATCAATAATCTGCTGGCACAGTTCGGAATCAAAGGCCCTCTTTGGCTGATGGATTCCAAAGGTTTTATTGTACTTCCCATGTGGGTAATTGCATTTGTTGCCTTATGGCAGTATGTTGGACAGAATATGATGCTTTATATGGCTCAGATCACAGGAATTTCTAGAGACATATATGAAGCTTCTTATATAGATGGCGCATCAAAGACACAGTCATTCCGTTATATTACACTTCCACTGATCAAACCAATGATGGTAACTTCACTTTCATTGAACTGTATCGGTTCTCTTAAATTCTTTGACCTTGTGTATAACATGACTCAGGGTGGACCAAACCACAGAACCGAGGTGCTTGCGACAGAACTTTATGCAGAAGGTTTTAACTATTTTAAATATGGTTATGCCAGTGCGATTTCTGTAGTCTTACTGGTTATGTGTCTGATTGTAACATTATTGGTTAAAAAAGTAATTAAAGTTGAAACTTACGAGGGCTAGGAGGTAACAGAGATGCAGACAAAAAAATCAAGAAAACCGGTAAAGCCTGTTACAGTAATTCTTTATATATTTCTTATTGCACTTGCTGTGATTTATGTGGCTCCGCTGTTATGGATGTTAAGTGTTTCATTCAAAGATAATGCAGGCGTAATGGCAGCTCCATTTGCCCTGCCGGAAGTATTTCACTGGGAAAATTACCAGCAGGCATGGACAATGGGTAAGCTTGGAACTGCACTTGTAAACTCAGTACTGGTCTGTGGGATCACACTTGTAGTCAGTCTGTTTTTTGGAGCAATGGCAGCATTTGCCATTGCAAGAATGCGTTGGAAATTATCAGAAGCAGCACACACATTTTTCCTGATCGGAATGATGGTTCCGGTACATTGTATCCTGATTCCGCTGTTCGTACGTTTTGCAGGGCTGGGATTGACTAACTCAAGAGTAGGTCTGATGATCCCGTATATTACGTTTTCCCTTCCGATGACTATTTTCCTTCTGACAGGATTTTTCAAATCTATGCCTGGAGAGTTGTTTGAGGCAGCAGCCATTGACGGATGTGGAATTTACGGATGTTTTTTCAGAATCGCACTTCCACTTTGCAGAACAGGATTCTTTGTTTCCGGTCTTATGACATTTGTTGGTAACTGGAATGAACTGTTGCTGGCTATGGTATTTATCTCAGACCCGGTAAAGAAAACACTGCCTGTAACACTTACATATTTCGTAGGACCATATGCTACCAACTATGTACAGATGTTCGCGGCGATCATTATCGCAATCGCACCTACCGTTATTGTATACTGCCTGTTCAGTAATCAAATCGTAGAAGGTCTGACTACAGGTGCTGTAAAAGGATGATGTATGAAAGGAATGTGTAAAAGGAGGCTTGTATGAACAGAGACGAGGCAAGAAAGAAAGCGCAGGAACTGGTATCCAAAATGACATTGGAAGAAAAAGCCAGTCAGTTAAAATATGATGCGCCGGCTATAAAGAGACTTGGTGTCCCGGCTTATAATTGGTGGAATGAAGGACTTCACGGGGTAGCCAGGGCAGGACAGGCAACTGTATTTCCGCAGGCAATTGGCATGGCTGCTACATTTGACAGAGATTGCGTAGCTGAGATGGCAGATATTGTAGCAACAGAAGGACGTGCAAAATACAATGCATATTCCAGTGAAGAAGACAGAGATATCTATAAAGGACTGACATTCTGGTCTCCCAACGTAAATATTTTCCGTGATCCGAGATGGGGCAGAGGCCATGAAACTTACGGGGAAGATCCGTATCTGACCAAAGAGCTTGGAGTAGCTTTTGTAAAAGCTCTTCAGGGTAATGGAGAAACTATGAAAGCTGCGGCATGTGCAAAGCATTTTGCAGTGCATTCCGGACCGGAAGCGATCAGACATGAGTTTGATGCAAAGGCATCTGCAAAAGATATGGAGGAAACTTATCTGCCTGCATTTGAAAGCCTGGTAGAGGAGGCTGATGTAGAGGCAGTTATGGGAGCATATAACCGCACAAATGGAGAACCCTGCTGTGGAAGCCCTGCTCTGCAGAAAAAACTGAGAGATGACTGGAAGTTCCAGGGACATTTTGTATCAGACTGCTGGGCGATCAGAGATTTCCATGAACATCATATGGTGACTAATACGGCTTATGAGTCAGCAGCACTTGCCATTAATAATGGCTGCGATCTGAACTGTGGAAATACATATCTTCATATTATGAAAGCATATGAAAAGGGGCTTGTCACAGAGGAAAGAATTACGGAATCAGCAGTAAGACTTTTTACTACCAGATATCTTCTTGGGTTATTTGATGGCAGTGAATATGATGATATTTCCTATATGGAAGTAGAATCAGCAGAACATCTGGCAGCAGCAGAGAAAGCAGCAGCGAAGAGCTTTGTACTTTTGAAGAATAATGGAATTCTTCCATTAAAAAAAGAGAATATCAAAACAATCGGAATTGTGGGACCTAATGCAGACAGCAGAAAGGCTTTGATTGGAAACTATCATGGAACTGCATCCAGATATATTACGATCCAGGAGGGAATCCAGGATTATGTAGGTGAGGATGTGAGAATTCTTAGTTCTGTAGGAAGCGAGTTGTTTAGAGACAGGACAGAACCTCTGGCATTTAGCAGAGATCGTCTTGCGGAAGCTAAGATCGTTGCAGAAAACAGTGATGTGGTGATTCTTTGTGTAGGTCTGGATGAGACACTGGAAGGTGAAGAAGGAGATACCGGAAACAGCTATGCATCCGGAGACAAAGAGAGCCTGAAGCTGCCTCAGTCCCAGATTGATTTAATGGAAGCAATGGCTGGTTCCGGAAAACCGGTGGTTCTCTGTCTGATGGCAGGAAGTGATATTGACATGAGCTATGCAGCAGAGAAATTTGATGCAGTTATGGTTCTGTGGTATCCGGGAAGCCAGGGCGGAAAAGCGGCAGCAAAAATTCTGTTTGGGGAAAACTCCCCATCCGGAAAACTTCCGGTTACCTTTTACGAGAGCCTTGAAGAACTTCCGGAATTTACAGATTATTCCATGAAAGGCAGAACCTATCGTTATATGGAAGGAAAAGCACAGTTCCCCTTTGGATATGGACTTACCTACAGTAATGTAAAAGTAGAAAATGCAGAGGTAAGACAGTGCGGACGGCAGATAACAGTAGAGGCAGAAGTATATAATAAGGGTAATGCAGATACGGAGGAAGTTGTTCAGGTTTATGTAAAAAATCTTGACAGTAAAAATGCAATTCCAAATCCTGCACTGGGAGGATTCCAGAGAATTTTTGTAAAAGCAGGAGAACGCAGAAAAGTTATGGTTCCTGTCTGGGAAAAGGCATTTACAGTGGTAGATGAAAATGGAAAACGTGTAGAGGATGGCAGGAAATATGAGATTTTTGCAGGCTGTAGCCAGCCGGATGAAAGAAGTATAGAGCTTACCGGAACAGCACCTGTAAAGATAATCTGGGAGAAAGAAGACTGAGCTTATGAAATTTGAATTGTTTTATCCGCAGTGGAAAGACCAGGCAGTTACATTCAGTTATGATGATGGCCAGATTTTTGATAGAAGACTGGTTGATATTTTTAATAAATATAATCTGAAAGCAACATTTCATCTGAACTCAGGGACTTTGGATACAGAAGGATTTATAAAAACACAAGAACTGAAAAGCTTATATCAGGGACATGAAATTGCCTGCCATGGTGTTGCACATGAGTATCCCACACATCTTTCGCAGGAAAGGCTAGTTCAGGAATTTTATCAGGACAGATGCAGTCTGGAGAGAGAAACGGGAAGGATTATCAGGGGATGCTCTTATGCATTTGGAGAATATGACGAAAGGGTCATCAATACTCTGAAGAATCTTGGGTTTGCATACAGCAGGACCGTGGAGTCTACAGGAAATTTCCGCATTCCGGAGGATTTTATGAGGTGGACTCCGTCCTGTCATCACAATGATGCATTCAGGGGAATTGCAGAAAAGTTTTTGCACAAACCGAATTATCAGAAGCTTCCTCTTCTCTATGTATGGGGACACAGCTTTGAGTTTGACCGGGAACAGACATGGGAGCAAATGGAAAGCTTCTGCAGAAAGATTTCAGACCATGAGAATGTGTGGTATACCACTAATATAGATTATGTGAATTATATGAATGCAGCCAGAAACCTGATATTCAATGCAGAATGTACCTATGTAGAAAATTTATCAAAAATAAAAATATATTGTAAAATAAATGGAGAGTGCCAGATCTTATAATCTGGCATTCACTGATATAGGGTTTGCTGAAAAGCATATAAGAGAGTTTACAGACTTCATATTTGATTTACGGGAGGAAATGATCAATGATAACTTGTAAAAATCCGATTTTAAGTGGCTTTTATCCGGATCCGTCCATATGCAGGGTAGGAGAGTGGTTTTATCTGGTTACATCTACTTTTGCATATTTTCCGGGAATTCCTGTATTTCGCAGCAAAAATCTGGCACAATGGGAGCAGATCGGCAATATATTGACACGGGAGAGCCAGCTACCCTTACAGGGCTGTGAACATAATGAGGGGATTTATGCTCCTACACTTCGGTGGCATGAGGGAACTTTTTATCTGATCACTACCAATGTATCTGGCGGTGGAAATTTTATAGTAACTGCAAAAAATCCCCAGGGTCCATGGTCAGAACCTCATTTTTTGGAAAATGCCAGGGGAATCGACCCTAGCTTATTCTTTGATGAGGATGGAACCTGTTATTATATCGGGCAGAGAGAAAATTCCCGTGGCGGCAGGTACAATGGTGATTGCGAAATATGGATACAGAAGCTGGATTTACAGACTTTCAGGCTAGAAGGGGAGGCACATCCTGTTTTATATGGATTCCAGAGAAATGCAATCTGGCCGGAGGGTCCTCATCTTTATAAAAGAAATGGTTATTACTATATTTTTCATGCAGAAGGTGGAACAGCGGAGCATCACAGTGAAATGGTGGCCAGGAGTAAAAACATTTTTGGTCCCTATGAATATGCAGGGACAAATCCGATCCTGACGCACAGACATTTGGGAAAAAATGCGGAGATTACCTGTGTAGGACATTGCGATCTGACTGAGGATGAACAGGGAAACTGGTTTATGGTTGTTCTGGGCTGCAGACCTGTGGACGGAAAGACATTTCTGGGAAGAGAGACTTTTCTGGCAAAGGTAGAGTGGGAGGATGACTGGCCGGTGGTAAACCCGGGAGTAGGAATGCTGGAAAAGGAAATCTGTCTGCCTGGTGAGAAGGATAACTCTATGCCCGGAGAACTGAATGAAGTCAGAAATTACAGTTTCAAAAATATGACAGATAAAAAGCTTCCACTGGATTTTATGATGCTCAGAAATCCCCAGCCGAATGCTTATACAATAGATGAACAGGAAGAATGTTTAAAACTTCCTGCAAAAGCTGTGGCAATTGGGGATAATGGGAGTCCTTCGTATGTTGCGGTGAGACAAAAGCACCATAGATTTCAGGCAGAGACGGAGTTTTTGTTAAAAGCAGGAGAAAAAGGTGACAGAGCCGGAATTGCCTATCTTCAGAATTCTCAGAATTATCTTCTGGCAGAATATGGAGAAGTGGGGGCAGACGGCTATATCTATGTCACAGTATGTATCAATGGAACAGAGAAGATACTTGCAGAAAAGAAAACAGAGAAAAGAGGTATGCAGACCCTGAGATTGCGCGTAGACCAAAGCCTGGCACAGGTATGGCTGATTCGGCCTGAGACGGAAGAAAAATCACAATGTATAATCAGGGAGGTGGATATCAGCCATATGTGTACAGAAGCGGCAGGCGGTTTTACCGGCTGTACAGTGGGAATGTATGTACACTCTGAACAGAAACAGAGTACAGGCTGTGCGCAGTTTTGCAGATTTACGGTAAAGTAACAATCATTCTGATGATTCCGGCAATTGGTTGTTCTGCCTTTGCGTTTGTGTTAAGATCCCATCTTTGACAGTTGTAAGGTGGCAAAACGGCTACAAACCCAGTAAATATGGGTGTTGTGGTCGTTTTTCTTTTATTATACTACACTATTACAAACAAGCACATATAAAAACGTAAAATTTGACATAAAAAATGCAGGTTTTATAAGGCCTGCAGGGTGATTTTTAATTATTCAACTGTCAAACTCCCGCCTCTGAACATGTACGAATGAAGGAATTCCTGGGAAAATTCCATCAGGGGCTTGCTTAAAATCTTTGGATGTTATATAATCCCCTTGTATGTGGAAAAGACTGAGGCATCAGTCTGCCCTGAAATATAGGAAATTTATCCACATTATGTCTGTAGTCCGGTATTTGCCGCATACAGACAGGCTGCAAAGTGAATTATAAATATTTACTTAGAAACAGGAGAAAAAAGAATGAGTACAGACAGATATACAAGCCCTTTGTCTGAGCGTTACGCCAGCAGGGAAATGCAGTACATTTTTTCACAGGATATGAAATTCCGCACCTGGAGAAAACTCTGGATCGCTCTGGCAGAGACTGAGAAAGAGCTTGGACTGAACATTACCCAGGAACAGATTGATGAACTGAAGGCTCATGCAGATGATATCAACTATGATGTTGCCAGAGCACGTGAGAAAGAAGTGCGTCATGATGTTATGTCCCATGTATATGCTTACGGTGTGCAGTGTCCGAAAGCAAAGGGAATTATCCATCTGGGAGCCACATCCTGTTATGTAGGAGATAATACAGATATCATCGTTATGACAGAAGCACTGAAGCTGGTTCAGAAGAAGCTGGTGAATGTAATTGCAGAGCTTTCAAGATTTGCTGACAAATATAAAGATCAGCCAACACTTGCATTTACACATTTCCAGCCGGCACAGCCAACTACAGTGGGTAAACGTGCTACACTGTGGACACAGGAATTTATGATGGATCTTGAAGATCTTGAGTATGTTCTTGATACCATTAAGCTTCTTGGCTCCAAGGGTACTACCGGTACACAGGCAAGCTTTCTTGAGCTGTTTGACGGAGATCAGGAGACCATTGACAAGATTGATCCTATGATCGCTGCGAAGATGGGCTTTAAGGAATGCTATCCGGTATCCGGACAGACCTATTCCCGCAAGGTTGACACTCGTGTTGTGAATGTGCTTGCAGGAATTGCAGCAAGTGCGCACAAGATGTCCAACGATATTCGTCTTCTTCAGCATCTGAAAGAGGTTGAAGAGCCATTTGAGAAATCCCAGATCGGATCTTCTGCTATGGCATATAAGAGAAACCCCATGAGAAGTGAGCGTATAGCTTCTCTTTCCAGATATGTAATGGTAGATGCCTTGAATCCGGCCATCACCTCTGCTACCCAGTGGTTTGAGAGAACTCTGGATGATTCTGCCAACAAGCGTCTTTCTGTTCCGGAAGGCTTCCTTGCAATTGACGGAATCCTGGATCTGTGTCTGAATGTTGTAGATGGTCTTGTAGTCTATCCGAAGGTTATTGAAAAACATATGATGGCTGAGCTGCCTTTTATGGCAACTGAGAATATCATGATGGATGCAGTAAAAGCCGGCGGAGACCGTCAGGAGCTTCATGAGCGTATTCGTGAGCTTTCTATGGAAGCCGGAAAGAACGTAAAGGTAGAGGGTAAAGATAACAACCTTCTTGAGCTGATCGCAGCAGATCCTGCATTTAACCTGACCTTAGAAGAGCTTCAGAAGACCATGGATCCGAAGAAATATGTAGGTCGTGCGAAAGAGCAGACTGAGACCTTCGTTTCCAAAATTGTGAAGCCTGTTCTGGATGCACATAAGGAAATGCTTGGAATGACAGCAGAAATTAATGTCTGATAAACAGAATTTTTATAGTAATAAATCAATTCGATCAAACACAGGAGGAATTTGAGTTATGATCAAAGCAGTAGTTGGAGCAAACTGGGGAGATGAAGGTAAAGGAAAAATTACCGACATGCTCGCTGAGAAGGCTGATATTATCGTTCGTTTCCAGGGCGGTGCAAATGCAGGACATACTATCGTAAATGATTATGGTAAGTTTGCACTTCATACCCTGCCGTCAGGTGTATTTTACGGACACACTACAAGTGTGATCGGCAACGGTGTTGCTCTTAATATCCCTGTATTTTTTAAGGAATACAATGAAGTAGTAAGCAAGGGCGTTCCGGCACCGAAGATCCTGATCTCTGACAGAGCACAGATGGTTATGCCATACCATATTCTGTTTGATCAGTATGAGGAAGAGCGTCTGGGCGGCAAGTCCTTTGGTTCTACCAAATCAGGTATTGCACCTTTCTATTCTGATAAATATGCCAAAATTGGCTTCCAGGTAAATGAGCTTTTTGATGCGGATCGTCTGAAAGAGAAGCTGAAAAGCGTTTGTGAGACAAAGAATGTTCTTCTTGAGCATTTATATCATAAACCTCTTCTTAATGTGGACGAGCTTTTCGCAGAGCTGATGGAATACAAGAAAATGGTTGCACCATATGTATGTGACGTTTCCCTGTATCTGAACAATGCATTAAAAGAGGGCAAGGAGATTCTTCTTGAGGGACAGCTTGGAACTCTGAAGGATCCTGATCACGGTATTTATCCGATGGTTACTTCTTCTTCCACACTGGCTGCTTACGGTGCAATCGGAGCAGGTGTTCCGCCATACGAAATCCAGAAGATTGTTGTTGTAAGTAAAGCTTACTCCAGTGCTGTAGGTGCTGGTGCATTCGTTTCCGAGATTTTCGGCGAAGAGGCTGATGAGCTTAGAAGACGTGGCGGTGATGGCGGAGAGTACGGTGCTACCACAGGACGTCCGAGACGTATGGGATGGTATGACTGTGTGGCTTCCAAATACGGCTGCCGTCTTCAGGGTGCTACTGATGTGGCATTTACGGTACTTGATGTACTTGGATACCTGGATGAGATTCCGGTTTGCGTAGCTTATGATATCGACGGAGAAATCACCACTGAGTTCCCGACCACAGCTAAGCTTGAGAAAGCAAAACCTGTGATCGAGAAGCTTCCAGGCTGGAAATGCGATATCCGCGGAATCAAGAATTATGAGGATCTTCCGGAGAACTGCAGAAAATACATCGAGTTCATTGAGGAGAAGATTGGATATCCGATCACCATGGTTTCCAACGGACCGGGAAGAAACGATATCATCTACAGAAATAAATAATTGGAAGAAAGCGGAATGGGATTTCCGCCTGACCTTGAGGGATAACACTGCGCCGGAGGATTTTCTCCGGCGCAAGCTGTATCTGGATGATTTTCCTTTGAACAGGTCAGAGCTTATTTCAGAGAAAAAATAAATACAGGTGTTAATAAATGAAGAATTTTAAACGAATAGCAGCCATTCTTGGAGTGGTAATTTTGCTGGCAGTGTGCTGTCTGCCCATGATCTTTGCGTTTGGAAGCGGGGAGAATTCCCAGGGGAATTTTAAGGCAGCAGTGGGCAGCGTCATTCTGGTGCCAGTGCTGGCTTATGTATTTTTGATGGTTTACAAGCTTCTGAAAAAAGAGGATAAGGAGGCAGAGGGCGAAGTGAAAAATATTATTTTTGATGTGGGACAGGTTCTGGTTTCCTATGAGTGGGAAGATTATCTGAAAAGTTTCCATTTCCCGGAAGAAGAGGAGAAGATGATCGCAGAGGCTGTGTTTAAAAGCCAGACCTGGAATGAGCGTGACCGGGGACTTTTCCCGGAGGAAGAGTACCTGAAGCAGTTTATTGCCGCACTTCCGGCTGAGTATGAGGAGGATGTGAAGCGGGTTCTTAGAGAATCTGAGAAAACGATCCAGATTAAGGATTACGCTGAGACCTGGACCAGCTACCTGAAGAGCCAGGGCTATCATCTGTATATTCTGTCAAATTACAGTCAGTTTATGCTGGATCACACCAGAGCGAATAAAATGCCTTTCCTGAAAAATATGGACGGTGTTATTTTCTCCTGTGAGGTAAAGGAAATCAAGCCGGAACCCCAGATTTACAGGACCCTTCTTACAAGATTCGGATTGAAGCCAGAGGAAAGCGTGTTCTTGGATGACCGCCCGGAGAACTGTGAGGCCGCAAGAGTGCTTGGCATTCACGCCATTGAATTCCATAATCTGAAGCAGGCTGCGAAGGAACTTGAGAAGCTTGGGGTGAAGTAGAACCATACAAATATAAGGGCAAAGGATGTTTCGAAGATGAATTATTTTGACTGCCATGCAGATACACTTACGGAGATTATTTCAGGAGAAACCCTGGATCAGAATTCCGGGGATCTTGACTTAAACCGGCTGGGGGATTTTGTGGAAAATTACACCCAGATTTTTGCAGTGTGGAAGGATGCACAGAATTTAAATAAAGAGGATCCTGACAGGGACTTTCTGCAGCTGTATCACCGTGCAATTGCATATCTTGAGGAAGAAAACCGGAAAATCCTGCTGTGCAAAAGCGGTGAGGACATGAAAAAGGCGCATAGCATGAGAAAAGCAGCTGCCTTTTTATCCATAGAGGACATTTCCCTTATGGGAAAATACGTGGAAAATGTGAGAGAGATGGGCTTTCGCTTTGCTATGCTGACCTGGAATTATGAGAATAAATATGGATGCGGAGCTGCCTTTGACCAGGAGAAGGGTCTGACATCTGAGGGAAAAGAACTGGTGAAAACTCTTCTTTCCCAGAATCTGGTAATGGATGTTTCCCACCTGTCCGATCAGGGTGTGGAAGACCTGTTTGGGCTGACAGACAGACCCATCATTGCGTCCCACTCAAATGTAAGAGAAGTGAGGGACAGACCGCGAAATATAAAGAAAGAACATTTGAAGGAACTGATTCGCAGAAAGGGAATCATTGGAATGAATTTCTTTTCCAATTTTGTGGGAGAAGAGCCCAAGGTGGAGGACCTGCTTCGCCATATGGATCAGGTTCTGGAAATGGGAGGAGAGGACTGCCTTGCCATTGGCAGTGATTTCGACGGCTGCTCCGGAAGATTCCCGGAAGGAATTAAGGGCGTTCAATCTGTTCCAGACCTGCGCAGAGCCCTTCTTGCCCATGGCTTTGGTGAGAGCCTGGTGGAGAAGATTTTCCATGAAAATGCATACCGATTTGTTTTGGAAAATGTAAAATAGAAGAACAAAATGTAAGCGCCCCGGATTCTGAGAGTACGTCAGAACCCGGGGCGTTTCGGGGAGGATATAAGTTGATCTATATTACTGTTCACTGGTACTGTTCCGCGAGGTGTTTTGTGTGAACAAAGTTCACACAAAACCCGAGAATTAAGTTTGCGCAGCAAACGCTGCTTCTTGTGCATTGCACAAGAAGGTTCGTCTTTCTGTGCATCGCAAAGCGTGTTGCTGGGCACAGAGTGAACAGTAACAATCTCATTTGTCTTTTGTACTGCCATATCATTGAAGGGGGTTCAATGAATTTGCTGTTCATCACTGAACACTCATAGTATGGGCTTTCTTCTCTTTTTTTATACATATGTCACAGAAAAACAGGTAAAATTTTATGAAAACCTTAGAAGAAAAAATAGGATTTGTTTTTTTGATAAAAAGATGTTATAATAAAATTCAGCTGTAAAACGGCATAATTACGAAATTTTTGTTGAAAAGAGGAATAAGAAATGAGCGATAAGACCATTTTAGAGCAGTGGCGTGCCATTGCCTATGACCAGCAGGCAGACCGTAATAAACTCCAGCAGTTCTGGGCAAGATATTTTGCTATTGAGAAGAACATTTATGCACAGCTTCTTGAGAATCCGGACGAAGTCGTTACCGGTACAGTAAAAGAGCTGGCTGAGAAATATAATCAGGAAGTTCTTACCATGGTTGGTTTCCTTGATGGAATCAACGACAGCCTGAAGATCCAGAACCCGATCGAGACTATGGATGAGAACACTACCGTAAGCCTTTGCTTCGACAAAGAGCTTCTTTACAAGAACATGGTAGACGCTAAGGCTGACTGGCTTTACAATCTTCCACAGTGGGACAAGATCTTCACACCTGAGAAGCGTAAAGAGCTTTATCTTGAGCAGAAGAAATCCGGTACTGTTGTGAAAGCACACAAGATTGGACGTAACGATCCGTGTCCATGCGGAAGCGGAAAGAAATATAAATTCTGCTGCGGTAGAAACAAATAATCATAGTGCATAATGGACTGGAAGCCAGATGAGCTTTTGGTCTTGGGGAACGGATTGCAAGGGTGGCATAGCTGTCCTGCAATCCGTTTTGTGTATCTAACAGGAAAGTGAGAATAGAATTTGAGTTTACTATGTTTTTGTGCAGGCAGTATCTGTCTGGCCTATTACCTGTTGATTGTGGTTTATGCGGGGATTACCGCTGATTTCGCCTGGATCTGGTTGGTACTGGCGGCAATTTTGGAAGGCGGCGCAGTTTTGATCCGCTATGGAAAAAATCATCCCGGATTTTTCCCAGGATGGGTGAAATATGCAGTATCAGCAGTGGTGCTGCTGGGAATCGTGTGCTTTGCAGCACTTTGCAGCCTTGTGGTTTCCGGTATGAAAACATCAGCCCGGAAAAATCTGGATTATGTGGTAGTGCTTGGCGCCCATGTAAAAGGGGATGTACCGTCCAAGGCACTGGAGCTTCGCCTGAAGGCAGCACTGAAATATGCCAGGGAGAATGAGGACACGATCCTGGTTCTTTCCGGCGGACAGGGCTTCGGGGAAGATATTACAGAGGCGAAATGCATGGAGAATTACCTCACAGCCCATGGGATTTCCAGGGAGCGGCTGGTGCTGGAAGAGAAATCCACCAACACAAAGGAGAATCTGAAATTTTCGGATGCGCTTACAGGCTGCAGCCAGAAAAATACGGGAATCCTGTCCAATAATTTTCATGTGTACCGTGCGGTGAAAATAGCAGAAAAAGCAGGATATGAACATCCTTATGGAATAGCAGCCCCATCAGACCCAATCATGCAGGTTCATTATGTGGTGCGGGAAGCAGCGGCTCTTATAAAGGCGAAAATTTATGGGAATATTTAAAAGAGAAATGATCATACTGCTTGTTAGGCATTTATGAATTCATTCATGCCTGCGTACAGGATTTTCATTGTTACTGTTCATAGGTAATATTCCGCGAGGTGTTTTTTGTGAACAAAGTTCACAGAAAACCCGAGGATTGCGGCGCGAAATCATGCAAAGCATGATTTCTGTGCATCGCGAAGCGTGTTACTGGGCACGGAGTGAACAGTAACCTTTCATTGCAAATTTTTCTCCTCTTTGTTTTTGTAGTTATTGACAAACCCAGAACCCAAGGCTATAATGAGGCATAGTGATAAGAAAACACGTTGACGAGAAGAGTAAACTGTGGAATGTTTCAGAGAGAGGCAGGCAGCTGGAAATGCCTTATCAGGAAGCAGTTGAAAACTACCTCTGAGTGACCCTAATCCGGTCCGGTGATTCCGTTACCATCAAATAAGTGGCCTGGTTTACAGATACGTATGCTATGGCAAGCAGGGTGGAACCGCGAGTATACTCGTCCCTTACAGTGTGAGAGCATTGTAAGGGGCTTTTTTATTTCGTCCCTGCAAAGGCAAACGTTACCATACGTTTTTTGTATCAGACAGTTTCCTGCCAGATACAGTTTCAGAAAAAGAAAAGGAGACACGAATCATGATTATCACATTAAAAGACGGTTCTAAGAAAGAATACGCAGAAGCGAAATCCGTTATCGACATTGCATCCGACATCAGCGAGGGCCTTGCAAGAGTAGCCTGTGCAGGTGAAGTTGACGGAGAGGTCGTTGACCTGAGACATGTAGTTGACAAAGACTGCGAGTTAAGCATTCTTACATTTGAGGATGAAGGCGGCAAGGGAGCTTTCCGTCACACCACATCCCACATTATGGCACAGGCTATCAAGAGACTGTACCCGGATGTAAAGCTTGCAATCGGACCATCTATTGCAGACGGATTTTATTATGATATTGACAGCGAGAACCCGATCACCACAGAGGATCTTGCCAAGATCGAAGCTGAGATGAAGAAGGTAGTGAAGGAAGCACTTCCGATCACCCGCTTCACCAAATCCAGAGAAGAAGCAATCGCATTTTTCAAAGAGAAAGATGAGCCATACAAGGTAGAGCTTATCGAAGATCTTCCAGAGGATGCTGAGATCAGCTTCTATCAGCAGGGCGAGTTCGTTGACCTTTGTGCAGGACCTCACCTGATGACAACCAAACCAGTAAAGGCATTCAAGCTTACCAGCATTGCAGGTGCTTACTGGAGAGGAAGCGAGAAGAACAAAATGCTTACCAGAATCTACGGAACTTCCTTCACAAAGAAAGCAGATCTGGAAGAGTACATCAACCGTATGGAAGAAGCTAAGAAGCGTGACCACAGAAAGCTTGGCAAAGAGCTTGGACTGTTCATGATGAGCGACGAGGGTCCTGGATTCCCGTTCTTCCTTCCAAAGGGAATGGTTCTTAAGAACACACTTCTTGACTACTGGAGAGAGATTCACCAGAAAGCAGGATATGTTGAGATTTCCACACCAATCATTCTGGCTCGTCATCTTTGGGAGACTTCCGGACATTGGGATCACTATAAAGAAAATATGTACACAACTGTTATTGATGAGCAGGATTTTGCAATTAAGCCAATGAACTGTCCAGGCGGTATTCTTGTATATCAGTCTGAGCCACGTTCTTACCGTGATCTGCCGCTTCGTATGGGTGAGCTTGGTCTGGTACATCGTCATGAGAAATCCGGTCAGCTTCACGGACTGATGCGTGTACGCTGCTTCACACAGGATGATGCCCATATTTTCATGATGCCGGAGCAGATCCGTGAGGAGATCAAAGGCGTTGCAAAGCTGATCGACGAAGTATATCAGCTGTTTGGATTCAAATATCATGTAGAGCTTTCCACACGTCCTGAGGATTCCATGGGAAGCGATGAGGACTGGGAGATGGCTACAGACGCTCTTCGCGGAGCTCTTGACGACCTTGGTCTTGACTATGTGGTAAATGAAGGAGACGGAGCATTCTACGGACCGAAGATCGACTTCCATCTTGAGGACTCCATCGGAAGAACCTGGCAGTGCGGTACCATTCAGCTTGACTTCCAGCTTCCGCTTCGCTTTAACTGCGAGTACATTGGAGCTGACGGAGAGAAACATCGTCCGATCATGATCCACCGTGTAGCATTCGGTTCTATCGAGCGTTTCATCGGTATCCTGATCGAGCATTTTGCAGGTGCTTTCCCAACATGGCTTGCTCCTGTTCAGGTTAAGGTGCTTCCGATTTCTGACAAATATATGGACTATGCAAACAAGGTTCTGGATGATTTGAAAGAGTCTGGCATCCGTGCTGAGATTGATACCCGTGCTGAGAAGATCGGCTACAAGATCCGTGAGGCAAGACTTCAGAAGATTCCTTACATGCTGGTTGTTGGTGCGAAGGAAGAGGAAGAGGGCAAGGTTTCTGTAAGAAGCCGTTTCCTTGGAGATGAAGGTGCAAAGGATCTTCAGGAGTTCATCACTTCCATCAAAGCTGAGATCAAGAGCAGAGAGAACCGCAAGGTAGAGGTTCAGGAAGAGAAGAAATAATCTATGTAAAAAATAACAGGCGCTGCTGTAAAAAGCGGCGCCTGTTTTCTTAAAAATGTGAATTTTGTTATGAAACAGAGTACTATCAGGAGAAAAATCAATCAGCGAAGAAATTTGCCTTAATTTCCTTCACTGGCATTTCTTTCCCGGTCCATAAGCGGAAAGCCTCTGCACCCTGATAAAGAAGCATATACATACCGTTAAAGGTACGGCAGCCAGCCTCTCTGGCTTCCTTGAGGAAACGGGTTTCCCGGGGATTGTAGATGACGTCGGATACGATCAGGTCCGGGTGATAGAGGGAAGTATCTTCAATAATCGTTCCCTCAGTGTTTGGGGCCATGCCTACGGAAGTTGCATTGAGGAGCAGGGCACTTTCAGAAATGGCCTGGGCAAGGGCTGCCGTATCCCTATTTTCGTGAAGGACTGCCTTGCAGGGAAGAGTGGAGTTGATATTTTCTGCAAGCTTCTGGGTGCGATCCCAGAAACGGCTGGTTTCCCGGGCAAAAATGTGGATTTTTTCCACGCCGTCAAGAGCAGCCTGTGCACAGATGGCAGTAGCAGCACCGCCGGCACCCATGATCGTGATGGTTTTGCCTGTGATGTCATAGCCGGCATCTTTGACTGCCTGCATATAGCCAACACCGTCTGTGTTGTATCCGGTAAGATGTCCGTCATCATTGACAACGGTATTCACTGCACCGATCAGTCTGGCTGCCGGGGAAAGCTCGTCCAGAAGCTCTACAATCTTGTTCTTGTTCGGCATGGTAAGATTAAAACCGCGGATGCCGCAGGCCTTCAGACCATCGACAGCTGCCGGAAGAGTCTCTTCATTTACCTCAAAGCATAAATAGGTGTAGTCAAGGTCAAGAAGCTGGAATGCTTCGTTATGCATAAGGGGAGAAATACTGTGCGCTACCGGGCTTCCAAGAAGTGCGGTAAGACGGGTATGGCCGGTAATTGGAATCATAAGGAACCTCCTGAAATTTTATAAACTTACTTCTTATCTTATTCTAATAGAAAGGAGATGTCAAGAAATGACAAAACCTATTCAGATCAAGAATCTGACCATTGGGGCAGGAATCCCCAAAATCTGTGTTCCTCTTACGGGAACCACAGAAGAAAAAATCTGCCAGGAAGCCAAGGATGCGAAAAAAGCCGGAGCAGACCTGGTGGAGTGGCGTGCGGACTTCTTCGAGGGCCTGATGGACAAAGAAGCCTGTAAGCAGATGCTTGGAAAGCTTTCGGAAATCCTTGGAGAGACTCCGCTTCTTTTTACTATCCGCACAAGCGAGGAAGGCGGAAATATTGCCATCTCCATGAAAGATTACAGCGCATGTTGCCGAAACGCTGCCAGAAGCCACATAGCAGACCTTGTGGATGTGGAAGTGATGGGAAATCCAGAAGAGAAGAAAAAACTGGTGGCAGAGCTTCAAAGGGAAGGTGTCAAAATCATTGCTTCTTCCCATGATTTTGACAAAACAGACAGCCAGGAAATCCTTCTGGACCGTTTCCGCGAAATGGAAAAATCCGGGGCAGATATTCTGAAAATGGCAGTAATGCCGCATGGTTTTGAGGATGTGGCAGCCATTATGGAGGCAACCAATGCCATGAGAAAAGAGTGCGAAAAGCCGCTGGTATCCATGGCGATGGGAAGCATAGGCTCCATCAGCCGTATTTCCGGGGAAAACTTCGGTTCCGGAATTACCTTTGGAACGGTAGGAGCAGCTTCTGCGCCGGGACAGTTCCCTATTGGAGAGCTGCGAAGTCTTCTGGAAGCGCTGCACCAGAAGAATCTGGAGGCATGATCCGGAAATTGTTCTTTATGCGATTATTTTCAGCTTTGCTTTACATCTCTCGAATGACTTCGAAAAAAGAAAATTGACAGATCGCGCTGTCGATTAGGCGCGAGAAATTCTCAGGATTTCCCGTCCCTTTTTGACAAAATCTGCGCCCCCTGTGACCGTATAATGGGTTCACTTACCAAAGTGAAGGATTGACGGCCACAGGGGGCTTTTTTATGTATTATGACGTATACATAGACATCGTCTTTCTGACGAATCTTTTTATGGATTATATTCTTCTTCGCATTGTTGGCAAACTGTTTCTGCGAAAAAGAAGCCGCAGAAGGATCTTGCTGGCGGCAGCCGTCGGCGCCCTTTTTTCCTGCCTCATTCTTTATGTACCATCGGATGGGCTGTTTCCGGCAAAGGTGCTTCTTCATGGAGGCTGTGCCTGGATCATGCTGGTTCTGGGACTGGGGCTTAAGCCGGGAGGAATGCTGGCGAAGGCACTGGTGACTTTTTACCTGATGGCATTTCTCATGGGCGGCCTTATGGAGGCGGCGCCAGTGAAGAATGCCGCGCCGCTTCGGTTTCTGGTTGTGGCAGCAGGGGCCTACATGGGACTTAGCGCATTGATCTATGTCAGCGATTCTTTTCGCGCCAGGTGGAAAAACATCTATCCGGTTACCCTGTCCTATCAGGGAAATGTACAGCAGTTTTTCGGATTCTGGGATACGGGGAACCTTCTTGTGGATCCGATAAACGGAGATGGGGTTTTTGTTGTGAAACCTGAGGTTTTGGAGGCAATGCTGCCTGAAGAGAAAAGAGACAGGCTGATGCACCTGCAGGAGGATCCAGGGGAGCTGGAAGGTACGAAGCTTACTGATCTGCATCCGCATTTTCTACCCTACAAAACAGTGGGAAAGGAAGGCGTGATGCTGGCGGTGGTGTTGGATGACCTTTGTATTCACACTCCCGGGGAGGTGATTCATGCAGTGAATCCGGTGCTTGCGCTGGCGGTGGAACCCTCTGCTTTGGGAAAAGAGTACCAGGTACTGTTAAATTCCAGAATATTGCATTAGGAGGGGGACTCGTCTATGAACCGATCAGCAGCAAGTGCAACTTATTATCCGTTTCAGGTGATGCCAAGATTCCTGTTTGGCAGGCAGGGAGATGTTTATTATATTGGCGGAAGCGACATTCTGCCGCCGCCGCTTGAGAGCCAGAGAGAAGCCAGGATCCTGGAGAAGCTGGGGACACCAGAGGAAAAGGAAGCCAAATCACTTCTTATTGAGCACAATCTTCGGCTTGTGGTGTATATTGCGAAGAAATTTGACAACACAGGGGTGAGTGTGGAGGATTTGATTTCCATTGGAACCATCGGACTGATCAAGGCGATCAATACCTTTAACCCGGTGAAAAATATTAAGCTTGCCACTTATGCATCCCGGTGCATTGAAAATGAGATCCTGATGTACCTTCGCCGAAACAGCAAGACGAAAATGGAGGTTTCCATAGACGAGCCTTTGAATGTGGACTGGGATGGAAATGAGCTTTTGTTGTCGGACATTTTGGGAACAGATGATGATGTGATTTCCCGCCGTCTGGAGGATGAGGTGGAGATTCGTCTTCTTGGAAAAGCCATTTCCAAGCTTTCACCAAGGGAGCAGACCATTATCAAGCTGCGGTTCGGCCTTGGCAGACACGAAGGCCGGGAGAAAACCCAGAAAGAGGTAGCGGATCTGCTTGGAATTTCGCAGTCTTATATTTCGCGGCTGGAGAAGCGGATTATGAAGAGGCTGAAGAAAGAGATTGTGAAGTATGAGTGAAAGTAAATGAGGTAAGCTGAATTTATCTGAAAGTATTGAAAATAAGGGGGAAATTTATCTGGAAATTTTAGAAACAATTTTGCATATAAAATAGAAATGCGGGGCATTCTGTTATAAAGGTAAGGAACAGTTTTACATGAAAGAACCCTTTTAAACGGAGGAGAATTGCCTATGAATGCAAATGCAGAATTTCTAAATTACGTATACCAGAATTCCCAGATGGGAGTAGATACCTTAGAACAGCTTCTGGACATCACAGAAGATGAGAAGCTTCAGGCTTATCTGAAAAAGCAGCTGGAAGGCTACTGCAAATTCCACAGCGAAGCCCGCGACCTGCTGAACCGGAACGGATACGATGAAAAAGGCCTTGGCACCTTCGAAAAAATCCGCACCTACCTGATGGTGAATCTTCAGACCATGGCCGACGCATCCACCTCCCACATCGCCAAAATGCTGATCCAGGGCAGCAGCATGGGAATCACCGAAGCCGTGAAAAAACTTCATCAGTATGAAAACGATGTGGAGAAAGATATTAAAAAGCTGATGGAACGGCTCCAGGAGTTTGAGGAGGAGAATGTGGAGAAACTGAAGGAGTTTCTGTAGGCGGAGGAGCGCAGCGACTACAGAAAATGCTTTGATACAATAAAAAAGAAAGAGTGCAAAAATAATAAGTTCGCAAAAATTTTCTCGTTATTACACGAAAATGTAATTGGAAAATTTTGCGAACTTATTGTTCTTTTCTGGGAGAATCTTCAGGTAAGACAATTTTTGTGTTGGTAAATCCAAGAATATAGTCAGCAGAAACGTTATAGTATCTGCATAAAGCAACCAGATAGCGGATTGGCATTTCATTCGCACCACGTTCGTATCGTGCATACATCGTTTGTGAAGTGCCTAAATAATCAGCAATCTGAGTCTGGGTTTTATCGGCATCCTCGCGTAAATCGCGAATACGTTGTCTGTAATTCAAGTAAATCCTCCTGAAAACATTGAAAAAATAAGATTTCATTTTAGTTTTTGTATAAACCTAAAAAATATGATTCAGAAATAAAATTTATATAATTTTAGCATAGGAAGATTCTTTTATATTGAAATTAGTAAATAAATGTACTAAAATAAGAAATAGTAAATAAATTTACTAAAACCACAAACTCTGGTTTTTTAAGAATGGAGAATGTTATGGAATATATAATTATTTTACCGATTACATTTGAAGTAATTATTGGTGTTTTGATGCTTCTGTTAGGTGCAGGCTATACATTTGTGGCAAATATTACCGATATGATAAGGGGGATATCCTGGGTATCATTTTTTCTATGGACTTTTTTTCAGGCAGGGAGAGAAATCGTTTATGCTTTTAGAGAAAGGCGGTTTATATGGATTTTATATGGTATTAAGTATTTGTTTTTCGGAGCGTTTTTTTCATATTTTCCATATGCATTATGTCTTGTCTTTTTTGACAATGCAGAAAAAGTAAATTGTATCAGTGTTATGATATCTCTTGCTATTTTGATCATAATGTGTGCAGTGGATAATTGGTTGATGAAAGAATGGGCAGGTGTTGGTGCGTTTATTACTGCACTTATCATACAGTTTGTGGTCATGATCGTTCCACAGGTATATGCGTATAATGTTTGGGCAGCAGAAATTTTGGAAACTCCTGTGGAAGAAAGCATTACATATAAATTAGATAGAGAAAGTTTTCCGATTGTAGAAGCAGGGTGTAGATATAAGTATAAATATGGTGTTGCAGTATCGTACTTTCCCCTGTCACTATCTATGACGTGCTATAAACTGAAAAAATTTCATAAGGGAGAGGTGGTATATTCTATTGGAAACCAATCGGATTTTGGAAAAGTTGGATGGTTAAAAAGCGGAAAATTCCGTTATGAAGATTGTCCGTTGGTTTGCAATGCTGATCGGTCTGTGGTTGGTTATATACCTATCAGCCATTTTGAAGGATATGCGGATAAAGAATTACTTGAGTCAGTAAAAGAAGATGCGCTTGGACAATCTTTTGAGATTTATAATTTACATAAAAATAAGAATGGCTCTTCAAGAGAGATACAGACACATATAACTTTTCTTGATGCTTCTACTCTTTATCTTAAAGAAAGTAAGTTCACACCAGTGTGTAAGGAGAACAGTGATGGAATGGTTTTTGAGGATTGGGAAGAAGAGAGTATGATTCAGGAAGCATATTATTCCTATGAATTTACCAAAACTAAAAAGGAAGAGGTGATTTTAAGTTTTAACAATGGTAAATACAATGTGGAAATTAATTATAATAACAATACGATTTCGAGCATCCATGCAATAGATTAGGCAGTGAAAGCACTGCCTATGGGCGCTTTGGGAGGAAAGGCAGAAAAATGAACGAATTTAATAACAGGAAACAACAAAATGGAGAAACAAAAAGATTAAAATGTCCATCTTGTAACAGTACTAATTTACAATATGTGACCGAAACAGAAACAAAAGTAGAAACTTCAGGAGGATATTCAGGCTCTAAAGGATTCCTGGGCTATCTTTTCTTAGGACCATTTGGACTGCTTTGCGGAAATTGCGGAAAATCCCAGAAAACAACGGTTACAGATGAACATAAGCATTTCTGGGTGTGCTCTGATTGTGGCTGTAAATTTCCTGCACTTGAAGATCTTGAACTGGAAATACAAAAGAAGAAAAATGCTTTAAAAGGAGTCGGATCAATATTTGTTTGCTGCTTAATTCTTGTTATTATGGGAATTTTGATAGATTATTCTTTGCTTAAAATTATGGGAATAGGATGTGCAATTTTTACTGTAATATTAGTTCCTCTGCTTAAGAGAGAAATAAAAACAAAGGAATCAGAATATGCAGAACTTGAACAAAAAGTTAAAATGTAAGCTCCTGCTTTTACATAGATACTTTATGCATATAGGAAAATACTCCGGATGTCATCAGATGCCAGAAAGAAGTTTTTTTATAAATGGGATGCAATTTCCATTATGTGCACGCTGCACAGGGATTTTAGCAGGATATTTAGTTGGAGTTCTTTTATTTGTGCTGAAAATATTTGTACCTATAGAAGTATGTTTATGTTTTGGCTTGGTTATGCTGGGGGATTGGTATATGCAGTATATTGATGTTCTGCCGTCAACTAATATACGCAGGTTTATAACTGGTACATTATGCGGCATAGGGTATCTGCAGATTTTAATTAAAATATTTTATATGGTAGCGAAAATGGTATAATTTTATATTTTTAATGAAAGGTATATTTATAAAACCTTCTGTTGCTGAGACGAGTAACAGAAGGTTTTTTTATGGAATGCTGATAAGTGGTTATAGGGGGGGAGTGTTTGGGATTTTGGTTTAGGTACTCATTTAAATAGGCCTGTGCTTTCTCCTCGGAAAGATGAAACTGGGAAATCAGCTTTTGAATAATGAGGGCAGAGGAAGCGTTAAATTCCATACAGGTTTCAATCGTAGTGCGGATACCTATTTCAATTGCTTCTTCATATGCCTCTTCCCGAAGCATGCGCATCGTTTTCTCTTCATCATATTCGTAAATACTCATAGCTTTTGCCTCCGCTCGATTTTTTAATAGAAAATCCCGCAGAATATTTTCCTGGATACATTCGGTGATGGCTTTTTCAACAGCGTCAGATAATGGCATCTGGGCAGAGTAGGTTCGGATGCGTGATACATATTCGGAATAATCACGAAGGGTGTGACAAGCATCCATCAGATCCTGATTATGTCCCTTGTTTATATTTAACATGACAGCTTTCAGCTCCAGTGCAGGATGATCTGCAGTAGGATGGAATAAATCAGAAAGCAGGTATTCCGTTCTGTCAGGCTGTTGTTCTCTTCCATTGTAAAAAATAATAAAAGAAGGCAATGGAATCTGTATTGCTTTAGTACCATACAGGTTCATATCTTTTGTATAAGCAGAATAAATATCTGCTATGTACATAAGAAAACGCAGGGGCAGGTTAGAGCGTGTTTGAAAAATCATTCCCGCAATCTGCACGCCCCACTTTGCGGTATATTTTGCCCGAATTCAGTTGCCGTAGCCCGCTACGGCGCCCTCATCCGGACAAAATCTCCCGCAAATTGTGACGCACATCTTGCAGAAAGCCTTTTTCAAACACGCTCTAGGATTAACCGTGGATTGCTGCTCATAAAGTGCCAGACGCATATCAATGATAAAGGAAAGATCATTCGCCATTGTCATATAGATTGCGTTCTCAAGTGTGGTAATGGTGAGCAGTGCGGGATCGTCATAATGGGTTCCGTTAATTGCATTGTAAAGGTTCAGTAATTCTTTCTTGTCATTAAAAATCATCTTGTACAATCTGTCTTTGTATAAGCGATTAGCAGACAATGTGGTAGTATCCATAGAAGACCTCCTTTTAATAAAAATGGCGGAAGATCTCCTGGATAATCCGATTGCATTCCTATCAGAAACCTTCCTGCTGTTATATGGGAAAAGCATGAGATTTCTGAAGCGGCAGAACGCCGGAGATATCGAAAATGATATCAAATAGACTTACTGAAATGAAATACTTTCTTATAGTATAGTATAAACAAGGAAAAGATGCAAGGAAAATCGTCTGACATAATTCAACAAATAACCTGCACAAAAAAATCTGTAATTTTTTGTAAAAAGTGCTTGACTTCTCCTTGCGGAAGTGGTATAGTAAACAAGCTGTCGCAAGGAATTGCTTCTGAAATACTGAAAAAGAAATCAGTTTT
>OGYQ01000108.1_pt1 | contig 108454 bp, 99 predicted proteins | sample 1576641 | NCBI WGS metagenome assembly OGYQ01 (sample SAMEA3541476, study PRJEB24748) | human gut metagenome | biome: human gut; feature: human-associated habitat; material: faeces | place: China | collected 2012 | reverse complement strand
ACGCGCGACCTTGCCAAGGTCGAGACCGCGGGTTCGAGCCCCGTCTATCGCTCTTGAGAAACCAGGACATATTGCTCCTGGTTTTTTGTTTATAATAGGAAAACAGCCTGCGCTTTGGGATTCGATCCGCGAAGTGCAGGCTGCTTTTGCATATTCATAAGATGAAAGAGTGTTTTGAAAAAAGACTATGTTGCCTGGGTTTATGCGTCTGCCTCGTCTGCGCAGATGATTCCATAGAAGCTGAGCAGATACAGGCCGCTAAGTCCCACCAGTGCATAGATAATTCTGGAAATCCAGCTCATGCTTCCAAAGATTAGGGCCACCAGATTGAAATTAAAGAATCCGATCAGTCCCCAGTTGATTGCACCGATTATGGTAAGCGTCAGACAAAAACATCTCAAAAATTTATTTCCCATAAGTCACCATCCTTTCGTATCCATAGTGTCTCTTCTTTTTCGCAAAATATGCATAAAAAATACGCGAAAATCCAGTTAAAAGATTTTCGCGCATTTTAAAAGTAAAAAGCAGTTTTTACTGCAGGTTCAGGGTCTGCACCGCTGTTACACTGGTGTCCAGTCCAAAAGCGTCCACAGCCTGTAAGGTAACCGGACTCATATCCTTCAGGGAAAAGGCCTGGCATACATTCACGGTCTCCCCTGGCTGGATCTCTTTCATAAAGGCATCGATGGCGCTGTCGCTGTTTGCCGGAATGGCGGCCTCAAGAGAAGCACCGTTCTGGTAAGCGGTCAGGTTCACATCCACCATGGCACTGGAAGCACCGGAACCGTTGTTGGTGTAGTCGTAGTAAACAAGAAGACAGGGTTCACCGCCGAAGTCTGTGGAGACTACATTTCTGGTATAGTGAATGGAAAAACGTTCATTTGAAAGATCAATGGTGCCGTCTGAAGCAGCAGGCGCCTGGGCATTTTCTGAAGAAGAGCCATCTGCCTCTTCAGAAGAAGCGCTTAAGGTCTGGCTGATTTCGTCTTCCACGCTTTTGAAGTTTGCGGACATGATCTTTACAGTCTCATCATCCAGGGAAGTGACCTTCCACTGGCCGTCTACCTTGATCATAGGATAAGTGATATCAGCCTCGCTGAATTTATCCTCCAGACTGTCTGATTTTTCCATTAAGATCGCGGCAAGCTTTTCCTGTGTCTCCTGCTCTGTGAGGCTTTCGCCGGAAAAGGCGCTGGACACGATCTGACGAAGAAATTCTGTGACCGTTTCCCTGTAAATATCAGAGCCGTCGATATAACGGATGCGTGCTGTCACATCGGCTGTTCCATTCTGGAAGCTAAAGCTGGTCTTAGTGATGGACCAGGTCATTTTGGCATTGATGGACTTGAAAAAGCTTTCGTATGCAGCATTTGTCACATCTGCATTGTCAAGAGCAGACAGATCGGCGCTTTGAAGGTGGGACTGCATGGCGTTAAGATCAAGGGACTGGATCGCGGTAAGGTATGTCTCCAGTTCTTTGGCTGGCTGACTTCGCTCGTAGAAATAGTATCCCACGCCTGCTCCGATCACAAGGATAAGGGCAAGCAGAATCAGGACGCGCCCAATCTTGCCCTTTTTTTTCTTTTTACGGGGAACGGACTGCTCATCCGGGGTATTTAATTGTGGCTCTCTCATGTTTCCTCCTTTTCGTTGCTGGAATTGCTTCCATTATAGTATACGAAAAGATTTGTGTCAAAGCATTTGTCCAAAGGAGGGCATGTCAAAATAGTGGAAAAACAGGGGCGTCCATGTTATACTAAGAAAAAAAGAAAGGCGGAAAAACTATGAGTGCAAAATACGAAGCTTATATAGAATCCGAGGCGGACGGCCTTGATATTTCCGTTCTGGCAGTGGTTCCGGACGAGACGCCTTACCGGGGAATCCTGCAGCTTGTTCACGGCATGAGCGAATACAAGGAGCGTTATCTTCCATTTATGGAATACATGGCAAAGAGAGGCTATGTATGCGTGATCCACGACCACAGAGGCCATGGGAAAAGCGTCCGCGCCATGGATGACCTTGGTTATATGTATGGCGGCGGTGCAGATGCCATTCTGAAGGATATTGAGGTGGTGAACCGGGAAATGCACCAGCAGCTTCCGGATCTTCCCTTGATCCTGTTCGGTCACAGCATGGGTTCCCTGGCAGTCAGGGCTTTTGCAAGGGATCATGATGACTGCATGGATATGCTGATCATCTGCGGTTCCCCAAGCAAAAATACAGCAAGGCCATTAGGGGTGGCACTGGCCCATGCGGAGAGCACTGTTTTCGGCCCGACTCACAGAAGCCATGTGATCGAGGCCTTGTCCTTTGGCGGAAATGTAATGCGTTTTCGTAAGGACCAGAACTGTACCTCCTGGATCTGTGCCAATAAGGCAGCAGCACAGGAGTATTCCGATTCTGAGCTGTGCGGCTTTACTTTCACAGACGATGGCTACCTGGCACTTTTCGAGCTGATGAAGCGAGCCTACGATGTGAAGCACTGGCACTGCACAAAGCCGAAAATGCCTGTGCTTTTTGTAAGCGGCGCAGACGATCCCTGTATGATCAATGTGCGCCATTTCGCAAAAGCAGTGCAAGATATGCGCCACGCAGGTTATCTGGACGTAAAAGGCAAGCTCTATCCGGGCATGCGCCACGAGATCCTCAATGAGACTGATAAGAAACGGGTTTATCACGATATTGCATTCTACATAAGGAAAAAAGGCTTCTGATAAGAAGAGCACCTGTTCAGAAGCGTTAAGGAATGGGAGAAAACAGAAAATCAATGTTTTGCATAGAAAAATCCATTTGGAGCATAATGAGGATATAAGAGGCAACGACGAAAGAGGTTTATTGGAAAATGGAGATTTCTATGAGAAAAAGAGGCTGGATTTTGCTGCTTGTCCTGCTGTGCGTGGCTTTTCTGATCAGCTGCGGCAAGGATACAGAGCCGGATGAGGCAAAAGGTGAACTGGTGAGAACGGAACAGGAAGGGTACCCTATGGTGCTCTTCCTTTTTTACTGACAAAAACAGAAAAATTTTCGAAAATGCTTCTGCCAGATTGCAATATGTGCCTAAAAAACTTATGGCAGTGCCGCGTAAGCGTACTACAAACTTAAAAAATTACAATATCACCCTGTTAAAGTTTAAAAAGTTACTTGCCTAAAGCGAACGAAGATGCTATAATTTTTTTCATATCTTATTAAAAATGAATCCTGGTCAGAAATTAAAGAAGGAAAGATTTCAACCAGGTGAATTAAGGAGGAAAAATGGGAAAGTACTTTGTAAAAAGACTGGGAATGGCAATCCTGACGATCTTTCTGGTAGCCTGTCTGACATTCCTGCTGATGAATGCTGTACCGGGAAGCCCATGGCTCAGTGAAAAGACACCTTCTGAAACCACACTTGCAGCACTGAATGCCAAATACGGACTGGACAAGCCAGTTTATGTACAGCTGTTTATGTATCTGAAAAATATTCTTCACGGTGATTTCGGCGTATCTCTTAAGATGCAGAAGAACCGTGCAGTTCTTGACATTATTGTGGATATGTTTCCGGTATCTGCCAAGGTAGGTGCGCTTGCGCTCCTCTGGGCGATCCTGGTAGGCGTACCTCTTGGATGTCTTGCAGCATTTAAGCGCGGCAAGCTTACAGACAGTATCCTTCGCGTGATCTGTACACTTGGAATTTCCATGCCAAGCTTTGTTGTGGCATCTGTTCTTCTGGTTACACTTACTGGAAACAATGCACTGAATCTGTTTCCGTCTATTTTTGACCCGTCACAGGGATGGCGCGCCTATGTGCTGCCCTGCTTTGCGCTTGGATTTTATCCGATGTGCTACACAGCCCGCCAGACACGTTCTGCCATGCTGGATTCTTTAAGCCAGGAGTACATTAAGACAGCCCGTGCCAAGGGTCTGAAAAATAAAAAGATCATTTTCAAGCATGCCCTGAGAAATGCCCTGATTCCGGTTATTACATACTTAGGACCGCAGGTAGCCTTCACTCTTTGCGGCGGTTTCGTTGTAGAGAGCGTTTTCTCTATCCCGGGACTTGGACGTTACTTTGTACAGTCCATTCAGAACCGTGACTATCCGGTTATTATGGGAACCACTATTTTCCTGGCAGCATTTATTATTCTGATGAACCTGGTTGTAGACCTCCTCTATAAGGTAGCTGACCCGAGAATCAGCCTTACGAAAGGAGGAGAATGATCGTGACAGAAGATAAGAAAATCAAGAAATGTCCGGTTAGTCTTCAGCCGGATATTGAGAATCTCCTTCAGGATCTGACGCCGGATGATTTTGCATCTGCTTCCAGACAGGAGAAGGATGATTTCATTCAGGACCGCCAGAGCGTATCCTACTGGAAGGATGCCTGGAGAAGACTGAAAAAGAATGCAGTAGCTATGGTTGCACTTGGTGTGATCGTGTTCCTGTTTTTATTTGCTTTTGTGGGACCTCTTCTGATTCCCTATGGATATGATGAGTTTAACAAGGGTGCTGAGAATCTTTACCCATATCACTATACTTTAGAAGATCAGCAGCGTGTGAATGATGAGATTGCCGCAAGAACTCAGTCTGATGTGGTCGATGTAGATGAGATGATCGCACAGGCGAAGGCTGAAGCAGAGAAAAAAGGTGAGAAATTTACAAAGAAGGACGAAGCCGTTATCCGTGCGAAGGCAAAAGTTGCTGCAAAGCCGGCAGATTCTTCTTCTGAAGATCAGAGCGTAGATGAGGATTCCGTCCGTAAGGAGCTTGGAATTAAAAAGCATATTTTCGGCTATTCTCAGGCTGAGCTTGAGCGTAAAGCAAATGGGGAAAACGTATTTCCTCATGTATTTGGTACTGATATGTATGGCCGTGACATTCTGGTCCGTGTTATGTATGGCGCCAGAGTTTCCATGTCCGTTGGTGTGTTTGCCGCTATTCTTGTACTTGTGATCGGTGCTCTTTACGGAGCAATTTCTGGTTATTGCGGTGGTAAGGTTGACGCAGTAATGCAGCGTATTGTAGAGCTTATTTATGCGGTTCCTGAGATGCTTGTTGTTCTTTTGATTGCCACTGCACTGAAGCCGATTCTTACTGACTATGTAAACTCTGCAGGAACCAGTCCTTTGAAATCCTTTGTTAATGTTCTTGGACCTAATCTGATTTCCATGTTCATTGCCTTTGGTCTTCTGTACTGGGTAACCATGAGCCGCATTATCCGCGGTCAGGTGCTTCAGCTGAAGCAGCAGGAATATGTAACCGCAGCCAGAGCACTTGGCGCATCGGGCGGCAGAATCATTCGTCGCCATCTGCTTCCAAACTGTATCGGACAGATCGTTGTTACTACCTGCCTGCAGATTCCTTCTGCTATTTTCCTGGAGTCCTTCTTATCCTATCTTGGTGTTGGTGTCTCTGCACCGCTTCCAAGCCTTGGCTCCATGGCAACAGATGCATTAAGTGGTATGTACACCTATACTTACAGATTGATTGTGCCTTCTGTGATCCTGAGCATTATGATTCTTGCCTTTAATTTATTTGGCGACGGTCTTCGCGATGCTCTTGATCCGAAGCTGAAGAAATAAGAGAGGAGGAGAAAAATGTCTGAACAGAAAAATAAATTATTGGAAGTAAAAGACCTGAAAGTCTCCTTCTTTACTCCGGCAGGAGAAGTAAAGGCTGTTGGTGGTATTTCTTATGATCTTGATTATGGCGAAGTTATGGGCGTGGTTGGAGAATCTGGTTCTGGAAAGAGCCAGGAAGCATATTCTATTATGGGGCTTCTTCAGTCACCAGGTAAGGTAATCGGAGGATCTATCACCTTCGAGGGAAAGGATGTCCTTTCTTTTTCAAAAGATGAAATGACTGCATTTCGCGGAAATAAAGTAGCGATGATTTTTCAGAATCCAATGACCTGCCTGAATCCGGTTTACACGATTGGAAACCAGCTGGTTGAGGCTCTTCGTGCCCATGATAAAAAAATCAGTGCAGAAGAAGCACAGAAGCGTGCCATGGAAATGATGGAGCTGGTAGGAATCAACAATGTAGAGAAGCGTATGAAGCAGTATCCTCATGAGTTTTCCGGCGGTATGCGTCAGCGTGTAATGATTGCTATGGGACTGATCTGTCATCCGCAGCTGCTGATCGCAGATGAGCCTACCACAGCACTTGATGTTACCATTCAGGCTCAGATCCTGGATCTGATGAAGAATCTTCAGAAGAAAACAGGAATGGGAATAATTTTTATTACGCACAATCTTGGCGTTGTTGCAGACATCTGTGATAAGGTATCGGTAATGTATGCAGGTAAGATTGTAGAGCAGGGGCCTGTGGATGATATTTTCTATAAGCCTGCTCATCCATATACAAAAGGTCTTCTTCGTTCTATGCCTCGTGTTGATGCCGAGAGCTATGAACGTCTGATTCCTATTGAGGGAACACCAGTTGATATGCTGAATCCACCGGAGGGATGTCCGTTCGCTCCCCGCTGTGAGCACTGCATGAAGATCTGTCTGAAAAAAATGCCTCCTTACGTGGAAGTGGGCGAGAAACATCGTTCTGCCTGCTGGCTTCGTGTTCAGGAGCTTATGAACAAGGAGGGGAAATAATGGCAGAAGAAAAGAAACTTCTTGAAATTCAGAATTTACGAAAATATTTTCCGATAAATGGTGCAAAGGGACCGGTGGTACAGGCCGTACAGGATGTTTCACTTTTTATCAATAAAGGAGAAACACTTGGTCTTGTAGGAGAATCCGGATGTGGAAAAACGACACTTGGAAGAACGATTCTTCGGTTGTATGAGCCTACCGGAGGAAAAATTATTTATGATGGAGAGACCATATACGATAATCCACTTGATAAAGACGGCAAACCTCTTGGAAAAGCAAAAGCAGTAAAAATGCTTCCATACAGAAGAAAAATGCAGATTATTTTTCAGGATCCGTCTGCTTCTCTTGACCCACGTATGACTGTCGGCGAGATTATCGGAGAAGCAATTGATATTCACAAGCTTGCCTCCAGCAAAAAAGATCGTGCAGATATGATCAAGGAGCTTCTGGCACAGGTTGGACTAAACACAGAGCACGCAAATCGTTATCCCCATGAGTTTTCCGGTGGCCAGCAGCAGAGGGTTGGTATTGCCCGTGCACTTGCAGTAAAACCGGAATTCATTGTATGCGATGAACCGATTTCTGCGCTGGATGTTTCGATTCAGTCACAGGTGGTAAACATGCTTGAGGATATGCAGGAGCAAATGGGCTTGACCTATCTGTTTATTGCACATGATCTTTCCGTTGTCCGTCATATTTCAAACAGAATTGGTGTTATGTATCTTGGTTCCCTTGTGGAGCTTGGAGAAAGCTATGAGCTAAACAGACATCCGATTCATCCTTATACGCAAACACTGCTTTCTGCGGTTCCGGTACCGGATCCAAAGCTTAGCAGAACCCGAAAACGTATTATTCTGGAAGGGGATGTACCAAGTCCTATGAATCCGCCAAGCGGATGCAGCTTCCATACCAGGTGTCCTTATGCTACCGAAAAGTGTAGCCGGGAGACTCCTGTATTCAAGGAACATGAGCCGGGTCACTGGGCTGCATGTCATCTGCTGGATAAGTAAATCATAATTTTGGTATTAGGTTTTCCATAAAGGAGAACTGCTTAATACATGCGTCGGTTCTCATTTCTCATGCGGCGCGAAAAAGCAAAAAAGGAGGAAATGTAATGAGAAGAAAATTTATGTCTATGGCACTTACAGCAGCTATGGTAATAAGCATGGCTGCAACACCGGTATTCGCTGAGGATACAGCAGCTGACGAAGGATTTAACCTGAATCTTTGCATTGCATCTGAACCACAGACTATTGACCCGGCACTGAACTCTGCTGTTGATGGAGCAATTATGTGCAACCATATGTTTGAGGGCCTTGTTAAATGGGTAAATGATGGTGAAGGAAATGCCATTACAGCTCCTGGACAGGCTGAGTCCTGGGAAAAGACAGAGAACGAGGACGGTACTGTAACTTACACAGTTAAGCTTCGTGATGGAATTAAGTGGTCTGATGGACAGGATGTAACAGCTGGTGATTTTGTTTATGCATGGCAGCGTCTTGCAAATCCTGAAACAGCAGCAGATTACTGCTATATGATCGATATGGTTCAGGGATATGACGCAGTTGCTGACGGAAGTGCAACACCGGATACCCTTGGAATTAAAGCAGTTGATGATAAGACTCTTGAGATTAATCTTACCTATGACTGCCCATACTTTGAAGAAATCATGGCATTCCCGGCAACCTTCCCGGTTCGTCAGGACATGGTTGAGGGAAGTGACAACTGGACATTTGATCCAAGCACCTATATTGGCAATGGACCTTACAAAATGACAGAGTGGTCTCATAACGCTTACATTTCCATGGAGAAAAATGAGAACTACTACGATTATGACAATCTTGGACCGGATACCATCAAGTTTACTCTTCTTGATGATAACAATGCTATGCTTAAAGGCTACAACAACGGAGAGCTTGACTTCATCGAAAACCTTCCTGTAGATGAAATCCCGACATATCTTGCTTCCGGAGAGCTTGAGATTGGAGACTATCTTGGAACATATTATGTATGCTTCAATACAGAGGATGAGGTATTTTCTGACCCGAATATCCGCAAAGCATTCTCACTTGTAATTGACCGTAACTACATTGTAGAGAACGTTTCCCAGGCTGGTGAGGTTCCGGCTGACGGATATGTTCCGAACGGTGTAAACGATGCAGCTGGTCCTGGAAGTGATGATTTCCGTACAGTAGGCGGCTCTTACTACAGCATTTCCGAGGAGGATTATGAGAAAAACTGTGAAGAAGCCCGTCAGCTTCTTGCAGATGCCGGATATCCAAACGGCGAAGGCTTCCCAACTGTAGAGTATCTGTACAACACAGCTGATAACCACAAGAAGATCGGTGAGGCTCTTCAGAACATGTGGCAGACAGAGCTTGGCGTAACTGTTAATCTGAACAACCAGGACTGGAATGTATTCCTTCAGAACAGAAAAGATGGAAACTTCCAGATTGCACGTAACGGTTGGATTGCAGACTACAATGATCCTTGCTCCTTCCTGGATATGTGGTACACAGACGGTGGAAACAACGACGCTCAGTACTCCAACCCGGACTATGATGCAGCTATCGATGCAGCAAAAGCTACCTCCGATCCGGCAGAGCGTATGAAAGCATTCCACGAAGCAGAGGATATCCTTATTGGACAGGACAGCGTACTTGCTCCGATCTACTTCTATACACAGCCATACATGCTCAATCCGGATATTGACGGTATGTACTACACACCACTTGGATACTTCTTCTTCGGTTATACAACCAAGAAATAATCCAGGGAAAATATAAGGTTTTACGCATACGTAAAATACAGCAGGCATTCGGGAATTTTCCGGATGCCTGCGATTTTTTGCAGATGAGGCATCCGTTTTTGGGAAAGTGTGTTATCAATCCGGGTTTATTTATATTGACCGGGGATGCATGGAAGCTGTATAATAAACAGATAATGGTTATTGTAAAAACAGTAACAGACAGGAGGAACACATGATGAGAGCCAGCGGTATTTTGTTGCCGATATCCAGCATCCCTTCCAACTACGGAATTGGATGCTTTTCTAAAGAAGCGTACGCTTTTGTAGATCAGCTTGCAGAAGCAGGACAGAAATTCTGGCAGATTCTGCCACTTGGACCTACCGGATATGGAGATTCCCCGTATCAGTCCTTTTCCACATTTGCAGGAAACCCTTACTTTATTGACCTGGAGGAGTTTATCCAGAGAGATCTTCTGACAGCACAGGAGTGCGCGCAGTGCGACTGGGGCGGAAGTCTTAGCTATGTGGATTATGAGAAAATCTACCATTCCAGATTTGCCCTTCTTCGCAAGGCCTATCACCGTTTTTACCAGATGGATACAAAGAAGAAAGAGCTTGAGCTGCTCCGTGAGGAGATGGAAGCTTTTGAGAAGGAGCAGGGCTTCTGGCTGGAGGATTACTGCCTGTATATGGCAGTGAAGGACAGCCTGGAGGGCATTTCCTGGAATGAATGGCCGGAAGAGCTTAAGACCAGGAAGCCGGAGGCACTGGCAAAGGCAAGACAGGTGCTGAGGGAGGATATCAGCTTTTATGCATTCCAGCAGTTCTGGTTCTACCGCCAGTGGAGCCAGCTGAAAAAATATGCCAATGACAGGGATATCCGGATCATTGGAGACCTGCCCATTTACGTTGCCTTTGACGGCGCAGATGCATGGGCAAACCCGGATCTGTTCCAGTTTGATGAGGACGCTGCGCCGGTAGCTGTGGCAGGATGCCCGCCGGATGCTTTTTCCGCAACCGGACAGCTGTGGGGCAATCCCCTTTATAACTGGGATTACCATAAGAAAACAGGCTATAAGTGGTGGATTCTTCGCATGTCCCATTGTATGAAGCTGTACGATAAGGTGCGTATCGACCATTTCCGCGGCTTTGATGAGTACTGGGCAGTTCCTTATAAGGATGAGACTGCTGAGAATGGAAAGTGGGAGAAAGGACCGGGAATTGAACTGTTTAAGGTTCTGGAGCAGAATATTTCCAATCTGGATGTGATCGCAGAGGATCTTGGCTTCCTTACCGATACGGTAAGAGAGCTTCTTGCAGATTCCGGCTACCCGGGCATGAAGGTGCTGCAGTTTGCCTTTGACGAGAGCGGGGAAAGCGTTTATCTGCCTTTCCGTTATGAGAGCAATTGCATTGTCTATACAGGAACCCATGACAATGAGACCACCAAAGGCTGGCTGGAAGGACTTTCCAAGTCCAATCTGGATTATGTGAAACGGTACATTGCATGCGAGAATAAGGATGCAGATGCGTGCGTCTGGGGACTGATCCGTGCTGCCCAGTCAAGTGTGGCTGAGCTTTGCGTGATCCCGCTGCAGGATTATCTCTGCCTTGGAAATGAGGCAAGAATGAACACGCCTTCTACTTTAGGCGATAACTGGAAATGGCGTCTCGGAAGAGGACAGCTGACCGATGAGGTAATCGGGCAGATCAAAGCCATGACCAAATTATACGGAAGAACTCAGGAGTATAAGAAGAAATGAAAAGGCTGATTCGATTTTTGAAGGGCTATGAGAAGGAGAGCTTTCTGGCACCTTTGTTTAAAATGCTGGAGGCTACCTTTGAGCTGATCGTGCCTCTGGTTGTTGCAAATATTATGGATATCGGTATTAAGAACCAGGATAATGCCTATATCTGGCATCAGTGCGTGATCATGGTACTGCTTGGCGTGATCGGACTTGTGTGTGCGCTTACGGCCCAGTATTTTTCCGCGAAGGCTGCCATGGGATTTAGTACGGCCCTTCGTAAGGAAATGTTTGCCCATATCAGCAAGCTTTCCTACAGGGAATTAGACCAGCTTGGAACCCCGACCCTTGTGACCAGGATCACCAATGACGTAAACCAGGCACAGACAGGTGTCAACATGGTGCTTCGTCTGTTCCTTCGCTCCCCCTTTATTGTTGTGGGTGCGGTGATCATGTCCTTTACCATTGACTGGAAGATCGGACTGATCTTTTTGATCGCAGTGCCGCTGATCTCGGTTGTGATTTATGCGATTATGCGAACCACCGTTCCCATTTACAAAAAGGCACAGTCCTCCCTGGACCGCATTTCCCTGATCACCAGAGAGAACCATGTAGGTGCCAGAGTGGTGCGTGCTTTTGGAAGACAGCAGGAAGAGTATAAGGAATTTTCCCAGGTAAATGATGATTACACTAAGGTTCAGGTGACAGCAGGTAAAATTTCCGCGCTTTTAAATCCTGCAACTACTGTAATCATGAACTTTGCCATTATCGGAATCCTGTGGTATGGAAGCAAGGAGGTTTCCATCGGTACCCTGACACAGGGTGAGGTGGTTGCCCTTGTAAACTATATGAACCAGATCCTGATCGCTCTGATCGCACTTGCCAACCTGATCGTGGCAGTTACCAAGGCTATGGCTTCTGGCGTGCGTCTTAACGAGGTTCTGGATACACAGCCGTCTCTTACAGATGAGGGCAGCAGCACGCAGCAGGAGAAGGCGAAAGCAGACAGAGTTGCATTTGAGGATGTAAGCTTTACCTATGCAGGCAGCAAGGAGCCTGCACTTTCCCATATTTCCTTTACTGCAAAGCCGGGTGAGACCATCGGTATCATCGGAGGTACCGGATGCGGAAAGTCCACACTTGTGAACCTGATCCCCCGTTTTTATGATGCGTCTGAAGGAAGTGTGGTAATTGACGGAAATAATGCAAAAGAATATCCATTTTCCCAGCTTCGTAAAAAAGTGGGAATGGTGCCGCAGCAGGCAGTTCTGTTTAAGGGAACCATCCGCGACAATATGAAATGGGGCAAGGAGGATGCCACTGAGGAAGAAATTCAGCGCGCCCTTTCCATTGCACAGGCAAGTGATTTTGTAAACAGCAAGCCGGAGGGGCTGAACACTATGGTAAGCCAGGGCGGCGCCAATTTATCCGGCGGCCAGCGCCAGCGTCTTACCATTGCAAGAGCACTGGTGGGAGATCCTGAGATCCTGATCATGGATGACAGTGCTTCTGCCCTTGATTTTGCTACAGATGCAGCCCTTCGTCATGCGATTCACCAGCAGACCAAGGGAATGACCGTATTTATTGTTTCCCAGAGAGCAACCTCCATCAAACAGGCAGACAAGATCCTGGTTCTGGATGATGGGGAGCTGGTAGGTGTGGGAACGCACAAAGAACTTATGGAATCCTGTGAGGTTTACAGAGAAATTTGTCTGTCACAGCTTTCCGAGCAGGAGGTGAACCGCTGATGGGAAAGAATAAAGATACCATGAAAAGGGTGTTGAAGTTTATCAGCCCTTACAAAGCAAAGATCATTATTATGCTTCTGACAGCGCTTGTCACAGTTGGTTTTACTTTGTATACACCGATTCTGATTGGTAATGGAGTGGATAATATTGTTGGTCCGGGAAATGTAAATGTGGCAGGACTTCTGAAGGTTCTTGGCACGCTTGCGGTGGTTGTTATAGGAAATGCAGTTTCCCAGTGGGTGATGAACCTTCTGACCAACCAGGTCACCTACAGCGTGGTACAGGATGTAAGAAGCCAGGCATTTGCCCATCTTCAGGAGGTTCCGGTATCTTATATCGATGCCAACCAGCCGGGAGATATTTTGAGCCGTATCGTGTCTGATGTCAGCCAGTTTTCCGACGGACTTCTTATGGGATTTACCCAGTTGTTTACCGGTGTGCTGACGATTTTTGGAACCATTGGATTTATGCTTTCCATCAGTGTGAAGATCGCGGTGATCGTTATTTTGCTTACCCCGATCTCCCTATTTGTGGCAAGCTTTATTGCGGGCAGAACCTTCCGCATGTTCCAGGAGCAGTCTGAGAAAAGAGCCGAGATGACTTCCATTGTGGAGGAGCTTGTGGGAAATCAGAAGATCGTGCAGGCTTTTTCCTATGAGGAGAGAGCGAATGAGCGTTTCGGCAAGGTGAATGAGGAGCTTCGGGTCTGCGGTATTAAGGCAATCTTTTTCTCCTCGATCACCAACCCGTCCACACGTTTTGTGAATGGTCTGGTTTATACGGCAGTTGGAATTTTCGGTGCGTTTACCGTTATCAGGGGCGGCATGACAGTGGGACAGCTTACCAGCTTCCTGAACTATGCCAACCAGTATACCAAGCCGTTTAATGAGATTTCAGGCGTTGTTACGGAGCTGGAGAATGCCCTTGCCTGTGCCAAGAGACTGTTTGACTTTATTGATACTCCGGTACAGGAGCCGGATGCGCCGGGTGCTGTGGAGCTGAAAAAAGCAGACGGAAGAGTGAATGTGGAGAATATTTCTTTCTCCTACAGAAAAGAGGTTCCGCTTCTTACTGATATTTCTATTGATGTAAAGCCGGGACAGAGAATTGCCATTGTAGGGCCTACCGGATGCGGTAAGACGACTATGATCAACCTGTTGATGCGTTTCTACGATGTGGATAAGGGACAGATCCTGGTCAGCGGACATCCGGTAAAGGAGCTGACCCGTGACAGCTTAAGAAGAAACTTTGGTATGGTGCTTCAGGAGACCTGGCTGAAGGCTGGAACCATCCGTGAGAACATTGCTTACGGCAAGCCGGATGCGACTCTTGAGGAGGTAATGGAGGCTGCCAGGCATGCCCATGCCCACAGCTTTATCAAGCGTATGCCAAATGGCTACGATACAGTGATCTCTGAGGGCGGCGGAAATATTTCCCAGGGACAAAAGCAGCTTTTATGTATTGCAAGGGTTATGCTGATGCATCCTGCAATGCTGATCCTGGATGAGGCGACTTCTTCTATTGATACCCGTACAGAGGTGAAAGTCCAGAAGGCTTTTGCAGAGCTGATGGAGGGAAGAACCAGCTTTATTGTTGCCCATCGTCTCTCTACCATTCAGGAGGCTGACCTGATCCTGGTTATGAAGGATGGAAATATTATTGAGCAGGGCAAGCATGAGGAACTGTTAGCGAAGAAGGGCTTCTATGCGAACCTGTATGAGAGCCAGTTTGCAGTGTCCTAATATGAGAGTGCGGTGATTTGTCTGGCAGATCATCAAATTTCGAACAGATGGTATCTGCAAAAAAGAACGGAGGGTGTAGGATGGGAGATTTCGAAAACAGAAATCGTGAGGGGAAAATAAAAGAAAATACAGCGGCAGCTGCTTCCGATGAGAAGGCAGGCGGGGAGAATCCCAAGAGCGGGGTTCCCCTGCGCACTTACTTGATCATGATACTGGCAGGGGCTTATGTGGCTTATCTTGGCGTGTCCCTTTGCCAGGGCGTGATGAAAGGCGCAGAGGGCAGCAGCCCGGGATTTATGGTGGCTGGCGTTGTGTTTATTGTGCTGGGCGTGATTTTCGTGATCAATGGAATCCGCGGCAGCTTAAAAGTCAGCAAAGCGCAAAAAGAGCAGGCGAATGCTGAGAACGCGCAGCAGGCACAGGGCGCTGCCGACGAAAGCACATCTGCGGCAGCCGCCTCGTCACAGATGAAAAACAGTACAGAGTCTGGCAAAAAGATGTCCATCGCAGACCGCGCCAACCTGGTAAGCAAGCTGGGGGATGCGCAGGAGGATGAGGAAGAGAAATAAGAAGTCTCATTGGCCTAGAGCGTGCCCCCAAAATCATTCCCGCAATCTGCACGCCCCACTTTGCGGTATATTTTGCCCGAATTCAGTTGCCGTAGCCCGCTACGGCGCCCTCATCCGAACAAAATCTCCCACAAATTGTGACGTACATCTCGCAGAAAGCCTTTTGGGGGCACGCTCTAGCCCTCCTTTCCGACTGATTCCCTTACGGGTTTCTATGTAATCAGAGGGTCACAGTCCAAATTGTAAAAATTCAAAAAAGAGGAAAGATTCCATAATTACGTGGAATCCTTCCTCTTTTTTGATATTGTGGTATGTTTACCGGCGTTTTTTGCTGCTGGGGTTGTGGGTGGTGGACCAGCAGAAGGCCTGCACAAGCAGGATTCCGATGGCGGCACCGCTGCTGTCAATGCACACATCTCTCACAGAAGGACCGCGTCCATTCACAAAAGACTGGTGATATTCATCAAGACCTGCAAAGCCTACGCAGACCGCACCAGCCAACAGAATCAGCCAGATGCCCCTCACCCCGTACACATAAAAGGGAAAAGAGATGGCAATGGCAAGAATACAGTACTCTGTCATGTGCGCTGCTTTTCTTACGTAAAATTCGATGGAACTTGCGGAATAGGCAAGCTCTGTCTCCGTTTTGTTTTCGTTTAGAACTTCATTCTTTGTCTCTACAATCTGGTAGCTGACTTCATAGCTTAGGGCACCAGACACCTCCCCTGTCTGGGCTGAAAATGAATAAATCAGATACATCATCAGAATTGCAGGAAGAAAAGAAAGAGGTTTCAGTAAATGGATTAAAATTTTCTTCATGGGGTCTACTATAACATGGGATTGAGGGAATGTAAAGAAAAAAGGTAATTTACCCGAAGTCTCTAAAACCTTGTTATTTATGAGAATCTATGCTAAAATTGGTGAAGTATTGAGTGAAGAACGTGATGAAACAGGAGGAAAAGGACAGGCATGAGTTTAGCAGATAATATATTTATCGATATGTGCAAGGATGTAATTGAGAACGGAACCAGTACGGAAGGGGAAAAGGTGCGCCCGGTATGGGAGGACGGTACTTCTGCTTATACCATCAAGCGTTTCGGTGTGGTGAACCGTTATGATCTGAGAAAGGAATTCCCGGCGCTGACCCTTCGAAAAACTGCGCTGAAAAGTGCCATGGACGAGATCCTGTGGATCTGGCAGAAGAAATCCAACAATATCCATGATCTTCACAGCCACATCTGGGACAGCTGGGCAGACGAGGACGGTTCCATTGGAAAAGCCTACGGCTATCAGCTGGGCGTGAAGCACCAGTACAAGGAAGGCATGATGGACCAGGTGGACCGCGTCCTCTACGATCTGAAGAACAATCCCTACAGCCGCAGAATCATGACCAATATTTATGTGCATGAGGATCTCCATGAGATGAATCTGTACCCCTGTGCATATTCCATGACCTTTAATGTGACAAAGGAGCCGGGAAAGGACAAGCTTACCTTGAATGCCGTCCTGAACCAGCGTTCCCAGGACATTCTGGCTGCAAACAACTGGAATGTGTGCCAGTATTCTATTCTTCTAATGATGATTGCCCAGAGCTGTGACATGGAGGCCGGAGAACTGGTGCATGTGATCGCAGACTGCCATATTTATGACAGACATATCCCGGTAATTAAGGAGCTGATTTCCAGAACCCCTTATCCGGCACCAACTGTGAAGCTGAATCCGGATGTGAAGAATTTCTATGATTTTACTACAGATGATCTGATAGTAGAGAACTATCAGACCTGGCCGCAGATCAAGAATATTCCCATTGCAATTTGAGCATGGAATAGGAAACTGAGTTTGTATAAAGGAGATTATAAGTAATGAAAATTATCGTAGCAGCAGATAAAAACTGGGGAATTGGAAAAGACAACAAGCTTCTGGTAAGCATTCCGGCAGACATGAAAATGTTCCGTCAGGAGACCACCGGAAAGGTATGCGTCATGGGGCGAAAAAACCTGGAAAGCTTTCCAGGAGGACTTCCCCTTAAGAACCGTACTAATATTGTACTGACCCACAATCAGAATTACAAGGTAAAGGACGCAATCATTGTTCATTCCATCGAGGAACTGTTAGAAGAATTGAAAAAATACAATGCAGAAGATGTTTACTGCATCGGCGGTGACACCATCTACAAACAGCTTCTTCCATATTGCGACGTGGCACAGGTGACCAAAATTGATTTCGCCTACATTGCAGACAGCTATTTCCCCAATCTGGACGAAGACCCGGAATGGCATGCAGCAGCCGAGAGCGAAGAGCAGACCTATTTTGACCTGGAGTACAAATTTGTACGTTACGAGAGAAATAAATAAAAGATGGAATTTGTCATACGGCATATAAAAAAATCCGGCACTTTCAAGAATGAAAATGCCGGATTCTTTATGTGCTGTGTAAAATTCATATCCTCAGATACGAAAATGCAAATTCCGGAAAAATTACTCGATTACCTTCAGCCATCCCTCTGGAGCCTGGATGCGGCCCATCTGGATTCCGGTAAGTGTCTCGTACAGCTTCTTGGTGATCGGTCCCATTTCGTTCATGCCGCTTGGGAAGCAGATCTCTTTGCCGTGGTCAACAATCTTTCCAACAGGAGAGATAACAGCAGCAGTACCGCAAAGACCGCACTCTGCGAAGTCTTTTACTTCATCGAAGTATACTTCTCTTTCCTCTGCCTCAAGTCCAAGGTATTCCTTGGCAACATAGATCAGGGAACGGCGTGTGATGGATGGAAGGATACTGTCAGACTTCGGTGTTACAACCTTGCCGTCCTTTGTTACGAACAGGAAGTTGGCTCCGCCTGTCTCCTCAACTTTAGTACGTGTCTTGGAGTCAAGATACATGTTCTCATCGAATCCGTTCTTATGAGCATCTACGATTGCGTGAAGGCTCATTGCATAGTTAAGGCCTGCTTTGATATGTCCGGTTCCGTTCGGTGCAGCACGGTCGAAATCGCTGACACGGATTGTGATCGGCTTAGCGCCGCCTTTGAAGTATGGTCCAACCGGTGTGGTGAATACACGGAACTGATACTCGTTCGCTGGCTTAACACCGATAACAGCGTCGCTTCCGAACATGTACGGACGTACATATAAAGTAGCGCCTGATCCGTATGGCGGTACATATGCAGCATTTGCTTTAATTGTCTGAACAACTGCGTCAACAAAACGGTCTTTCGGGAATACCGGCATCTCCAGTCTTGCTGCGGAGTGCTCCATACGCTCTCCGTTCAGGTCAGGACGGAAAGTAACGATACGTCCGTCTTCTGTGGTGTATGCTTTCATACCTTCAAAAACAGTCTGTGCGTACTGAAGTACACCTGCGCACTCGCTGATAGTAACAGTATCATCTGTGGTCAGGCCACCCTCATCCCAGGCACCGTTCTTGTAGTTGGATACATAACGATAGTCTGTTTTTACATAACCAAAGCCCAGGTTGCCCCAGTCAATGTCTTTTTTCTCCATAACAATTTCCTCCTAGCGTGGTTTCTTGGGGTAGATTCTGAATGTGAATCCACAACGTTTTTACCATTGTAAAACTTTTACGTGTGAAATTCAATGGGAAAAGTAGATTTTTCAGTTTTTTCCTGTGAAAAAGTTGGGGAAAAGGATCTGGAGCGTGTTTATATTTTATGCTGTCTTGTTTTTTTAGAGGGATTTTTGTATAATGAAAGGACAGGCGTTATGGAATAAAATATCCGGAGGAAAAAATGGGATATCACGAATTAGATGAGCTTGGAGAAAAAATCCAGGACATCATTGACAGTGCAATCAATGAGAAGAACTACCAGAAACTGAACCAGACCATTAATCAGACTGTAAATAAGGCAATCGACAATGGAAGCGAGGCGCTGCGGGATGCCCTGAACAATACATTTGGCGGGAACAGTGGCAAATACACCAATTACCGCACCGGAAGCTCTTACGATTACAGACAGAACCGTACCTGGGATTTTCAGAAGAACCAGACGGGCACAGGCCAGAAAGAACGTTCAGAAGCATGGAATTACACACAGAGAAATTCAGGCAGCAGCCAGAAGCCGGAACTTCCTGCCCTATACATGCCAACTAACGGCATTAAGGTGAAAGGAATCCTGAAAACCGTGTTCGGCGGCATTCTCACTGGAACCATGGGAATAGGGCTTATGGTCAGCCTGATCGGAATGGGGATCTTCGGCGTGGGAACGGGAGGCATGGTGATCACCGGAATCTTCGGTGCTTTTACCGCAGCGGGCGGCGTGCTTCTTGGCAATGGCTGCAGCAATCTTGCAGGCCTGAAGCGCCGCAGCAAATACATTCGGGCACTTGGAGACCACACCTACTGTGATTTCCGAAATCTGTCCCTTGCTGTTGGCAAGCCTGTGAAATTTGTAAAAAGAGACATTAAGAAAATGATAGACAAAGGCTGGTTTCTGCAGGGACATGTGGATACCCAGGAGACCTGCCTGATCACCAGCAATGAGACATACGACCAGTACGTAAGCACTCAGAAGCAGTTGGAAGAAAGAAAACGCCAGGACGAAGAGCGGGCGAGCCATGAGGCAGAACTTCAAAAGCAGGCAGATGCAAAAGCCCGGAAGGAAGCTGAGGCAAAAGAAAGAGAACGGGCAGAGATTTCCCCGGAGGTACAGCTGGTTCTGGATAAAGGCAATGACTTTCTGGAGAAGATTCGCCGCAGCAACGATGCCATTCCAGGAGAAGAAATCTCCAGGAAGATCTCCAGAATGGAGCTGATCGTCCAGAAGATTTTTGAGCGTGCCAAGGCACACCCGGAGATCATTCCAGATCTGAACCGACTGATGGATTATTACCTGCCGATGACGGTGAAGCTTCTGAATGCCTATGAGGACATGGATAGCCAGCCCATACAGGGAGAGAATATTGCTTCTTCCAAGAAGGAGATTGAGGACACCATTGACACATTGAACGTTGCGTTTGAGAAGCTTCTGGATTCTGTGTTTGAGGATACGGCAATTGACGTTTCCAGCGACATTTCCGTGCTGAACACCGTACTTGCCCAGGAGGGCCTGACAGAAGACGAGCTTACCCGCATGAGACGGGAAGCGAAAGAGAAGGCATAAAAGAAAATAGAACCATATCAGGATACAGCTGCAGATCATCAGGAAATCTGCACATAAGGAGGATATCATGGGAGATGAATTGAAAGGCTTTGAAGAAACTGCACCTACACTGACACTGGAACCGGATCTTGGGGAGGCGAAGCCAGCAGCCCCTGCAGTGCCGGAAGCAGAAGCTGTGAAAAAAGAGATGGAGCAGACCATTCTTACCCCAGAGGAACAGCAGATGGTAGACAGCTTTGCACAGAAAATCGACATTGAGAACACCAACCAGATCCTTCAGTACGGAGCTGGAACCCAGAAGAAGATGGCTGATTTTTCCGATGCAGCCCTTGAGAATGTGCGCACACAGGATCTGGGCGAAGTAGGGGAGCTGATCACACAGGTGGTAGGCGAGCTCCGTGACTTTGACGCCACAGAAGAGGAAAAAGGCTTCCTTGGCTTTTTCAAAAAGCAGGGAAACAAGATCGAGAATATGAAGAACCGCTATGCCAAGGCAGAGGTGAATGTGCAGAAGATCACCACTTCCCTTCAGGACCACCAGATGCGTCTGATGAAGGATTCAGCAGTTCTTGAGAAAATGTACGCCCAGAACCTGAACTACTATAAAGAACTGACCATGTACATTCTGGCAGGCAAGCAGAAGCTGCAGGAGGTACGCGAGGGCAAATTAAGAGACTTAGAGGCCAAGGCAGCAGCCAGCGGACTTCCGGAGGATGCACAGGAAGCCAAGGATCTGGACAGCAAGTGCAACCGTTTCGAGAAGAAGCTTCATGATCTGGAGCTGACCAGAACCATTTCCCTGCAGACTGCGCCCCAGATCCGTCTGGTACAGAACAACGACACGCTTATGGTAGAGAAGATCCAGACTACTATTGTAAATACCATTCCGCTGTGGAAGAGCCAGATGGTTCTTGCGCTTGGAATCGCCCATTCCACAGAGGCAGCCCAGGCCCAGAGACAGGTAACCGACCTTACCAACGAGCTTCTGAAAAAGAATGCCCAGGCCCTTCACCTTGCATCCACAGAGACAGCCAAGGAATCCGAGAGGGGAATTGTGGACATTGAGACCTTGAAGCAGACCAACCAGGAGCTGATCAGTACACTGGATGATGTGATGAAGATCCAGAAGGAAGGCCGCATCAAGAGACAGCAGGCAGAGGTGGAAATGCGCAGAATGGAAGACGAGCTTAAGAATAAACTGTTGGAGATCCAGCACTGAAAACAATAGGGGTGTCTGTCAGATTACGGCATCCCTTTCGTGCCCTTTAGATATAGGAGGAAAAATATGTACAGAGACCATACAAAAGTAATACAGATTGGAAACAAAAAGATCGGCGGAGGCAATCCCATTCTGATCCAGTCCATGACCAATACCAAAACAGAAGATGTAGAAGCAACAGTAGCCCAGATCCTTGCCCTGGAGGCAGCAGGCTGCGACATCATCCGCTGTGCAGTGCCGACCATGGAAGCTGCCAGGGCGCTGAAGGAGATTAAGAAGCAGATTCATATTCCCCTGGTTGCAGACGTTCATTTCGACTACCGACTTGCCATTGCGGCCATGGAGAACGGCGCAGATAAGATCCGCATCAATCCGGGAAACATTGGAAGTACAGAGCGGATCAAGGCTGTAGTTGACGTGGCAAAGGAACGGAATATCCCCATCCGTGTTGGTGTAAACAGCGGTTCCCTTGAGAAGGAACTGGTGGAGAAATACCACGGCGTTACTGCAGAGGGTCTGGTGGAGAGCGCACTGGACAAGGTACACATTATTGAAAAGCTTGGCTATGACAATCTGGTGATCAGCATCAAATCTTCTGACGTTATGATGTGTGCCAAAGCTCACGAGCTGATCGCAAAGCAGACCAGCTATCCCCTTCATGTGGGAATCACAGAGGCGGGAACCCTTTACTCCGGAAACATCAAGTCTGCCATCGGACTTGGAATCATTTTATACCAGGGAATTGGAGACACTATCCGCGTATCCCTGACAGGCGCACCTCTTGAGGAAGTGAAAGCAGCCAAGCGGATCCTGAAAACATTAGGGCTTCGCAAAGGCGGCGTAGAGGTAGTATCATGTCCCACCTGCGGCCGAACCCAGATTGACTTGATCGGCCTTGCCAACAAAGTGGAAACTATGGTTCAGGATATCCCTCTTGATATCAAGGTAGCCGTTATGGGCTGCGTGGTAAACGGACCGGGAGAAGCCAAGGAAGCGGACATTGGAATCGCAGGAGGCGTCGGCGTGGGACTGCTGATCAAAGACGGCGAGATCGTAAAAAAAGTGCCGGAGGATCAGCTTCTGGATACCCTGCGGGAAGAGCTAATGAACTGGGAAAGCAAAGAACAACAGTGATTAAAGGTGAAGACTTTATAAATGGAAAAAGAATTTTTTGATGTATTTCCAAACTTAAAACTGAAACAGGAACTAAGTGAGCTTCTGGAAGAGGTAATCGTCACCAAGGTAGCGTGCAACGCAGCCAAAACTTGTGTGCGCGTCTATTTGAGAAGCGACCGCTGGATCCACAAAAAGCATATTTTCAGCCTGGAAGAGCAGATCAAAAGACAGTGCTTCCCGGGGCTTGAGGTATCTGTGAAGGTCATTGAGAAGTTTCATCTGTCCAGACAGTACACGCCGAAGAACTTTCTGGACACCTATCGTTCCAGCATGGAACTGGAGCTTCGCAATTACAACATGCTGGAATACAACCTGTTCAAGCAGGCACAGATTACCTTCCCGGAGGAGGATTGTCTGCACATGGTACTGCCGGATTCCGTCATCGCCAGACAGAAAAGCGAGATCCTCATCGAGTATCTGCACAAGATTTTCTGCGAGCGCTGCGGTATGGACCTGAAGGTTTCCCTGGATTATGTGGAAACTGAGGAGAGCAAATACCGCAGAAATGCGGCAATCCAGATCCAGCAGGAAGTGGCAAATGTGCTGAAGTATGCCAAGCTTTCCGAGGCTAATAAAGCGGCAGAAGCAGAAACTGCAAAAGAGGAAAAAGAGGGCAAAAAGGCAGAAAAAACCCCAGCAGCAAAGCCGGAGAAAAAGCAGGAGGCTGCACAGGAGAAGAAATCCTTCGAGAAAAAGCCATTCGAAAAGAAGGGCAAATGGGGAGATTTCCGCGGCGGTTACCGCAAGGACCCCAACCCGGATGTTATATATGGAAGGGATTTCGAAGGCGAGCCCATTCCTCTTGAGAGTATTGTCCAGGAGATGGGCGAGGTCATTGTCCGCTGCCAGGTTATGGAAGTGGAAGCGAGGGAAATACGAAACGAGAAAACTATTCTGATTTTCCCGGTTACAGACTTTACCGATTCCATCACAGTAAAAATGTTCCTGCGCAACGAGCAGGTGCCGGAAGTAACAGAGCATGTGAAAAAAGGCGCCTTCCTGAAAATCAAGGGCGTCACCTCCATCGACCGTTTCGACAGCGAGCTTACCATTGGTTCCATTTCCGGAATCAAGAAGATTGCAGATTTCAGAAGCGCCAGAGTGGACACCAGTCCTCAGAAGCGAGTGGAGCTTCACTGCCACACCAAGATGAGCGACATGGACGGCGTCACAGAGGCGAAAGCTCTGGTAAAGCGTGCCTATGAGTGGGGACATCCTGCCATTGCCATCACAGACCACGGTGTGGTACAGGCATTCCCTGAGGCAAACCACTGCTTTGATGCCTGGGGCGGCTGTGTGCCGAAGGACTCCAAATTCAAGGTGCTTTATGGTATGGAGGCGTACCTTGTAGATGATCTGAAAGGTATGGTAACCAATCCCAAGGGCCAGGCGCTGGACGGCAGATTTGTTGTCTTTGATATTGAGACCACCGGATTTTCCCCGCTGACCTGCAAGATCATTGAGATCGGCGCGGTTCTGGTGGAAAATGGCAAGATCACAGACCGTTTTTCCACCTTTGTCAACCCCCAGGTGCCCATTCCATTTCGAATTGAACAGCTGACCAGCATCAATGACGGCATGGTCATGGACGCACCCACTATTGAGGAGATTCTGCCTAAGTTCCTGGAATTCTGCGAAGGGGCGACTATGGTAGCCCACAACGCGGATTTCGATATGAGCTTTATTATAGAGAACTGTAATCGCATGGGCATCCCTAATGATTTTACCTATGTAGACACGGTGGGCATGGCAAGATTTCTTCTGCCTGCATTGAACCGTTTTAAGCTGGACACCGTAGCCAAGGCGGTTGGCGTGTCATTGGATCATCACCACCGTGCGGTAGACGATGCGGAATGTACGGCACGCATATTTGAGAAATTTGTGGGAATGTGCGCGGATAAGGACATTACCGATGTCAACCAGCTCAATGAGCAGGGAAAAATTTCCCCGGATACCATCAAGAAGCTGCCTACCTACCATGCGGTTATTTTCATGCGCAACGAGACCGGGCGAATCAATCTGTACAAGCTGGTAAGCCAGTCCCACATCAAATATTTTAACCACAGGCCCCGTGTGCCGAAGAGTGTTTTTGAGGCGCACCGGGACGGACTTCTCATCGGAAGCGCCTGCGAGGCGGGAGAGCTTTACCAGGCTCTGCTTCGAAATGCGCCGGAGCAGGAGATCGCAAGGCTGGTGAGCTTCTACGATTATCTGGAAATCCAGCCTCTTGGAAACAATATGTTCATGATCGAGGATGAGAAGAACGACACCATCCATTCCAAGGAAGACCTGATCGAGATCAATAAGAAGATCGTGAAGCTTGGCGACCAGTTCCATAAACCTGTAGTGGCCACCTGCGACGTGCATTTTATGGATCCCCAGGATGAGATTTACCGACGGATCATTATGGCAGGAAGCGGCTTCAAGGATGCGGACAATCAGGCACCGCTGTATCTTCGTACCACAGAAGAAATGCTGGAGGAATTTTCCTATCTGGGAAGTGAGAAGGCAGAGGAAGTGGTAATTACAAATACGGTGAAGATAGCGGATATGATAGAGAAAATGTCACCGATCCATCCGGACAAGTATCCGCCGGTCATCGAGAACTCTGACCAGGATCTGAAGGACATGTGTTTCCAGAAGGCTCACGAGATGTACGGGGAAGTGCTTCCGAAGATCGTGGAGGACCGTCTTGACAAGGAACTGAACTCCATTATTTCCAATGGATATGCGGTGATGTACATCATTGCCCAGAAGCTGGTGTGGAAATCCAATGCGGACGGCTATCTGGTTGGATCCCGAGGTTCCGTAGGATCTTCCCTGGCAGCCACCATGTCCGGTATTACGGAAGTAAATCCGCTGCCGCCTCATTATCTGTGCCCCAATCCGGAGTGCAAGTACAGTGATTTTGACTCGCCGGAGATCAAGGCATTTGCAGGTATGGCAGGATGCGACATGCCAGACCGGATCTGCCCGAAGTGCGGCACCAAGATGACCAAGCAGGGCTTTGATATCCCATTTGAGACCTTCCTTGGTTTCAAGGGAGACAAGGAGCCTGATATCGACCTGAACTTCTCAGGAGAATATCAGTCTAATGCCCATCATTATACAGAGGTTATATTCGGAAAAGGCCAGACCTTCAAGGCCGGTACTATCGGTACTCTTGCGGATAAGACCGCATTCGGATACGTGAAGAATTATTTTGAAGAGCGGGGACAGCACAAGCGTTCCTGCGAGATCAACCGTATTGTCCAGGGCTGCACCGGAATCCGGCGAAGCACAGGACAGCACCCGGGAGGTATTATCGTACTTCCCATGGGAGAAGAAATCGAGAAATTTACCCCGGTCCAGTATCCGGCCAACGATTCCAGCAGTGGATTTATCACCACCCATTTTGATTACCACTCCATTGACGGAAACCTTCTGAAGCTGGATATACTGGGACACGATGATCCCACCATGATCCGTACCCTTGAGGATATGACAGATTTAAATGCCAGAGAGGTTCCCCTTGATGACAAGGCGGTCATGTCTTTGTTTGCCAGCACCGAAGCTCTTGGAATTAAGCCGGAGGATATTGGCGGCTGCAAGCTTGGCTGCCTGGGAATTCCGGAGTTTGGTACTGATTTCGCCATGCAGATGCTTGTGGATACCAAGCCGAAATATTTTTCCGACTTGGTACGTATTGCCGGACTTTCCCACGGTACAGACGTGTGGCTGGGAAATGCCCAGACCCTGATCGAGGAAGGAAAGGCAACCATTTCCACTGCAATCTGTACCCGAGATGACATTATGATCTATCTCATCGGCCAGGGTGTGGAGAGTGGTCTTGCGTTTACCATTATGGAAAGTGTCCGTAAGGGAAAGGGCCTTCGTGACGAGTGGATCACCACCATGAAGGAACACGGCGTTCCAGACTGGTACATCTGGTCCTGTAAAAAGATCAAGTACATGTTCCCGAAAGCCCACGCGGCCGCCTACGTTATGATGGCGTACCGAATTGCCTGGTTCAAGGTATTCCAGCCGCTGGCTTATTATGGGGCATATTTCAGTATCCGTGCCACAGCCTTTTCCTATGAGCTGATGTGCATGGGAAAAGAAAAACTGGAATTTTATATGGCTGAGATCCGAAAGAAGGGAGACTCTGCCTCCAAGAAGGAGCAGGATACCCTGAAGGATATGCGTATTGTCCAGGAGATGTACGCCAGAGGCTATGATTTCATGCCCATTGATATTTACCGGGCAAAGGCCCATCGTTTCCAGATCATAGAGGGCAAGCTAATGCCGTCCATTGATTCCATAGAGGGTCTTGGAGACAAGGCAGCAGATGCTGTGGTGGATGCCGCTGTACAGGGAAGATTCCTTTCCAAGGATGATTTCCGCGACCGCACCAAGGTCAGCAAGACTGTGATTGATTTAATGGATAAATTAGGACTGTTTGGAGATATCCCACAGTCCAACCAGATTTCACTGTTTGATTTTACAAGTAATGTTGGATAACTGCTTTTACAGATAACAGGAGGTTTCATGAAGACAGAAGAACTGCGCTATTTACAACGTCTGGCGGAGCTTTACCCCACCATTGGCAAGGCATCCACAGAGATCATCAACCTTCAGTCTATTCTCAATCTGCCAAAGGGAACCGAGCATTTCCTTTCCGATATCCATGGAGAGTATGAGGCTTTTTCCCATGTGCTCCGCAATGGCTCTGGTGCAGTGCGAAAGAAAATAGACGATGTATTTGGTCATACCTTAAGCAACAGTGACAAACGTTCCCTGGCAACTCTTGTGTACTATCCCAAGGAAAAGATTGCCTATGTGAAGAAAAAAGAGACGGACATGGAGAACTGGTACAAGATCACCCTGTACCGTCTGATCGAGCTGTGCAAGACGACTGCCTCCAAATATACCAGATCCAAGGTACGCAAGGCACTGCCTGCTGATTACGCCTATGTGATCGAGGAACTGATCACGGAGAAGGCAGAGGTTCTGGACAAGGAAGCTTATTACGACTCCATTGTGGATACCATTATTGACATTGGAAGAGCGGAGAATTTCATCATTGCCCTTGCAGAGCTGATCCAGAGACTGGTTGTGGATCATCTTCATGTGCTTGGGGATATTTATGACAGAGGACCTGGCCCGCACTTTATCATGGATCGCTTGATGGATTACCATTCCCTTGACATCCAGTGGGGAAACCATGACGTGGTGTGGATGGGAGCCGCTGTGGGACAGGCTGCCTGCATGGCAACGGTGATCCGAAACAGCATCCGCTACGGCAATCTGGACATTCTGGAGGATGGATACGGAATCAATATGATGCCTCTGGCTGCGTTTGCCATGGAGGTGTACGGGGATGATCCCTGCCAGGTTTTTGAGGTGCATGGAAATCCTTCCAATTACAATGCACTGGAGAAGGAACTGAGCCGGAAGATGCACAAGGCCATCGCCATGATCCAGTTTAAGCTGGAGGGTGCCCTGGCCAAGGAGCATCCGGATTTTCACATGGAGAACCGCTGCGTGCTGGAAGGAATTGATCCTGTGGAGGGAACGGTAAGGCTGCCGGACGGAAGCGTGCATGAGCTTCTGGACCACAATTTCCCGACCATCGACTGGGAACATCCTTATGAGCTGACAGATGGGGAAAAAGATGTGATGGAGCGTCTGACCTCAGCCTTCCGCAACTGTGAGAAGCTTCAGAACCATATGCAGCTTCTTCTGGACAAGGGCGGGCTTTATAAGACCTATAACGGCAATCTTCTATTCCATGGAAGCATTCCCCTGAATGAGGACGGAACCTTCAAGGAGGTTCAGATTTACGGAGAGACTTGTAAAGGCAAGGCACTTTATGATAAACTGGAAGCCTACGTAAGAAAAGCATTTTTTACCGTAGACGAGAAGGAGCAGAAGGACAGCCAGGATATTTTGTGGTACATCTGGGCGGGACCAAACTCTCCTCTTTATGGAAAAGATAAGATGACAACCTTTGAGCGGTATTTTATCGCAGACAAGGAGACACACAAGGAGAAAAAGAATGCCTACTACCATCTCTGGGAGAATGAAGAGGTGGTGAACCGTATGCTTGAGGAATTCGGGCTTGACCCGGAGAACGGGCATATTATCAATGGTCATGTGCCTGTGCACCAGTTGGAAGGAGAAAATCCGGTGAAGTGCGGCGGCAAGGTGATCGTCATTGACGGCGGTTTCTGTGAGGCGTACCGGAATGTGACCGGTATTGCCGGATATACTCTGATCTACAGTTCCTACGGCTTAAGCCTGACTGCACATGAGCCTTTTACCTCAGCAGAGGATGCAGTGGCGACAGAGAGGGACATTGTGTCAAACCGTGTGGCTGTGCGCTACAATCCAAGAAGGGCTCTTGTGGGGGACACCGATAACGGCAAGGCACTCAAAGAACGAATTCAGGAGCTGAAACAGCTTTTGGAGGCCTACAGAAAAGGCGTTATAAAGGAGAAAAAATAAGGAGACTTAGGAAAAATGGGTGGAATTTTTGGTGTTGCGTCAAAGTCTGATTGTGTAATGGATCTGTTTTTTGGAATTGATTATCACTCCCATCTGGGAACAAGAAGAGGTGGAATGGCAGTATATGGAAAAGCGAGCGGATTTAACCGCGTGATCCATAATATTGAGAATTCTCCGTTTCGTACCAAGTTTGACAAGGATGTGGCAGAGATGGAAGGCAATCTGGGAATCGGCTGTATTTCTGACAACGAGCCCCAGCCTCTTCTGGTGCGCTCCCATCTGGGAAATTTTGCCATCACCACAGTTGGCAAGATCAATAATATAGAAGCATTGGTGGAGAAATGCTTCCGCGATGGACATACCCATTTTCTGGAAATGAGCGGCGGCAGCGTGAATCCTACAGAGGTGACAGCGGCCCTGATCAACCAGAAGGACAGCATAGTGGAGGGAATCTGCTATGCCCAGGAGATGATCGAGGGTTCCATGACATTGCTTTTGATGACAGGAGATGGCATTTACGCAGCCCGTGACCGTTACGGACGAACTCCTCTTGTAATCGGAAAGAAAGAGGATGCCTGCTGTGCCTCCTTTGAAAGCCATGCCTATATCAATCTGGGATATGAGGATCTGAAGGAGTTAGGACCTGGGGAAATCGACTTTATCACCCCGGAAGGCGTAAAGGTGCTGCAAAAGCCAGGGGATAAGATGCGGATCTGTTCCTTCCTGTGGGTATATTACGGCTATCCGACTTCCACCTATGAGGGTGTGAATGTAGAGGAAATGCGTTATAAATGCGGTGACATTCTGGCAGGAAGAGATGCGGGGGAGGTAAATCCGGACCTGGTTGCAGGCGTGCCGGATTCCGGTATTGCCCATGCCATCGGCTATGCCAACCGTTCCGGGGTGCCTTTTGCACGGCCGTTTATCAAATATACTCCAACCTGGCCCAGATCTTTTATGCCGACCCAGCAGAGCCAGAGAAATCTGATCGCAAGAATGAAACTGATTCCGGTACATAAACTGATTAAGGATAAGAGCCTTCTGATGATCGATGACTCTATTGTAAGGGGAACCCAGCTTCGTGAGACAACAGAATTCCTTTACAACAACGGTGCCAAGGAGGTGCATATCCGTCCGGCATGTCCGCCGCTTTTATATGGATGCAAGTACCTGAATTTCTCCCGCTCCAAATCCGAGATGGATCTGATCACAAGACGTGTGATCGCAAAGCGTGAGGGAGACAATTTGTCCGATAAGATCCTGCAGGACTATGCAAATCCGGATTCCACCAACTATAAGGAAATGCTGGAGGAAATCCGCAGCGAGCTGAATTTCACATCCCTGAAATATCATCGCCTGGATGACCTGAAGAAATCCATTGACATTGAACCATGCAAGCTTTGCACTTATTGCTGGAACGGACAGGAGTAAACCTGTTTTCCAAGGAGGTAACTGCGTATGAAAAAGCATAACAAAGACGTGCTTCGGGCAACTTTGTTTGCGCTGATTGCCATATTTATTATGATCGGGGCTGCCGGCCTTCTGTTTGCCGAGCACAAAAAGAAGCTGCAGAAGGAGCAGCAGAAGAATGCGGCCATTGAGGCACTGGAAAAGGTTCCTACGGTGACGCCCACTCTGGCGGTAACTGCTACGCCTACTCCGGAGCCGACTGCTACGGTAACGCCGACACCGGTTATTACGCGTGCGCCTGCTTTTGATGCAAATGATTACTATGGAATGTGGTACAGTAAGGACGGCCTGGCGTGTCTGAATATTGAGGAGCTGACCCTGAAGTCTGTTTCCTATTCTTTTTCCCAGGCCTCTGACAGCGCAGGCACTAAGGTGAGCGAAGCCTCTGGCACAGCCAAGGTTGCAGGAAATGCAGCGAAGATTTCCTTTACGGATTCCTGGGGCAATAATGTCAGCGGAAATATGACCTTTGACCAGGGCAAGCTTTATCTGAAGCTTAGCACGACCCAGATCGCTGACGGAGCAGGCATGTCTCCTTCTGTAGATGAGGTGCTTACAAGGGAACAGAATACAGCTGCAGCTGCGCCGACTCCTACTGCGTCCGTAAGCGGGGACATTGCAGACCGGGATTATATTTTCCCGGACAGCGACAGCCGCTATCTCACAGATGCGGATCTGGAGGGATATTCTTCTTCTGAGCTGGAGCTTGCGAAAAATGAGATTTATGCCCGGCACGGCAGGAAGTTTGTGACGCCAAGGATCGCAGACTACTTTAACAGCAAATCCTGGTACAAGGGAACGGAGGATCCGGAGACTTTTGACAACAATCAGGGGTATATTTTCAATGAATATGAGGTGGCCAACATTTCCAAAATCGCAGATACAGAGGAACAACGCCGAAGTGAAGGCGAGTAGAGAATAAAAGAGGTGTTGCCCTTTGAAAAGAGGGCAGATGTGAGGGGGGAAATCAGTTTTCCCCCTTATTTTGGCATTTTCTTCTTGTCAGTGCGGCCTACCAGATAATCAATACTGGTTTCATAGTAGTTGGCCAGACGGATCAGCATTTCGATGGGAATATTCCGTGAGCCTGTTTCGTAATGAGAATAGGAACGCTGGCTGATGTGGAGAATCTCACTGATCTGCTTCTGAGACAGGTCAGCGTCTGTTCTCAGATCCTGAATTCGCTGAAATTTCATGGGTTCACCTCTTTTTCTTCTGTAATTTCAAAAAGTATAAATCAGAACGAAATGCACTATTGCAATACAGAGCAAAATGGGCTATAATAAATTTTATATATCTTTTTATCATATCTTTTGATCTTTTACTCGTTTATATTCCAGGGAGACATTGAAATGGCAGAATCGTTTTGGAATCGGGGAGGAACGGTGTCTGCAGAAAGGAAAAAATTTGTTTGCAAGTGTAATGTCAGCGGCAATTTCCGGGATGGAAGTTTGTCCGGTGAATGTGGAAGCGGATGTCAGTGACGGGCTTCCCTGTTTTACTATGGTTGGGTTTCCAAGCACACAGGTGAAGGAGGCTCAGGACCGGGTGCGCACAGCCCTTCGCAACAACGGCATCAGCCTGCCGCCCAAAAGAGTGACGGTGAATTTGGCACCTGCTGACTTAAGAAAAGAAGGGGCAGGCTTTGACCTTCCCGTGGCGGCAGCAGTGCTTGGTGCATCTGGTTTTCTGGAGCCAAAGCAGTTGAACGGGGCGATGCTTATGGGGGAAATCAGCTTAAGCGGTGAGGTAAGAAGTGTTTCCGGGGTGCTGCCAAGGGTGATCCGGGCCAGGGAGCTGGGGTGCAGATACTGTATGGTCCCTTTTGGAAATCTGGAGGAAGCCAGGCTTGTGCGGGACATGAAGGTGATCGGAGTGAGAAATATAACGGAAATGGTGAATTTTCTTGCAGATCCGGACAGCTTCAAACAGGAACAGACAGGCGAAGAAGGGAGGGCACTGGAAGAACAGACCCAGGCAGATTTCATGGAGATCTGCGGACAGGAAAGCGCCAGGCGGGCAGCCGAAATTGCAGTCAGCGGATTTCACAATATCCTGTTTATCGGGCCTCCTGGAACAGGCAAAACCATGCTGGCAAGAAGAATTCCAACGATCATGCCCTCCCTTACCTTTGAGGAAAGCCTGGAGCTGACCAAAATCTACAGCGTGGCAGGACTTTTAACCCCCAAAAGGCCCTTGATCCGGGCAAGGCCCTTCCGCAGCCCTCACCACACCAGCTCTGCGGCCTCCCTTGCTGGCGGCGGAAAAATTCCAGGACCAGGCGAGGTGACGCTGGCCCACAGAGGCGTGCTGTTTCTGGATGAGATGCCGGAATTTTCCAGAAGAGGACTGGAGGTGCTGCGCCAGCCTTTGGAGGATAAGCAGATCCAGCTTTCCCGGGCAAGCGGAACCTATGTGTTTCCGGCAGGATTTATTCTGGTGGCAGCTATGAATCCCTGTCCCTGCGGGTACTACCCGGATATGAACAAATGCAGGTGCAGTCCGGGAGAGGTGAGCCATTATCTTCATAAGCTAAGCCAGCCCCTTCTGGAACGAATCGACCTTTGCGCAGATGTGCCGCCTGTGGATTTTTCCCAGATTTCCTGTGTAAAGCCGGGTGAGAGCTCTGCCGTGATCCGGGAAAGAGTGGAACGGGTCCGGCAGATCCAAAGCAAACGGTATGAAAAGGAGCCGATCTGTTTCAATGGGGAGCTGTCCGGCAAACAGATCCAAAAATACTGCGTGCTCACTGAGCATGCCTTTAAGATGGCCCAGAATGCGTTTGAACTGATGGATTTAAGTGCCCGTTCCTACCACAGGATCCTGAAGGTTTCCAGAACCATTGCGGACATGGAGGGGGAGGAGGAAATCCATTCCAGACATGTTGCGGAAGCTCTTACTTACAGGGCATTTGATAAAAAATACAAATGATGCCGGAAGAAGTATTCATAAAAAAGAGCTTTTGGAGGTATTTTAGAATGGAAGAAAGGAAGAAACACGAAATACACTGGGTAAACAGGGAGGATGCGAACTTTCCGGAGCGGCTGAAAAAGCTTACCGGCATGCCGAAAAAGCTGTACTATATTGGAAACCTGCCGGATCCGGCAAAGCCTTCGGCAGCAGTTGTGGGGGCAAGAATGAGCAGCCCTTACGGAAGATGCCAGGCATTTAAGTATGCAAGGACTATGGCAGAGCATGGCGTGCAGATCATAAGCGGCATGGCCAGAGGAATTGATTCGGAGGGGCATAAGGGAGCACTGGATACGGATACGCCTACCTTTGCTGTCCTGGGAAGCGGCGTGGATGTGTGCTATCCGGAATCCAACCGCCGGCTTTATGAGCGGATTCTGGAAAAGGGCGGCGGAATCATCAGTGAGCTTCCCCCTGGAACAAAGCCCCAGAACTGGACATTTCCTGCAAGAAACCGGATCATCAGCGCCCTTTCAGATGCAGTACTTGTGGTGGAGGCAAAGGAACAGAGCGGTTCCCTGATCACAGCAAACTTTGCCTTGGAGCATGGACACAGTGTTTACGCAGTGCCGGGGGCTGTGACAGATGAGCTGAGCCGGGGCTGCAACAAGCTGATTTTTGACGGCGCAGGCATTGCCTACACTCCGGAGATCATGTTGATGGAGTGGGGAATCCAGGTGGAAAATCCTCCTGCAAATATACAAAAAAAGAAGTTGGGGCTTGCGCCGGATTTGGATTTGGTGTATAGTGGTCTCGATTTACGACCTGAAAATATGGATCATATCATAAGAAAAACAGGCTTTTCAGCAGCAAAGGTCTGCACCATTCTCACGGAATTACAGCTTATGGGGCTGGTGCAGGAGACAGGAAGAAAATATTGCCGGGTGCCAGAGAACTGATCCGCATCCGGCGAAAATATGGCAGCTGTGAAAGGATTGGTTAAGGTTATTGTGCCCGGGGCGGACAGTAGCTGGTAAGCAAGCAGCTGCGCAATATGAATACAAAGTAGGAGAGGTAGTATGGCTAAATATCTGGTGATAGTTGAGTCACCTGCAAAAGTAAAGACAATAAAGAAATTTCTTGGGGCAAATTATGATGTGGAGGCTTCCAACGGCCATGTGCGTGATTTTCCCAAGAGTCAGTTTGGAATAGATGTGGAGAATGATTTCGAGCCGAAATACATTACCATCCGTGGAAAGGGCGAGCTGCTTGCCAAGCTTCGCAAGGCAGCCAAGAAGGCAGATAAGATTTATCTTGCAACTGACCCTGACCGTGAGGGAGAGGCCATTTCCTGGCATCTGATGCAGGCTCTGAAGGAGGATCCGGACAAAATGCACCGAATCACCTTCAACGAGATCACCAAAACTGCAGTAAAGGATTCCCTGAAGCACGCAAGAGGCCTGAACATGAACCTTGTGGATGCGCAGCAGGCAAGAAGAATGCTGGACCGTATGGTTGGATATACCATCAGCCCCCTTCTGTGGGCAAAGGTAAAAAGAGGCTTAAGTGCAGGCCGTGTACAGTCTGTGGCTCTTCGAATCATCTGTGACAGGGAAGAAGAGATCAACTCTTTCATTCCGGAAGAGTACTGGAGCTTATCCGGAGAATTTCTGGTAGACGGGGAGAAGAAGCCTCTGGAAGCCAAATTCTACGGAACAGACAAGAAGATGGATATCCATAACAAGGCAGAGATGGATGCCATCCTTGAGAATCTGAAAGATGAGGAGTTCGAGATCTCCGAGGTAAAGAAGGGGGAAAGAATTAAGAATGCTCCCCTGCCGTTTACCACCAGTACCCTGCAGCAGGAGGCTTCCAAGACCCTGAATTTTTCCACCCAGAAGACCATGCGTCTGGCGCAGCAGCTTTATGAGGGCGTTGACATTAAGGGAAGCGGCACTGTGGGTGTGATCACCTATCTTCGTACCGATTCCGTCCGTATTTCCGATGAGGCGGATGCTGCGGCAAGAAGCTATATCGGCAGCCAGTACGGGGAGAACTATGTGTCTGAAGCTGCCAAGACCGTGAAGAAGGGACAGAAGATCCAGGATGCCCATGAGGCCATTCGTCCTACTGACATCAGCCGTACGCCTGTACAGATCAAAGAATCCCTGACCAGGGACCAGTTCCGCCTTTATCAGCTGATCTGGAAGCGCTTTACTGCAAGCCGCATGGCTCCAGCCAGATATGAAACCACTTCCGTAAAGGTTTCCGGCGGGGAATATACCTTTACCGTATCTGCCTCAAAGGTGGCATTTGACGGTTTCCTTTCCGTGTACATGCAGGAAGAGGATATGAAGAAGAGCAATGTGCTCAGCCAGAGCCTTACCAAGGGCATGAAACTGAATTTAAAGGAATTAAAGCCGGAGCAGCATTTTACCCAGCCGCCGGCACATTATACAGAGGCTTCCCTGGTTAAGACCATGGAGGAGCTTGGAATCGGACGTCCAAGTACCTATGCGCCAACCATTACCACCATTATCAGCCGCCGCTATGTTTCCAAGGAGCAGCGCAACCTGTATGTGACAGAGCTTGGTGAAGTGGTAAACAGCATTATGAAGCAGGCATTTCCAAGTATTGTGGATGTGAATTTCACCGCGACTATGGAAGGGCTTCTTGACTGCGTGGAGAATGGCACTGTCCAGTGGAAGACCGTTGTGCGCAATTTCTACCCGGATCTGAAGCATGATGTGGATGCAGCACAGGAAGAGCTTGAGAAGGTGGACATCCATGACGAGGAGACCGATGTGGTCTGTGACAGCTGCGGACGCCATATGGTGATCAAATATGGTCCTCACGGAAGATTTCTTGCCTGCCCGGGTTTCCCGGAATGCAGAAATACCAAGCCATACTACGAGAAGATTGGCGTAGCCTGCCCGAAATGCGGCAAGGAAGTAGTCCTGAAAAAGACGAAAAAAGGCCGTAAGTACTACGGCTGTGAGGATAATCCGGAGTGCGATTTCATGTCCTGGCAGAAGCCGTCTGACAAGAAATGTCCGGTTTGCGGAAGCTACATGGTAGAGAAAGGCAATAAGCTGGTGTGCAGCCAGGAAACCTGCAGCTACGTGGAGCCTAAGCCAAAGGAAGAAAAAGAAGACTAAGAAGTGCTGAAGTCTGAATGATAAATGGATAAAATGTCTCCCTGCCGCCTGGCGGGGAGATTTTTTGTACGTTTTTGGAAGCAAAAACCGGAAACCGATTACTGATGTTGTTTGGTGAATAGTTCCAAAAACGTTATATTTTCAGAAAAGCTAAACAAAATTGAAAAATAGTAAAAAATAGCTTGTAAATAGTTCGAAAAACGTGTAGTATTAGGGTAACAAGTGAATTTTACGGAACAAAAGCGAAGGGAGGACAAAATGAGCGTTCAGTTACTTGATAAAACTAGAAAAATCAATAAGCTTCTGCACAACAGCAGTTCCAGTAAGGTGGTATTTAACGATATCTGTCAGGTCCTGATGGACACTTTAAGTTCTAATATCCTTGTTCTCAGCAAGAAAGGGAAGGTGCTTGGCGTAAGCTTCTGCCCTGGTGTTGAGGAGATACAGGAACTGATCGCAGATGAGGTTGGCGGTCATGTTGACCCTCTTCTCAACGAGAGATTTCTGGGAGTTCTGTCCACCAAGGAGAATGTGAATCTTCAGACACTGGGCTTTGAGCATGTTTCCAGCAGTTATCAGGGAATCATCAATCCCATCGATATTGCAGGAGAGCGTCTTGGAACCGTGTTTATGTACCGCAAGGACAATCCTTACGACATTGAGGATATTATTGTCAGCGAATACGGCACCACAGTCGTTGGACTTGAGATGATGCGTGCCGTACACGAGGAGAATGCGGAGGAGGACCGTAAGAAACAGGTTGTGAAGTCTGCGTTTAATACCCTTTCCTTCTCTGAACTGGAAGCCATCATCCATATTTTTGATGAGCTGGACGGAGACGAGGGAATTCTTGTAGCAAGCAAGATTGCAGACCGGGTAGGCATTACCAGATCCGTTATCGTCAATGCACTGCGCAAGTTTGAGAGTGCAGGGGTTATTGAATCCCGTTCTTCCGGCATGAAGGGAACTTATATCAAGGTTCTCAATGAGGTTATTTTCGATGAGCTTGAGGAGATCAAGGCACAGAGAAATAAGAAAGCCTGAGAAGAAAGGTGCTTTCCTGCACCACACATAGTACGAAAATACAAAAGCTGATTTTTTTGCGGAAAAGCTGCATAGAATATATGCGTGCCTGTTTTTGCGGAAAGGGTCAGCTTTTTTTCTGCGTAAAGAATCCTGTGTGAAAATTTCAGAAAATTATAAAAGTGAGAAAATAAGAGAAAATAAAAGAATAAATGAGTATGAGAAAGAATATACTTAAAAATACAACAATGAAAAGAGTTGCACAAAAAGCAATAATTCAATAATATAATGGACAGTAGTTAGCACTCGATAATAATGAGTGCTAGTAAATCATAGAAAGAAAGAAATCTAAAGGAGGAAATAGATCATGAAATTAGTTCCATTAGGTGACAGAGTTGTATTAAAACAGTTAGAAGCAGAAGAAACAACCAAATCCGGTATTGTTCTTCCGGGACAGGCTCAGGAGAAGCCACAGCAGGCAGAAGTAATCGCTGTAGGACCTGGCGGAGTTGTGGATGGTAAAGAAGTAAAAATGGAAGTTGCTGTAGGAGACAAGGTTATCTATTCCAAATATTCAGGAACAGAGGTAAAGCTTGACAACGAAGAGTATATTATCGTAAAACAGAGTGATATCCTTGCAATTGTAAAATAATAGCCGCAAAAGTAGGAAAACAGGAGGATTGATTTATCATGGCAAAAGAGATTAAATATGGCGCAGAAGCCAGAACAGCATTAGAGGCTGGTGTAAATAAACTGGCTGATACCGTTAGAGTAACACTTGGACCGAAAGGAAGAAACGTAGTACTTGACAAACAGTTCGGTGCTCCGCTTATTACAAACGACGGTGTTACAATTGCAAAAGAAATCGAGCTTGAGGATGCTTTTGAGAACATGGGTGCTCAGCTGATCAAAGAGGTTGCATCCAAGACAAATGACGTAGCTGGTGATGGTACTACAACTGCTACTGTACTTGCTCAGTCAATGGTTCACGAAGGAATGAAGAATCTTGCAGCAGGTGCGAACCCGATCGTTATGAGACGCGGTATGAAGAAGGCAACTGACGCTGCTGTAGAAGCAATCAAGAATATGAGCCAGAAAGTAAGCGGAAAGAAACAGATCGCAAACGTTGCATCTATTTCCGCTGGTGACAAAGAGGTTGGAGAGCTTGTTGCAAATGCAATGGAGAAGGTTTCCAATGACGGCGTTATCACTGTAGAAGAGTCCAAGACCATGCATACAGAGCTTGACCTGGTAGAAGGTATGCAGTTTGACCGCGGATACATTTCCGCATATATGTCCACTGATATGGAGAAAATGGAAGCAACTCTTGAAGATCCATACATCCTGATCACAGACAAGAAGATTTCCAACATCCAGGAAGTTCTTCCGTTACTGGAGCAGATCGTACAGGCTGGCGCAAAACTTCTCATCATCGCTGAGGACGTTGAGGGCGAGGCTCTTACAACACTTATCGTAAACAAATTAAGAGGAACCTTCCAGGTAGTAGCTGTCAAAGCTCCTGGCTATGGCGACAGAAGAAAAGAAATGCTTCAGGATATCGCAATCCTTACAGGCGGTACTGTAATCTCTGATGAGGTTGGCCTGGAACTGAAAGATGCTACAATGGCTCAGTTAGGACGTGCAAAATCCGTTAAGGTTGCAAAGGAGACAACTGTTATCGTTGATGGTATGGGCGACAAGGATCAGATCGCAAACCGTGTTGCTCAGATCCGTGCTCAGATCGAGGAGACAAAATCTGATTTCGACAGAGAGAAACTTCAGGAAAGACTTGCAAAACTGGCAGGCGGCGTAGCAGTTGTACGTGTTGGTGCAGCTACTGAGACAGAGATGAAAGAGGCTAAGCTTCGTATGGAAGATGCTCTTGCAGCTACCAGAGCAGCAGTGGAAGAGGGAATCATCGCAGGCGGCGGTTCCGCATACATCCACGCTTCCAAAGAGGTTGCAAAGCTTGCAGCTGAACTTGAGGGAGATGAGAAGACTGGTGCAAACATCATTCTGAAAGCACTGGAAGCTCCGCTGTTCCGCATTGCAGCAAACGCTGGCCTTGAAGGCGCAGTCATTATCAACAAAGTAAGAGAGTCTGAGCCAGGCGTTGGTTTTGATGCTCTGAATGAGAAATATGTAAACATGGTAGACGAGGGTATCCTGGATCCTGCAAAGGTTACAAGAAGCGCTCTTCAGAACGCAACAAGCGTTGCATCTACTCTGCTTACAACAGAATCTGTTGTTGCAAATATCAAAGAGGATGCTCCGGCAATGCCAGCAGGCGGCCAGGGTATGGGCATGATGTAATAAAAAGTCCTGGAGATTTTACAACAATTCACTAAAAGTTTAGAATTAGAGAGGGTCGGTGTCATAGACGCTGGCCCTTTTGTGTGTTATACTAATGCTTAATTTTAGAAACAAAGGAGAACAGTAATATGAGTGATTTGTATTCAGAACTGCTTGTCAAAAAAGAGCGGACCATGAAGGACAAGCTGATGAAGGGCGGAATGATCGCACTGGTTGTGATCTTCGGCCTGGCAGGAATTTTATTTATGCCCCTGCTTCTTTTTGTGGCCATCGCACTTGGCATTGTGGCCTACTTTGTAGTCATTCCCGGCACAGACCTGGAATTTGAGTACCTGTTTGTCAACGGAGAGCTTGACATTGACAAGATCATGGCCAAGTCCAAACGAAAAAGAGTAAAGAACTTAAACATTTCAGAATGTGATCTGATGGCACCTCTTAACTCCCACAGAATGGACTATTACAACAGCAATCAGAAGCTGAAAATACAGGATTTTTCTTCTGGAAATCCTGAACATAAGCGCTTCGCGATTATTGCCCGTGATGGTGCAGATACCTGTAAGGTAATCATTGAGCCAGATGAAACATTGGCAAAAACCATGAGAAATACCGCTCCCAGCAAGGTATTTTTGGATTAATTTACTGGATTGACACCTTTTTAGTTTTTTGCTACACTAATCTACAAACCAAAAGTTACTATAAGACAAGGGAGGAAAAGCAATGGGTACTATCATTGGTGAAGGTATTACTTTTGATGACGTCCTTTTAGTTCCGGCATATTCCAAAGTAATCCCGAATCAGGTTGACGTTTCAACTTACCTTACAAAGAAGATTAAACTGAACATTCCCATGATGAGCGCAGGAATGGACACCGTTACTGAGTACAATATGGCAATCGCCATGGCAAGACAGGGCGGTATCGGTATCATTCACAAGAACATGTCTATCGAAGCTCAGGCAGAAGAGGTGGACAAGGTTAAGCGTTCTGAGAATGGAGTTATCACAGATCCGTTTTTCTTATCTCCAGAGCATACACTGAAGGATGCCAATGACTTAATGGCAAAATTCCGTATTTCCGGAGTCCCGATCACAGAAGGCAAGAAGTTAGTAGGTATTATTACCAACCGTGATCTGAAGTTTGAGACAGATTTCAGCAAGAAGATCAAAGAGTCCATGACATCTGAGGGGCTGATCACAGCCAAGGAAGGCATCACCTTGGAAGAGGCGAAACAGATCCTTGCGAAATCCCGCAAAGAGAAATTACCCATTGTAGATGATGATTTTAACCTGAAGGGTCTTATCACCATCAAGGACATCGAGAAACAGATCAAATATCCTCTCGCTGCCAAAGATGAGCAGGGACGTCTGCTCTGCGGTGCTGCTGTTGGCATTACAGCTAATGTGCTGGCTCGTGTAGATGCTCTTGTGAAGGCTAATGTTGATGTTATTGTTGTAGATTCCGCTCACGGACATTCAGAGAATATTCTTCGTGCTGTACGTGAAATCAAAGCAGCATATCCGGAACTGCAGGTTATTGCAGGCAACGTTGCTACCGGAGCTGCTACCAAGGCGCTGATCGATGCTGGTGTAGATGCAGTGAAGGTTGGTATCGGACCTGGATCCATCTGTACGACCCGTGTTGTTGCCGGAATCGGTGTTCCGCAGATTACAGCCGTTATGGACTGCTATGAGGTTGCCAAGCGCTACGGCATTCCGATTATTGCAGACGGCGGTATCAAGTACTCCGGAGATGTTACCAAGGCAATTGCAGCCGGAGCCAATGTGTGCATGATGGGAAGCATGTTCGCCGGATGCGATGAGAGCCCGGGAACATTCGAACTGTACCAGGGAAGAAAATACAAGGTATATCGTGGCATGGGATCCATTGCAGCCATGGAGAACGGCAGCAAGGACCGCTATTTCCAGGAGAATGCCAAGAAGCTTGTACCGGAAGGCGTAGAAGGACGTGTAGCTTACAAGGGACACCTTGAGGATACTGTATTCCAGCTGATCGGAGGACTTCGTTCCGGTATGGGTTATTGTGGTGCTGAGAACATTGAAGCTCTGAAGCAGAACGGTAAATTCGTGAAGATTTCCGCTGCTTCCTTAAAAGAGTCTCATCCGCATGACATCCACATTACAAAAGAAGCACCAAACTACAGTGTAGATGACAAATAAATGAAAAGAAAATCTGCTGGGCCGTCTTTTTCAAGGCGGCCCTCTTTTAACAAAAAGAGAAAATTAGACAAAGCGGGAAGAACCCGTCAGAGAAACCAAAGAGTGGCGCTTCTGGCCCTCCTTTTTCTGCTGGCGCTGACTGGAATTATTATTTTGGTGGTGTATCATGACCAGAGAAATAAACAGGCAGCGAGGACGGTTTCAGAAGCAGAAAATACGGACAGCAGCGGACTGCAGCAGTGGATGGAACAGGGGGCACCGTACATAGATGTGCAGCTTCTGACGCCAAATGAGTATTCCAGACCTCAGCTGCCTCTGAATGAGGTGGATTACATTGCCATTCATTATACGGCCAATCCAGGTGCCACAGCCCAGAATAACAGGGATTATTTTGAAAATCTTGCCACTACTCATGAGGCCAAGGTGAGCAGTCATTTTGTGGTTGGGTTAGAGGGGGAAGTGATCCAGTGCATCCCTACTTCGGAGATGTCCTATGCCACCAATTCCAGAAATGTGGACTCCATTTCCATTGAGTGCTGCCACAATGACGAGACTGGGGTGTTCGAGCAGACAACCTATGATTCTACAGTGAAGCTGACTGCCTGGCTGTGCGCCAGATTCGGACTGACCTCTGAGCAGGTGATCCGCCATTATGATGTAACCGGCAAAGAGTGCCCAAAATATTATGTGGATCATCCGGATGCCTGGGAGCAGATGAAAGCGGACATTGCAGCGCAGATCACAGTGGATCAGGGGCTTATGGGAATTTCCTGAAATTCTCTTATGCATAGCGTTACAAAAAAATTGCCGCATAAATAAAATTTTTTCCATCTTGAAATACCTTTGGAAATATTGTAGTATAAAAAAGAACTGCATGACTGGCGGATCGTGGGAATACCCACAGGGAGTGCAGTGCTGAATTTGTGCCGACCGCCTGGGCAGCCTGGAAGAAGGGCTTCCCAGGCGTTTTTTTATACCACAGGATAATACGTTCTAATCTTGAAAGGAGAACATCTGCATGGAAATGATAGCACTTGACAAAGAACTGAAAGAGAATTCTTATCCGGGAAGAGGAATCGTAATCGGTCGCTCCGCTGACGGAACCAAGGCAGTTACCGCGTATTTTATCATGGGAAGAAGCGAGAACAGCCGCAACCGTGTGTTTGTAGAGGACGGAGAGGGAATCCGTACACAGGCCTTTGATCCTTCCAAGCTGGTAGATCCAAGCCTGATCATTTATGCACCTGTACGCGTACTTGGAAATAAAACAATCGTGACCAACGGAGATCAGACAGATACCATTTACGAGGGAATGGATCATCAGCTTACTTTTGAGCAGTCCCTGCGTTCTAGAGAGTTTGAGCCGGACGGCCCGAACTATACGCCTCGTATTTCCGGAATCATGCATGTGGAGAACGGAAGCTACAGCTACGCAATGTCCATTCTGAAAAGCAACAATGGAGATCCTTCCTCCTGCAACCGCTACACCTTCGCATACCAGAATGCCAAGGCTGGCGAGGGACATTTCATCCACACCTACAAATGCGATGGAAATCCTCTTCCAAGTTTTGAGGGAGAGCCAAAGCTGGTTGCCATCCCGGATGATATGGATGCATTTGCAGGTATGCTGTGGGAGAGCCTGAATGAAGACAATAAGGTTTCCCTTTTTGTGAGATATATTGATATTGCAACTGGAAAATATGAGACAAAGATCATCAACAAAAATCACTGAGAAGAAGATTTATAAAAGTAAAAAGACAGTTTTCCATTTGAAATGGATGAATTTGAGGATAAAACGGAGGAAATTGGCATGAAAGAATTAGAATTAAAATATGGCTGCAATCCCAACCAGAAACCTTCCAGAATTTACATGGAGGATGGAAGCGAGCTTCCCATCAAAGTTCTTTCCGGAAGACCTGGATACATCAACTTCCTGGATGCATTTAACGGCTGGCAGCTGGTGCGCGATCTGAAAAAAGCAACCGGACTTCCGGCAGCAACTTCCTTCAAGCATGTTTCTCCAGCAGGAGCAGCAATCGGACTTCCGCTGACAGAGACCCTGGCGAAGATCTACTGGGTAAACGACATGAACTGGAAAGAGTTTTCCCCTCTTGCCTGCGCCTATGCCCGTGCCAGAGGTGCTGACAGAATGTCCTCCTTCGGTGATTTCATTTCCCTCTCTGATGTGTGCGACAAAGATACAGCACTTCTGATCAAGAGAGAAGTATCCGATGGCGTGATCGCTCCCGGATATACAGAGGAAGCTCTTGAAATTCTGAAGCAGAAGAAAAAGGGTAACTACAACGTGATCGAGATTGACCCGGAATATGTACCTGCTCCGCTGGAACATAAACAGGTTTTCGGTGTAACCTTTGAGCAGGGAAGACAGGAGCTTGCCATTGATGATGCATTGATTTCCAATCTTGTAACAGAAAACAAAGTATTATCTGAGGAAGCCAAGCGTGATATGAAGGTTTCTCTGATCGTTCTGAAATATACCCAGTCCAATTCTGTATGCTATGTAAAAGACGGACAGGCAATCGGAGTTGGAGCAGGACAGCAGTCCAGAGTACACTGCACACGTCTTGCAGGACAGAAGGCAGACAACTGGTTCCTTCGTCAGAGCCCTAAGGTTCTGAATCTTCCATTTAAAGATACCATCTCAAGAGCAGAACGTGACAATGCAATCGACGTTTACATCGGGGATGAATATATGGATGTTCTGGCAGATGGAAATTGGGAAAAGACCTTTACCGAAAAGCCATCTGTATTTACAAAAGAGGAGAAACGGGCATGGCTGGATCAGATGACAGAGGTTACGCTTGGATCTGATGCATTCTTCCCATTCAGCGATAATATTGAGAGAGCTCACAAGAGCGGTGTGAAATACATTGCACAGCCAGGCGGATCTGTAAGAGATGCAGATGTCATTGAGACCTGCAACAAATACAATATGGCCATGGCATTTACCGGAATCAGACTGTTCCACCACTAAAAGCAAATAAAAATAAGCCCTGCACCAGGAAAACGGACGGAATGCATTTTTGAATGCGGATGTTCTTTCCTGAAAGTGCAGGGCTTTTATTATAGAAAGAATTTTTATAGAACGAGCAATAAAAAAGCTCCGATGCAATCGGAGCCTTAGAGCGATAGACGGGGCTCGAACCCGCGGTCTCGACCTTGGCAAGGTCGCGCGTTACCAACTACGCCACTATCGCATCTCTTATGTTTCGCTATCTGTATCAGCGACAATATGTATATTACACGATAAAGAGTAATTTGTCAAATGTTTTTTTTAAAAAATAAAAAATTTAAATAGGGGTTAGGGTTTGAAAACCAGAGGGGGCTGTGATATGATAAACAAAGAGCAGGGGGAAGCTGATGTTTATCGGAAAGAGTAAGAAACGATGAACTTTTCATAAAACAGACAAGTAAGGAGATACAGATTCATGAAGAAACAGATATTGATGATGGCATTATGTGTTTCGACGCTAATGCCTGTTACCGTGTTTGGTGAAGAAGCTGCCGTGCAGAATGTCAGTACAGTGAATAAGGAAGAAACTGCTTCCGGGGATGAGAACCCTAAGATCGAGGAATCCGAAGTAACTGCAGTGAATGATACGGTTACTGTGGCCATAGATGCCGATATTCTGGACTACCCGGGGAAAAAAGAGGGAAACATTATCGGCGAAGTCCTGGAAGGGGATGAGATCAGCCGTACAGGCACTATCTCGGATGCCTGGAGCCGTATCCTTTTTGAAGATGAAACAGGCAAAATACAGACAGGCTACATTCCTACCTCTTATCTGGAAGGCTATGGAGAGAATTCAGGTACAGAGGAGAGTGCAGAGGCTGGCGTGATACATAAAAGTTCCGGAAAAGGCATTTTTGCCGATGCAGTAGAAGGGGTTACCCAGACTGGCGGTGATGAGGGCGTTATGGAAGGGGAAGCAGTGATGGCTTCTGCAGACAGTTCCCTTCGTTCTCTTGGCAATTTCATCATTACCCATTACTGCCCGTGCAGTATCTGCTGCGGACCCTGGAGAGACGGAATCACTTCCACAGGTGCAACGGCAGTGACCAACCGTACCATTGCAGTGGATCCTACTGTGATCCCATATGGCTCCAAGGTTGTGATCAACGGCCAGGTTTATGTTGCAGAGGACTGCGGCGGCGCCATCAAGAACAATCATATTGATATTTATGTAGGAAGCCATGCGGAAGCTGAGACCAAAGGCGTATATGAAACAGAAGTCTATCTGCTGGAAGAGGGACAGCCTGATGAGACAGAAGTCCAGCCAGATGAGGCAGAAGAGAGCACAGAGTCTGTTGAAGAGGAAACTCCCCAGGAGTAAGCAAAAAGAGTAAAAAGCTGTGAATCTTTTGTGAATTTTTGTGTATTTTAAGAACGAAAATGTACTAGCCAAGTACAGGGATATAGTGTATAATGTTTAAGCAGACCTTGTCATGCGTTAAAATGCTAGTCATAATTCGGGAAAAATCACATGACAGGTACTACAGGAGAACATAGAGATAAGGTGAAAACAAATTATGGTAAAAGTAAAAATTAGCGACTGGAAAGCTGATACATCCATGGATGAGGCCTACAAGGCACTTCGTACGAATATTCAGTTCTGCGGTGCCGATAAGAAGGTCATTGCATTTACAAGCTGTACACCTAATGAGGGAAAAAGTAATGTTACTTTCCACCTTGCAGCTTCCCTTGCAGAGAGCGGTAAGTCCGTGCTTCTGATCGATGCGGATCTTCGTAAATCCGTACTGATGGGACGTGTACATGTAGAAGAGGAAGTCATGGGTCTGACCCACTATCTTTCCAAGCAGGCCAAGCTTTCCGATGTAATCTGCGCAACAAATCTTCCGAAGTTTCATATTATTTTTTCCGGAGTTGTTCCGCCGAACCCGGCAGAACTTCTTGGAAGCCGTCTTTTTAAGGATATGATCCGTCTTGTGAGAGACGTATATGATTATATCATTGTAGATACCCCGCCTCTTGGCCGTGTAATTGACTGTGCAGTTGTAGCAGACTCCTGTGATGGAACGGTTATCGTAATCGAGTCCGGCAGCATCAGCTACCATTTTGTACAGGATATCAAGGGTCAGCTTGAGAAGACCAACTGCCCGATCATCGGTGCGATCCTGAACAAGGTAGACACCAAGGAATACGGTAAATACGGCAAGTATGGCAAATATGGCAAGTACGGAGAATATGGCAAGTATTAACCTTCTCTGTCCGGCTGAATGTCATATAAACAGAACAGTATAGAAATGGACCAGAATAAATGAAAGGTATTTATGATATTCACTGTCACATTGTTCCAGGAGTGGATGACGGTGCGGAGAATCTGAAGATGTCCGTCCGTATGCTTCAGAAGGAATATGATGATGGAGTACGGGGGATTATTGCTACCCCTCATTTTCGGTATGATATGTTTGAGCCTTCTATGGAACTGGTGAAGAAGCAGTTCCTGAGACTTCGGAAGGCGGCCAGGGAAATTGGCGATGAGGGAATTGAGATGTACTTAGGCTGCGAGCTTCATTCCAGCATGGATATGGCAGACTGCCTGAAGCGCGGTGAGCGGCTTACCATGGCTGGCTCACGGTATGTGCTTGCAGAATTTCGCACATCAGATGAGAAGTCTTATATCCGTGAAAGGATACAGGCACTGATCCGCAATGGCTATTATCCCATTGTTGCCCATGTGGAACGCTACCGTTCCGTAGTGAAAAGCGGAATTGACTTCATTGATGAACTTAGAGATATGGGCGCCTATATCCAGATGAACGCGGACAGCATCATCGGTGATGACGGTTTCATGGTCAAACGTTTCTGCAAGAAAGTAATGAAAGAAGAAATGCTTGATTTTGTGGGATCTGACGGTCATGATATGGGAAAGCGTACACCGCATCTGGGCAAAGCCTACGAGAAAGTTGCGAAAATGATGGGTGAGGATTATGCTGATATAATCTTTATCAGCAATCCGGAATGCATTTTGAACAACGAAAGATTTTAATACATATTTTTATGTAAAAGACAAGCCAAAGAAAATAACAGGGTAACGGAGAAAAAGAATGGAAAATCAGGTTACAAATAACAACGACGAAATTGAAATCGATTTAGGTGAAGTCTTTCACCTGGTAATCAGCAAGCTGGGCGTGATTATTCTTTCCGGTATTCTTCTGGGAGTCCTTTCCATTATTGGAACCATGCTTTTTATCACTCCCAAGTATGAATCTACCACGAAGATCATGGTGTTGAATAAACAGGACAATAATACGCTTACCAGTGCTGATATGCAGACAAGTACCCAGTTGACCAAGGACTACGCGGAGCTGATCCAGAGCCGTACCGTTCTTGAAGGGGTAATTGCACAGCTGAATCTTGATATGACCTATAAGGAAATGCTTAACAAGGTTTCTGTTGAGACATCCAGCGACAGCCGTATTGTGTCTATCAGTGTGACAGATGAAGATCCATATACAGCCAGCGAGATTGCAAATGCTGTCCGTGACATGGCAGCAGAGCATATTCAGTCAGTTATGGATATTGAGGCTGTTAATGTAGTAGATACTGCGAATATCCCAAATGAGAAAGCAAGCCCAAGCCTTGCAAAGAATGGTGTGATCGGCGGACTTCTTGGCGTGATCATTGCGATGGCAGCAGTCATCATCATTTACCTTACCAATGATACCATCAAGGTGGAGGAAGACGTAGAGCGTTATCTTGGACTTAGTGTTCTTGGAAGCATTCCGTTTTCTGAGAAGGAAAGCAGATCCAAGAAAAAGAAATCAAGAAAGCGTCGCTGATAAAATTTGTATAAGGAGCAGCAGATATGCGTAAATGGTTAGTAGTTTTGATGACGGCAGCAGCTGTGGGTGCAACCGGACTTCTTGGATGGATGTATGTGTCACAGGACCGCAAAGGCCCGGAAATCACCATTGATGAGAGCAAAAAAGGCAGTTATACCGAAGGAATGACCGCAGAAGAGCTTCTGGATGGAGTAAAAGCAACCGATGATAAAGATGGTGATGTGTCTGACACTCTGACTGTAGAGAATGTGTATCCCAATGAGCAGGGAGATGAAGTTACTGTTATTTATGTTGCCAAGGACAAGAGCAACAATGTAACAAAGGTAACTTACCATATGACTCCTGATGCACCGCTGTCAGGATTTACAGCAGGAACAGAAGAAGGCTTCACGGAAGGAAATGCAGATCGTACTTCAGCTGCCTCAAATACGGCAGGAACCTTTGGTACAGGTTCAGCTACAGGCAGTACTTCAGATGAGACGGATGATGCAGAAGAAACAAGCGACACTGCAGATGCAGCCGTTACCCCTGAAGCTGAGATGACAGAAGAAGAGAAAGCCCAGGAGCGTGAAGAGGCTAAGATCGACAAGCTGAGTCCTCAGGATCCTCGCTTTTATCTGACCACCTATTATGTAGAGATCAACAGAGGAACCCAGATCGACAGACTGAGCTACGTAAAGGACATTGAGGATGATGTGGATCAGACCAATGAGCTTTACCGCAAGATCCAGATCACTGGTACGGTTGATGTATATACACCAGGCACTTATGAGCTGACTTACTACGTTGTCGACTCCAATGGAAATGCATCCAATGGGGCAGTGCTTACAATTGTAGTGAAATAAAATACACACACCCACATTTTTTATGCGGGGAGGGGCAAAGAGAAATGTATAAAAAAGAAAATAACAGCTGGTTAAAGCATATTGATTTTGTTATACTGGATATCCTATGCCTGCAGCTTGCATTTATTCTGGCGTATGAAATTCGTGTTGCAAAGGGAATTCCTTATCTGAATCCATTGTATGAGAACATGGCATTTGTTCTTGTGATTTTTCAGCTTCTGGTTTCATTTTTTGGGGAGAGCTTCAGCGGCGTGCTGCGAAGAGGCTTTCTAATAGAAATGAAATGTATGATCGAACACGAAATCTGCGTCATGCTTCTGGCTGTGCTTTATCTGTTTATGAGCCAGCAGGGAGTGATGTATTCCAGAGGGGCATTTACGATTATGTGTACGCTGTACTTTTTTATAGCGTATGCAGCCCGTATCGGATGGAAGAAAGTGATTCGTTCCAGGAAATTTGCAGAAGGTGAGAAACGTTCCATTTTAATTATTACGACAGATGCGGAAGCGGCGAATGTAGTGAAGGCATTGCGCGGCGATTCCTACGGAACTTATCATCTGGCAGGAGTTGCGCTTCTTGACAAGAACAAGACTGGCAGTATGATCCAGAGAGTTCCTGTGGTTGCAGGTGCTGATGATGTGACTGCTTATATTCACAAAAACTGGGTAGACGAAGTCTTTTTCGCACTGCCGGAGCATGTGGATATTCCGAAGAAGATCATGAAGGACTGCAACCGCATGGGCGTTGTCACCCATGTACAGCTTGCCGCTTTGAATGAACTGGGCAAGAATCAGGTTGTAGAAGAGATTGCAGGATATATGGTACTGTCCAGCAGTATTAACATTGTATCTTCCTGGCAGCTGCTGGTGAAGAGGCTTATGGATATTGCAGGCGGTCTGGTAGGATGTATTTTTACCGGAATCATTTACATATTCATAGCACCGATCATGAAGGTGAAATCCCCGGGACCTGTATTCTTCTCACAGGTTCGTATGGGAAAGAATGGCAAGCCATTTAAAATCTACAAATTCCGTTCCATGTATATGGATGCAGAGGAGCGGAAGAAAGAACTGATGGAGAAGAACAACATCAAAGACGGTCTTATGTTTAAGATGGACGATGACCCGCGAATTATCAAGGGAATCGGTCATTTTATCCGCAAGACTTCTCTGGACGAGTTCCCGCAGTTCTGGAACATCTTAAAAGGCGATATGAGTCTTGTAGGAACAAGACCGCCGACAATGGATGAGTGGGATAAATATGAGCTTCATCACAGAAGAAGACTGGCAATCAAGCCGGGACTTACCGGTATGTGGCAGGTAAGCGGACGAAGCGAGATTACAGATTTTGAAGAGGTTGTAGAACTGGATACCAAGTACATTGAGCAGTGGTCAATCGGACTGGATATCAAGATTCTGTTTAAGACCGTAACGGTTGTTTTTACAGGGAGCGGAGCAAAATGAGATCCTCTATTTGGAAGAAAGGTCTTATTTGTCTGAGTGCAGTAATGCTTCTGGAATGCCCGGTTGGAGCACTTCCAGGAACTGCATATACAGCGAAGGCCGAAGAAACAGATGACAAGACAGACACCAGCAATATAAAGAGTATTTTGCTGATCGGACAGGACAAACGGGAAGGACAGTCCCGCCAGCGTTCTGATTCCATGATTCTTGCAACACTGGATAAAGATCAGAAGACCATAAGCCTTACTTCTTTTATGAGAGATCTTTATGTGGCAATTCCTGGATATTCCAGCACAAGGATCAATGCAGCTTATGCATACGGCGGCATGGATCTTCTGGATGAGACACTGACTCAGAATTTTGGAGTAGAGATTGACGGAAATGTGGAAGTGGACTTCGAAGTATTCCAGGTTCTGGTAGATAAGGTTGGCGGAATTGATCTGGAGCTTACCCAGGCAGAAGCAGATTACATCTGCGGACGTGACCAGAGTGTCCTTTATCCGCAGCCTCTTCGTACAGACTGGGACCTTCAGGAAGGCATGAACCATCTGGACGGAGAGCAGGCACTGATCCATGCGCGCAACCGTTCCATTGGCAATTCCGATTACCGAAGGACTGAGAGACAGCAGGAAGTGCTGATGGCAGCCTTTGAGAAAGTGAAGGACTTAAGTGCTTTTTCCATTGCAGGTCTTGTGAAGGATGTACTTCCTCTTGTTACTACAGATCTGTCTTTCACAGAGATCATCGGATATGTTATGGATGTGATGAGTATTGGAACTGGTGATATCGCCACCTACCGGATTCCGGAAGATGGTGCATACACCCCGCAGACTATAAGCGGCATGCAGGTTCTGGTACCGGATCTTGAACAAAATCGGAAATACCTTCAGCAGGTTTTGTATCACGCTGAAGCATAACTATGAAATCTTTTGGGCGGTTCGTTGGAACCGCCTTTTATCATAAGGGCACAAAAGGGATGAATTCTTTTGGGTGCGAGATCATAAAGGAGGCAGATGCAGATGGGAATTCTGGAATGGATTCAAAATATAGATGCGCAGATCCTGCTGTTTATCCAGCAATATATCCGGCAGGATATGATGAACTGGTTCTGGAAGGGCATTACATTTCTGGGGGATGGAGGCTGGTTCTGGATTGTGCTTGGTGTGGTCCTTCTGATCCCGAAGAAAACAAGAAAGTCCGGTTTTACCGCCCTTCTTGCACTGATCATCGGATCGGTAATCACCAATCTGGTGCTGAAAACTGCGGTGGCAAGGATTCGCCCCTATGATGCAGTGGAGGGGCTGGTTCCCTTGGTGAAGAAACTGAGAGATTACTCCTTTCCCTCCGGCCACACCTGTGCTTCTTTTTCCTGCGCAGTTGTATATTATAAAATGTATCCGGATATAAAAGGAAAGGGAGCTATGGTACTGGCCGTGCTCATTGCGTTGTCAAGACTTTATGTGGGCGTACATTATCCCACCGATGTTCTGGGCGGCGCCATAGTTGGATGGCTGTCAGCCATTCTGGCACTTAAAATATCTGTATTTACGGAAAAGAAAAAGGCGGCAGTTTAACAGAGATTTTACCTGCGTCAGACGATTGTCCGATATCTGACATGGTATCATTTCGCTGCTGCCTGTGAAGCAGGCAGCCATGACGCTATGAAGGAGAAGCAGATAAAATATGAGGGAACCTAAAAAGGCAGAAGAAAAACCAGCTGCAGTGGAGGAAGCGCAGCTGATTGAAAATATTAGAAAATCCATGGAAAAGGACCAGTATTATCTTCTTTGCCAGTATGCTATCAGCATTGTGGAGGCGAAGGCGAAGATCATAGATGAGCAGCTTTCCATGAAATATGGCAGAGAAATTATGAGAAGCGTAAGCGGCCGGGTAAAATCTCCGGAGAGCATTTATGCCAAGCTCATGCGGAAAGAACTGCCTGCAGATCTGGAAACTGCAGGGAAGAAGCTGAATGATCTTGTAGGCGTGAGGATTGTCTGTCTGTTTCTGGATGATGTGTACGAGATTGCGGAGATTCTGAAGAAACAAAGGGATGTAACCCTGGTAAAAGAGAAAGACTATATTGCGAAGCCGAAGAAAAATGGCTATATGAGTCTGCATCTTATTGTTGACATTCCCATCTATTTCGGGGATAATTTTCAGAGTAAACGAGTGGAAATCCAGATCCGTACTCTTGCCATGGACTTTTGGTCTGTGCTGGAATACCAGCTGATGTACAAGAAGAATCTGTCCGGAGCGGAGAAAATCGGAAAAGAACTGAAGAATTATTCTGAAGAGGTTGCGAATCTGGATCAGAAAATGATGAAACTGAGAAACAAAATAGATAAAATATAAGGAGCATGTATGGAGGAAAAGAAAAACGCACAGAAAGTCTGTCCGTATGCCAAAAAGTGCGGCGGATGCCAGTATCAGGGAATTCCTTACCCCGCACAGCTGAAGAAAAAACACAACCAGGTGCAGAGCCTTCTGAAAAGGTTTGGAACTGTGAAACCGGTAATTGGGATGAAGGATCCCTATTTTTACCGGAATAAGGTTCATGCTGTATTTGACCGGGACAGGAAGGGAAATATTATTTCCGGAATTTATGAGCAGAATTCACATAGAGTGGTTCCCATTGACCAGTGTCTGATCGAGGATGAAAAAAGCCAGGAGATTATCCGCACCATCCGTGGAATGCTGAAGTCTTTCAAGATTAAGACCTATGATGAGGATACCGGATACGGACTGCTGCGTCATGTGCTGGTTCGAAGAGGCTTTACCAGCAATGAAGTGATGGTAGTGCTGGTTGTGGCGTCCCCGATCTTTCCTTCTAAGAACAACTTTGTGAAAGCGCTTCGCAAGGTACACCCGGAAATCAGTACAGTTGTGCTGAACATCAATGACAAGAACACAAGCATGGTTCTCGGAGAACGAGAGATCATTCTCTATGGAAAAGGCTTTATACGGGATACCATCTGCGGCAAATCCTTCCGTATTTCTGCCAAATCCTTTTACCAGGTGAATCCGGTGCAGACAGAGATCCTTTACAAAAAGGCGGTAGAGTTTGCAGGACTTACAGGGAAAGAGAAGGTGATCGATGCTTATTGCGGAATCGGAACCATCGGTATGATCGCATCAGATAAAGCCAAAGAGGTGATCGGGGTAGAGCTGAATAAGGACGCTGTACGGGATGCAAGAATTAATGCCAGAGAGAATAAGGTAGTAAATATTTCCTTCCGCCAGGGGGATGCCGGAGAATTTATGGAAGCGATGGCAGCGGCAGATGAGAAGGCGGATGTGGTATTTATGGATCCGCCCCGTTCGGGAAGCAGTGAAAAATTCCTGAATTCCGTAACCCGCCTGGCACCCAAAAAAATCGTCTATATTTCCTGCAATCCGGAAACACTGGCAAGAGATCTTCTTTTCCTTACAAAGAAAAATTACGTAGTAAAAGAGATCCAGCCTGTGGAAATGTTCTGTTTTACAGACCATACAGAAGTGGTGACCTGGCTTGAGAAAGCTGCCCGTTAGAGCGGGAAAAAGGCTTTTTGCAGGACAGGATGTTCGGCATAGTTTGCAGAAAAGAGGTACTTTAAGATGGCAGAGATAACTGGAACAATGGAATGGATCCTGGAGAATATTGCAGGCCTTGCCATTGTGATCTTTGAATTTATCGGCGTGGCAATTATTATCTGGAGCGGTATTACCGGATTTCTCAAGTGGCTGAAGCACGACAGCAATACCGGCGTGTACCTTGCAAGAGGGCTTGCCATGGGATTGGAATTTAAGATGGGAAGCGAGATCCTGCGTACGGTTGTGGTACGGGAATGGAAGGAAATCGGCATTGTGGCGGGAATCATAGCCCTGCGTGCGGCGCTGACCTTCCTTCTTCACTGGGAAATCAAGGAAGAGGAAAAAAGCAGCGGACACAAGTGATTCTAATCAGGTGAAAAACAATGGAAAAAATTTATTTGTTCTACATGGTCATGGGATTTTGTCTGGGCAGTATTTTGTTTGCCTACGAGATTCCCAGAATGGTAAAGCATGTTGATATCCGCCAGATTTCTGAGGACGGAAACCCTGGAACCTTCAATGCGTTTGCGGCAGCGGGAGTGGGATGGGGAATCCTGGTGCTTCTTGCAGAACTGCTGAAAGGTTTTTTTCCCGTATATTTGTGCAGCAAAAGAGCGGGGCAGGATTCCCTGCTATTTGCGGGAGTGCTGGCTGCGCCTGTGTTTGGCCATGCCTTTTCCATTTTCCATAAGGGAAAAGGCGGTAAGGGAATTGCAGTCAGCTTCGGCGTGCTGCTTGGACTTCTTCCATGGTGGACGCCTGTGCTGACCCTGGCTGGCTTTTATATTTTCTTTTCCCTTGCAGTTCCGGTGAAATCCCATCTGAAAAGAAGCATTATTACCTTTGGCTGTTTCGGCGTGGCTTCCCTGTTTCCACAGTGGGAATTTTCTGTAAGAATGGGAATTCTGCTTTTGTGTATGGTGGTGGTGTATAAGCATGTGGAGGCTGCCAGAGAATTAGAGTTTGCAGACAAAAAGAAATGGAGAATCCAATGAAAGCGTTGATTTTATCCTGCAACACCGGAGGCGGACACAACTCGGCAGGCCGTGCTATTGCAGAGGCTATGACCTGGCGGGGAGATGAAGCCTATGTGCTGGATTATCTTACTCTTGCAGGAGAGGGTGTATCCAGAATTGTAGGGGACGGATACGTCCAGATCGTCAAGAAAACGCCCAGACTTTTTGGAATTGCATATAAGCTTGGAATGGGCGTAAGCCGCATTACCCGGAAATCCCCAGTTTATTATATGAACGGCCGCATGGCCAAATATCTGAACCAGTACATCCAGGAAAATCCAGTGGATGTGATTGTAATGCCCCATCTTTACCCTGCGGAAACCATTACGTATATGAAGCGAAAAGGCATGAAGCTTCCTCTCACTGTGGTAGTGATGACCGATTATACCTGCATTCCCTTCTGGGAAGAGACAGATGCGGATTACTATATCACTCCTCACGAAAACCTGATAAAGCCCTGTGTGAAAAGAGGGCTGAAAGAAGAAAAGCTGATCCCTCTTGGAATCCCTGTGTCCAGAATCTGCAGGCGTGAAATTTCCAAGGAAGCAGCAAGAGAGATGCTGGGTCTTAAAAAAGATGAGAAATACATTCTGGCAGCCGGAGGCAGCATGGGCGCCGGAGATTTGAAGAAGCTGGTGGCGTGCATTCTGAAATCAACGAAGGAGGAAAAGCTGATCATTGTCTGCGGAAACAACGCCAAAGTAGAATCTCAGTTGAAAAAAGCCTTTTCCTCCTGTGACAGGGCAAAAATACTTGGCTATACCACACAGATGAATCTGTATATGAAAGCCTGTGATGTCCTTTTTACCAAGCCGGGAGGGCTGACTTCCACAGAAGGGGCAGTTGCGGGGATCCCCATGGTTCACACAGAACCCATTCCGGGATGTGAGACTGCCAACCGCAAATTTTTCGGAAGGCTTGGAATGAGCGTTTCTGCGAAAACGATAAAAGGACAGGTGCAGGCTGGCCTGAAATTGCTTTCTGACAAAGAAGCAGCGGATGAAATGATTCGAAGGCAGCAGAAAAATATCAACAAAATGGCAGCAGAAGATATCTGTGATTTTATAAAAGGAAAATTAACGGATGAAAAGGCACTGCTATAAAGTCCATATAGCAGATACTTGATTCGAGCGTTAAAAAGAACAGGAACCAGAGAATTATGGAAATGAAAGTAATCGCCCACATAAAAAGTGACTTTCCCACCAAGTTTGGGATTCCTCACCAGAGCGGCAGGATAAAGGAACTGAAGGCGGAGATTGTATTCGAGCCGGAATATCAGGTGGCGGAGGCCTTCCGGGGAATTGAGGAGTACACCCACCTGTGGCTGATCTGGGAATTTTCCCAGGCAGTGCGAAAGGACTGGTCGCCTACCGTGAGGCCGCCAAGACTTGGGGGAAATACCCGAAAAGGCGTTTTTGCCACAAGATCCCCTTTTCGGCCCAATCCCATCGGCCTTTCCAGTGTGAAGCTGGAAGGCGTGGAATTCACCAGCCAGGGGCCAGTCCTTCATGTGTCCGGTGCGGATCTGATGGATGGGACGCCGATTTATGACATTAAGCCTTATCTTGCCTATGTGGACAGCCACCCGGAGGCTTCCGGGGGCTTTACAGACCAGATACAGGATCATAAGCTGAAGGTGGATTTTCCTGCGGGGCTTCTGGAGCAGGTTCCAAAAGAGAAAAGGGCGGCACTTCTGGCCGTTCTTGCAAATGATCCAAGACCAGGCTATCAGAAGGATCCTGACCGGGAGTACGGAATGTCCTTTGGAAATCAGGACATTCATTTTAAGGTGGATGGAGAGCTTTTGCGGGTAATTCGTATTGATAATGAAAAAAAACTTGCAAAAAGTCGGATTTTCTCATAAAATGGAGAAAAAGTTTTTCGAGGAGCACAAGGATTATGAAAAAAGTAGTAAAGTTTGGCGGAAGCTCCCTTGCTAATGCGGAGCAGTTTGAGAAAGTGGGAGACATTATCAGAAGTGAGGAGAGCAGACGTTTCGTTGTTCCATCCGCACCTGGCAAGAGATTCGACGGTGATACCAAGGTAACAGACCTTCTGTACAGCTGTTATGATGCAGCTGCAAAGGATGGGGATTTCGAGAAAATTTTAGAGGAGATCAAATCCCGTTACAATGAGATTATTAAAGGTCTTTCCCTTACCTTTTCCCTGGATGAGGATTTCCAGGTGATCAAAGAGAACTTCAAGGCACAGATCGGCAGAGATTATGCAGCATCCAGAGGAGAATATCTGAATGGTAAAGTAATGGCAGCATATCTTGGCTATGAATTTGTAGATGCAGCAGATGTGATCCGCTTTGACAAAAATGGCAATCTGGATTCCGAGAAAACAGACAAGCTTTTGGGCAAGAGACTTTCCAAATGTGAGAATGCAGTAGTACCTGGCTTTTATGGTGCGAAAGAAGACGGAACTGTTACTACCTTCTCAAGAGGCGGTTCTGACGTAACTGGTTCCTTGGTTGCCAAGGCAATAAAAGCTGATATGTATGAGAACTGGACAGATGTATCCGGTTTCCTTGTAACAGACCCAAGAATCGTGAAGGATCCTGCAGTGATCGAGACCATCACCTACCGTGAGCTTCGTGAGCTTTCCTACATGGGAGCCACTGTCCTTCACGAGGATGCAATTTTCCCGGTAAGAAAAGAGGGAATCCCGATCAACATCCGCAATACCAACCGTCCGGACGACAAAGGTACCTTCATTGTAGAGAGCACCTGCCGTAAGCCGAAATACACCATTACCGGTATTGCAGGCAAGAAGGGCTTCTGCTCCATCAACATTGAGAAATCCATGATGAACAGCGAAATCGGTTTTGGCAGAAAGGTACTTCAGGTATTCGAAGATCAGGGAATCAGCTTCGAGCACGTTCCATCCGGAATTGATACTATGACAGTATACGTTCACCAGGATGAATTCGAGGAAAAAGAGCAGCAGGTAATCGCAGGAATCCATCGTCTGGTTCAGCCGGATTTCGTGGAGATGGAATCTGACCTGGCACTGATTGCAGTGGTTGGCCGTGGAATGAAATCCACAAGAGGTACTGCAGGAAGAATCTTCTCTGCACTGGCACATGCCAATGTAAACGTGAAGATGATCGACCAGGGATCCAGTGAGCTGAACATTATCATCGGTGTGGAGAACCGTGATTTTGAGAATGCAGTGAAGGCAATTTATGATATTTTTGTGCTGACACAGATGTAAGGCAGGTACAAAGTTTAAGAAAATAAAACAGGAGTTGTAAGCCTCCTTTCCCATCAGATGTGTGGAAATATTGGCTTATGGCTCCTTTTTTCGGCAGCAACAGGCGCCGGGATCAAAGACAGGAGCATGGGATGGAGAAACCAGTAACACGAATATCAGTGAGAAATCTTGTGGAATTTATATTGCGAAGCGGGGATCTTGACAGCCGCAGGGGAACCATGGACAAAGAGGCCATGCTAAAAGGCAGCAGACTCCACCGCAAGCTTCAGAAGCAGATGGACGGGGATTACCGGGCTGAGGTGGCACTGAAACGCGAGAGCAGCTATGAGGACCTTTCCATCCAGGTGGAAGGCCGGGCCGATGGCATTTTCACAGAGGAGGAAACCACCTGGATCGATGAGATCAAGGGAATCTACGGAAATGTGGAAAAGCTGGAGCAGCCAGTCGCTGTTCACAAGGCACAGGCCATGTGTTACGGTTATATTGTGGCCATGGAGGAGAATCTGTCTTCCATTGGAATTCAGATGACCTACGCCAATCTGGACACCGAAGAGATAAAACGGTTCCGCGAGGTTTTTTCCATAGAAGATTTGAGTGACTGGTACCAAAAACTTCTGGATGAATATCACAAGTGGCTGAGCTACAGCCTGAAATGGAAGAAGGAACGAAACGAATCCCTGCAGAATCTGGAATTTCCGTTCCCGTACAGGGAAGGCCAGCGGAAAATGGTGGGAAGCGTCTACCATTCCATCAGCGCTGGCAGGCAGATCTTCATCCAGGCTCCTACAGGCGTTGGAAAAACTATGTCCACTATTTTCCCGGCTGTCCGCGCTGTGGGCGAGGGAAAAGGGGAGACCATTTTTTACCTTACTGCCAAGACCATTACCAGAACTGTGGCGGAGGAGGCTTTTGCGGTTCTTCAGGAAAAAGGCATGAAATACAAGGTGGTGACCATCACGGCCAAGGATAAGCTCTGCTTTATGGAGGAGACGAAATGTAATCCTGCCCATTGTCCCTATGCCAAAGGCCATTTCGACCGGGTCAATGATGCGGTTTATGAGCTGTGGACCTCCTCTCATGTCTATGACAGGCAGACCATCCTTGGCCAGGCCGAGAAGCGGCAGGTGTGTCCCTTTGAGATGTGTCTGGATCTTGCGCTGTGGGTGGATGCAGTGATCTGCGACTATAATTATGTGTTTGATCCTACGGTGCATCTGAAACGGTTTTTCGGGGAAGGCGTGGGCGGAGACTATATTTTTCTCATTGATGAGGCCCACAATCTGGTAGAGCGCGGCCGTGAAATGTACAGCGCTGCCATCTGCAAGGAGGATGCAGTGCTGGCTCGCCAAAAAATGAAGGACAAGGCACCGAAGCTGTATCGGTTTCTTGGAAAGCTGAACCATCAGCTGAAGGAACTGCAGGAAGAATGCGAAACTTACAGAATCCTTCCGGGAACAGGCACCATTACTATGATGGCTTTGAAAATCCAGGGAGAATTCGATATGTTTCTGGAAGAACATAAAGATGCAGAACTGGAAGACGAGGTACGGCAGTTTTATTTTGATGTGCGGAATTTTCTGAACATTGCAGAGCTGGTGGATGAGAACTACGTGGTTTATGCGGAAAATGGAGCGGACGGGCGTTTCCGGCTGAAGCTGTTCTGTGTGAATCCGGCAGCCAATCTGGGAGAGTACCTGAAAAAAGGCCGCAGCGCTGTGTTCTTTTCCGCAACTCTTCTGCCGATGAGCTATTATCGGAAGCTTTTAAGCTGCAGGGCGGATGACTACGGGATTTACGTGGAATCTCCTTTTTCCCAGGAAAAACGCTGTATCCTGAATGCCTGTGATGTGAGCACCTTATACACCCGCCGCAGCTACGAGGAATACCGCAGAATCGCGGAATATATTGCAAAAACAGTGTGGCAGAAAAAGGGAAACTATATGGTATTTTTCCCATCCTACAAGATGCTGGAAGAGGTTTACCGGATTTTTGACGAAGAATTTTCAGTAAACTGGGTGCGCTGCATCTGCCAGAACAGCTCCATGAAGGAAAGCGAAAGGGAAGAATTTCTGGAAGAGTTCGAGCACAATCAGGATTCCCTTGTGGCCTTTTGCATTATGGGAGGGATTTTTTCAGAGGGGATCGACCTGATGGGAGAGAAGCTGATCGGAGCCATTATGGTGGGAACCGGGCTGCCCCAGCTGGGAAATGAAAGGGAAATCCTGCGTTCTTTTTACAGCGAAAAGGGAGAGAACGGATTCGATTATGCGTATCGCTATCCGGGGATGAACAAGGTACTGCAGGCAGCCGGCCGGGTGATCCGCACAAGAGAGGATAAGGGCGTGATCCTGCTTCTGGACGAGCGTTTCCGGCAAAGAGAGTACAGCAGCCTTTTCCCCGTAGAGTGGAATGACCGGAAAACCTGCACATTGTCCAATGTGGAGGAGCAGCTGAAACGGTTCTGGGAAATGGCAAAATAAAGAAACAGTTGCACTGTGGTGGAAAAACAGTTATACTGCCCTTAACCAAAAAGGAGAACAGAATGAAAAAAGTGCAGTATTTGAAAATTATGGCTGCGGCGATTCTGGGAATATCCGGAATGTTCGCGCCGCAGCCGGGAACTCTGACTGGGGAAAAGCTGACAGCCACGGTCTATGCGAACGGCGAGGATCTGTCTGTTTTTGAGAATAGCGGCAAATATATAAAAAAAGAGGACGACGGGCTTTACTGTGTGGACCAGGATGGTTCCCCGGATGTCCGATGCGCAGTTCATTATTTTGATCATTTTGCAGTAGACGGAAAGGTTTTGGACGGCTATTACTATCACGATGAGAGTGGACGGCTGGCGCTGGAAGGCGGCATTCACTATGTTTCCAGAATGCGGTGCCAGGGGCAGCTGTTTGACGGCTATTATTATTTTGATGAGCAGACCGGAAGCTTATCTTCTGGCGGCGTGACGGTTCAGGGACTGACCGTGGAGACAGATGGAAAAATAAAAGAGCTGGTAAAGCCAGGCACAGACAGTCTGGAAAAAAAGCTGGAAGAGCTGCTAAACGGTTTTGAAGGGCAGTGGAGCGTTTATGTGAAGGATTTAGGCAGCGGCGAACAGTTTTCCATCAACAATCAGTCTATGACCTCAGCGAGCGTGATCAAGGCATTTGTCATGGCAGCCAGCTATGAAAATATGGATCGTCTCCGTGTGCAGGAGGGAACAATCCTGAAAGCAGAACCCCTCAGCGATACCGTTCTGAACAAGCTGTATGCACTGACAGAGAACATGGTAACCTTCAGCGACAATGAATCCTTCAATGAGATGGTAAGGCTTCAGACTCCGTCCATGCAGTTTAATGCAGGGGCAAGGGTGATCAACCGTTTCCTTCGGGGCCAGGGCTATCAGGAAACCGCTGTGCTGCACACTCTTGCGCCTTCCAGTACAGAGCCGGTGGGACTGGGCGGCAGCAACACCACATCTGTGGAGGACTGCGGAAAACTGCTGGAGAGCATTTACCGGGGCGAGTGCGTCAGTGAGGAAGCCTCCAGCCAGATGCTGTCCTTCCTTCTTATGCAGGACACAAGAACCAAGATCCCAGGCGGTCTTACGGATTCCATCACCATAGCCAACAAAACCGGGGAAAACGACAGCAATCAGCATGACATTGCCATTGTATACGGAGACCGGACGGACTATGTTCTGTGCGTGATGTCGGAGAACGGAGGCACGGAAGAGACCGCTGTTTCCAATATCCGGATGATCTCGGCGCTGACGTACTATGCACTGAACTGGTAGTGAAAGAAATGACAGCTGCTATCCAAAAAAATTGCTTGACACTAACAAAATTTTGCGATAGCATGAACATAACAAGAGGCGATTTAGAAAGGAGATTTTTATCATGAAAGTAGTTTACACAGATAAGGCACCAGCAGCAATCGGACCATATTCACAGGCTATGATTTTAAACGGAGTATTATTTACATCCGGACAGATCCCGGTTGATCCTGCAACAGGCGAGATCAGCGGAGACACCATCGAGGTTCAGGCTGAGCAGGTTATGAAGAACCTGGGCGAAGTTCTGAAAGAAGCTGGAAGCAGCTTTGAGAACGCTGTCAAGACTACCTGTTTCCTTGCTGACATGGGAGATTTTGCCAAGTTTAACGAAGTATATGCGAAATACTTTGTAAACAAGCCGGCACGTTCCTGCGTAGCAGTGAAGACACTTCCGAAGAACGTACTCTGCGAGGTAGAGGTAATCGCAGCCGTTGACTGATGATTACATATGACGTTTGTCAGAACCATGCCGTATGATGGAACTTGGTTTTCACTGTACGGTTTAGAACGAGACCTTCCGGATTCACCGGGAGGTCTTTTTCCGTTGCTTTTTAAACGAAAATCATGTATAATAGCCAACGATAGCATGGGGATTTTTTGAACGGTTCAGGCAGCAGCCTGGATCACCAATGAGAAGAATCCTTTTTTATAAAAGAAAGGCAGGGCAAAATAGTGGAAAATCTTATGAGAGTTGGAATGGGATATGATGTACACAGACTGACAGAGGACCGGGACCTGATTCTTGGAGGCGTGAAGATTCCCTGGGAAAAAGGCCTTCTTGGACATTCGGATGCCGATGTTCTGATCCACGCCATTATGGATGCGCTTCTTGGCGCAGCAGCTCTTGGAGATATCGGACAGCATTTTCCAGATACAGACCCGGCATACGAGGGAATTTCCAGTGTGAAGCTTCTGGAGCATGTGGCAGCTCTTCTTGATGAGAAGGGATACGGTGTGGGCAATATTGATGCAGTGATCATCGCCCAGAAGCCTAAGATGGCACCTCATATTCCGCAGATGAGAGCAAACATTGCCAGAGCTCTTCACATGGATGAGGAATGTCTGAACATTAAGGCAACCACAGAGGAGAAGCTTGGCTTTACCGGAAGAGAAGAGGGAATTGCATCCCAGGCTGTCTGCCTTTTGTACAAGAAGAAATAAAGGACCGGAGGGAGAACTACAATGAAGATTTTTAACACACTGACCCGTCAGAAAGAGGAATTCGTACCCCTTGAAGAGGGAAAGGTAAAAATGTATGTTTGCGGACCGACTGTATACAATCTGATCCACATCGGAAATGCACGTCCGATGATCATTTTTGATACTGTTCGCCGTTATCTGGAATATAAGGGATATGAAGTAAACTACGTATCCAACTTTACAGACGTAGATGACAAGATCATCAAGAAAGCGATCGAGGAGGGCGTTTCCGCAGAGGAGGTTTCCACCAGATACATTGCAGAGTGCAAGAAGGATATGGCTGGCATGAATGTAAAGCCGGCTACCACACATCCTCAGGCAACCCAGGAAATCGACGGCATGATCAGCATGATCCAGACCCTTATGGACAAGGGCTACGCTTATGCGGCATCTGACGGAACCGTGTATTTCCGTGTGAAGAAATTTAAAGAATACGGCAAGCTTTCCCATAAGAACCTGGACGATCTTCAGTCCGGATTCCGTGCACTTCAGGTGTCCGGCGAGGACCAGAAGGAAGATCCCCTTGATTTCGTTCTCTGGAAGCCGAAGAAGGAAGGCGAGCCATACTGGACTTCTCCATGGTGTGACGGCCGTCCGGGCTGGCACATTGAGTGCTCTGTAATGTCTAAGAAATATCTTGGAGAGGAGATCGATATTCACGCTGGCGGAGAGGACCTGATCTTCCCGCACCATGAGAATGAGATCGCACAGAGCGAGTGCTGCAACGATAAGATTTTTGCAAGATACTGGATGCACAACGCATTCCTGAACATTGACAACCGCAAGATGTCCAAGTCCCTTGGAAACTTCCGCACTGTCCGTGAGATCAGCGAGCAGTACGATCTTCAGGTACTCCGCTTCTTCATGCTTAATGCACATTACAGAAGCCCGCTGAACTTCAGCGCTGACCTTATGGAATCCTCCAAGAACGCACTGGAGAGAATCACAGATGCAGCAGCAAGCCTGAAGGACCACAAGGACAATGCACAGGCAGCAGACCTGACAGAGCAGGAACAGGCACTTCTTGCAGAGGCATCCGGCTTTGTGAAGAAATTTGAAGAGGCAATGGATGACGATTTCAATACTGCCGATGCACTTGCAGCTGTATTTGAGCTGGTGAAATTTGCCAATACCAATGTAACAGAAGAGAGCAGCAAAGCATTTGCAGCAGGACTTCTTGAACTCCTTGTAAAGCTTTGCGATGTGCTTGGTATTATTGCAGTGAAGAAAGAAGAGATTCTGGACAAAGAGATCGAAGATCTGATCCAGGAGCGCCAGGAAGCAAGAAAGGCAAAGAATTTTGCAAGAGCAGACGAGATCCGCGATGAGCTTCTGGCAAAAGGAATTATTCTGAAGGATACACGCGAAGGAGTAAAATGGAAACGGGCTTAAATGAATTAAAAGAGCTGTTTGGCTTAAAAGACCGGGATCTGCGGACTTACTCCCCGCTGACACTGGCCTATATCGGTGACGGCGTCTATGAGCTGGTGATCCGGACCATCCTTGTAAAAAAAGGCAACTGTCCGGTCAATCAGCTTCATAAGCATGCAAGCAGCCTGGTGAAGGCAGGGGCACAGTCCAAAATGATGGAGGCTCTGGAGCCCATTCTTACAGAAGAAGAGCTGGCCGTCTACAAAAGGGGAAGAAATGCACATTCCCCCACAATGGCGAAGCACGCCACAATGGCAGACTACAGAAGAGCCACAGGCTTTGAAGCGCTGATGGGCTATCTGTACCTGAAGGAGGATTATTCCAGAATTGTGGAGCTGGTAAGAAAGGGAATCCCGGAAGAGAGTTTATAGGAAAAACAGGAGGCTGCAAATGAGCGAGCAGATTGAAGGAAGAAATGCGGTACTGGAAGCATTCCGTTCAGGCAAATGCGTGGACAAGCTTTTCGTGCTGGACAGATGCCAGGACGGACCGGTGCGCACCATTATAAGAGAAGCAAGAAAAAAAGATACGATTATAAATTTTGTACAGAAGGAGCGGCTGGACCAGTTAAGCGAGACCGGTGCTCATCAGGGCGTGATCGCACAGGTGGCAGCCTACGAATATTCCACAGTGGAGGACATTCTGGAAAAAGCAAGGGAAAAGGGGGAGGCTCCTTTTATTTTCCTGCTGGATGACATTGAGGATCCCCACAACCTGGGCGCCATCATCCGTACAGCCAACCTTGCAGGAGCTCACGGGGTGATCATCCCCAAAAGACACGCAGTAGGACTGACCTCCACGGTTGCCAAGACATCTGCAGGTGCCCTGAACTACACTCCAGTTGCCAAGGTTTCCAACCTTGGACAGACCATTGAGGAGCTGAAAAAAGAGGGCATGTGGTTCGTATGCGCAGATATGGGCGGAGAACTGATGTACAACCTGAATCTCACAGGTCCTATGGGCGTCGTGATTGGCAATGAAGGAGAGGGCGTCAGCCGTCTTGTAAAAGAAAAATGTGACTTTGTGGCAGCCATTCCCATGAAGGGAGATATCGACTCCCTGAATGCGTCTGTGGCAGCAGGAATCCTTGCCTATGAGGTAGTCCGCCAGAGAATGAAATAAAATCCGGAGGAACTATGGGAAAGTTCGATAATATAAGTGATGAAGAACTGATCGCCCGTCTGCGGGATGGAGAAACCATTATTGAGGATTATCTCATGGAGAAATATAAAGGCCTTGTGCGTCAGAAAGCCAGGGCCATGTTTCTCATAGGCGGAGATACCGATGACCTGATTCAGGAGGGAATGATCGGGCTGTTTAAGGCAGTCCGTGACTTTCAGCCAGGCAGGGAGGCCACCTTTGCCACCTTCGCAAGAATGTGCATTGACCGCCAGATCTACAGCGCCATCCAGAATTCCAACCGCCAGAAGCATCTGCCTTTGAATTCCTATGTTTCGTTGAACCAGGAGGACGAGAGCAGTCCCATCTGGGAGCTTAGCGTGGAAAATCCGGAGGAGATCATCATTGACCAGGAAACCACCCGGGATCTTCAGCAGAAAATTTCTGACTATTTAAGCCCCATGGAGAATAAGGTGCTGGATCTGTACCTGAAGGGGGAAGGCTATGTGGAGATCGGCAGAATCCTGGGAAAATCCCCGAAATCCATTGACAATGCCCTGCAGAGAATACGGGCGAAAATCCGTGAAGTGATAAGTCAGAATAGGAAATAAAAAAAGAGAAATGAAAAAGAGTTTATTTTTCTTTTAGATTTCCTGTCTTGACTTTTGAAAAAAATCTGTTATCATATCAAGTAATCAATGCGTCCGGGAAGGACGCGTCAGTAATATCTAAAATTCTAATTTATCAATTTTGTTATAAAATCCAATTTGCTTTTTTATTTAAATCCAGAAGAAATCAATTTATCTATTTTTTATATTCTATCATGTCAGCTTTTCTATTTTTATTCACATGATTTTATTCTCTAATTTATCATTCGAAGTCTGGAGGTGATTCCATTGTGCCAAGCAGCTTTGGGGCAAAATTTTGTCCCGGATATTTGATGTGACAATAGAAAATCCCCAAAGAAAGGAGTTGGCAGAAATTTTTCTGCCAAAGCGGATCCATGAAGAAAAGATGGATGATTTTTGTACTTGCGTGCTGTCTGACTGCGGGAATTACAGGTTCTGTGGTATATGCCTATCTGATCGACCAAAAAGAAACGGTCAATCAGATTCGGATTTTGGAGAATACCACTCATATTGAGGAAGAATTTGAACCGCCGGATGAGGTAAAGCCCGGGCAGGTGATTAAGAAAAAGCCCTGTATTGCAAATGATTCTGGCTTCCCGGTATTTATCCGGGCCAGGGTGATTTTCAGCAATGACAGGGGAGAAGCACAGTGCCAGCCGCTAGAGATTGCAGACAGCTGGAAAAAAGGAGAAGACGGATACTATTATTATCAGAAAAAAGTGTTGTCTGGACAGCGTACAGATGTAATTTTTGATAAGATTGTTATAAAAAATACAGTGAAAAAAGATGAGTTGGTAAGTTTTGATATTCTGGTTTACGAAGAATCCGTCCAGGCAGAGGGATTTTCTTCCCCGGAAGAAGCCTTTGCCAGACTGTAAGGAGGGACAGATGAAGAAAAAAATCATAGTATGTTTAGCTGCACTGACCTGTCTAGCAGCAGGCGGGGGAACGGCCCTGGCTTATATCAGTGACAGTGCATATGTGTCCAATCAGCTGGCGTTTGCCGGGGAAAACGGGCTGAATGCCAGGCTGACAGAGCCATCCTGGAATCCACGGAAGGGACTTCTTACAGTGCCGGGAGCGGTGATCCCCAAGGATCCTCAGGTGACCAATACCTCAGAACTGGATATGAATGAGCTGGTGGCGCTGAAATGTGAGTTTGTCTACACAGACAGCTGCCCGGATCCTTCGAAAAAAGGAAAGCTTTTGAGCGCTGCAGATATGAAAAAAGCAGTGGATGTATACCAGATCGATTACAACAGCGATGATCCAAAGAAGAGTGACTGGATTCGCTTTCAGAACCAGAAAGACACGGATCCGGTCCAGTGCTTTTACTATTCCAGAGTCCTGAAACGGAATTTTCCAGGAGAAGGGGAGACAACCGTTCCCTTATTTACCCAGGTATCTGTCGATAAAAGCGTCAATTATGCAAGGCAGAACAAAGTGCTGGAAATGGGCGGTGTCGAAATCCGGATTTCCGGGCACGTCCTGCAGCAGATGCCTGGAGAAGCAAGCTATGGACTGGACAACCCGAAGGCAGCTTATGAAGCCGGTTTGTTCCAGTTTCAGTAAAAATCAGCAAGAAAGGAAGAGAAAAAATGACGAATACAAAGAAAAGAAACTTACTGGCAGCAGGCGTGATCTTGTGCGCACTGCTTTCCGGAATCGGCACTACCATGGCTTATTTTACCGAGAGTGCCCAGGAAACAAATGTTTTTACAACCGGTGATCTGAATATTGGTCTGAAGGAACCGGAATGGGATCCAAAAGACAACGATGGAAAAAACATGTATCCCGGTTATACCGTATACAAAAATCCTACTGTGAAAAATATTACCTCAGACAAAAATGGGGAAGAACCCTGCTATGTGCGGATGATCGTGGACATTCTGGATGGAGACGGCGCAGATGTGACAGACAGCCAGGCGCTGAATCTGATCTACAAAACCATCTATTATGATGAAAGCTTTGATGGCGGATACGACAAAAAGGAAGGAACCTCAACCGGGTTGATCCAGGACCGGATTCCAGGCTACAGCCTTTCAGAGCTGGCGGCATACCCGATGGTGAATCCTCTTTGGGAAAAGGATACGGCAAGATCTACGGCGTCTAAGCTGGTATACAACTATATGGGCAAAAACGGAGATGGGATTCTGAATATCCAGGAGGAATCCACTCTGTTCACCAATGTGGTGATTCCCATCGACTGGAACCAGACGGAAATGAAAAAGGTGGGCAACTATCAGCTGAAGGTAACTGCGCAGGCAATTCAGAGCAAGGGCTTTGCCACACAGGCAGAGGCGTACCGCATGCTGGATGAGGAGATCAAAGGAGGCACTCTGCAGGAGATCAGGAGCGCTGGCGTGAACTGATCAGAAAGGAAGAGATGCTATGAAAAAGCATACGTTTACATGTATGGCCCTTCTTGTGTTTGCAGGAATGCTGTTTGTATGCGGTGCTGTGCTGGCTGCGTGGAATGTATCAGAATATGCCGAAAACCTGCTGTCTATGTCCTCCTACAAAAATTCCATACAGGAGAATTATATAAGACCGGATCATGTAGATCCCGGACAGAAAGTCGTGAAGGAAGTATTTATTAAAAATGAGGGAAATACGGACTCTTTTGTGCGGGTGAAGGTTACCAGCATGTTCGGGAGCGTGGATGAAGAGGGGAGCTTTCAGGAAGAGAAGGATCTGGATCCAGGGCTGATCGAAATTCACTACAATACGGATCTCTGGACGTTGGAGGATGATGGGTACTGGTACTACAAGGATGTTCTGCTGGCAGGAGAAAGTACCAGAAAGCCTCTGATGGACCAATATTATCTGTCCGAAAAAGCGGACAACCGCTACAAAAACAAAGAGGCCAGGATCCTCATCAATATGGAGAGCATTCAGGCTGAAGGCGGTGAGATGGAGACCATCTGGGGAAAAATGGAGCGGGATCTGGGGATTTTCTATCAGCCCTGTACCTGTGAGACTGTAACAAGTGTAATCTTCGGGGAAAACCAGAAGCTGAAAATCGGCGGGGAGACCACAGATCTCTTTGCCAATTTCAAAAACCTGACGCCGGGATGCACAAGAAGCCAGACCATCCGCATCACCAATTCCTCTCAGATTCCGGTTCAGATGTATCTGCGTGCAGAGCTTGCAGAGCAGGAAAAAATGAGTCAGGAAAATCTGGAACTGGTGGAAAAGCTTCTGTCCAGATATGCTGTGGTGGAGATTCGGCAGGACAGCAAAGTTCTTTATCAGGGTGCTGTGGACGGAAACGTGACCGGGGCAGGCTGGAGCATGAAGGAGAATATTTCTCTTGGAGATTTTGCAGCAGGCGAAGGGAAAAGCCTGGTGGTGAAGCTGTCCTTAAGCGAAGAGATGGACAACCAGTATCAGAGCCTTCTTGGCAGAGTAAACTGGGTATTTTCGGCGCAGGGAGCAGGTAAAAGAGAAGAAGATCCGGATGGTTCCGAAAAAGAATACGGTCAGCAGAATTCCAGAGAAGGGAACAGCCAGAATGCAAGGGAAAAAGTTTTTTCATCTGTGGCAGCAAGCCCGAAAACAGGGGATGAGACAAAAGCTGCGGTGAAATGGCTGGCATTGTTTGGTGCCCTGGCAGCAATGGCGGTCAGCAGCTGGCGGTTGTACAGAAAGGAAAGCCAGGATGAATAAAAGATATCCAAAAGCTATGTGCCTGATTATTCTTTCTGGTATGCTGATCTGTTTTTGCTATCCGCAGATTCTGAAAATGAGATGTTATACCGTAGTATCAGGGAGCATGTCACCGGCACTTCCGGTGGGGGCTGCCGTTTATGTGAAAGAGAAGCAGCCCCGGGAAATAAAAAAAGGGGAGATCATCACTTTTTTTGAAGGGGAAACGGTTATCACTCACCGGGTGATGGAAATAGATGAAAACGCCCAGCTGTTTATGACAAAAGGAGATGCAAACGAGAAGCAGGATACCCAACCTGTGAAGTGGGAGAATGTATATGGAACCGTTGTTTTTACAGTTCCCTATGTGGGGTATGTACGGCTGTTTCTTAGCACCTGGAATGGAAAAGCGGCGGTTTTGTCCTGTTTCCTGGCGTTTTCTCTGTGCATGAATATCTGGGAAGGCGTGAAAGCAAAAAGGAGCGTGAAATAAAATGAGGAAAAAACGGTACATACTGGGAGGCGCAGGCCTGCTGCTGGGAATTGCATTTTCCGGGGCTGTTACAATTGCATATCTCACCAGATCAGTGGGCGAGGTGAGAAATGTGATCACAGCAGGCTCTGTAAAAGCCAGGCTGACAGAGGCACATTGGGATGCAGAGAAGGCGTTGAAGGTGTATCCCGGTCAGACCCTGGAGAAGGATCCTGTTGTGCAGAATACAGGAAAGAATGAGGCAAATGTTTTTCTGGAAGTCAGGATCCCGGTGGAAAACATTTCCGTGGTGGATGAAAAAACCGGGAAAAAAACAGAAAAGGAAAGAAGAGAACTGTTTCAGTTTGAGGCAGACACAGGGAAATGGACGCTGCTTTCTAAGGAACAGGACCAGAATAGCCAGAAATATGTTTACGGCTATAAAAAGGTACTAATGCCAGGAGAAAGCACTGCGCCTCTGTTTTCCGAGATTGTGACGGTTCCCTATCTGGAAGGGGAGCTTGATGTGAAAAGAAGCTATGATGTGCCTGTAACTGCAAAGGTGATCCAGATGCAGGATGAAGGAATGACCATGGAGAAAAAGTATGAGAATTATTTAAAACAGTATGAGGCAGACCGCCAGGAGGACGCAGGATGAGGAAAAGATTTTTTAGAAAGGCTGTACTGGCAGCTATGATCGCTGTGCCTGCGGTATTTTCCCATCCGGACAGCAGGGCATTGGCCCAGGAAGAGGGCAAAGCCATAGAAAGCGAGGAGGAAGCCGCAGGAGCAGAGGAGCAGGAAGCGTGGAACTCTGAAGAGGAAATGGAAAATATTTCGGAAGATACCGGTGAGGAAGAGGATACTGGTTCAGAGGATGCCACAGATTTGGAAAACCAGATGGATGCAGAAGGGGACGAAGGATTTTTTACAGAAAATGATCTATTTTCTGAGATGGAAGAGGATGACCTGCTTTTTTCAGAAGGAGAAGAGGCTGTTCCAGAAGAAAATATGGAGAATCTGATCGACCTGTATGCGGCACATGCTGGTTTTGTGCAGGAGGGTTTGCCTGTACGAAATGGAAACGGCGGCTTTGTTCCGGTTACCAATGGGGAGGCGGTTTTCAGCAGCAAATATACAAGGCTTGGCTGGAATTCCAATTCCGCAGTGTATCCCTGGAGTCAGGCTGGAAGCAGTGTGCTTGCCGGGCAAAAGATACAGGGAGCGGTACAGGGTCCGTATTATCTGCCCCTTGATAACCGTGCAAAAGGAAAATACGGGTTTCGGGTTACAAACGTAGGCTTTAACAAAGAAGCAAATACCAGTCTGGACCTTTTGATGACCTGCACGGATTATCTGGATTATACCTACGACAACAAAGGTGCAAAAATGACGGATCTGATGCCTATTTTTGGGATCAGCGATACGGATGACCTGTGGCTTCTGTTTGCAGATGGTCTTCCAGCCCAGGAAATCAAAATAGATATTGTAAAAAGCGGAACAAGTACGCCTGTACCGGGAAATTACCGCTTCAGATGGCTGGATATTGATCTGTACCAGCGTTTTGGAATCCGGCTGCAGAATGGTTCCATTGGGCACAGATATGCCACAAAGGATTCTGTAGTCAATGTGTTCCAGACGGAGCTTTTTTCCAAAAACTATGAGGTGCTGACAGCTCCTGCCGCCAAGGTAGAAGGAGAAGTTCCAGAGCATACCGTTGTCTATGAAGTGGATCAATCCGCTGGCTTTTATCTTGCAATTCTCAGCCCTGGTTACGGGAATGTATCAAAGAACCCGGCGAAAGCAATCCAAAACCAGTATGAAGAGGCGTTGACTGGAACATGTGTAAGTGTGGCAGGGCTTCAGTGGGATGCAAAAGGATACGGTCCTGTGGAATATCCCAAGCTGACCAAAAAGACAGGAAACACACTGGCAGAACAGGGAGCTTTTAACGATCTGGTGAATATTTCGGATGAGTTTTATTATACCCTTCAGACCGAAATCCCGGAGGAGCATCCGGCATATTACTATGGATCCTGTACCATCACAGATGCACTCCCTGCAGGAGTGGATTTCGCAGAGGATGCGGCTGTCAAGATGCTTCCATCCGGGGAAAATGTGACTTCCTGGTTTCAGCTCACAGCGAAGGATGATGTGGTAAGTTTTCAGGCAACCCAGGCAGCACTGGCTTCCTCGGCATTCTATGGAAAAACATATGAATTCCAGATAAAGGCAAGGATGGACGCATCAGAAATGACGCCCTCCTACAGTGGGAATGTGTGCAGCTATGCGGTAAAAAACAAAGGTTCCATTACCTGCAGACACAAAAACGGGCAGGAGGGGACAAACTGGTCCAATGAGGTTGTTTCCCGGGCAAAGGTTCAGCGGCCGGAACCGGAAAAACCGCAGAAATGGATCATAGACGGAACAGCAAAGGTAAAAGCAAAAGAATATAAGGGCAGAGATTTTGAAACGGTATATGAGATTTCCCAGCAGATTCCCCAAAACACAGAACAGTGGAAAATCGCAGGTCTTCATATCCAGGATGAGCTTGCAGACTGTTTTGAGTTAAAATCCGCAAAGCTTCTGGTTGAGCAGAATGTGCTGGCTTCATTTGGAACTTCTGGAGGAACAGATGGAAACTGGAAATTAAGTGTGAAAAATCAGCTGCTTAAGCTGTCATCTATTGGTTCCCTGCCAGAAAGCAGCTACGGGAAAATCCTCAGACTGCAGCTGTCGGTAAGATTAAAAAAAGGCTGCAGTCTGCAGCCTTATTACGCAGTGAACCAGAATCCGGACATTCTGGAGGCACATGTGTATAATATGGCTTCGGTTATTTTTGAATGGCATCAGGGAACCCCAGCCTCTGTTTTCGGAAATACAGATAAAACAGAAGTGATCATAAAAGAAGACACTCCAAAGGGAACGATAACTGTTCGAAAGAAAGATCCTTCCGGCAGAAACCTGCAGGGAGCTGTATTTGAAGTGAAAGCTGCGGCAGATATCTATTCTGTTGTGGGAACGCTTCTGCTTTCTTCAGGAGAAACAGTGGACAAAGTTACTACGGATGAAAGCGGAACAGCCATTTCGAAGCCTCTTTATATGGGAAAATATACAGTAGAGGAACGGACTCCTCCCAAAGGTTACGTGGTTACGTCAAAAGTCTGTGATGTGGAATTAAAAGAAGGAGATGCACAAAAAACAGCCGTCTTCCAAAATGAGGAAACTCTGGTCTGCATTAAAAAGGTATCCAAAAAGGAAAATGTCAGCGATCCGGATCGGTGTCTTGCTGGCGTAAGCTTTCTTCTGTGGGAGAAAACACAAGGAGCAGACAAAGGGAAGCTTTATACAACAGACGCAAACGGCATGATCCAGATCAAGGGGCTTGTCCCTGGAACCTACGTATTTCAGGAAAAAACAGCGCCGGATGGCTATGTACCGGACGGACGCTCCTATGAATTCACAGTAGACGAAAACGGTCTTGTGGAACAGGAACAGGGACATACCATTACAGTAGAGAACGGATACACCAAAGCAGAATTTCGAAAAACAGACAAGGCCACCCAAAAAACGGTAGCTGGTGCCACCCTGCGGCTTACAGACGCAAAGGGAAAAATCGTGGACACCTGGATATCTGGGACAACACCCCACAGAATCAACCGGCTGGCAGCAGGAGAGTACCTTCTGACAGAATTGGAAGCTCCAAAAGGCTATAAAAAGGGTGCGCCTGTAAAATGCGTGATCCAAAATGAGGAAGCCGTCCAATCCTTTGAGATGACAGATGTGAAGCTGGTGACCATCCAGGTGGACAAAGTAATCCATGGAAAGGAAATTGTATGGGCCCATGGAAATCCTGTTTTTACATTTCGCTTGCAGGGAACGGATCTGGACGGAGAAAAGTACACTTATTATGATACAGTAGAATTCACCAGGGAAAATACAGATACCTCCAAAGACGCAAGACTAAGCCTATCTTTTGAAGTTCCTGCAGGAGTATATACCGTTTCCGAATGCAGGATCATGCGGTATGAACTGGAAAAGATTGACGGCGTATCCGGCGGAAAGATAAATGGAAAAGAAGTGCAGTTTGACTTGTCTATGAATCAAAATGGAACCGCCGTATTTACCAACAAAAAAACAACGGACCGGGAACTGACGGACACCGGATTTGTGAGAAATGTGATCATACCGTAGAAACAACTTTTCATAAAAAATTCCCATAAAGAAAGATTCCATATCATAAAGCCCAGCCTGGCACAGGCTGGGCTTGGGGGAAGAATTTTAATTATTTTATATTTTTTGAAAAAATTTGAAAATAACTGTTGACAATTGCATAACCTTCTGGTAATATAATCAACTGTGAGCGGCAGAAATGCTGAAGCACAAGAGTGCTGATGTGGCTCAGTCGGTAGAGCGTCGCCTTGGTAAGGCGGAGGTCACGGGTTCGATTCCCGTCATCAGCTTAAAGTCCTTGATTCTATTTCAAGGACTTTTTTGTTTATACGATATAAAAAAATCCACTTTTTATTAAGAAAAACTTTTAAAATGAGAGGGATTATGATAAGATAAATCAACTGGAGCCTGTAAAAGAAGGCTTTAAGACTAACTGATAGTATTCATATGCTATAAATAACAGAGGATTTCAGGAGGGAGAAACATGGAGAACGAAACGGTTTCCAAAAATTTTATTGAAAATATCATTGATAAAGACCTGGCAGAAGGAGTTTATGATACCGTTCATACCCGTTTCCCGCCAGAGCCAAACGGCTATCTTCATATAGGACATGCCAAATCCATTCTTTTAAATGCAGGACTGGCAAAAGAATATAACGGTAAATTCAACATGCGTTTTGATGATACAAACCCGACCAAAGAGAAATCTGAGTTTGTAGAATCCATCAAGGAAGATATCAAATGGCTGGGAGCAGACTGGGAGGACAGACTGTTTTTTGCTTCCGATTATTTCGGACAGATGTACGAGGCTGCTGTAAAGCTGATCAAGAAAGGCAAAGCCTATGTCTGCGATTTAAGTGCTGACCAGATCAGGGAATACCGCGGAACCTTAAAGGAGCCAGGGAAAGAGAGCCCATACCGCAACAGAAGCGTAGAAGAGAACCTTCAGCTGTTTGAGGAGATGAAGGACGGCAAGTACGCAGATGGAGAGAAGGTTCTCCGTGCCAAAATCGATATGGCTTCTCCGAACATGAACATGCGTGATCCGGTTATCTACCGTGTGGCACATGTAAGCCACCACAGAACCGGTGATACCTGGTGTATTTATCCGATGTATGACTTTGCACATCCAATTGAGGATGCAATCGAGGGAATTACCCATTCCATCTGTACTTTGGAATTTGAGGACCACAGACCGCTATATGACTGGGTAGTAAGAGAGCTTGAGTATCCGCATCCGCCGAAGCAGATCGAGTTTGCAAAGCTGTATCTGACCAACGTAGTAACCGGTAAGCGTTATATTAAGAAGCTTGTTGAGACCGGAATCGTAGATGGCTGGGATGACCCGAGACTGGTATCCATTTCCGGTCTGCGCCGCCGCGGATATACTCCGGAATCCATTCAGAAGTTTGTAGAGCTTTGCGGTGTTTCCAAGGCTGACAGTTCTGTGGATTATGCAATGCTTGAGTACTGCATCCGTGAGGATCTGAAATTAAAGGCTCCGCGCTACATGGCAGTTCTTGATCCGATCAAACTGGTGATCGATAATTATCCGGAAGGACAGGTAGAGTACCTGGATGCTCCGAACAATATGGAGAATGAGGCACTTGGAACCAGAAAGGTTCCGTTTAGCGGAGAGCTTTATATTGAAAGAGAAGACTTCATGATCGACCCACCGAAGAAATACAAACGTCTGTTCCTGGGAACAGAAGTGCGTCTGATGAACGCATATTTTGTAACCTGTACAGGTTTTGAGGCAGACGATGACGGAACCGTTCATGTGGTACACTGTACTTATGACCCGGAGACAAAAGGCGGCAACGCACCTGACGGACGTAAGGTAAAGGGAACCATCCACTGGGTAGAGGCAACAAATGCCGGCAAGGTTCCGGTACGCCTTTATGAGAACATTGTTGACGAGGAGAAGGGTGTATACGATAAGGAAACTGGCGAGCTGAACCTGAACCCCAATTCCCTTGTTGAGGTTTCTGCTTATGTAGAGCCAGAGCTTCTTAAGGCAAAAGGCTATGACAGCTATCAGTTCGTAAGAAACGGATTCTACTGTGCCGATATCCACGACTCCAAGGAGGGAGCACCGGTATTTAACCGTATTGTATCCCTTAAGAGTTCCTTCAAATTACCGAAGGCTTAATTGCCGGAGAAGATTAAAAAGTTTGCAGTCTGCATGCTTTACTTTGCAGAATGCCTTTTGAAAAGCGGTATTTAACTGCTGAATCGTGAAACTAAATAATTATTATAACAGTGTGAACTGCCGGTATTCCTATGGGAATTGCCGGCAGTTCTGCGCAGAAGTTTTTTAGTTAGTTTCATCTATTCGGCAGGATAAAACAACTATCATAAATATTACAAAAGCGGAGGAAATCAAAATGAAAAAGCTTAACGTAGCAAAAAAAGATGCATGTATGGCATGCAAGGCATGTGAAATTGCCTGTTCAGAGGCATTTTACAAGAAATTTGACGAGGATCTTTCCTGCATCAAAATTTCTGTACAGAAAGACGGCGTAAGCCCGAAACCAGTTGTATGCGTACAGTGCGGAAAATGCGCAAAAGTCTGTCCGGAGGGTGCCATCACTCAGAATCCAAAGGGCGTATACATGATCAACAAGAAGAAATGTGTAGGCTGCGGAAAATGTAAAGAAGTCTGTCCATTCGGCGTAATGGTAAAAGCAGAAGAAGCAGAGACAGTAAGCAAATGTATCGCCTGCGGCATCTGCGTAAAAGCATGTCCGATGGATGTTCTCGAGATTAAAGAGGCATAATGAGAGAGGGCGCTTTACCCAGCATCCTCACATAAGTATTTGTAAAATTAAAAAGGCCATTGTCCGGAGAAATTACCGGGCAGCGGCCTTTCAATTTTTTATCTGTCAAAATCAGTGACTAAAAATCAGTCGATATGAATGGAAGCTTCTTCCTTGTCCTGCTCTTCTTTTGCTTCTGCAAGATCTTCCTCGAATTCATCCGCAATTTTTTCTGCTTCTTCAAGAGCATTGTCTACGGCTTCCTCATCTGTTTCCTCAGCGTCCGCTGAATCTTCGTCTGAATCCTTTTCGGCAGGATCTTCAGCTGAATCCTCATCTTCCGGTACTTCGGCGGTCTCTTCCTCGGAAGTTGCTTCCCAGGAAATGAAATCCTCATGAACTTCCTTTTTTTCCGGCTGGCTGGAAGTCTCCTGCTCGTCCTCAAAATCATCCTCAGCATCAGCTACCTGCTCCAGAACTCTGCGCTTTGCAAAAGCGGCGGCTACAGCACCTGCTGCTGCGGCAGTCACTGCACCAAGGGCAACCATACCCCAATATTTGTTAATTTTTGCCATATTGTATACTCCTTTCGCGGTTCTCCACCTGTCCTGGAAACAAACAGATGGGGCTGACCTTATTGTAATACTTTTGGGACAAAAAGAAAAGAAAAAAATCATTGCGTCGATATACGCACAGGGTTATACTGATAACACAGAAAAGGAGAGATTATGGAAATAATTGTTTTAGCTTCGGGATCCCCTCGAAGAAAGGAATTGCTTGCAAAAACCGGACTGAAATTTTCCGTGGTTGTAAGCGGCGGGGAAGAAAAGGCAGAGACATCAGATCCTGCCGAAACAGTAGAAAAGTTGTCTTTGGATAAGGCATCTGCAGTTGCAGACCTGCTTCAGGCCGAAAAGGAGCCGCAGCTGATCATCGGCGCGGATACAGTGGTTGCCTGTGACGGTGAAATTCTTGGAAAGCCTTCGGATAGGGAAGATGCTTTTCGTATGCTGTGGAAGCTGCAGGGACAGACACATCAGGTTTATACAGGAGTGACGCTCCTGCTTAAGAAAAAACATACCTGGCAGGCTCATACCTTCAGCGAGAAGACAGATGTACAGTTTTATCCTGTTTCCAGGGAAGAACTGCTCGCCTATATTGAAACGGGAGAGCCTATGGATAAAGCTGGCAGCTATGGGATCCAGGGCGGATTTGGAATCTATGTGAAGGGAATTTGCGGGGATTATAATAATGTAGTAGGTCTTCCTGTTGGCAGACTGGTATATGAACTTAAGAAACTTGGAATAGACATAAGAGGTATAAAAAAATGATAAAAGCATGTATTTTTGATTTGGACGGAACACTGGCTTACACTCTGGATTCCATGGCAGCTGTAGGAAATCAGGTAGTGCGGAAGTTTGGACTGAACCCAATGCCAGTGGAGAATTACCGGTATTACTGTGGAAACGGTGCAGATATGCTGGTAAAAAGACTTCTGATCGATGCAGGAGACAAAGAGCTTGTACATTATGAAGAAGCACGTAAGCTTTACAGAACGGAATTTGATAAGGATCCTTTCTATAAAATACAGCATTACCCGGGAATGCCGGAGACTTTGAAAACTTTGAAGCAAAACGGGGTAAAGCTTGGCGTATGCTCCAACAAGCCCCATGAGGCAGCTGTGAAGGTAGTAAAAAGAATGTTTGGAGATCAGGTCTTTGACATGGTGATGGGCCAGAGCGATTCCATTCGAAAGAAACCGGCACCGGATGGTCCTCTGAAGATTGCCGAGGCATTTGGCGTGCTGCCAGAGGAGTGCATGTATCTGGGAGATTCCGGAACGGATATGCAGACAGGCAAGGCAGCAGGCATGTATACTGTAGGTGTTCTGTGGGGCTACCGGGAAAAAGAAGAGCTTTTAAAGAACGGCGCAGATGCCCTGGTGGAATCTCCGGAAGACATCCTGGATCTTTATGAGGAAAAATGCAGCAAATAAAAAAGGAGGTATATAAGATGTATACAGAAGAGTGCATCCAGACATTTTTGGAAAATCAGGAGCAGCTTTTTGATGAGCCTGTAGCAGAGAATTATGAGGAGGCAGAGGCTTTTCTTGAGGACTGCATGGCAGTGGTGGCAGATTCCATCAGCGAGGTGCGTAAATACCTGTCCGGTATGGGCGCGGATGTGGATGGTATGAGCGATGACGAACTGGAGGAAGCCAGCGAGGTATTTGTCCTGCCAGATGGAAAATATCTGATCGTAGAGGGATAAGGACTGCCAGTAATCCTGTTGGATAAATTCATATTACATAGACGTAAAATCAGGTTGCTATAATAACCATAAACAAAGATACAGGTGCAGCATTTTACAAAGCGACCCATAGTTTACAGCATTGTAAAAAGCACTTGTAGAAATGTTTAAAATATGTTACGATAATGTTAAGACTCAGCCAAAAGGGGAATGTAAAGGAGGATGGCATATGAGATCTAGGAAAATTATAGCAATGGTTATGACTTTTCTTATGATGCTTTCCTTGCTTCCGTCACTGGTATTCGCTTCTGCGGTACCGTCCGGAGAATTAGGAGGCAAGCTGAAAATTAAAGGAACTGCAGCTGTAGGATCTGAACTCAGCGCAGATTATACCAAAGCTACACCAGAGGGGCTTAGTGATGACTACGTAAGCTTCAGCTGGTCAAGGAAAACAGGAGACCAGCTTACAGAGGTTGGTACGGAGAAAACTTATAAGCTTACAACTGATGATCTTGGAAATAAGATCCAGCTGAAGATCACCGGAAAGTCCGAGCTTGGAGTAACTGGTGAGCTGAAAGCAAACACAGTTGAAATCGTGGCAACACCGGAGGAAGCTTCGCAGGAGACTACAGAGGATCCGGATGCTGCAGCTGCACAGGATACAGCAGCTGAGGATTCTGCCGCAGAGGATATCCAGCAGGCAGAAGATGCTCAGCCAGCAGAGGATACTCAGGACGAAGTAATTGATATTGGCGGGGAACCGGAAGCTTCTGCTGATGAAATGCAGCCGGCAGAGAACCAGACAGCAGCAGATACCACAGATACATCTGATTCAGCAGCTGATTCTGCAGATGCTGCACAGCCGGCTGATACCGCAACAGATGACAGCGTAATTGATATTGGAACAGAAGACTATCTGGAAATTCCAGAAGAAGGTCAGAGCAACGATGCATCTGAGGCAGACAATGCGCAGGATGCACAGGCACCGGAGGAAGTTTCTTATGCAGCTGAGGCAGCAGCGGATACTGCATCAGAGGACGGAACTGCAGTTGTAGATTTCGGAACTGTAGATGCCGGATTCACACAGGAGGAATCTAATTCCATAGCAAAGACCGTCACCATTAAGAACACCGGTACAGGTACTCTGAATTTTAACGAGATCAGCCCGGAACACTTTATGGTACAGGATATCAATGAGCCTCTCGCAACCGGAGAGCAGACATCCGTATGGATCATGCCAAGAGCAGGCGTTGAGGCCGGAGAATACAAGGATACCATTACCTATACCACAGAAGAGGGTACAGAGGTTTCCTTCAATGCGGATATGGTAGTAGCGGCAGCAGATGATCAGACACCAGCTGAGGAGCCGACAACTGACCCAACTCCAACCGAGGAACCATCCGCCGACAATCAGACACCAACTGAGGAACCGGCAGAGCCTACTCCGGAAGTTCCATCAGAACCAGAGGTTCAGAATGATCCGAAGATTGAAGCAGCAGATGAAACAATCACGGACAACACTGTAAACCTTGGCGAGTTTACCGTAGATGCGGATACTGCACCTACACCTGTAAACCTGAAGAATTCCGGTACCGGAACTGTGAAGCTTGCAGTACAGACTGATAAAGATTTTGTAACAGCAGCCTTTGCTTCTGAAGAAATTGAGCTTCCAGCAGATGGAAGTACTACAGCAGCATTAAGCATTACACCAAATGATACCAGCGAGACTGGTGACTTTGAGGATACCGTAACAGTTGTCAATGCAGAGACTGGAGATACCCTGCTTGCTCTTAAAGTTTCCTACTCTGTTAAGGAGGCACCAGCTCCGGAGCTGACTGCAGATCCTTCAAAGGTAGAATTTGACAGCAAAGAGGTTGGCTACACAGAAGCACCTGTAGCAGCAACTGTAACTCTTGAGAACACAGGCAATGTGAAACTGACAAACCTTACTGTAAGCATCAGCGGAAGTGAGTTCACTTTAGGCAATCTGCCGGTAGCAGAACTGGATTCCAGTCAGACGGCATCCTTTACCGTAGCACCTGCAGTTGGATTAGCAGCTGGTTCTTACAGCCAGAACATCTCCATCAAAGCAGACCAGATCACAGAAATCGTAATCCCTGTAAGCTTCACTGTAACTGAAGCAGCTGTTAAGCTTACCGCAGTCAGCAAGCCAGCAGACATCACTCTGGCAAACGGCGTGGAGAAATCCGCAGAGGGATTACAGCTCCCATCCACAGTTAAGATTACCACTACAGCAGGCGACATGAACGCTTCCGTAGCATGGGATGTAAATGGATGTGCTTACAACCAGAACAGTGCAGAAGCACAGAAGTTCTCTGTAAATGGTACCGTTACCCTTCCAGATGGCGTGACCAATCCGGATAACCTGAACCTGATCGTATCTGTAAATGTTTCTGTAAGCCGCGGACCGATCGTTTCCGATGCTTCCAAGAACACAATTACAGGAATCAGCTCTGATGGTTCTTACACCACAGAGACCAAGATCACCTTCACAGCAGTTGGAGCAGGAACCGACATTGAGAACCCGATTAAGGGTGATGTAAGATATCTGCCTCTGAACTGGGAAGTTCTGGAATCAAGAAGCTGGGACAAAGCTCCATATTCCGCAACCTTCCGTATGGGCAAGAGCGGTAACTACACCTTAACGGTAACCTACAACCAGCAGAAATTCGATGGAAGCAACTGGGTAAACACAGGCACACAGGATACCAAACAGGTGAACTTCACCGTTGCAGCAGCACCGAATCAGACACTGACACCTGCTGCTGACAAGTCCGATGCAAACCAGAAGAACGCAGTAAAGACTGGTGATAACACACCAATCCTTCCATTCGTAATCATTCTGGTAATTGCAGTGGTACTGATTGCAGGAATCCTTGTTTACCGCAATAAGAAGAAATAATAAGCATTCAGCTTTTTCAAAAATAAAAAAGCATGAATGATGAAAGGGGAGGCTGATAACAGCTTCCCCTTTTTGGCGGCAGAAACCGCAGGAATGTCCGTGTAAATCAGACCTTTTTTATAGATCATTCCATCCATTAACAAATATTACTAGCACTCATTTTGAATGAGTGCTAAATTTTTCTTGACTTTTGGGAAATTTGGTATTACTATAGTTTGTATAATTTAGAAGACAAAGGAGAGTGAGCTGCATGGCTGAAAAGCATGGTAGTTTATCAATTAACAGTGAAAATATTTTTCCAATTATAAAGAAATGGTTATATTCTGATCACGACATTTTTGCAAGAGAGCTGATTTCCAATGGCTGTGACGCCATCACCAAGCTGAAGAAGCTGGATGTTATGGGAGAGTATACACTTCCAGATGATTACAAGGCAGAGGTTCATGTAATCGTTAATCCGGAAGAGAAGACCCTGAAATTTATCGATACAGGTCTTGGTATGACAGCAGACGAAGTAGAGGAGTACATTACTCAGATCGCTTTTTCCGGCGCAACTGAGTTCCTTTCCAAATATAAAGACAAGACAACAGATGACCAGATCATCGGACACTTCGGACTTGGATTCTATTCCGCATTTATGGTAGCCGATGAAGTTCAGATCGATACTCTTTCCTATAAAGAGGGAGCAACTCCGGTACACTGGACCTGCGACGGCGGTACAGAGTATGATATGCAGGATGGCAATAAGACCACAGTTGGTACTGAAATCACCCTGTTCCTTAATGATGAGAGCACAGAGTTCTCCAATGAGTATCGTATGAGAGAAGTGATTGAGAAATACTGTTCTTTCATGCCTGTGAATATTTATCTTTCCAAGGAGAATGCGCCTCAGGAATATGAGACCATCGATGAGTCCGAGCTTCGCGAGGATGATGTGGTTGTAGAACATATCCACGAGGATGCCAAGACTGAGGAAAAAGAGAACGACAAAGGGGAGAAAGAAGTAGTAGAAGTTTCTCCTGCCAAGGATAAAGTAAAGATCAACAAGCGCCCGGTATCCTTAAGTGACCCGCAGCCGCTGTGGATGAAGCATCCGAACAGCTGCACAGATGAGGAATACAAGGAATTCTACCGCAAGGTATTCATGGACTACAAGGAGCCTCTGTTCTGGATCCATCTGAACATGGATTACCCGTTCAACCTGAAAGGTATCCTGTATTTCCCGAAGATCAATACAGAGTACGATTCCATTGAGGGAACCATTAAGCTGTACAACAACCAGGTATTTATTGCAGATAATATTAAAGAGGTTATTCCGGAGTTCCTGCTTCTTCTCAAAGGTGTGATCGACTGCCCGGATCTGCCGCTGAACGTATCCAGATCTGCCCTGCAGAATGATGGATTTGTAAAGAAGATTTCCGAGTACATCACCAAGAAGGTTGCAGACAAGCTTACCGGAATGTGCAAGACAGACCGTGAGTCCTATGAGAAATACTGGGATGACATCAGCCCATTTATCAAATATGGCTGCATCAAGGACAGCAAGTTTGCAGACAAGATGAATGACTATATTCTTTTCAAGAACATTGACGGCAAATATCTCACTCTGAAAGACTGCATCGAGGAGAACAAGAAGCCGGAAGAGAATACCGAGACAAAGGCTGAGGAAACCACAGAAGCCAAAGAAGAGAATAAAGAAGACTCCAAGGAGAAAGAGCTTGAGAAGACTACCATCTTCTATGTAACAGATGAGGTTCAGCAGAGCCAGTACATCAATATGTTCCGTGAGGCAGGCAAGGATGCGGTTGTTCTGAAGCACAACATTGACAGCGCATTTATTTCCCACTTAGAGCAGAAAGATCAGACCATCCAGTTCAAGAGAATTGATGCAGACCTTTCCGAGGAGCTTCGCGAGGACGGTGCTGCTGATGAAGAGACATCCAAGACACTTACAGAAGTATTCCGCAGCGCCCTGAAAAACGACAAGCTGGAAGTGAAGGTGGAGAACCTGAAGAATGAGAAGGTTGCTGCTATGATGACACTTTCCGAGGAAAGCCGCCGTATGCAGGATATGATGAAGATGTACAATATGTACGGCATGGATCCGTCTATGTTTGGCGGCCAGGAGACTCTGGTGCTCAATGCCAAGCATCCGTTGGTTCAGTTTGTTGCTGGCAACAAGGATTCTGAGAAGACTCCGGTAATCTGTGAGGAACTCTACGATCTTGCAATGTTAAGCCACAAGCAGCTCTCTCCGGAAGAGATGACCAAATTTGTACAGAGAAGCAACGAGATCCTGCTTATGCTTACCAAATAAATTAAGATGTCAGGATTCTAAATAAAAGACAGTCCCGCCAGGACAGGGGAAATCCCTCCTGGCGGGACTGTTTTTTGCATGCGTAAAAACCGCCAGGACGAAAATCCTAAAATTTTTTACATTTTTATAAAAAAATTATCTCAAAAAGCTAAAAAACTGGAAATTAATTCGTATTATATATAGAGGCAAAAATTCGCTAACTGCAGATGCAGGAGTAACTAATTGTGGGAGGGACTTAACATGAAAGAGGTATACGGAACGATACGTAAACTAGGTGCAACATCAAAATACAAAGGATATTATTTTGTGGCAGAAGCTATACGGATGACTATGGAATTTCAGGAAAGACCGATGAAGATCACAAAGGACATTTATCCAAGGCTGGCAAAGAAATTTAAATCCAAACCATCCAATATAGAGCATGATATCCGTACTATTGTAAATGTATGTTGGGAAAATCATCGGGAAAGGCTGGAACAGATCGCCGGATATCCTCTGGAATACAGACCAACGAACAGTGAATTCGTAGACATGATCGCATTTTATCTGGGAACGGATGAGGAGAGCTGAGACTATAAGCTCTCAGCGGAAATCTCATTATGACTGAAAAACTCCGTTACATACTGCTCCCAGAGATGGTCCAGTTCTTTGCCCGGGAAAAAGGTCTTCAGGGAAGTGCCGGTAGTGCAAAGAAGGGTTTTGTTTTTGTACTGAAGGTTCAGATATAGTCCCGCCACCTGTTCCGGGGGAAAAGGAAGGGACGAGTTCTGAAGCAGGGCAGCAGCTTTATTGGGAGAAAACTGAAGCACGATCTTAAAGGAAAGCGGCGAACGCTTCCCGCGGATGATGGAATAGCAGATGGGCTTCACCTCTTTCCACAGTGAGTAGGTGCGATGGCTGGAACTTAAAAATTCCTGCTGGTCATTGTCGAAAAATTCAGTCTGCAGTCTGCCGTCAATGGTAAAGAGATTGCTTGTGGTGATCTCGGCCTGGTTCAGCCAAAAAAGGTCGAAGGTGTCGCCGAGAAAAAGTTTGTTTGTGAAATCTTTCTGATCAGTGATTTTCAGGGCAAGCATAGGTGCCTCCTTTCACGGGAAAAACAAATTCATAAGTATTTACCATTATAAAGCAAATTGCCAAAAAAGGAAAGAAAAAACTCTTTTCAAACATGTAGTAATGTGTTAATATAGATGTGGTATTTAAAACTACATAGCATGGAAAAGAGGACGATATAATTGAGCTATAAAATTGTTATAGATAGTTGCGGAGAACTTCTGGAGCAGTGGAAGCAGGATGAGAGATTTGAATCTGTACCGCTGACGCTTACTGTGGGAAGTGAGAATATAATTGATGACGAGACCTTTGACCAGGCAGATTTCCTTCAGAAGGTTGCAGCCTGCCCGGAATGCCCCAAGTCAGCGTGCCCGTCTCCAGAGAGCTACAGAAAGGCATTTGACTGCGAGGCAGATCATGTGTACTGCGTGACTCTTTCCTCTGAATTAAGCGGTTCCTACAACAGCGCTGTTCTTGGAGCAAGCCTTCTTCATGAGGAGAGGAAGGATAAGCAGGTTCACGTGTTTAATTCCCGCTCTGCTTCCGTAGGACAGACCCTGATCGCCATGAAGATCGCACAGTGCGAGGACGCTGGACTTCCTTTTGAGGATGTCATCAGCGTGGTGAATAAATATATTGAAGAGCAGCATACATTTTTCGTTCTGGAGAATCTGGAGACCCTTCGCAAGAATGGCCGTCTCAGCCGTGTGAAGGCACTTGTGGCAACTGCACTTAAGATCAAGCCGATCATGGGCTCCACACCGGAAGGCAGCATCTGCCAGTTAGACCAGGCCAGAGGCATGAACAAGGCTCTTGTAAAGATGGTGGAGAAGATTATGGAAGCTACGGAGAACAGTGAGAGTAAGGTGCTTGCCATTTCACACTGCAACAGCCCCAAGAAGGCTCAGATGCTCAAGGAAGCCATCCAGGAGAAGATGAAGCTGACCGACATCGTGGTACTTAACACGGCCGGAGTCAGCAGCATGTATGCAAATGACGGTGGAATTATTGTAGCGGTATAATGAATACGCTTCCTTTTTTGAAAAAAGTGTGCTATACTCACTTAAGACGATATTTCATCGCAAAGGAGACGTGCTACTATGAGTCAGAAGAAAGTAGATGCTTACAAAGCAGAGAAAGCAAACCGTGAGAAAATCATGAAAAGAGAGAAACTGATCCTGAATCTTGAGAAGCTTGCAGCACTTGTTGTATGTATTGTTGCTGTATGCTGGATTGGCTACTCTGTCTATGGCAAGGTAACAGAGGGACAGGAGACCGTACAGACAGAGACTGTTATGGATACCTCCGCACTGGATTCCTATCTGAACGGACTGAGCGGAGACGCCGAATAAAATAATTCGGCAGCCTGCCGCCAGACCGAATCTGTCAGGCATTCATTTTTCATAAATTTCAATAAAAGGTTAAAAAAATCCCCCCGGAATCATCCGAGGGGAATTTTTTGCCTCAATTATAACTTAGTAACGTTAGCTGCCTGCATTCCGCGAGCGCCCTCTGTTAAGTCATATGTTACAGCCTGGCCTTCTTCAAGAGATTTGAAGCCTTCACCATTGATTGCAGAAAAGTGTACGAATACATCAGCTCCGTCTTCTCCTGTGATGAAACCATAACCTTTTTCAGCGTTGAACCATTTTACAGTGCCCTTGTTCATTTGAGTTACCTCCATAAAAAATAAAAAAATTATAATACTGTTCTGGCGAAAAAAAATCACCAGATTTTACAGACTATATCATGTAAATATATAATCTCTAAAAACTAGTGATTTTACATTAAATAATCTTCGACATGGATTGATTATATAACCTGCACCAGAAAAAGTCAAGGAGAATTAAATTTGTGTGAAAAAAAAACAATTCTGGCGGCCAAACAGATACTTGTGGAAAAAAAGTCTTTATTAAATGAACGTTTTCGTGTATGATAGTTGTGATATAATCTAACATATGCCAAGTGTATTTTTTGATAGATACCAGAAGGGAGAGAATCAAATGGGTATTCTGATTCAGGGCGGTCGTGTTGTGGATGCGGCGTCCCAGATGGACAAGATTGCAGATGTTTACCTGGACGGCTGCGTGATCCAGGAAATCGGAGAGAAGCTGAAGGTAAAGGATAAGGATGACAGGATCATAGATGCCAGAGGAATGGTGGTAATGCCAGGACTGGTGGATCTGCATGTGCATTTCCGTGATCCGGGACAGACTGAGAAGGAAGACATTGAAAGCGGCTCGAAGGCAGCGGCAAGAGGCGGTGTGACTACAGTTGTGGCAATGCCGAATACCACTCCGGTGATTGACTGTCCGGACCGTGCCAACTATGTGAAAAACAAAGCGGCTCAGGTTTCCCCCATCCATGTGCTTCAGGCAGGAGCCATGACCAAGGGGGAACTTGGATGCGAGCTTTCTGACATTGCAGGAATGGCAGCTGCAGGCGTGCCTGTTCTTTCAGAAGACGGCAAGTCCGTTATGAAAGCAAGCCTTTGCAAGCAGGCCATGGAAGAAGCAGTAAAAGCTGGACTTCCTATTTTTGACCACTGTGAGGATATGACTCTTCGCGGGGACGGCTGCATGAACGATGACGAGAATGCAAAGCGTCTGGGGCTTCCGGGAATCTGCAATTCCACAGAGGATACCATTGCAGCAAGAGATTCTCTTCTTGCCATTGAGACAGGGGCGAAGCTGCATCTGTGCCACTGCTCCACAAGAGGCGTGGCAATTATGATGAAAATGCTGAAGGAAGAGGGCATTCAGAATGTAACCGCAGAGGTTTGCCCCCATCACTTCATTCTTACATCCGATGATATTGAGAGAGACGATCCTAACTACAAGATGAATCCGCCTCTTCGTACCAGAAAGGATGTGGATGCCCTGATCGAAGGCCTGAAGGAAGGCTATATTCAGGTTATCAGCACAGACCATGCTCCTCATACCCAGAAGGACAAGACCGGTTCCATGCGCACCGCAGCATTTGGAATTGTAGGAATTGAGACCAGCTTTGCCCTTAGCTACACCGCACTGGTTGAGACAGGAGTCCTGACTCTTTCCCAGCTGGTGGAGAAGATGAGCTACAATCCGGCCAAGATTCTGAATCTGCCCTGCGGAACCCTGCAGGAGGGTCATCCGGCAGATGTAGTGATCGCAGATATCAAGCATCCATACACCATCCATAAAGCAGACTTTGTTTCCAAAGGAAAGAATACCCCGTTTGAGGGGAAAGAAGTAAAAGGAAAGATCCTGTACACCATCTGCGACGGCAAAGTGGTCTACACAGATCCATCCGCAGTGAAATAATCCTATTTTAAGTGAACAACAGGACCGGCATCCTGGCAGACCATGCCCTGTGGTGCCTGGCTTCCTATAAAATATATCCAGGAGGACAACATCCATGATCAACAAACTTATTGCAAATATCAAGAAAACAGGTGCGCCTATTGTAGTAGGCTTAGACCCAATGCTGAACTACATTCCAAAGCAGATCCAGGAGAATGCATACAAGGAATTCGGCGAGACTTTAGAGGGCGCTGCAGAGGCAATCTGGCAGTTTAACAAAGGAATCGTAGATGCTACATACGATCTGATCCCGGCAGTGAAGCCCCAGATTGCTATGTACGAGCAGTTCGGACTTCCGGGACTTGCAGCTTACAAGCGTACCATTGACTACTGCAAGGAGAAGAACCTGGTGGTGATCGGAGATATTAAGCGAGGCGACATCGGATCCACATCCGCTGCCTATGCAACTGCACATCTTGGAAAGATTCAGATCGGAAGCAAGACCTACGCACCCTTTGATGAGGATTTTGCGACTGTAAACCCATACCTTGGAACTGACGGCGTGAAACCTTTCGTAGATGTGTGCAAAGAAGAGAAAAAGGGAATTTTCGTGCTGGTTAAGACTTCCAATCCGTCCAGCGGCGAGTTCCAAGACAGAATCGCAGAAGGCCGCCCGGTTTATGAGTGGGTTGGTGAGAAGGTAGCAGAGTGGGGCGCTGACTTTATGGGAGACGGCTACAGCTATGTAGGTGCGGTAGTAGGCGCAACCTATCCGGAAATGGGCAAGGTATTAAGAGAACTGATGCCGAAAACCTTCATCCTGGTACCTGGATACGGTGCACAGGGCGGTAAGGGCGCTGACCTTGTACATTTCTTCAACAAGGACGGACTTGGCGCGATTGTAAACTCTTCCAGAGGAATTATTGCAGCCTACAAACAGGAGAAATATGCGGAATTTGGTGAGGCAAACTATGCGGATGCTTCCCGCCGGGCTGTAAAAGACATGGTACAGGATATCAGCGAAGCACTGGAAAACCGCTAGGAGGAAGAAAATGGGCACAAAGGTAAAAGAAACCTGCACTGTGATCAGCCAGGAATGCATTGGCAAAGATATCTACAGCATGTGGCTGCAGACGAAGACCATAGCAGGAAACGCAAAACCGGGACAGTTTGTCTCCGTATATACACAGGATGGGGGCAAGCTGCTTCCCCGTCCTATCAGCCTGTGTGAAATCGATAAGGAGAAGGGCGCACTGCGTCTTGTTTACCGCGTTACAGGCAAACATACAGGTACAGAAGGATTTTCCAGACTTGGCGCAGGCGCACAGCTGGATCTTCTCGGACCTCTTGGAAACGGCTTTCCGTTAGAGGAAGCAGAAGGCAAAAAAGTATTCCTTATGGGCGGCGGCATCGGTGTACCGCCTATGCTTGAGACCATGAAGCAGCTGCATGCACAGAAAATGGCAGTTCTTGGCTACCGCGACGAGCTGTTTCTTGATAAGGAATTTGCCAAAAACGGTGACGTATACATTGCCACAGAGGACGGCTCTGCCGGAACAAAGGGAAATGTAATGGATGCCATCCGTGAGAATGCTCTGGAAGCAGACGTGATCTTTGCCTGCGGACCAAAGCCTATGCTTCGTGCAATCAAGGCGTATGCCCTTGAAAAAGGCATTCCCTGCTGGATCTCCATGGAAGAGCGCATGGCATGCGGAATCGGTGCATGTTTAGGCTGCGTATGCCAGTCCACAGAGGTGGATTCCCACTCCCATGTACACAATAAGCGAGTATGTAAGGATGGTCCGGTATTCCTTAGTACGGAGGTGGAGTTATGAGTAAAATGAGCGTAAATCTTGCCGGAGTTACCCTGAAGAACCCGGTAATGACAGCTTCCGGAACCTTTGGCTCCGGTGCGGAATACAGTGAGTTTGTAGATCTGAACCATCTTGGCGCAGTAGTGACAAAGGGCGTGGCAAATGTGCCGTGGCCGGGCAATCCTACCCCTCGCGTTGCCGAGACCACAGGAGGCATGCTCAATGCCATCGGACTTCAGAATCCGGGAATCGATGTTTTCTGTGAAAGAGACATCCCATTCCTTCTGAAATACGACACAAAGATTATCGTAAATGTGTGCGGAAAGACCACAGAGGATTACTGTGAGGTAGTAGAACGTCTGGCTAATGAGCCTGTGGATATGCTGGAGATCAATGTATCCTGCCCCAATGTAAAAGAGGGAGGAATTGCTTTTGGCCAGAATCCAAAGGCACTTGAGGCAATCACAAAAGAAGTGAAAAAATATGCCAAGCAGCCCGTGATCATGAAGCTGAGCCCTAATGTAACCGACATCACAGAGATGGCCCGTGCTGCAGAGAGCGGCGGAGCAGATGTGGTTTCCCTGATCAATACCATCACAGGAATGAAGATTGATATTAACCGCAGAACCTTTGCCCTTGCCAACAAAACCGGAGGAATGTCCGGTCCGGCTGTGAAGCCTGTTGCAGTGCGCATGGTATACCAGGTTGCAAATGCGGTGAAGATCCCGATCATTGGAATGGGCGGAATCGCAAGCGCAGAGGATGCCCTGGAGTTTATTATGGCAGGTGCCACCGCAGTCTCTGTGGGAACTGCCAACTTCATCAATCCATACACTACCCAGGAGGTTGTGGACGGCATGGAGGCATTCCTTGAGAAACAGAAAGTAGAAGACATTAACCAGCTCATCGGCTGTGTGAAATAATTCAGATAAAACAGGATAAGACCTAAGGAGGACATAAAAATGGAACAGTATAAACAGGAATTTATTGAGTTTATGATCGACTGCAATGTGCTGAAATTCGGAGATTTCGTTACAAAATCAGGAAGAAAGACCCCGTTTTTCGTAAATACAGGATTCTATCGCACAGGAGCACAGCTTCGCAGACTGGGCCAGTATTATGCAAAAGCAATCGAGAGTAAATTCGGACTGGATTTTGATGTGCTTTTCGGACCTGCATACAAGGGAATCCCGCTGACGGTTGCTGCAACTATAGCAATCAGCGAAGAGTATGGCAAGGACATCCGCTACTGCTCCAACCGTAAAGAGGTAAAGGACCATGGCGATAAGGGAATCCTTCTTGGAAGCCCGATCGAGGATGGCGACAAGGTAGTGATCATTGAGGATGTTACCACCGCTGGAACCTCCATTCAGGAGACTCTGCCTATCATCAAGGCACAGGGAGACGTTTCCCCTATCGGTCTTGTAGTATCTGTAGACCGTATGGAGCGCGGCCAGGGAACCAAGAGTGCCCTTAAGGAAATCGAGGAGAAATATGGTCTGAAGACAACAGCCATCGTTACCATGGCAGAGGTGGTAGAGCATCTTTATAACAAAGAATATAAAGGAAAGGTCATCATCGACGACACTTTGAAAGCTGCCATTGATGCATATTACAGCCAGTACGGCGCAGAATAATGGTAAAAGGAGGAAATTGCTGATGAGCGAGAAGCTTTATAAGATCGTATCAGGCGTGGGAGCCGGAAGCATTGCCCTTGGAATCATTACCCTGGTAACCGGCGTCACAACCGGAGTTCTCATGATCGTGAACGGTGCCAGACTTCTGAAGGGCAAATCCGATATGATGATTTAAGGGGATTGTTTTGAAAAAGGAAACGAAAACGATGATTCGCCGTATGGGAATCGTGTTGTTTGCAGTCTATGTGATCCTGCTGATCTACTTTCTCTTCTTTTCAGAGGAGTACGGCAGGGTTGCACAGGCGGAACGGGTGTATCGGTATAATCTGGTGCCTTTTGTGGAAATCAGAAGGTTCTGGGTATATCGGGAACAGCTGGGCGCATTTGCGGTATTTACCAATATTTTCGGAAATGTGATCGGCTTCCTACCTTTCGGGTTTATCCTTCCGGTTATTTTCAGAAGAATGAACAGTGGTTTTCTTATCTGCATATCAGGATTTATATTAAGTCTGACAGTAGAAGTGATCCAGCTTGTCACGAAGGTCGGATGTTTTGATGTAGATGATATGATTCTGAACACCCTTGGGGCAGCCCTTGGATATGTTCTGTTTCTCATCTGCAATCATATTAGGAGAAAATTCCATTATGGCAAGAAGATATAGATATTCATTTACAAAGAAAAAAGAAGCCAAAAAAGGGAAGCTGTCTGCCGGCCTGGCAGCGGCGTCCTTTTTGCTGTTTATAACGGCAGTGGCACTGGCCTATTTTCTGGACACCAGCCTGGGCTTTTTAGTAGGAGGAGTGGGCCTTTTTGCCACTCTTCTTTCTGTGTACGGATTTATTATGGGCCTTCTCAGCTTTTCAGAAGAGGGCAAAAGCCACAAAACCAGTATGATCGGCTCCATCGCAAACGGCCTGATCATGGTGGTATGGCTTGGTATTTACCTGACAGGGCTTTGACTGAGAGCGCGTTTGAAAGGAGTACTATGGACGAACGTTTGAAAAAACAGATGGACTTTATTTTGGAAGTGGATAAGGTGAAAAATATTATGCGGCAGACCTATCTGGCAGACGGGAAACGCAAGGAGAACGATGCGGAGCATTCCTGGCATCTGGCGCTGATGGCAGTGCTTCTGAAGGAGTATGCGCCGAAAGAAGTGGATCTGTCCAAGGTAATTCCCATGGTTCTGATCCACGACCTTGTGGAAATTGATGCCGGGGATACCTATGCCTATGATGATGACGGTGCAAAGACAAAGCGTGCCCGTGAGAAAAAAGGGGCAGACCGTATTTTTGGACTGCTTCCTGAGGATCAGGGCAAATGGCTCTATGATCTCTGGGAGGAATTCGAGGCCTACGAGACACCGGAGGCTAAGTATGCTCACATGCTGGACAACAGCCAGCCGCTTTTCCTCAATGATGCTACAGACGGAATCAGCTGGGTAGAGCATGGGGTAAAGAAAAGCCAGATCTACAAGCGCAACAGCCGCACAGGGGAGGGTGCACCGAAGATCTGGGAATATATGCAGGAACTAATCGACAAGCATGTGGAAAAAGGACATGTGATCGGAGATATATAAAGAGAAAGTGAGGGGAAAATTTGGACGAATTATTAGTGGAGCGATACACCCTTGCCAGCGAGCGGGTTCGTGAAGTGATGGACGAGAAGCTGGTGCCGGAGCCGTACCAGGATTTCTTCCGGAAAACCGCAGCCTTTCTTTCCCAAACCGTACAGGTGATGAACGGAAGCGGGAAAGATTTATCCATGGAGGAATGGAAAAACCTGAATCACCAGCTGTATGAGGACATTCTTCCGGAAAATTACAAAACCAGCTACGGAAATCCGGTTTACGCCTGCGAGAAGCTTGGGGAATATGGAAAGGATCTTACCTTCCTCTATGCAGAGTTAAGAGGTGCAGTTGTTTTTGCCCATGAAAAAAGAATGTGGGATATGACCGTGCTTCTGGAACTGTTTCTGGAAGTATACGGGGCGTTTTCCCAGGAAGAGCTTCCAACAGAAGCAGAGCTTAAGGGAATTCTCTGCTCCTATATCAATGACTACTGCCAGGATATGATCGAGGAGCGCACCCGGGCAAGCGTGGATCCACAGGTGGATTTTGCCGCAAGGATTATTATGGATTCTGACCTTACGGATCTTCGATACCTGTATCAGTTCGGAGAGTATATCACGGAAAATGAGCTTGGAGCAGCCCGTTTCCTGAACGGACTTTCCCAGGAAGAGATTGATGCCTGCGCAAGAACCTACACAGAGGGCTACCGCATGGGATTTGTCAACGGACGCAAGGATCTTAGCAAGAAGAAAACGGTGAACATCCGCTACAACCTTGGCTTTGAGCGCATGGTAAAGGCTGCCATTCTCCAGTTTGAGGAAATGGGATTAAAGCCTGTGATTTTCCGCTATGGAGTTCATGCGGTGAACAGACGTGGAATGCTGAGAATCGGCTACACAGGAGCTGTGGCCAATCCTCAGTTTGACTATGACCACCGCCAGGACAGCGCCCTTTACATGGACGCAGATTTTGTGCAGAGACGTCTTCGTGCGCTTCAGACCTCTTATGAGAAATATAAGGAGCTGGCAGCCGTTCATGCCGGACCTGCATGCATTGATGTATTTGGAGAAGCGCCGTTTAGTCCGGTGAGCGTGAAGGAAGCCTGGGAATATTCTGAGGCACAGCAGAAGCTGGAGATTGAGATGTCAAATGAAGCGGGGCAGATCACCAACCGCTACATCAGAGGCGACGAGAGAAGCTTTACCATTATCGCGTACCCGGTACCGGAGATTGGCGGCAATTATGAGGAGATTTTCCGCGAGATCGTGAAGATCAACACTCTGGATTACCAGCTGTACCAGAAGATCCAGCAGACCATCATTGATACCCTGGATACCTGTGAGTGGGTAGCGGTAAAGGGAAAAGGAAACAATGAGACCAATCTGAAGATTCATCTTCATATGTTAAGTGACCCGAAAAAGGAAAGCAATTTCGAAAACTGCGTGGCAGATGTAAACATTCCGGTAGGAGAAGTGTTCACCTCTCCGGTTCTTGCTGGCACAAACGGACTGCTTCATGTATCCAAGGTATATCTGGAGGGACTGCAGTTTGTTGACCTGAAGCTGGAATTTAAGGACGGCAAGATTGCGTCCTACTCCTGCGGAAACTTTGAGACAGAGGAAGAAAATAAGAAATACATTGAGGATAACATTCTGTTCCACCATCCAACTCTTCCTATGGGTGAATTTGCCATTGGAACCAACACCACAGCTTATGTGGCTGCGGAGAAATACGGCATTGCAGACAAGCTGCCGATTCTGATCGCAGAGAAAATGGGCCCCCATTTTGCAGTAGGTGACACCTGCTACAGCTGGTCCGAGGATACCCTTGTGTTTAACCCGGATGGAAAAGAGATCATCGCAAGGGACAACGAGGTTTCCATTTTGCGTAAGGAAGATATGAGCAAGGCATATTTTGGCTGCCATACAGATATCACCATTCCTTATGATGAGCTGGGAAGCATCCGTGTTCTTGGAAAGAACGGGGAGGAGACTTCTATTATTGAAGATGGAAGATTCGTCCTTCCAGGAACAGAGGAACTGAATAAGCCTTTCGGAAACAAAAATAATTAGCACATCAAAAATTTTTCTTTGCGCCATTCGTATTGACAGAAAATAGGATTCTTAGTAGAATTTACCCGAATGGTCGTTCCATATAAGGGGATTTTTACCCCCTTACATCATTTTATAAAAGAGGAGAATATTATGCCAAAAGTAGGAATTGTAATGGGAAGCGATTCAGATATGCCGGTTATGAGCAAGGCGGCAGACATTCTGGAGAAGCTTGGAATTGATTACGAAATGCGTATTATCTCCGCACACAGAGAGCCGGATGTGTTCTTTGAGTATGCGAAGACAGCTGAGGAAAAAGGCTTTAAGGTGATCATTGCAGGTGCAGGAATGGCAGCACATCTGCCGGGAATGTGCGCAGCGATTTTCCCGATGCCTGTGATCGGAATTCCGATGCACACCACTTCCTTAGGAGGAAGAGATTCCCTGTACTCCATTGTACAGATGCCGTCCGGTATTCCGGTAGCAACGGTTGCCATCAATGGCGGTGCAAATGCAGGCCTTCTTGCAGCTAAGATCCTTGCAACATCCGATCCGGAGCTTCTTGCACGTCTGAAGGCGTACAGCCAGGAGTTAAAGGAACAGGTAGAAGCCAAGGATGCAAGACTGCAGGAAGTTGGACACAAAAATTATAAGTAATCTGGTTTAAACGGATAGGGATTGTCCGATGATTTTACCGAAATGAGGCAGCTGCAAAATAAGAGGCAGCTGTGAAAAACAGAAAAATTCTGGGAGGATAAAGGCATGGATTACAAGAACGCGGGCGTTGATATTGAGGCAGGATACAAATCAGTAGAGTTAATGAAACAGCACATTGCAAAGACAATGAGACCGGAAGTACTTGGAGGAATCGGCGGATTCTCAGGTGCTTTTTCCATGAACAGCTTTAAGGACATGGAGGAGCCAACACTGGTTTCCGGTACAGACGGTGTAGGAACCAAGCTGAAGCTGGCATTTATTATGGACAAGCATGACACTGTGGGAATCGACTGTGTTGCAATGTGTGTAAATGATATTGCATGTGCAGGCGGAGAGCCTCTTTTCTTCCTTGACTATATTGCCTGTGGAAAGAACTATCCGGAGAAGATCGCTGAGATCGTAAAAGGCGTTGCAGAAGGCTGCAGCCAGTCCAGCGCAGCACTGATCGGCGGCGAGACAGCAGAAATGCCTGGATTTTATCCGGTAGACGAGTATGACTTGGCTGGCTTCGCAGTTGGCGTAGTGGATAAGAAGGACCTGATCACAGGAGAGAACCTGAATGCAGGAGATGTTCTCATTGGAATGGCATCCTCCGGCGTACACAGCAACGGTTTCTCCCTTGTCCGCAAGGTTTTTGAGATGACAAAGGAATCTCTTGACACTTATTATGATGAACTTGGAACGACCCTTGGCGAGGCGCTGATCGCACCTACCAAGATTTACGTGAAGGCTCTTAAGAGCATTAAGGATGCAGGGGTGAAGATCCATGCATGCAGCCATATTACAGGCGGCGGCTTCTATGAGAACGTACCCCGTATGCTCAAAGAGGGCACAAGAGCTGTGATCGAGAAAGACAGCTATCCGGTACTTCCAATCTTCAAGCTTCTTGCAAAAACAGGAGACATTGAAGAGAAGATGATGTACAACACTTACAATATGGGGCTTGGAATGGTTCTGGCTGTTGATCCTGCGGATGTGGATAAGACTATGGAAGCAATCAAGGCAGCTGGCGAGACTCCATATGTGGTAGGACACATTGAAGCAGGGGAAAAGGGAGTGACATTATGCTAAAGGTTGCTGTCCTGGTATCAGGAGGCGGTACCAACCTCCAGGCAATTCTGGATGCAGTTGACTCCGGTAAGATCACCAATGCCCAGGTATCCCTGGTAGTCAGCAACAATCCCAATGCCTATGCCCTTACAAGAGCGAAGAATCATGGAATCGAGGCGGTCTGTATTTCCCCTAAGGAATTTGAGAGCCGTGAGAAATTCCATGAGGCACTTCTGAAAAAATTACAGGAAAGCGGCGCAGAGCTGATCGTTCTCGCCGGATATCTTGTGGCAATTCCTCCGATGATCGTGGAGGCATTTCCAAATAAGATCATTAACATCCATCCGTCTTTGATTCCGTCTTTTTGCGGAGTTGGATATTATGGACTTCATGTGCATGAGGCAGCCTTAAAGCGGGGCGTGAAGGTAACCGGCGCCACTGTCCATTTTGTGGATACCGGCACAGATACAGGTCCGATCATTCTGCAAAAAGCAGTGAAGATTGAGCCGGATGATACACCGGAGTCTCTTCAGAGAAGCGTAATGGAAAAGGCTGAATGGAAAATTTTGCCAAAGGCCATCAATCTGATTGCCAATGGAAAGGTTTCTGTGGATGATCACATTGTGACCATCAGCGACTAAGGAGGATATTATGAAAGTACTGATCGTAGGAAGCGGCGGAAGAGAGCATGCCATTGCATGGAGCGTTTCAAGAAGCCCTAAGGTAGATAAAATTTACTGTGCACCAGGCAATGCAGGAATTGCAGAATATGCCCAGTGCGTGAACATCGGTGCCATGGAATTTGAGAAGCTGGCTGATTTTGCACGGGAGAATCAGGTAGATCTTACCATTATCGGTATGGATGATCCTCTGGTTGGCGGCGTTGTAGATGTATTTGAGTCACGGGGACTGCGCGTATTCGGACCCCGCAAAAATGCAGCCATCCTGGAAGGCTCCAAGGCTTTTTCCAAGGATCTGATGAAGAAATACAACATTCCTACTGCTGCATATGAGAACTTTGACGATCCCGAAAAAGCGCTTGCATATCTTCGCACAGAAGCCAAATTCCCGATCGTTCTCAAAGCAGACGGACTTGCACTTGGAAAAGGCGTTCTGATCTGCAAGGATCTTCAGGAAGCTGAGGACGGCGTCAAGGAGATCATGGAGGATAAGAAGTTTGGAAATGCAGGAAACACGATGGTCATTGAGGAGTTTATGACCGGACGCGAGGTTTCTGTTTTGTCCTTTGTAGATGGCAAGACCATCAAGACCATGACCTCCGCACAGGATCACAAGCGTGCCATGGACGGAGACCAGGGTCTGAATACAGGCGGTATGGGAACCTTTTCCCCAAGCCCCTTCTACACTAAGGAAGTGGACGAATTCTGCCAGAAGTATGTGTATCAGCCAACCGTGGATGCTATGGCAGCAGAGGGAAGAGAATTTAAGGGAATTATTTTCTTTGGCCTTATGCTGACCAAGGACGGCCCCAAGGTTCTGGAATACAATGCCCGCTTCGGAGATCCGGAAGCACAGGTAGTTCTTCCGCGTATGAAAAATGACATTGTGGAAGTGATGGAAGCTTGCATCGACGGCACACTTGACCAGATCGACCTGCAGTTTGAGGATAATGCAGCTGTCTGCGTAGTTCTTGCAAGCGAGGGCTATCCGGTGAAATATGAGAAGGAGATCCCTATGTACGGCTTTGAGAATTTCAAGGACAAAGAGGGATACTACTGCTTCCACGCCGGAACCAAATTTAAAGACGGACAGATCGTCACAAACGGCGGCCGCGTAGTGGGAATCACTGCAACCGGAAGCAACCTGAAGGAAGCCAGAAAGAATGCTTATGCGGCAACTGAGTGGATTACTTTTGCAAATAAATATATGCGCCACGATATTGGAAAAGCGATTGACGAAGCATAAATAAGTGGTATAAAATAGGCAGGAGACTATAGATCTGGTTTTCTGCCTTTTTCATCCAGAAAAAGCAAAGGCCATTTTCAAAAGATCATGGCTCAACCGCAAAAGTGCAGTGAAATAAGTTCATAGAAAAAGGAGAGCTTGCTATGTACAATGTAAAGAAAGTAAACGAAGATTTATACTGGATCGGCGCAAGTGACAGAAGACTTGCCCTGTTTGAAAATATTTACCCCATTCCAAGAGGGGTATCCTACAACTCCTATGTGATCCTGGACGAGCAGACCGTGCTTCTGGACACCGTTGACAAGGCTGTAAGCGGACAGTTTTTTGAGAATCTGGAGCATGTCCTTGGGGAAAGGAAACTGGACTACATCATCGTGAACCACATGGAGCCGGACCACTGCGCCATCGTAGAAGAAGTGGTAAGAAGATATCCGGAAGTAAAGGTTGTGGGAAATGCCAAAACCTTCACTATGATGAAGCAGTTCTTTACCTTTGATGTGGATGCACACGCAGTTGTAATTAAAGAGGGAGACACCATCAGCACGGGAAAACATACCCTTGCATTTGCCATGATTCCTATGGTTCACTGGCCGGAGGCAATGGTAACCTACGATGCATATGACAAGGTGCTGTTCAGCGCAGACGCTTTTGGAACCTTTGGCGCATTAAACGGAAATGTGTTTGCGGATGAGGTAAATTTCAAGGAAGAGTGGCTGGATGACGCAAGAAGATATCTGGTAAATATTGTAGGCAAATACGGCGTACAGGTTCAGGCTGCCTTAAAGAAAGCCCTGACTCTTGACATTGCCATGATCTGCCCTCTTCACGGACCAATCTGGAGAGAGGACCTTGGATGGTTTATTGAGAAATACCAGAAATGGAGCACCTATACACCGGAAGACCATAATGTGCTGATCCTTTACGCTTCCATTTACGGAAATACAGAGAACGCAGCAGACGTTCTGGCAGGCAAGCTTGCAGATGCAGGAGAGAAAAATATTGCCGTTTATGATGTATCTGTAACAGATCCTTCCTATCTGGTGGCTGAGGCATTCCGCTGCGACAGAATCGTATTTGCATGCCCCACCTACAATGCAGGCCTTTTCCCGAAAATGGAGACACTGCTTCATGAGCTGGCTGCACACAACCTTCAGAAACGTAAGGTGGCAGTCCTGGAAAACGGTACCTGGGCGTCTACAGCAGGCAAGCAGATGAAGGAAATCCTGTCCTCCATGAAGAATATGGAGATCTGTGAGAATACGGTAACTGTGAAGTCTGCCCTGAAGGAAAACCAGCTGGAGCAGCTTGACCAGATCGTAGACTTTATGACAAAAGAAACAATCGCCTGAGAGTGATGTCCTGTGAAAGTCCGGGATTTTCATAGTAAATTGCATAAAAATACCAAGTCTTATGCTTTACTTTTTTATGATTTTGTTATAAAATAGTTTACATATCAGGTTTTCACGATGAAAATAACGGACTGCAGCCGCAGGCACACAGCAGCCAGCTTTCATCCATTAAGAAAACCAGGACTGAGAGGATAAAGACATGGGAATCAGCGAACAGGACGCAATTAAGGAATTACAGACAAGAGACGCAGTCTTTGTAGCGTATTCACAGGCTACGAAGCTTCCATATGTAATTTGTGACGAAGAAAGCTTTAATGACCAGGTGTGGGTATTTGCCACAGAAGAAGAAATCAAGGCATTCGGCAAGAAGAAGTTGGAGGAGAAGGTTCTTCTCATGGGAATGAAATATGAGAAGAAGGACTACCCAAGATTCTACGGAACTCTGTATGCGATCGGCGTAAACAGTGTAGTATGGGTAGATGGAGAGAACCAGATCGAGGTGGAACTGACCAAGATCGCCAGACAGGCAGACTTCAGCCAGTTAGAGCCGAAGAAGCAGCCCCTTTTCAACTCCACACTTCAGCTTTCCGGCATTTATTTCATGCAGGAGCTGCGCCGTCCGCTTAAGAAAGAAGAGCGCACAGCCAACATGCGTGAGATGGAAGAGGAACTGATCGTAAACCTTAAGAAATCCGAATTCTTAGTAGCAATGGCTACTGATCCGGAAGACCCGAAGAAGGTGAACATTCCATACCTGAAGAACAAGCAAGGCGATATTCTTCAGCCGGCTTTCACCGATGTTATGGAATTTGACAAGTTTGCAAGAGGCAAGAAGCTTCGTGCAGCCAAGGTTCCATTTGCGAAGCTGCCGGGACTGATCATCAGCCAGGCGAAAGCATTTGTGATCAACCCTATGGGATTTAACCTGATCCTTGACAGAGAGCAGCTTGGAAGAATCCTTGGAGTGAAGATTCCGGCAGCCGTTCCGATGCCGGCAGCACAGCCAGAGAAGACTGAGGAAGCTAAGGCAGAAGAGGCACAGACCGCTCCGGCAGCTGAAGAAGCAGCACAGCCAGCTGAGGATGCTGCTAAGAGCGAAGAATAAGCAAGAATTTTATGATAACAAAAGATGCAAAGAGGCCGGGGCCCAAGACTCCGGTCCCTTTGTTTTTACAGTGGCAGATGCCACAGGGAGGGAAATATGGTAATCGAAATAGATTTCCAGAGCGGTGAGGCACTGTACACTCAGCTGATGAATCAGATCATCCTGGGAATTGCCACATCACGGCTGCAGGAAGGAGATCCTCTTCCATCTGTCAGGCAGCTTGCAGATACCATCGGAATCAATATGCATACCGTAAACAAGGCCTACTCATTGCTGCGCCAGGAGGGCTTTGTATCCATTGACAGAAGAAAAGGCGCAGTGATATGCCTAGATGTGGACAAAATAAGAGCCACGGAAGAACTGAAGCAGAATCTTAAGATTGCCCTTGCAAGGGGCTGCTGCAACAATGTGACAAGAGAGGAAGTTCACAGCCTGATCGATGAGATTCTGGATGAGTACGGGCAGTAAGGAGGAACAACTGATTTATGCGCAATAAATTCACGAAGCAGGCTCAGAATGCACTGGCCCTGGCGAAAGCCGCAGCTGTTGACTTTGAGCTTGGCTATATCGGCACAGAGCATCTTCTCCTGGGGCTTTTAAGTGAGACAGAAGGTACAGCAGGAAGAGTGCTGGAGGAATTTCAGGTGGATGGCAAGAAGCTTGTGGAGCTGATCGACAAGCTGGTTACCCCTGTTGATGCCGGGAATGTGGAAGTGATAGACACGCAGCCGGTCTACAGCCCAAGAACCCAGAAGGTTCTGGACAGTGCAGAAGCAGAGGCACAGAGTACAGGCTGCGAGAAGGCTGGAACAGAGCATCTGCTTCTTGCTATGCTAAGAGAGACGGACTGTGTAGGAACCAGGCTTTTGTACACTATGGGTGTGAACATCCAGAAGCTTTATGCCTCTGTTCTTGGTGCTATGGGCTATGACAATGAGTCCATCCAGGAAGAATTTCAGGCAGCCCGGGCAATGCAGCAGGGCCAAAAAGGCAGCGTTACCCCGGCACTTGACCAGTACAGCCGCGACCTTACCCAGATGGCGGCAGAGGGCAGACTGGATCCTGTAGTGGGAAGAGACCGGGAAATCACCAGGCTGATCCAGATCTTAAGCCGCAGAACCAAGAACAATCCCTGTCTGGTGGGAGAGCCAGGCGTGGGCAAAACAGCCATTGCTGAGGGACTGGCACAGAGGATTATCGCAGGCACCGTGCCGGATACCATCCGGGACAAAAGACTGGTTGTGCTGGATCTTTCCGGAATGGTGGCTGGAAGCAAATACAGAGGCGAGTTCGAGGAGCGAATCCGCAAGGTGGTAGATGAAGTAAGGGAGAATCAGGGAATCCTTCTGTTTATTGACGAGCTTCATACCATTATCGGAGCAGGAGGGGCAGAGGGAGCACTGGATGCTTCCAACATTCTGAAGCCATCTCTTTCCAGAGGGGAGCTGCAGATCATTGGAGCTACCACCCTGGAGGAATACCGCAAATATATTGAGAAGGATGCAGCACTTGAGCGCCGTTTCCAGCCGATTACGGTGGAAGAGCCTTCTGAGGAAGAGACTTATGAGATTTTGAAAGGGCTTCGTCCTTATTACGAGCGCCATCATAAGGTGGAGATTCTGGATGAGGCACTGGAAGCCGCAGTGAAAATGTCTGTGCGCTACATTAACGACCGTTTTCTTCCGGACAAGGCCATCGACCTGATCGATGAGGCAGCTTCCAAGGTACAGCTGTCTGGTTATCAGGCATCCACAGATTCAGAAGAACTGAGCAGGGAAATCCAGGAGATCCTTCAGGAGAAAGAGGGCGCGATCAAGAGCGGCAATCTGACTCTTGCAAAAGAATACCAGCAGAAGCAGAAAGAAGCAGAAGCAAAGCTTGAGCAGCTTCATGCAAAGGAAGAAAAGAAGAGCCGCAGAAGATCCGGAAAAGTAGATGAGAAAGCAGTGGCATCCATTGTATCTGACTGGACCAAGATTCCGGTACAGAGGCTGACCGAAGGGGAGACCAGACGTCTTGCCCAGCTGGAGAAAGAGCTTCACAAGCGTGTAATTGGCCAGGAGGAAGCGGTACATGCAGTTTCCCAGGCTGTAAAGCGCGGACGTGTAGGCCTTAAGGATCCCAATCGCCCTATTGGCTCCTTCTTATTCCTTGGCCCCACCGGCGTTGGTAAAACCGAGCTTTCCAAGGCGCTTGCCCAGGCTGTGTTTGGAAGCGAGCAGGCAATGATCCGTGTGGACATGTCTGAATATATGGAGAAGCACAGCGTCTCCAAGCTGATCGGTTCCCCGCCAGGGTATGTTGGCTATGATGAGGGCGGACAGCTCAGTGAGAAGGTGCGCAGGAACCCGTACAGCGTGATCCTTTTTGATGAGATTGAGAAGGCTCACCCGGATGTGTTCAATATTTTGCTGCAGGTGCTGGACGACGGCCATATTACAGATGCCCACGGAAGAAAGGTGGACTTCAAGCAGACCATTATCATTATGACCTCCAATGCAGGGGCGCAGGCCATTGTGGAACCCAAACAGCTTGGCTTTATTTCCACAAAGGATGAGAAGAAAGATTACGAAAAAATGAAATCCGGCGTTATGGAAGAAGTCCGCAGGCTTTTCAAGCCGGAATTCCTGAACCGAATCGATGAGATCATGGTATTCCATACTTTGAACAAAGAGGAAATCCGCAAGATCGTCACCCTGCTTTTGAAATCCTTAGAGGAGCGCTGCATGGAACAGATGGACATCCGTTTGAATGTGACGAATTCTGCTGTGGATTATCTGGCTGAAGCCGGATTTGACGCCAAATACGGGGCAAGACCGCTTCGCCGCGCCATCCAGTCCAAGATCGAGGACCGTCTGGCCAATGAGCTTCTGGAGGGCAAGATCAAAAGGGGAGATCAGGTACAGGTTCAGTACCGCAATAAAGAAATCCGGTTTATTGTAAAAGATAAAAAGGAAGATTAAAGATTTCGTAAAATTTGTCAGGTTAATTCTAAAAAACTTATAAATTCATGTAAGGTACTGGCAAAGAAAAAGGTTTTATTATATAATATGTACAACGTCAGGGAAACCTGATGAAGAAGATCCGGCAGCTGTATTTTTGCCGGAGAACATAACGAAAGAGTCTTAGGGAGGACAAGCATCATGGCAGTAGTAAAGGAACTGATCCGTACAGAGGAAAATGGTACTATCAGCTTTGGAGATTATGAGAAGAATCAGAAGTCAAAGGTCTCTGATTATCCGCATCAGGGAGATATGTATAAAGTAAAAACATTCAAGGAGATCACCAAGCTGGAGCGCAACGGCATGTTCGTATATGAGTCTGTACCGGGCACCGCTGTATTTGGTCTTGCACAGGACGGAAGCCAGATGAGCTTTCGCGTAGAAGGACCGGAGGATGCGCAGATTACAGTAGAGCTTGAGGCTGAGGCTGTTTACGAGGTATATCTTGACGGCGCAAGCACAGGCAAAATGGAAACCAATCTGGGCGGTAAGCTTTCTTTCAGCGTAGAGCTTGGAAATGGCTCAGCTGTTGAAGTAAAAATTGTAAAATGCTGAAAAATAAAAAAATAGTCTATTTTTGTCAGGAGTGCGGCTATGAATCCGCCAAGTGGATGGGCCAGTGTCCTGGATGCAAGGCATGGAATTCGTTTGTGGAGGAACCAGTTTCCACAGTGAAAAAATCTGCCGCAGGGGGCAAAGCGTCCATACGACAGCAGTCTGAACCGGTGATTCTGAAGGATATCAGCCTGAAGGAAGACGAGCGTCAGACAACGAAAATAGGTGAACTTGACAGAGTACTCGGGGGCGGCATCGTCCCCGGGTCTTTGGTTCTTGTGGGTGGAGATCCGGGTATTGGAAAGTCCACCCTTCTTTTGCAGGTGTGCCGGAACCTGACAGAGAACGGAAGCTCTGTGCTTTATATATCCGGCGAGGAATCCCTGCGGCAGATCAAGCTGCGGGCAAACCGTATTGGAACTTTCAATGAGAATCTACAGCTTTTGTGTGAGACCAACCTGGATAAGGTACGGGAAGTCATGGAGCGCAAGAAGCCGGATGTGGCGATCATAGACTCTATTCAGACTATGTTTGATGAAGAAATCGGTTCAGCACCTGGAAGTGTGTCCCAGGTAAGAGAGTCTACGAACGTGCTGATGCAGATTGCCAAGGGACTTGGAATTACTATTTTTATAGTGGGCCATGTGACCAAAGAGGGAAATGTAGCCGGACCAAGGGTGCTGGAGCATATGGTGGACACCGTGCTTTATTTTGAGGGAGACAGGCATGCTTCCTACCGGATCCTGCGTGCCGTCAAGAACCGATTTGGCTCCACCAATGAGATTGGTGTTTTTGAAATGCGGGAGTCCGGCCTTGAGGAAGTATCCAATCCTTCCGAGTACCTTCTGGATGGACGCCCGGAGAATGCTTCCGGGTGTGTTGTGGCGTGTTCTATGGAGGGAACCCGTCCAATCCTTGTGGAAATCCAGGCGCTGGTATGTGAGAGCAATTTTGGCATTCCAAGGCGGACTGCAGTGGGCACAGATTTTAACCGCGTGAACCTTCTGATGGCTGTTCTGGAGAAAAAGGTGGGCCTTCATCTGGCATCTTCCGATGCCTATGTAAACATTGCCGGCGGCATGAAGATGACAGAGCCGGCGATTGACCTTGGAATCTGCCTTGCAATCGCATCCAGCACCAAAGACATTGTGATTCCTGATAAGCTGATGGCCTTCGGGGAAATCGGCCTCAGCGGCGAAGTCCGCGCCGTAAGCATGGCCGGCCAGAGAGTCCAGGAAGCAAAGAAGCTGGGCTTCGAAACCGTAATCCTGCCGGAAGTGTGCCGCGGCTCCGTAGAAAAAGAGAAGTCCCGGGGAATCCAGCTGGTATATGTAAGACAGATTCAGGATGCGATTCGGTATATTATGAAGGGATGAACGTCTACACAAAAGACTTGCACAAAAAATATGTAATTATTTGTAAAAAGTGCTTGACTTCTCCTTGCGGCAGTGGTATATTAAACAAGCTGTC
>OGYQ01000098.1_pt1 | contig 112661 bp, 101 predicted proteins | sample 1576641 | NCBI WGS metagenome assembly OGYQ01 (sample SAMEA3541476, study PRJEB24748) | human gut metagenome | biome: human gut; feature: human-associated habitat; material: faeces | place: China | collected 2012 | reverse complement strand
AATTAACTCCGGCTTTGCGCAAAATGCCACTCACAGACCTGCGACACACCATTGGGACGGGCGATTTATTTCATAAACAAACCAGCATTTGTTGGATAGTTCATTAAACAGTGCAGAAATGGAGATTATTATGACAGAGAAAATACCGGTTTCAAAGAGGCTGAGCGAGAATATCGCACAGATGGAGCAGTTTTTTCATGAGTGTGATGATATCAAGAAGAAGGAAATGATGCTTGGCAGGCAGATGGATGTGCCATGTTATCTGACGTTTATTGAGGTGTCGGTAGATATGGGAACATCGGCGCTTGGCGAGGTATTAAAGCATTTAAATGGGCTTGAAAAAGACGAAATCTATCAGGTGCTTGAGAAGAATGCGCTGGGAATTTCGGATGCAACGTATTTTGACACGATAGAAGATGCGGTGGACGGACTTCTGACCGGAGAAGTGATCCTGTTTGTGGAAGGATTTGACCAGGCAGTAAAGATACCGGATGACGGTTATCCGAATATGGGAATCACAGAGGCAGATTCGGAGAAGGTGATAAGGGGTTCTAATGAAGGATTTTGTGATTCCGTCAAGCAGAATGCAGCATTGATCCGGAAGCGTATCCGTTCGCCGAAAGTCAAGGTGAAGCAGAAGAAATGTGGTGTGCGTTCGAACACGAATGTCTATCTTGTTTTCATGGAGGATCTGGTGTATCCGGGACTGGTGAGGGAGATCGAGCACAGGCTGGAAGGATTTGAGATTGACGGAGTGCTGGACAGTGGTGTGATCGAACAGCTTACCGAAGAAAAGTGGTATTCGCCGTTTCCGCAGTTTCAGACAACGGAGCGCCCGGACCGTGCAGCAATGGCTGTTTTAGAGGGACGGGTGGTCGTACTTTCGGACAATTCTCCGGTTGGGCTGATCCTGCCGACAGATTATAATTCGTTTATTAAGACGAGTGATGATTATTACAACCGGTGGGAAATTGCGAGTTTTGGAAGATTATTGCGTTATGTTGCATCCTTTTTTGCGATGACACTGCCGGGATTTTATCTTGCCGTGACAAATTTTCATACACAGATACTGCCAACTATGCTGCTTTTATCTTTTGCAGATGCAAGAAGCGGGGTGCCGTTTCCTGCAGTGGTCGAGGTGATCTTGATGGAACTTTCGTTTGAACTTTTGAGGGAGGCAGGTGTGCGGTTACCCGGTGCCATGGGAAATACGATCGGTATCGTCGGAGGACTGATCATTGGACAGGCGGCAGTCGAGGCGAATCTGGTCAGCCCGATCGTTGTGATCGTGATCTCATTTACAGCGCTATGCTCATTTGCGATACCGAATGAGGAATTTGCAACAGCATTCCGTCTTTTGAAATTCTTTTTTATCGGAATGTGTGCATGGTTAGGCTACTTTGGTATGCTGCTTGGATTGCTATTTGTACTGATTCATCTGGCACATTTAAAAAGTTTTGGAATCCCGTACCTGATGCCATTTGTCGGGGCAGATCTGACCGACTATGAAGACGAGCGGGACTTTCTGTGGCGTCTGCCGATACGGAAACTGACCAAGCGCCCGATCTACGCAAAGCGGGATGAGCGGGTGAAACTGAAATTGAAATAAGTATGAAAGATGTTTCGAATAAAATTTGAAATGAGTACGAAAGATGTTTGAAACAGTAAAACGAGCATGAAGGATGTTTGAAACAAAAAGGAGAAAAAATTATGTTTTCATCGAACGAAAAGATTTCAGGTCGTCAGGCTTTCCGGCTTCTGGTTTTTGATCTTCTGGGACTTGGAACACTTTTGATCCCGACTGCGGTTGCAGGTTTTTGCGGAAGAGATGGAATATTTTGTATCATTGCGGGAACGGTTGCAGGAATTTTGTTTTTGAAGCTGATGGTTTATGCGGTGGGGGATATGCAGGGCAGTTTTGCAGAATATACCGTAAACATGTGTGGTACATTTTTTGGAAAGATCATACAAGCGGGGTATTTTTTATATCTGGTGCTGTTAGCGGGATATACGGCATATCTTTTTTCTGTGACGGTGTTAAACAACCTGCTGCGGGGAGAATCATTTTATCTGGTGCTTGTGCTGATCTTAGGTTTAGTCTGGTATGGTCTGTTAAGCGGGATCGAGGGCAGGGCGCGTGTCTATGAACTGCTATTCTGGATCATCCTGATACCGCTTTTTATCATGTTAGCGTCCGCACTTGATGAGGTGAAAACGGATTATTGGAATCCGGTGTTTTTTACGGAAAAAAGTGATTTTTTTGCCGGCAGTTATTATGTGTTTATCTGTTCATCTCTTATTTTTCTTGTTTTGTTTCTGGGAGGGTATCTGCGAAAACGGGAAAGCCTGATGAAAGCAGGACGCCTCGCATTGATTTTCACCGGCTGCCTGGAGGCAGGACTTTATCTGATCCTGCTTGGAGTGTTTGGAGGTGCGGCACTCTCAGACATGCAGACTCCGGCGATCACACTGATGAGTACGATTAAAATTACCGGTGGATTTTTAAAAAGGGCAGATGCATTTATGTTTGGAATCTGGTTCTTTACATTGTATGCATTGTTAAATAGTGCAGTATTTTATGCAGAAATGTTATTAAATGGTTTATATCATGCAAAAAAAAGACAGACATTGTGGAAAAAGTGGGAACGTGCGGCAGTGTTTGCTGTTGTTTTTGGCATTGCAGTATTCTTTTACAGTTCAAAAGAAAATACGGTACTGTATGAGAAATTTGTGTGGTATATCGGAACACCGTTTCTGGTGCTTATTCCTGTCGTGTTTGCAGTCATCCGGTATAAGAAACAATGGAAACATAAAAATTATCCTATTCTGCGCGTTTATCTGATGATAGGTGTCCTGTTTGTACTGACTGGTCTTTCCGGCTGTGCCACGGCAGAACTTGAGGAGCGCAACTTCCCGATCGAAATGGCAGTATGTGATATGGAACAGTTTGACAGGGAATGGCTAAATGCCGATGAGTCCGGGAACCGCGTGGTGGATTACAGCCATATGAAGGTTATTCTGCTGGATCAGACCTTTTTAGAGGATGCAGAAAATATGGATGCTTTTCTGGAGATTCTGGAAAAAAAGAGCGACGTGCCAAGAAATACTTATCTTGTGGTGGCAGAGGATGCACAGGCAATTTTAAATCTGCAGGAAAATATGGAAGAGTCCGTGGGAACTTATCTGGAAGATTATTTTGAAGATGTATCTGAAATCAAAAAGACTGCGTATCCGACGATTGGTATGCTTTATCAGGAGCAGGAAAATAAAATGGAAACACTGTTCATCCCCTATGTTGGGGAAGCAGAAAAAAAACCTGCCGTGAGGGGGTATTATGTCTGGAAACGCGGTGAGGCAGCAGGACTTATTAACAATCAGACGGCGATGCTTTCTTTTTTTATCCAGAATCAAATGAAAGAATATACGCTGACGCTTGCAGACGGAGTGGATGTACGCCTGTTTGATCCGCACAATCAGATTGTTTTTTCGCAGACAGAAGATAAAAGAGTCATCGCAGAAATTAATTGTAGTGGAGAGATTCTGTATGAAAAACCGGGATGGAGGAAGAAGATACAGGCAGAATATGGTCAAGGCTTAAAATCCGGTGATATAAAGGAAGAACTGGAGAAACAGATTACAGAATATTTTCAGATAATCGCACAAAAAGCGGAGATCGACTGCATGAACAGCTATAAAAAACTGGGCGGACAGCGCAGGGACTGGTATCTGTTTTATCAGAAGCAGCCTAAGCAGTATGAAAAAGATATGGAAATAATTTACAAGGTAAAGGTTGACTGGGTAAATCTGGGTGAGTGAAAAGGTGGTGGTTAGAAAGATTCGGGTGGCAAAAGGTGTTTCATAACTTAGTGGCCGGTAAATTGCACGAAGCAGGGACTAATTTTCGGACATCGGAACAAAATAGGCACTGTTTTGTGCAATTTGCCAATCAAGAAATTAAAAGTCCCCTTTTGCCACCCGAATCTTATAAAATAGCCCCGATCACCAGTCCAAAGAGAAAGATCCCTGCCAAAATCAGATCCTTTTTATAACTCCGATTCCTTTCTTTTAATGCGTACAAATTTGATTATATGGAAAATAATATCATTGTTTTAAAATGATAACAATAGATTTTGTTAACAGGTTTTGTATAAAAACAAAAACAAGTGGAATACTCCTGCTATCAAACAGAAAAGGAGTATTCCAATGAAATTACCGATCATAAAATATAAAAAAGATTTCCTGTACATAACCCTGTTTTTCTTATTTTCTTTTGCCTGTATCATTGGATTGCGGTATGAACAGAGGCTTGAAATGCAAAAAGGTATCGCAGAAAAGATCATACGCTTTCATGTGATCGCAAACAGTGATGCCAAAGAGGATCAGGACTTAAAACTTGCTGTGCGGGATGCCGTCGGTATCCATATGTCAGAACTGTTAAAGGATGTGTCTGACCGCAGCAGTTCAGAAATCGTGATCTGGAAGAACATGGAAAATATGAAGCAGACGGCGAAGAAAGTCATTGCAGACAAAGGATTTGATTATGATGTGGATATCTGCCTGAAAGAAACGGATTTCCCAGTAAAAACATATGGTGCGTACACATTTCCGGCAGGAAATTATGAAGCATTGGAGATTATCATCGGTGCGGGGAAGGGACATAACTGGTGGTGTGTGATGTATCCGAACATGTGCTTTTCGGATACGATGTACGAGGTGATCGATGAGGATGCGAAAAGTTCATTAAAAAAAGTACTTTCTGATGATGAATATCAGAAAGTACTTGAGAGTGGCGATTATAAAGTAAGATTCCGTTACCTCACATTTTTAAACCAGTTATGTGAGGATAATGAAAACGTTTACATTGAAAAGGGAAAATAATCCCGGTATCGGATATGTGTCATCAGATTTTTTGTCTAATGGGAAGTATGATGTACTTTATATCCGATGTTGTGATTGTCAAAGCAGTGCTCGTAAGGAACACCGGTGAGGGCGGCGATAAGCGGTTTTAGGTAAATGCTGCGGTAAAAAGCCATTCTGCGCCGAAAACGAACAGGTACATTCCAAGATGGTGGCGGAAAGTACGGATCTTTAAAGTAGATAAGATATCCGTAAAGAGCTTTTTGAAGCCTTCAAAAACGTTTGCCACGCACTCATCCTCAACCTCGTCACTCGGACGCTCCCAGGAGTTCGTGTAGAGCAGAATCATGGAAACGATAAGGGTTGCTCCGTATGCAACACCGGTACAGAAGAACGGAGTCGGAGAGTCCTGTCCATAAATGCTGATGAAAAATCCCGGAAGTGTGTTGTATGGGATCATGACGCTGGTATATACGATCTCAAACATGATATAGGTGGACAGATAATACCAGAAATTCATATTTCCACCCATAACAGCGGGTACAGACACATAAGGGGGATTCCAATCAGGATAAAGAAACGTCTTCGTCCAAACCGTTGACCGAGCTTTGTTTTATAAAAGCTGTCGGAGATAAAACCCATCAGTGGATTCATGAGAACATCCAGGGCACCACTGCCGAGTAGGTTGCCTGTTCCATAGGCAAAGCGTACAGTCTATTGTATAAATTTAGGCAGTAAAATACTCTCTGTAAATACCTTATCCCAAAAATGAAAGCACTTACATATTTTCTATATACCATTATAGAAAGAGATTTCAAAATATCAAGAAAAATAGTATTGAATAATAAAAAAAAAACATATAATATAATAAGGCAATTTAAGATAAATAATCCTGCAAAAATCAGGCAGGGTTAAATTAGAAATGAGGATCAGGATGACAAAAGAAGTACTGGTAACTATCAGCGGGCTTCAGTTTTCACCGGAAACTGATAATGAATCCGTGGAACTGATCACATCCGGCAGTTATTATAAAAAAAATGGAAAACATTATATCATCTATGATGAAGTCAACGAGGGATTTTCCCAGACAACACGAAACATCATCAAACTGAATGATGATTTTATGGATATCACCAAGAGAGGTGTTTCGAATGTACATATGATGTTCGAGAAGAACCGGAAGAATGTGACGTATTATTATACGCCATATGGAAGCCTTCTGATTGGGATCGATGCAAAAAGTGTGGATGTGCGGGAGACGGAAAATGATATTGATGTCAAGGTCAATTATGAGCTGGAGGTCAATTATGAGCACATGGCAGACTGCTGTATCACGATGAATATCAAGTCAAAAGATGCTGGTGATTTCCGGATCACAGAGTCCGAATAAAATGAAAACATTATTGTGTTATAATCGTACCATTAAAAAAGAAAGGACATGAAGTCAAGAGTATGAAGAAAAAATTGTTGACCTTTATTTTAGTGGGAACGATGCTGACTGCAGCTTCTGTAATCGGATGCGGAAAGTCTGCACAAGATGCACAGACAAGTGCAAATACAGAAACTAAGGCAGACACAGAAACTGCAGCAGAAGATAATGCAGATTCCGAAACAGGATCTGTCCAGATCAATGGAGGCATTGAAAATGATGGAATTGATCTGATGGAAGATGACGGATTGTATCGTACGGTGACTTTGGATGATTATCCGGTTTATTATTCAGTAGGCAAAGTAACATTTCCTTTATCTGAGGATGTAACCTTTGAAGATCAGGCAGATCAGAATCAGGAGTCAGACCTGCCGGTCATAGAGCTAAATGATCTGCCGGCAGCCATTGAAAATAGTGATATGGCATTTAATTGTAACAATACAGTGATCACAGTCAGACAGGGACAGATCGTACAGATCATCAGATATTGGGCAGAGCCGGATTACCGGTTTCTGCCCATTTCTGTATATGTATTTCTAATGTTCCATCTTCCATACAGCCACAGAGTAACCCGGAAGATCCGTTCCACCGCCAAAATCATGCGGTGTATCGGTGATCAGTTCCTGTGCCGTGCCGCATCCGGCATCAAAATCTGCGTGGAAGCTGTTTTCATCCGCATTGATTGCTACATAAATGCGTTCATGTTCACTCTTACGCTCGAAAATGCACTGACGGTTTGTTAAGAGTACAGAGCGGAAAGAGCCGTAATTTAAAGCCTCAGAGTTCTTTTTGATCTCGGCGAGACGGCTGATTATATCAGAAAGATCATTCCATTCCGGTTCCAAGAAGCAGGCACGTAAAGCCGGATCGCCTTCTTCTTTTCTCGCCTTTGCGCCCCATTCACTGCCATAGTAGACACATGGGATACCAGGCATACCGAAGAGCAGGCCGTAGATCAGCGGCAGATGTTTTTCGTTGGTCAGGATACTTGCAATTCTTGTGACATCATGATTGTCCACGAAGCAGAGCAGATGTCTGCCTTTGTAGAGTGTCCAGTTGTCAGGACCGAACTGGCGAAGCAGGGAATGGTTGATCTCAAACATATTCATGCTGTTAAAACTGGAATAAAGTCCTTTGTAACACTCATAGTTGGTCACAGAGTGAAGCATGGAGTCATTCATCCACTGGTTGTAATCGCCGTGTAATGTTTCACCGACTAAGAAGAAGTCCGGTTTTAAACTGTCACAGAAACTGCGCAGACGGCGCAGAAAATCATGGTCGAGACAGTAAGCGACATCAAGTCGCAGACCGTCAATATCAAATTCTTCTACCCAGCCTTTGATCGCAGCAAAAATATGCTGGATGACATCTTCATTTCTCAGATTTAATTTAACCAGGTCATAATTGCCTTCCCAGCCTTCATACCACAGACCGTCGTTATAGTTGGAATTACCGTCAAAACTGATATGGAACCAGTCTTTGTACGGGGAATCCCACTTTTTCTCCAAAACATCCCGAAAAGCCCAGAAACCACGACCGACATGGTTGAATACACCATCTAATACGACTTTGATCCCTTCTTTGTGAAGATTGTCACAGACTGTGGCAAAGTCCTCATTTGTGCCAAGTCTGGTATCGATCTTTGTATAATCCCTGGTATTATATCCGTGTGTGTCAGACTCAAAGACCGGAGAAAAATAAATCGCATTGGCACCAAGTTTTTTGATGTGAGGAATCCAGTCATTGACCTTTAAAATACGATGCTCTAAAACACCATCATTCTCGAACGGAGCACCGCAGAATCCAAGCGGATATATCTGATAAAAAACACTTTTGTAAGCCCACATAAGAAAACCTCCAAATTATATTATTGAAATCAGAACTGATCATAAATCCTATGATACAGAAGAATGTATATCCTTATCAGGAGTTATGACTCATATCGTATGATTTTTTGGAACATGCGCGTTGTGCAGAGATCACGGTATCACGAAAACCGCCATGTTCTAAAGCTGCAACCGCTTCAATGGTCGTACCGCCAGGAGAGCAGACTGCATCTTTTAATTCTCCCGGATGTTTTCCGGTCTCTAAAACCATTTTTGCAGCACCAAAAACGCTCTGTGCGGCAAACTTATATGCCTGGGTGCGCGGCATTCCATCTGCGACAGCGGCATCTGCCATTGCTTCAATAAACATATAGACGTAGGCAGGAGAAGAACCGGAAACACCGACAACGGCATCCATCATGTTCTCCGGTACGACTTCCGCACGACCAAAGCTGTTGAATAATGATTCGATAAGTTTTACTTCCTCAGCTGTTACCTTGTCGTTTGGACAGAGTGCACTCATTGCAGCTCCGACAAGCGCCGGGGTATTTGGCATGGCGCGTACCAGCTTGATTTTGCCAAGTATTGCTTCAATATTTGAGATCGGCTGTCCGGCTGCGATGGAAACTACGATACAGTCCGGTTTTAAATGATCTTTGATCTGTGGAAGCACTTCCGCAAATTTATTTGGTTTTACAGCGAGAAATAAAATATCGCTTCGTTCTGCAACAACTTCATTCGATTGTGTTGTCTCTATCGAAAATTTTGTACGGATTTTATCAAGTGTCTCAGGAGAATGCGCACTTGCGATGATCTGGCTAGTCGTCACCAAAGACGCATCTAAAATACCGCCGATCATGGCGCTTCCCATATTGCCGGCACCGATAAAACCAATCATTTTATCTAACATAAAATCCTCCTTGTTTTGCTTTTTTATCATTCAAATTCTATCCTAGTCTATTTGGGTGGAAACGTCAATATTTTATACGCTTCTTGAGTTTCCGTACTTTTATCCACAAAGCCCCGTTTTTATAGGCATTGCTATAAACAACTTTCAAAAATGTCCAAAATATAAGGAATCCTATTCCTTTTTGATGTAAAATTTAATCACTACAAAAAAATCATACTAAACAAAAAAAGAGGAGGATTCCCTGTGGTTAATTTTACATCAAATGAAACGGGAAATTTTAACTTTTACAAATAAGATTTCTGAACATCTTTCTAAGCCAGAAAAGAAGTTTACTGCTGATATCACTTATGGCATGCTGGCTTCTGGCAGTTGTCTGTTAACAGAGGTTGCAGATCAGCTCCATGAACCTTCCCAAAAGATCAACATTGTTGACCGTTTATCCAGACACCTTGAAAAAGGTACTCCTACCGTTGCAGCTGCTTCTTATCTTCAGTTAATAAAAAAGTGGATTCCATCAGATCCGGTCATCCATATCGATGATAGTGATGTTGTAAAACCTGATGGATATCAGTTTGAGTCGCTTGGCATAGTCCGGGATGGTTCAGAAAGTACATCTACAAAAAATGTTTACAAAAAGGGCTATCATGTTACAGAGGCTTGTGTACTTACAAGCAGTAATCAAAGTGGCAAGAACCTATTTCTCACGCTGGAAAATAGAGGAATATTTTTGCTGTAAGAAGCAAATGTTCCAGTTTGAAAACTTTCGTGTTCGCAAACTGAAAGCTATCAATGCACTTAATTTTTACATTACCTTATGCATGGCATTTCTGGCTCACATTTCCATGAAATCAGAAATCCATGCGCTAAAAGTTGCAATTATACAAACAGCGGATCCTATAAAAGAAAAAGTATATTTCTCCCAAAGCCCGGCTCCGGTGGAGGTTATTAAAGTATCTCTAATCAGAACACTGCTATTCAAAATCATTCAAAAATTTAGCAGATTGGTACTTTAGGAAGATATACTCACTTTTTATTACAGTTTGTGGAAACTCAAGTTTATACGGAGATAGGAAGTGACACCAGTTGCGGACACATAAGAATATTATTTTCGTTGACACGGGAGTTAGAAAAGACTAACATATAAGCGTCAACAGAAAAATAAAGACGTACAGAAAGGAAACCAAAATGGAAAAAGAGAAGCAAAAAAGAGCAATGCTTGCAGGAATTGCGGCAATGGCGCTTTTTATGATCGGTGACTGGCTTTTGGATGTCAAAGGAAGCGGCAATAAAGAGGTTGGGTTATTTGTCAATTCCAACTGGCCAGCAATGTCTATGTGGCGTTTTGAGGTATCTATTCTTTTAGCAGCAGCGGCAATGCCGTTATACTGGATTGCGCTTAAGGAACTTAGGCATATAGTGACAGATGCCTGCAGCAGGAATCCAAAGGGGCATGCCCTGGCAATGAAGCGTTTGTTTGATTTCAGTTCTGCAGCAGGATTAATATCTGTGTTGTTTATCCATATTATGTGCTGCCTGTTGCCGATTATCTTTAAAACATCTTATGGAATGGGAAGTACATTTGAACAGGCAGCAGATGTGACAAATCAGGTCGGCATGTACATATTGCTTCCATTTATGATTTATTATCTGGTTATGGATATCGGAATGTCTGTGGTGATGGTCTATCTGATCCTGACCAGACGGTTTGCACTGCCAAAATGGATGGCATGTTTTCATCCGGTGGGCGGTCTTGTGTTATGTGAAATTTTCGCGGCAATACCGGTTGTCTGGTGCAATGATGTGTCCGTTGCATTCGAGAGCATGGGACATTTGCTGATGTTTGTGGCAGGATATGTACTGCTACAGCAGTTTGACAAAATCAAAACAATCATAGCAAAGAAGGGCAAAAAGAAAACAGGATTAACCAGTAACTGTAACTGATTAGTCCTGTTTTTTAGTAGATCGTAGCCCCTCAAAAACTTTGATTACCCATATCAGGGGAATACGGGATAAAAAATAAATTTGATGTAACTATTAACATTACATCAAAGACATGATATAGTACAACCATTAGATGTAACAAATAACATTACATCAAAAAAACAAAACAACAATAAAAAACTTAGGAGGTACTATTTTATGCAGAAAGTAGTAGAATTTTTACAGGCAAACCCAGTTCAGTATTTAGCAACAGTAGGACGTGACGGAAAGGCAAAATGCCGTCCATTTATGTTCTGTTTTGAGCAGGATGGAAAACTCTGGTTCTGCACAAACAACACAAAGGATGTTTACAAGGATATGTTAGAGAATCCGGAAATCGAGGTATCCGTTTCTTCACCGGAGTATGCATGGATCCGTCTCCATGGCAAGGCAGTATTTGAGAACAACATGAGTGTTAAGGAAGGATGTATGAACAATCCGATCGTGAAAGGACAGTATCAGACAGCAGATAACCCAATCTTTGAGGTATTTTATCTTGAAAATCCACATGGTGTTATCGCAGATTTTTCCGGTAACCCGCCATACGAATTTTAATTACCGTAATATATAAGAGACTCACACCTGTTCTAAAAGGAGGGACACTGAGGTGTTTATTTTCTCACAGCAAAAGGCAAAGAATTTTATGCGCAGCTAATGCAGCAGCAATATGTGGCGATATCAGCAACAAAGGAAAAAATAGCAGTGTCACTCCGTGGAACGGTGAAAAATATCGGTAAGAAGCATCTTGATATCATGTTTGAGAAAAATCCTTACATGAAAGGAATTTATCGGGGTGATACAAGAGCGGCACTTGAAGTATTCTGGTTATGTGAGGCACAGGGAGAATATTTTGATATCAGTGATCCTTCCAATATAGTGCGGGATACGATCATAATTGGCAATGGAAATACAGTACAGACCGGATATATTGCCGGAGAGGGCTGCATCAGCTGTAAATTATGCTATTCTGTCTGTCTGCAGAAATGATATGTATGCGGCAGGATTTTATCCATTCCCATCGGAAGAAGCAAAATGGGGATACTGGTCAAAGCATGCGCTTATAAATCGGTTTGATCCACCTGCATTGCCGCTTTACAAAGAATTATATGATATTGTCAAGGATAAAGAATATTTTGTACTCACAACGAATGTGGATCATCAGTTTTATAAAGCGGGATTTGCAGATGAAAGGATATTTGCGACACAGGGAGATTATGGGAAAATCCAGTGCCAGAGAGGCTGTCATCCAAAGACTTATGATGCAAAAGAATTATTTCAGAAGATGGATGCTGCAAGAAAAGACTGCCTGATCCCATCAGAACTGGTGCCAAAATGTCCGGTATGTGGTGGAAATATGGCTATGAATTTAAGATGCGATAATTATTTTGTGGAGGATGAAGCATGGCATGAGGCGGCTGACAGGTATGCAGATTTCTTAGAGCAGCACCAGTCAGAAAAAGTTGTACTGATCGAGCTTGGGGTTGGATTTAACACACCAATTATAATCAGGTTTCCTTTTGAAAAAATGGTGCGGGAGAATGCCTCTTACAGCCTGATCAGACTGAATAAAGATGAAGCTGTTGTCCCGGAAAGCTTTGGAAAACGTGCAGTTGGGATCGACGGAGATATGGCCCATGCAATCACAGATATATGGAGGTTATCATGACACAGAATGAAAGACGGGAATATCTGATCAATTATCTTTTAAAAGAAGATAAAAAAATCTTCAGACAGAGAATACCGGATCAAAGGGAAGAACAGGAGAAACTGCTTCGTTCCCTAATGAATGTCAGATTGCCGAAACCGGTCAGTGAAGAATTTTTAAAAATTCAGGATGACTATCTGAAAGAAAGAAATCTGGAACGCGGAATCACAGATATCGAAGATTTAAAGCCGGTTTCATCGGATAAAAGACTTTATATCTGGCAGGGTGATATCACAACGTTAAAATGTGATGCTATTGTAAATGCTTGCAATTCGCAGATGCTAGGCTGTTTTTCACCAATGCATGCCTGTATTGACAATTTTATCCACACCTATGCCGGAGTTGAACTTCGTCTTAAAATGTATGAGATCATGACAGCGCAGGGGCATGAGGAGGAGCTAGGAAAGGCAAAGATTACTGCCGGCTATAATCTTCCTGCAAAATATATCCTTCACACAGTAGGTCCGATCGTTCAGTGGGCAGTCACAAAAAAGGACGAGGAGCTTTTAGCTTCATGTTATCGTTCCTGTCTGGAACTTGCAGAAAAATACGAAGTGAAAAGCATTGCTTTCTGTTGTATATCTACGGGAGTATTTATGTTTCCAAATGAACGCGCTGCCCAAATAGCAGTGGAAACAGTGCGTAAATACTATGCGGAAACAGGAAGTCAGATGAAAGTTATTTTCAATGTGTTCAAGGATGAAGATCTTGATATATATAGTAATATATTAGGTAAAAGTATGCTGTGCAATACAAAAGATGAAAAATAATTTTTAGACAGTAAAGGGAATCGGAAAACCGGTTCCTTTTACCTACGCAGACAATCAGTAAAACAATTACAGTACATGTAAACGGAAGAATTTTCTGAATATGCAAAATTTAGAAATGGAGTAGAAGCAATTCCCGCTCTTCTTCGTCGAAGATATCATGTGGACAAGCAATATATTAAGGATACCTTTAAATGTATCGCAGATTGTGATATGTGTGGACTGTGTACTGTATTCAAGGGGAAAGATCCGGAACTTGCCCATGAAGATTATATATCCGGAAAACGGGAGTATATGGATGTATCAGGGGATTATAAGTAACAGAATAAGAGCGCGAGACGGCGCAGGACATCCGGTGGATGTCCGCTATGCGCGGACCGGAGCGGAAGCGAAGAAACTCGAAAGTTCGAGTCCGGCAGGACTCGATTTATCAAAAAAAGGACATCTGAATGATGTCCTTTTTGATGAAAGAGAGCGCGAGACGGGACTCGAACCCGCGGCCCCGACCTTGGCAAGGTCGTGCTCCACCAACTGAGCCACTCGCGCATATATGAAATGTTTATGTATCTGTTTGCCAGACACATTTGATATCTTACCATGGAAAAGGATAATTGTCAATTATTTTTTGCAAATTTTTTCCTTTGAAAGGAAAGCACTGTTTTTTGGCGAAAAAAACGAAAAACAGAATGAAAACGTCATTTTTTAGGCTGGAACTCATAAATGAAGAATGTTATAATAGAAAGTATAGGAAAATGGTCATAGGAAGATTTCAAATCAGACATGGGAAAGCCAAAGGGGTGGCATAATGTATAAAAAAAATGCGGGAATTCGTAATGTGGCGGTTTTATGTGCGATATTACTGATTTTTGGAATAGCACTATTTGGATGTTTTGAGCAGATCAGAAATAGTTTACAGCAACAGTTGATGAGCAGCATAGAGGGGATGGCTGAGCAGAATGAGATACTGATTGAGAAAGAAGTAAGTACACGTTTTCGTCTGCTTTCAAGTCTTGCCAGAGAGTTTTCAGATGGGGACGAGAGCATTTTTGTTGATAGATTACAGGGATTTGTGGAGACATACCAGTTCAAACGTATGGGATATATCGCGTCAGATGGGATGGCACAGACGACAGACGGGTATCATCTGGATATGTCCGACAGAGAGACATTCAGACAGTCGATGCAGGGAAAACAACGTCTGACGGATACATTTGAAGACCAGATTGATGGTTCAGATGAAATTGTAAATGCATTCAGTGTACCGGTATATGAAAAAGATCAAAAAACGGTAAAAGGCGTTTTATTTGCAACTGGCAGATATGAAATGTTTGAGGGATGCCTGCAAAATGAGATATTTGAAGGTCAGGCTTTTAATTATATTGTAAAAATGGATGGTATGATCATTGCTGCTTCCGGAAACAGTAAGGAATGGGGAATTGGTAAAAATATTTTTACTGCCGATATTTCAGCAGATGAAAATGATGATGCTGCAAAGAGCCGTATGATCAGTGATATGAAGTCAGGAAAAAGCGGTTATGGAATGGATCCAAAACGTAAGGAAGTTTCTCTTTATTATTATATGCCGCTTAAGATAGAGGAAACCGGTGATGAATGGTATGTTGTCACAGCGGCATCGGAAAGTGTTCTGACAAACCGTATGCAGGTGGTTATGGATGCGATCAACAGCCTGATCGTTATCATTCTGGTTATAATATCAGTCAGTGTCGGAGTATATATTTATTCATGGCGTAAGAGTAAAAAAGAACTTATTTCGCTTGCATATCAGGATCCTGTCACATTAGGAGATAATTTTGCAGCATTTAAGGAAAAGGCAAAGAGCAAAAAAGATGGTGCTGGATGGCTGGCAGCCATGGATCTTGCGGATTTTAAACTGATCAACAGTACCTGTGGAGTGAAAAAAGGTGACGAGGTGCTGCGGGCTGTAAGTGAGATATTTGAAAATGAGAAGGGGGATAATGAACTGGTGGCACATGTGAATGCTGACCGGTTTGTATTGTTCTGGATGGAAGAAAATCAGGACGCAATCGAAGAGAGGCTGGAACGTGTAATCAAAAAGATAGAAGAGATACCGGAGCGTTTAGAGATACCAAATCTTTTTCCGGTGTTTGGAATTTATCATACAATGGTTTTGGATGAGATCGATCCTTTATATGGAAATGCTGTTCTGGCAAAGCACCAGATCAAAGGAAGACGTGACAGACACTACATGTTTTATGATGAACTGAATCATGAGAGTATCCAGGAAAATCGTGAACTGGAAGATCATTTTGAGATGGCACTTGAAAAAGAAGAGTTTGAGATCTGGTATCAGCCCAAATACAGCGCACATACCAGAAAACTTGTAGGTGCAGAGGCACTGGTACGCTGGAGGAGACAGGATGGAAGCCTTATTCCTCCGCTTAAATTTATTCCTCTGTTTGAGCGAAATGGCAACATCATAAGACTTGATGAGTATGTGTTCCGGGCTGTGTGCAGGCAGCAGAAAGCCTGGCAGGAACAGGGACAGAAGATGTTTCCTGTTTCAGTAAATATTTCGCGTGTCAGTCTCTATTATTCGAATGTTGTTGAAAAATATGAAAGCATTATCCGTTCGTATGATCTTGATTCAAAATATATCCAACTGGAGATCACAGAGAGTGCAACAATCGATAATAACGAAATATTTAATCTGTTAGAACAGTTTCACACGGCAGGATTTAAGATACTTCTGGATGATTTCGGAAGTGGTTATTCGTCCCTTTCCACATTAAACCGGATGCATTTTGATACGATCAAGCTGGATAAGAGTCTGGTTGATTATATCGGAGATGACAATGGGGAGAAATTGTTGAATTCTATCACAAAACTGGCGCAGAGTTTTGGAATGGAGATCACGGCTGAGGGTGTAGAGACTGTGGAACAGCTGATGTTTTTGTGCAATCTGGACTGTGATGATATACAGGGATATTATTTTTCACGGCCATTGCCGGTAAGAGAATATGAAGAATGTTTAAAAGAAGCATGCATGTAATATGCTTTGGATTCATACAATATAACAATCGATACCATGGAGGTACAGGGTGAGCGCAAAGACGAGGATCGTAGTCCTTCATATGAAGGAGGTTATCTATACAGCGATATTTGTCGGACTTGGGATCGTATTGATTATATTGCTGCTTTTCATGTTTTTGCCGAAAAAACAGAAGAATGGGGCAGAGCCAACGATGCAGTATACAGCAGGTGTATATACATCGTCGGTAATGATGGGCAGTCAGTCAGCTGATATACAGGTCATTGTAGATGAAAATCGTATACAATCTATTTCCCTGCTCAGTCTGGATGAAACAGTAGCGACAATGTATCCGCTTATGGAACCTGCATTGGAAAATGTCAGCGAACAGGTGATAAAACAGCAGTCAACGGAAGGAATTACATATAATAAGGATAATCAGTATACATCGATCGTACTGTTAAATGCGATCGAGAATGCACTTGCAAAAGCAGAGATCGCAGAGGGGGAAGCAGATTGACAGAGCATGGAAAAAGAATGGCTGGTCTGCAGATGATATGTTATGTAAAAAAGGTTCCGGATGTTCCGGAACCTTTTTGTTGAAATGTTATTCTTCTGTATCGAGTGTATTCATATAATTATTCACTGCGTCAAGATTGGCATAGATCGTTTTGATAGGTCTGCTCTTTTCATATGCATGATAACCGGAATATCCTGCCCAGCCAACGATAAGGACTGCGATTACCCATCCACAGATAATACCTGTGATGCGTTTTCTTTTTTCCTTTGCGAGAATTTTTTTGCGGTTTGCTTTCTCTTCTTTATAGCGGTCAACTTTTGCCTGACTCATAATTATCCTCCGTATTATTATTTACATGCTGATGCATGGGTAAAAATCATATAAACATATTGATAATATACCCCATTCTGCCCCAAAAAGCAATAGAAATACACCTTGTCATTTTTGGGGAAATTGGTTAAAATGAGAGTTTGAAAGAGTATGGACAGACAGAAAACAACAATGCACAGGGAAAGAAGTGCATTGTGGATGGAGGATAGAAATTTTTATGAATATAATTGTTGCAGCAGATGAAAACTGGGCGATCGGTAATAAAAATGAATTGTTAGTCCGGATTCCGGCAGATCAGAAATTTTTCCGTGAAACAACGATGGGAAAAGTAGTTGTGATGGGGCGGAAAACGTTAGAAACATTTCCGAATGGACTTCCACTGATGGGGCGGACGAATATTGTGCTGACACATGATAAAAAGTTCCGGGTTCCGGGAGCTTTGATCGTACATGATATGGAAGAACTTCATGAAGAACTGAAAAAGTACGATAGTGAAGATATTTATGTGATCGGCGGCGAATCCGTATATAGGCAGCTCATTGATGAGTGTGATGTGGCACATGTCACAAAGATTGATTTTGCATATGATGCAGATGCACATTTTCCGGATCTGGATGCAGATCCGGCATGGCAGGTAACAGCGGACAGTGAAGAACAGACATATTTTGATCTGGAGTATTATTTTTACCGGTATGAGAGAGTCAGAAAATAAATAAACCAAAACGGAAAGCAGTGCAGCGAAGATGGAAAATTTTATTTACAGTATCAATGTGACGTTCCCGATTTTTTTAGTTATGGTCATCGGTTATTTTTTAAAACAGATCGGAATGATAAATGACAATTTTGTTACGGTGGCAAATCGTTTTAATTTTAAGGTGACGCTGCCGTTTATGCTGTTTCGCGATATCGCAGGTGTGGATATCAGAGAAGTATTTGATTTAAAATATGTGTTATTCTGTGCACTGGTAAGTACAGCATGTTTCTGGCTGATCTGGGGCGGTGTGAAACTTTTTCTGAAAGATAAGTCCATGCGGGGCGCATTTGTGCAGGCATCGTTCCGCAGCAGTGCAGCGGTCATGGGGCTTGCTTTTATCCAGAATATTTACGGAACTTCGGCGATGGGACCACTGATGATCGTCAGTGCGGTACCACTTTACAACATTTTTTCTGTGATCGTGCTGACATTTGAGGGGGAAAATGCGAGCGGAGTAAATGGAAAAGAAAAGATCAAAGAGGCATGTGTCGGAATTGCTAAAAATCCGATCATTCTTGGTATTTTAGCGGGACTGGTTGTGGGACTTTCCGGAATCGAATTTCCAACGATCATAAATAAGACGGTAAACAGTGTGGCGCAGATGGCAACACCGCTTGCACTGATCACGATCGGAGCCGGATTTGAGGGGAGAAAAGCACTCGCAAAAATAAAACCGACGATCGCGGCATCTATGATCAAACTGGTGATCCAGCCGCTTATTTTTCTTCCGGTTGCAGCCTGGATGGGATTTAGCGGGGAAAAAATGATCGCGATACTGATCATGCTTGCATCCCCGACAACACCGAGCTGTTATATCATGGCGAAAAGCATGAATAATGATGGTGTACTGACGGCGAGTGTGATCGTGACGACAACGCTGCTTGCAGCATTTACGCTGACCGGATGGATTTTTATATTAAAATCAGTCGGTCTGATTGGATAAATAAAATCATTGCATTTCCCGGTAAGATGGGATATAGTTTTTTGAAAGAAAAATACCTTGGTTTTTTGGGAGGACGATATGGATATAACAGGCAGAAAATTATTTGTAAAAGCGCTGCAGGAAGAGGGCGTGGATACCATTTTCGGTTATCCGGGCGGTACTGTAACAGATCTTTTCGATGAATTATATAAACAGGATAGTATTGACGTCGTCCTGCCGAGACATGAACAGGGACTGATACATGCAGCAGAAGGGTATGCGAAATCTACCGGAAAAGTCGGTGTATGTCTGGTAACAAGCGGACCTGGGGCAACGAATATCATCACAGGACTTGCAGATGCACATTATGACAGTATTCCGTTAGTTTGTTTTACGGGACAGGTTCCACTTTCTTTAATAGGAAATGATGCGTTTCAGGAAGTAGATATTGTCGGAATGACAAGAAGTGTCACAAAATATGGCGTAACAGTGCGCAGACGGGAAGATTTAGGACGGATCATCAAGATGGCATTTTATATCGCATCCACCGGCAAGCCGGGGCCGGTACTGATTGATATTCCAAAGGATATCCAGACGGCAGCAGGACCGGCAGAATATCCGTCAAATATCCAGATCCGTGGTTATAAGCCGAATGATTCGGTACATATCGGACAGTTGAAAAAAGCATACAAACTGCTCCGTACCGCAAAGAAACCGCTGATCCTTGCCGGAGGTGGTATCAATATTGCGCATGCAAATGATAAGCTGCTTGCGTTAGCAGAGAAGATGCGGATTCCGGTTGTTACGACGATCATGGGAAAAGGTGCGATCCCGACGAGCCATCCACTTTATGTTGGTAACAGTGGCATGCATGGAAAATATGCGGCAAATATGGCAGTCAGCAAATGTGATGTGCTCTTTTCCATCGGAACCAGATTTAATGACCGTATCACCGGAGATCTGAATGAATTTGCACCGAAAGCTAAGATCGTGCATATCGATGTGGATACGGCATCTATTTCCAGAAATGTCGTTGTGGATGTTCCGGTCGTATCGGATGCTAATTTAGCGTTGGAAAAGCTGCTTGAATGGGCAGAATCAAAGGATACAGAACAGTGGCAGAAAGAAATCGCAGAGTGGGATAAGAAAAATCCGCTTGAGATGCGCAGAGACTGTGGCATGACACCGCAGATGGTATTTGAGCATGTAAACCGTACTTTTGGGGAGGCTGTTTATGTAACAGATGTCGGACAGCATCAGATGTGGGCAACACAGTACTTAGAGTTAGATTCCTGGCATCAGCTGATCACATCCGGTGGACTTGGCACAATGGGATTTGGATTCCCGGCAGCAATCGGGGCAAAGATCGGTAATCGTGATAAGGAAGTCGTCTGCTTTACCGGTGACGGCGGTTTTCAGATGAATATTCAGGAGATGGCAACGGCGGTGGTACAGGAAGCACCGGTGATCATCTGTCTGTTCAATAACTATTATCTTGGCATGGTACGTCAGATGCAGCAGTTGTTTTATGGAAAACGTTACGAGGCAACCTGTCTGCGGAGAAGAAGAACCTGTCCGGCGAACTGTAAGGGACCGAATGCATCCTGCCCTCCATATACACCGGATTTTATTGCATTAGCGAAGAGTTATGGTGCACATGGTATCCGGGTGGAAAAAGAGGAGGATATCCAGGCAGCACTTGATGAGGCACGTACTTATACAGATGCCCCGACGATCATTGAATTTATGATTTCCACAGATGAGATCGTACTTCCTATGGTAAAGAGCGGAAATCCAATGAGCGAGATGATTTTGAAATAGGAGAGGATACGGATATGAAAAATAGATGGATTGCATTATATGTGGAAAACCAGGTAGGTGTTTTAGCAAAAGTATCCGGTCTTTTTTCCGGAAAATCTTACAATCTCCAGAGTCTTACGGTTGGTACAACAGAGGATGAGACAGTTTCAAGAATGACGATCTGTGTGACCAGTGATGATATCACATTTGAGCAGATCAAAAAGCAGTTGAACCGTATGGTCGAGGTCATTAAAGTCATCGATCTTACAGATGTGCCGATCCACATGAAGGAGATTTTATTTGCGAAAGTGTTAGATGTCGATGAGGCTGGAAAACTTGAAGTATTCCAGATCGCACAGGTATTTAATGTGCAGGTGGCAGATATCGGAAACGACAGTGTACTCTTAGAGTGCAAACTGACAGAACGACGCAACAATGAACTGATCGCTCTGTTAAAATCCAAATTCCACCGGATCGAGGTTGTGCGCGGCGGTGCAGTGGCGATCGAGTCGATCAGCACATCGTGCAGGTAAAATTTTCCGGGATCGTTGGGTTTATATAGGCAGAAAAAACGGAATCAGCAAAGATTAGTAAATTTTACAGGGATCAATAGGGTTATATAGTTAAAACAGAACGCAAAAAAAGAGGCGGGTGATGATTTCACCTGCCTCCTTTCATTTGGAAAGAAAAATATATGGGATTGTCTATACACGCTTATTTAAGAAAGCGATTAATTTTTCGAAATGCATCGGTGTTCCCTGTATTTCCTGTACTTTCAGGCGGTTTTTCTCATTAAATCCCACAAGAATATTATGGTTTGCCTCCGAAAGATAATCAATGATACCGTCGATGTCGGATTTGATATTTTTCGGGCACTGGATATACAGATGCTTATTTGCACTGATATGCAGTGTATATGAGATACTGAAATGATACCAGAAGAACTTGTGCAGCGTGGAATATTTGTAGATCCATATGATCTGATCGATCGGTACGATCGCGTTGCCATAAACGGAAGTTTCGATGAAAAAATGTTCCGTGATAAACATATCTTCTGTTGCAAGCTGCGGCAATGTGGCAAGTTCTTCTTCTGCCTGTTCTAACATTTTTTTCGGATTGCCAAAAAGCGCAAGATCCTGGCAGGCAGGAGAGAGTACCGGGAAAAACATATATACAATAGACAGTACGATACAGAGCAGTGCATAAATCCCGGTAATAAAAATAGCTGCAAATAAGATCCGGTTCCCAACATGATTAAATCCGGGTTCACTGATATAATAGGAAGATACCTTGTTGCGGATACCATTTTCTGTCCAGTTTAAATCGGTTGAAAGGTTTGAAAGCAGGGTGTCAAAGTTTTCATTTCCCTTTGAAATCTTTCCCTGAATGGTAACCTCTTCGATCGAAGGCAGACCTTCCTCACTTGTATCTGGGGCTAACAATACGATGACACATTCTCCGGCACGCATCGTGTAATAATAATAACCGTTGGTGTGCCCGAAAAGGGACTGTGTATATCCGGTAAATTTTAAATCAGAAAGCGTGGTGCTCACATACTGTTCGCCATTCCGGAAAGCTGTCTCTAAAGAAGTATCTGCAGGCAGAATATCCGGAGAAAATACGGAGGACAGTGAAAAAAAGTGCCATGCAAGAATGAGCACGATCAGGTAAATAATCGGAGCCGCAAGTCTTCGTTTATAAAACGCCTTTATATTTTTGCTGATATAATGATCGTAATTTTCAGGCATATCAAAATCCTTTTCTCAAATAAAAAATGACATACTGTTAATAGTATAGATTCTTTTTTGCTTTATTTCAACTAAAACCTGTGATAAGATGGTACTTGCTTGGAAAGGTACTGCAGAAATGACTGAAAAGCAGTAACCAACATTAAAAGGAGATTATAATTTGGAAGCATATACGAGTTTTGCACAGGTGTATGACCTGTTCATGGATAATGTTCCATACGAAGAGTGGAGCCAGTACATTATAGGACTTCTGAAAGAATATGGGATCTGTGAAGGAACAGTGCTTGATTTAGGATGTGGTACAGGAAAGATCACAAGATTGTTGAAAAAAGCGGGCTACGATATGATCGGTGTGGATAATTCACCGGAAATGTTAGAGATCGCAGCGGAAACCGGATATCAGGAGATGCCGGAGGATGAGATTTTATATCTGTTGCAGGATATGAGAGAACTTGAACTGTATGGAAGTGTGCGTGCAGTCGTAAGTATCTGTGATTCCATGAATTATCTGCTGGAAGAGACGGATCTGCTTTCATTGTTTTATCGTGTAAATGAATATTTAGACCCGGATGGTATTTTTATCTTCGATCTGAACACAGTATATAAATATAAAGAGCTTTTAGGTGAGACGACGATTGCAGAGAACCGTGAGGAAGGCAGTTTTATCTGGGACAATTACTTTGATGAAGAAGAACAGATCAACGAATACGATCTGACACTTTTTATCCGCGAAGAAGAGGGGCTTTATCGTAAGTTTGAAGAGATGCATTATCAGCGTGCATATGCGTTAGAAAACGTAAAACATCTCTTAGAACAGGCGGGACTTGAACTCGTCGCAGCATATGACGCATTTACGAGAGAACCGGTAAAAGAGGAAAGTGAGCGCATCTATGTGATTGCGAGGAGTAATGCCGGAAAGACAGAAATAACTGAATAAAATTATAAATATAGTACGAAAATGGAGGATAAAATATGAGTGATTATATTGTAAGAGCAACAGCGGCAGACAGCCAGATCCGTGCATTTGCCATTAATTCAAAAGAGCTGGTGGAAGAGGCAAGACGTGACCATGAAACAAGACCGGTCATTACAGCAGCGTTAGGACGTCTTTTGAGTGGTGCAGCAATGATGGGAACAATGATGAAGGGGGAGAAGGATCTTTTAACGATCCAGATCCAGTGCGGCGGTCCTGCAAAAGGGCTTACCGTGACTGCTGACTCCCATGGTCATGTCAAGGGATTTCCGATGGAGTCCCAGGTAGAACTGCCGTTAAATGCACAGGGCAAATTAGACGTGGGCGGTGCACTCGGACTTGGTGTGATGAGTGTAATTAAAGATATGGGGTTAAAAGAACCGTATGTGGGACAGATCGCGCTGCAGACGGGAGAGATTGCAGAGGATCTGACGTATTATTTTGCGACATCCGAGCAGATTCCGTCCGCAGTAGGACTTGGAGTTTTAGTAGATACAGATCTGTCAGTGCGTCAGGCAGGCGGTTTTATTATCCAGCTTATGCCATTTACCAGTGATGAGATCATCGAGAAACTGGAAAATAAGATCAAAGAGATCGCATCCGTGACGGAAATGTTAGAACAGGGCATGACACCGGAGCAGATCTTAGAGGAGATCTTAGGAGATTTTGGTCTTGAGATCACGGATAAAATTCCGGCGGCATTTGAGTGTGACTGTTCTAAAGAGCGTGTTTCACGCGCAATTTCTACGCTGAGCAAAAAAGATTTAGATTCGATCATCAATGACGGAGAGGCAATCGAAGTAAAATGCCAGTTCTGTAATAAGGCATATCATTTTGATGTGGACGAGTTAAAAGAAATGCGTTCCGCAAAATAGAAAGTAAGGTAAAACGTAACCGGAAAAGAGGAAAGAATGAGACAGGGATTTGTAAAAGTTGCAGCAGTAACGCCAAAGATCAGGGTTGCCGACACCGGATATAATGCAAAAGTAATCTGCCAGGCAATCAAAGAGGCAGCAGATGAGGGAGCAAAAGTGATCGTCCTGCCGGAGTTATGTATCACCGGGTATACCTGTGGAGATCTGTTTTTGCAGGAAAAGCTGCTTCGGGAGGCAAAAAATGAATTAATAAATATTGCAAAATTTACAGCAGATATAGATGCGATCGTATTTGTTGGTCTTCCACTTGCATATAAAGGTAAATTATATAATGCGGCAGCGGCACTAAACCGTGGAAAAATTCTTGGCATTGTGCCGAAAACCTATCTTCCGAATTACAATGAGTTTTATGAGGCACGTCATTTTACAAGAGGCATGGAAGAAGTGGTTGATGTGAGACTGACCGAAGAAATGATCGTGCCAATGGGAACAAGGCAGCTTTTTACTTGCCTCGAAATGCCGGAACTTGTGATCGCGGCAGAGCTCTGCGAGGATCTCTGGACGATGAATCCGCCAAGCATTTCACATGCTATGCATGGGGCAGCTCTTATCGTGAATCTCTCTGCATCGGATGAGACAACCGGAAAACCGGCTTACCGCAGGGAGCTTGTGAGCGGACAGTCGGCGAGACTGCTCTGTGGTTATATTTATGCGAGTGCAGGAGATGGAGAATCCACACAGGATGTTGTCTATTCCGGGCATAACCTGATCGCAGAAAACGGCCGCCTGCTGGCAGAGTCGGAGCTTTTTTCTACACAGACAGTATCCACAGAGATCGATGTGATGCGTCTTGCGTCCGAGCGCCGCAGAATGACGACATTTGAGACAGCTACAGAGCCTATGTATCATGAGACAGTATTTTCCTTAAAGATGGAGGAGACAAAACTGACACGTTATATCGATCCGATGCCGTTTGTACCGTCCGGGGAGCGTGACAGAACACTGCGTTGTGAAGAGATATTATCCATTCAGTCAATGGGACTGAAAAAACGTTTAGAGCATACACACTGTAAATCTGCGGTGATCGGAATTTCCGGAGGACTCGATTCCACACTGGCACTTCTTGTTACCGTGCGTGCTTTTGATGTTCTTGGAATGGATCATGGCAATATCAAGGCAGTTACGATGCCGGGATTTGGTACGACAGACCGTACCTATGATAACGCTGTATCACTGATCCGCTGTCTTGGAGCGGACTTTACAGAGGTTGATATTAAAGACGCTGTTAACGTCCATTTCCGTGATATCGGACAGAATCCATCCGTGCATGATGTGACTTATGAAAACGGACAGGCGAGAGAGCGTACGCAGATATTGATGGATATTGCAAATAAATCCGGCGGTATGGTCATCGGAACCGGTGATCTCTCGGAGCTTGCGCTTGGATGGGCAACTTATAATGGAGATCATATGTCCATGTATGCAGTCAATGCATCGGTGCCAAAGACGTTAGTGCGCCATCTGGTACGCTATTATGCAGATACCTGTGGGGATGAAACATTAAAACAGGTTCTTCTTGATGTGCTTGACACACCGGTTTCACCGGAACTTTTACCGCCGGAGGACGGAAAGATCTCACAGAAAACGGAAGATCTGGTCGGCCCTTATGAACTGCATGATTTTTATCTGTATCATATGCTGCGCCTTTCTTATGCACCGGCAAAGGTTTACCGTCTGGCAAAACAGGCTTTTGCCGGAACTTATGATGATGCGACGATTTTTAAGTGGTTAGAGACATTTTACCGCCGGTTCTTTGCGCAGCAGTTTAAGCGTTCCTGTCTGCCGGACGGACCGAAGGTTGGAAGTGTTGCAGTATCTCCGCGCGGAGATCTGCGTATGCCGTCGGATGCGTGTGCTGCTATATGGTTATCAGAACTGGAGGAGTTAAAGGATGCAGTATCGCAGGGATAAAAAAGGAAATGAAATTTCTGTTTTGGGATATGGATGTATGCGTTTTACCAAAAACGGCAGCAGTGTGGAAATTGATAAAGCAGAAAAAGAAGTGATGGCTGCGATAAAAGCAGGTGTGAATTATTTTGACACCGCATATGTTTATGCAGGCAATGAAGTGGCAGTTGGAGAGATCTTAAACCGCAACCATTGCAGGGAGCAGATCTATCTTGCAACCAAACTGCCGCATTATCTGATCAAGTCGGTCGCAGGTGCGGAAAAGATGTTTCAGGAGGAACTTCGCAGATTAAAGACCGATTATATCGATTATTATCTGATGCATATGCTCACCGATATTCCAACCTGGGAAAAATTAAAAAAGATCGGTATGCAGCACTGGATCGAGGAAAAGTTAGCGTCCGGTCAGATCCGTAATATCGGATTTTCCTATCATGGGAATACCGAGATGTTCAAACAGCTTGTGGATGCTTATGACTGGGATTTCTGCCAGATCCAGTATAATTATATCGATGAATACTCACAGGCAGGCGTGGAGGGACTGCGCTATGCAAATGCGAAAGGACTTCCTGTTATTATCATGGAGCCGCTTAGGGGAGGCAGGCTTGTAAATCTTCTGCCGGAATCTGCAAAAGAGCTGTTCCGTAACGATGAAGAAGGACGTACACCGGCAGAACTCGCCTTAAAATGGCTTTATAACCAGCCGGAAGTGACCTGTGTACTTTCAGGAATGAATTCCATGGAAATGGTAGAGCAGAATGTAAAGACTGCCTCAGAGTCTCATGTGGGCTGTCTGACGACATCGGATGCTGCGCTGATCGAACAGGTAAAGGAAGAAATCAAAAAGCACGTGAAAGTCGGATGTACCGGCTGCGGATACTGTATGCCGTGTCCGCGAGGTGTGGATATACCGGGAACATTCCGCTGCTATAATGCAATGTACTCAGAAGGAAAAAAATCTGGGCGCAGGGATTACTTACAATGCACGGCTTTCCGTAAGGACACGGCAAGTGCATCTCAGTGTGTCGGATGCGGAAAATGTGAGACACATTGTCCACAGCATCTTGAAATCCGAAAAGAGCTAAAGTGTGCGGCATCAGAACTGGAAGATGTGAAATATAAAGTAATGAAATCTGCAATCCGGATTTTCAAATTATGGTAAGACAAAAAGAAAAGGATAAAAAGTATTGGAAAAAAAGAGTTTTGTTTTAAAAGGAAATATTGTATTTTCAGGAGAAAATAAAGAACTGTACAGCATGGAAGGAGGTTATATTGTTTGTGAAAACGGTATCTGTAGAGGTGCATTTGAAGAGCTGCCGCAGCAGTATGAAAAACTGCCGATTACAGATTACGGAGATAAGATCATTCTTCCGGGCATGACGGATCTTCATGTGCATGCCCCACAATATACCTTCCGCGGGCTTGGTATGGATTTAGAACTTCTAGACTGGCTGAATGTGCATACTTTTCCGGAAGAGGCAAAATATGTGGATATCTCCTATGCAAAACGTGCATATGGGAATTTTGTGTCTGATCTGAAACACAGTCTGACGACACGTGCATGTATTTTTGCAACGCTTCACAGGGAAGCGACGATCATGTTGATGGATCTTTTGGAAGAGAGCGGAGTTGTAAGCTATGTCGGTAAGGTAGATATGGATCGCAATGGCGGTGAAAATCTATGCGAGGCAGATGCGCTGACAGCAGCAGAGGACACAAAAAAGTGGATTGATGAGACAGCCGGAAAATATGAAAGAACAAAACCGATCTTAACGCCTCGATTTATCCCAAGCTGTACGGATGAGCTGATGATGGCACTTGCAAAACTGCAAAAGACCACCGGGCTTCGTGTGCAGTCTCACCTGTCGGAAAATCCGTCTGAGGTTGCCTGGGTAAAAGAACTTGTTCCGGCGGCAAAAAATTATGCAGATGCTTATGCCATTTTTGATATGTTAGGAGATAAGGAGCATCCGGCGATCATGGCTCACTGTATTTACAGTGAAGATGAGATGGATCTTTTGAAAGAACATGGTGTCTATGTGGCGCACTGTCCGGAATCAAACTTAAACCTTTCCTCCGGTATCGCACCAGTCCGGAAGTTTTTAGAAGATGGTATTGCGGTCGGACTTGGCTCTGATGTGGCGGGAGGCTCATCTTTATCCATGGCAAAAGCGTTGACATTAGCAGTACAGGTTTCAAAAATGTACTGGCGTCTGATCGATGAAAACAGCAAGCCGCTGACGTTTGCAGAGGCGTTCTATTTAGCAACAGCCGGAGGCGGAAGCTATTTTGGAAAAGTTGGTACTTTTTTGGATGGATATGAATTTGATGCGGTAGTAGTAGAAGATCATATATCGAAGGAAGTTAGAAAATATACACCAATAGAGCGCACACAGCGGATGATGTATGATGAGAATTTGATGACAGTCTGTGCGAAATATGTAGCGGGATACGAGTGCAAATTATAAAAATTTGCGCTCGTATTTGCGCTCGCCAGCCGGCATGCGTGCCGGATTCTGTACATAAACAAGCATATACATAAATACTGCCATGATGATTCCGGTAACAACATCGAATACAGAGTGCTGTTTTAAAAACATGGTAGAAAGAATAATACTTACCATAAGAACAGCAGAGCCGATCCGGATAACTTTTTTATCACGGAAATTCCCACTGTGCCATACAGCTAAATTGACGGCAATGGAATTGTAAACGTGAATGCTCGGAAAAAGATTCGTTGCTGTATCAGTTGTGTAAAGCCATTTTACCATATGTACAAATACATTATCACGTGCAAAGGTAGTCGGTCTTAAATAATGCCCGTTTGGATAAATGGTAGAAACGATCAGAAAGATCGTCATACCGGTAAATAACATGGTGCATAAACGGAAATATTCATCTTTATTTTTAAAGTAGAAGTAACCAAGTCCCCATGCCACATATCCAAACCATAAGAAGTATGGAATGATAAAATATTCACAGAAAGGAATATAATCATCCAGTGCAACATGGATCACATGAAAATGTGTGGTAACGGTTCTCTCTAAATGACCAAACCATGGCAGATAAATCATGAAATAAAGCAAAAGAAGAGCATGTTTGTTTCTCTCGATAAATGCGTTGACCGCATCACGTGTCTTTGTTTTCACGGTTTCACCCTCTTTTCATTAATCTCAACGATAGGGATTATAGCACAGCAATTTTTCAGAAACAATTACCTTTTTCTTATTTTAAGAAAGATTATTTAAAATTTAAGAAAACTTTAAGCTATGACCAGTGTTTTTGGGGAGTTTGACGTTTTTTTTTATTACAGAACAATGCGAAAAAAGAACGAATTCTTAATTTAATGTTACGATTTGGACAATTTGTTGACAAGACTTTGCGGGATATTATAATAGAGTAGGTGTCCGTTTGCATATTTTATGCGATACAACATATCTTTACACATGGGATGAAAGGATATTTAGGAGAATGAAAGAAAAAAATAAGCGGAAAAAGCAGCAGGCTGCGTCCGGGAAAAATTATACGGGACTGGTGCTTACATGCATTATGACGGCGATCGCAGTGATTTATGTCGGTTTTGCGATTTATTTTGAAAGTCATTTTTGTTTTGGAACGTCTATTGATGGAATTGCTGTCGGTGGCAGCAGTGTGGAAAAAGTCGAGGATGCTTTTCGGACTGAAATGAAAAATTACCAGCTGACAGTTACTGCACGTGAGGATAAAAATGGAACGATCGCAGGTTCGGATATTGATATGGAGCCTGTATTCCAGGGTGAGATAGAAACACTTTTAAATGAGCAGAATGGCTTTTCCTGGCTGATACGGATGTTTCAGAAGCAGGAGTTTGAACTGGAAAAGGTTGTATCCTATGATGAGCAGAAACTGAATGAGGCAGTCAGTAATTTACCATGTATGAAAGATCAGCGCACACCGGTGGATGCGACTTATGCTGATTATACAAAAGAAAACGGTTATGCACTTGTCCCGGCCGATTATGGAACAGAGGTTGATGCGGCAAAAGTGAAAAAGGCAGTAAGTGACGCCATTTTAGTACTGGATGAAACCGTTGATCTAGAGCAGAGCGACTGTTATCGGAAGCCTGCAGTCGGAGATGATGACAAAGATCTGCTGGATTTGATTGACACGTTAAACCAGTATGTAGGTGTTACGATTACATATGACTTTGGGGATGATAAGGAAGTACTGGATGGAACTACGATCAGTACCTGGCTTTCTGAGGGTACCGATGAAAAGGTTTCCATTGATGAGGAAGAAGTGCTTGCATTTGTAAAGACGCTGGCAAAAAAATATAACACAGCCTATTCCCCGAAAGAATTAAAAACTTCTTACGGTACGACAGTTACGGTCACAGGTGGTTTTTATGGCTGGAGAATTGACAACAGTGGAGAAGTAGAACAGATTTTAGCAGATTTAAAAGCAGGAAAAGACGTGGAAAGAGAGCCGGTATATCTCACAACTGCGAACAGTCATGGAGAGCATGACTATGGTGATTCTTACGTTGAGATCAATCTGACAAACCAGCATTTATTCCTCTATAAAGATGGAAAGCTGGTGGTGGAAAGTGATTTTGTTTCAGGAAATCTTGCAAAAGGGCATGACACCCCGACAGGTGCTTTTGGACTGACTTATAAGACCATGAATGCGGTTTTAAGAGGACCGGATTATGAGACACCGGTTACTTACTGGATGCCATTTAATGGTGACGTAGGTATGCATGATGCGACCTGGCGTAACAAATTTGGAGGAAGTATCTATAAGACAGGTGGTTCTCATGGATGTATCAACCTGCCGGCATCTGCAGCAAAGAAGATCTATGAGACGATCGATAAGGGATATGCAGTTTTAGTATATCGTATGCCGGGTGACAATCCGACTGTTGTGCAGCAGCCCCAGGCGGATGTTCCATCTGTGATCAATGCGATCAGTATTATCGGGCCTGTAACATTAGAGAGCGAAACAGCAATCGTGAATGCGAGAAATATGTACAATTCACTTTCGGATGCAGATAAGGCACAGGTAACGAATTATGATACACTGACAGCGGCAGAGGCGGCACTTGCGGCATTGAAAGCACAGCAGCCAGATCAGAGCCAGCCGCAGGATCAGGGGCAGCAGCCAGACCAGAGCCAGCCGCAGGATCAGGGACAGCAGCCAGACCAGAACCAGCCACAGGATCAGGGACAGCAGCCAGATCAGAGCCAGCCACAGGATCAGGGGCAGCAGCCAGACCAGAGCCAGCCACAGGATCAGGGGCAATAGACAGATAAAGAGCGGTAAGAGGATGAGAAAACTAATTTAACAGATACAGATCAGAGAGAAAAAGCTCCTGCGCTAAACATAATGCGCAGGAGCTTTTTCGTGGCAGATTACAGATGCTGGTTATTGGAAGAAATATTCTTATGGGCGGCCAAAGTATTCATTTCCGCAGAGTGTTGTTTTTTATGTGAACTGTCTTTTTGTATTGTGGTACCGTGTAAAGGTGCAGGATTTTTGCGTGGCGCACTGCAGCCTAACAGAACGCTGACTGCCTCATGCATTTCCGGATGTGCACGGTAGGCTTCGATGATCATCCGCTCAGAGGGCGTTACATGAAAATTTTCATTACTGTCATAACCGAATGCGTCAAGAATATCGGTAATATTATATATATCACAGAGTGTTAATAGGATATCTGCACTTGGATTTGCCTGCCCGCTTTCCCAACCGTAAATTGTCTTTGGAGCAGCGGTAAAAGAACGTTCGTCCAACAGGAGAGATACATCATTGACAGACAGATGATTACGTTTACGATATTCTTTTAAAACCTTTGCTATATTCTGATTTTTCATGTCGATCTCCGTTCTATTGCATTTTAAAGCAGTCAAAATGCTTTGTAACCGTATCATATCCCACCTCATTTTATCAGTCAACGAGTTCTTAATACGAGAGAAAAATATAATTGCAATTCCTAAAGCTAAAGAATAAAATAAGGGAAAACAGATTTTTGTAGAAGAGGTGCGATAACATGGGAAAATCAAAAGTGACTGATTATATGATCCGTTATATAGAAGAAAACCAGATGGATGCAAAATCGCTTGCGGCACATGCGGGCATCGATGCGGGAAAACTGCGGGAGGATTATGAAGAACCACTGGATGCGGAGGAATTTCTTACTTTATGTGTGTGTCTTGGCATACAGCCGGAGCAGGTGCGAAGCGTGATAAATAAAGTGTAACAAATGAAGTGCAAGTAGATGAAGACTCTGGTATAAATATCTGCAAAATGTACATGCTAAAGCATATAGAGAGCATGATGTTTGAAAAAACGATGCTGTAATTAGATCTGGAAATGGAGAATCATATGAGCATGCAGATGGGAAAACAGAGTATTTGTTTTAAGGAGCCGCCTTATATCATAAGCAGCGCAAGCATTGTTGGAAAAAAAGAGGGAGAAGGGCCACTGGGAGATTGTTTTGACCTGATCGGTGAAGATGATAAATTCGGACAGAATACATGGGAAGAGGCTGAGAGTACGCTTCAGAAAGAGGCCTTTGGGATGGCGGTTGGTAAAGCAGGACTTTTTAAAGAAGATATCCGCTATCTTTTTTCAGGGGATCTCCTGGGACAAAATATTGCAACCTCATTTGGACTTATGGATTATCAGGTACCGCTCTTTGGGTTGTACGGTGCATGCAGTACCTGTGGCGAGGCACTTTCACTTGGTGCAATGTGTGTTGCGGCAGGATATGCAGATTACGTTGTGGCAATGACGTCGAGTCATTTTGCAAGTGCCGAAAAACAATTCCGGTTTCCGCTGGAATATGCAAACCAGAGACCAATGTCAGCAACATGGACGGTGACAGGGAGTGGTGCGTATGTGCTTGGAAAAAGGAAAAGCAGTGCCTGTATCACTGGAATCACGACCGGTAAGATCATGGATTATGGAATTAAAGATTCCATGAATATGGGGGCGGCAATGGCACCTGCGGCAGCAGATACGATCTGTCAGAATTTCAAAGATTTCGGACGGAAACCGGAGGACTATGATCAAATTATTACCGGGGATCTTGGAAGTGTGGGACAGGAGATACTGATCGATCTTTTAAAGAAAGAAGGATATGATATCAGCCAGGAGCATTTAGACTGTGGTATGCTGATCTTTGAGAGTAAAGCACAGAAAACCGGTGCCGGAGGCTCAGGATGCGGCTGCTCTGCCGTGACACTTGCAGGACATTTCTTAAAGCAGGTTGAGATGGGAAAATTACGCCGTATCTTATTCGTGCCGACCGGTGCACTGCTTTCCACGGTATCTTTTAATGAGGGAAAAACGGTGCCTGGAATCGCACATGGTGTTGTGATCGAGCATGCAGATTAAAAAGGAGGAAAGAAAAAATCATGGATTATGTCAATGCATTCTGGGTGGGAGGTGCGATCTGTGCACTGGTACAGATTTTAATGGAAAAAACGAAGATGCTTCCGGGCAGAATTATGGTCATGCTGGTGTGTCTTGGTGCGCTGCTTGGAGCGTTGGGAATTTATCAGCCGTTTATTGAATTTGCAGGAGCGGGAGCAAGTGTTCCGTTGCTTGGATTTGGAAATACCCTGTTTAAGGGTGTGAAAGAAGCAGTAGATGAATATGGTTTTCTTGGGATCTTTTTAGGCGGCTTAAAAGCAAGTGCCGCTGGTATTTCAGCGGCACTGGTCTTTGCATATCTTGCAAGTATTATTTTTCAGCCTAAGATGAAAAAATAGACTTTATAAGTATTTTTTGATATCTTCGATCAATGAGGCATATTCTTCCTCTGACAGGAATTTTTCTCCCGGATTCATGGCAAATGTGCCTCCCCACTCGTAACCGTCTGTATATTTTGGAACGAGGTGGAAATGCAGATGATGACCTGTATCACCGTAAGCACCATAATTAACTTTCTGCGGGTGAAATGCTTTGTGAAGTGCTTCTGCCACATGATTGATATCTTCAATGTAAGCAGCACGTTCTTCGGCGGTCAGCTCGGTGATCTCACTGACATGTTTTTTGTGTGCAACGATCACACGGCCTTTGTGGCTCTGCTCTTTAAAAAGATATACCTTTGAACTTGGCAGTTCACAGATTTTAATACCAAACTGGGCAACTAATTCGCCCTCCATACAATATGCACAATTCTGATCCATAAGAAACCTCCCGTGTCTGTTTTTTTATTTAACATTGAAAAAAAGGTCTGCACAAATCATAGACCGGTGCAGACCTGATTTTTTAAAATTATTTCTGGTTGAAGTGAACTGCGAAACCTGCGATCTCGTCTTTTAAGTAGGCAACAGTAAGTTCGCCCTTGTCATTGTATTTGAAAGAAGATTCGTCAAATACGAAACCACGTTTCTCAAGATGATAAATAGCGCGGTCTAAGTAGTTAGTCTGGATGCAGATATGACCATTGGTTCCACGTCCCGGATTTTTCATCATTTCGATCAGGGAACCTACGAACATGGAGCTGTTTCCAACTTTTACGTTTTCACCAAGTAAAGTTGCGAATTTTGCTGACTCAGCAGCAGCTACTTCCTCAGAAGCGTTGTTTACACCTACATGTAACAGTTTGAAACCTAACATGGTAGAAACAGCCTCTTTTGTTAAAGCTGTGATGCCAGCCCAGTCTTTTGCTGCGATCATGTCTTTGTTAACCATCCAGGATCCACCGCATGCGATGATCTTCTTGAAATCAAGATAGCTTGTTAAGTTCTTTGCATTGATACCGCCGGTCGGCATGAATTTCATTTTGGTATAAGGAGCTGCCATGGATTTGATCATGCTAAGTCCGCCTGCAGCTTCTGCCGGGAAGAATTTAACAACGTCAAGACCAAGTTCGATCGCAACTTCAACGTCGCTTGGGTTAGAACATCCAGGAGTTACCGGGATTCCTTTTTCTACACAGTATTTTACAACTTTTGGATTTAAACCAGGGCTTACGATAAATTTAGCGCCTGCATTTACAGCACGGTCAACCTGCTCTGTGGTAAGAACAGTACCTGCACCTACTAACATCTCCGGGAACTGCTCGGACATGATGCGGATAGATTCCTCAGCAGCTGCTGTACGGAAAGTAACTTCTGCACATGGGAGACCACCGTCGCATAATGCTTTTGCTAAAGGTGCAGCATCCTCTACATTGTCAAGTGCGATAACCGGGATAATACCGATTTTGGAAAACTCTTCTAATACTTTGTTCATAATTCTTCTCCTTTATTTTGAATAATTTTAAGGTTCTTAAATTGGTTTCGTAATATGAAACATTGTTTCATACAACGGTACAATAGTATTATAACATTACAAAATGCCTTGTCAATAATTTAGGGAAAGAAAATGTTGTATTTTGCAAAAAACAAAAATTTGACTTTTATTGGAAGGTCATGTTATGATGTCATATGGTTTCATATAATGAAACAATAATGTGAATTATGAAACCTAAAAGACAGGTATTGGAAAAATAACTGATACCTTACATAGAATATGAGGTAATTATGGCAGAACAGAAAGAAACAAAAAATCCGGTGCAGTCGGCAGAGCGCATTTTTCAGGTAATGGAAATGCTGGCCGATCACGGTGAGATGGGACTGATGGAGATCAGCACAGCGTTAGGACTTCACAAAAGCACGGTACATCGCCTTCTGATGTCTTTAGTCTATATGGGATATGCAAAGCAGGATGAGGTATCCCAGAAGTATATGCTTTCCTATAAAATAGTAAGCATGGCAGGAAAAATGCTTGACCGCATGGATATTTTACAGGTCGCGAAACCATATATGGAACGTTTGTCAGATATCAGCGGGGAAACGGTGCATTTAGTGCAGCGGGAAGGAAATAATATTTTATATATTTATAAAATAGAAGCAAAGATTGGTACGATCCGCATGGTGTCCCATGTTGGTATGGTGCATCCGATGTATTGTTCCGGTGTGGGTAAAGCGATCATGGCAGAACTTCCGGAATCAGAAGTGAAGCAGATCTGGAATGAGAGTATCATCGAAAAAAAGACAGAGCATACGATCACAGATTATGATGAGATGCTTCGGGTGTTAAAAGAAGCAAAAAAGAATGGATATGCGCTTGATGATGAAGAAAATGAAGAAGGTGTGCGCTGCATCGCGGCGAGTCTTCGTGATTATCATAATGAAGTAAAATATGCATTCAGTATTTCCGGTCCGACCAGCCGGATGACGCGAGAGCGCGTGGAAGAGCTGTCTGTGGATGTCAAAAAAGTACAGGAAGAATTATCCATGGAATTAGGCTGGTATAGAAAATAGCAGAGTTGGTCATACTATCCTTGAAAAGGTAATGGTTCAGAGAGTTTTTGAGCGGTTACAAATAATTTCTTGTAAAGTAAAGGAGAAGAATGACCATGAAAAAATTCAAAATGCTTGCGGCATGCCTGGTGCTTACATTGTCTCTTAGTGCACTGACCGCATGCGGCACAAACAGTAACAACACGGATACCAATAACAATGGAAATAATCCGGCTGCAGGTACGGAAAACCAGGTAAAAGGTAACACGGAAAATGGTGTTAATGCTACCGAAAATGGTATGAATGATACCAATGTGAATGGAACTGATACAATGAATGATACCAACGCAAATGGCACGAATGGAACCGTAAATAATAACAATGGCAATGACACAGATGGTGGTGCTGTTGTGGATGATGTAGTAGACGGCATCGGTGATGCGGGAAAAGATATTATCGACGGTGTTGAAAACGGTGTGGATGATGCAACCGGAAATAATAACAATAGTGGAAATGCTACTGATAACAGTGCAAGATAACGGATGTGGAATCTCCGGGTATGACCTTTCGGTGAAAGGAATGCCCGGATTTTTTCTGTTACAGAATATTCGCAGAAATCCTTAAATAAAAATGAAATCTTCCTGATTTCCTTGTGATTGCAGATATTTTGCGGTACAATGTCTTAAATAAGTCTGTTTTAAAGATAGATGAATGGAATGATTTAGGAGATTTTCAGATGAATAATAATGATTATAGAGAAGTAACAGAGGATGAAGCAACAACAGTTTCTACAAGTTCAAAGGACGAAATAAACGGACAGGAAAACAGTAGTGATACCCATGATGTATCAGAACATGAAAAAGAAACCGCAGAGGCAGAAGTGACAAATGCAGACACACCGGAGGAGAAAGAAACGGAATACGAAGATATCTGCTATATCTGCCGCAGACCGGAACATATTGCAGGAAAGATGATACGGATACCGAATAATATCTGTATCTGTCAGGATTGCATGCAGAAAACTTTTGACAGCATGAACCAGACAGGATTTTCCATGGATGATATGCTGAACATGAATATGGGCAAGATGCCGAATATCAGCATGATCAATCTGTCAGATCTTCAGGGGATGCAGGGATTTATTCCGAATAACCAGAAGATCAAAAAGAAAAAGCCAAAAGAAAATAAAGAGCCGGTGCTTGATATCAAAAAGATCCCGGCACCGCATAAGATCAAGGCATCGTTAGATGAGTACGTAGTAGGACAGGAGCACGCAAAGAAGGTTATGTCTGTTGCTGTCTACAATCACTATAAGAGAATCGCATCAGATGAGAAGGATGGTATTGAGATTGAAAAATCCAATATGTTAATGATCGGACCGACCGGTTCCGGTAAGACTTATCTGGTGAAAACACTTGCAAAACTTTTAGATGTGCCGCTTGCCATCACAGATGCAACATCCCTGACAGAGGCAGGATATATCGGTGATGATATCGAGAGCGTTGTAAGTAAGCTGCTTGCCGCAGCAGATAATGATGTGGAGCGCGCAGAGCACGGTATTATTTTTATCGATGAAATCGATAAGATCGCCAAGAAACGCAATACGAACCAGCGTGATGTCAGCGGTGAGTCCGTACAGCAGGGAATGTTAAAACTGTTAGAGGGTGCAGAAGTTGAGGTGCCTGTCGGAGCCAGCAGTAAGAATGCGATGGTACCGATGACTATGGTCAACACAAAGAATATCCTTTTTATCTGTGGAGGTGCATTCCCGGAGTTAGAGGATATCATTAAGGAACGTCTCAATAAGTCTGCGTCGATCGGCTTTAAATCAGAATTAAAGGATAAATATGATCAGGACGAAAATATCCTGCAGAAAGTGACTACAGAAGATGTGCGTAAGTTTGGCATGATACCTGAGTTCTTAGGACGTCTGCCGATCATGTTTACGCTAGAAGCACTTACAGAAGATATGCTGGTACGCATTTTGAAAGAACCGAAAAATGCGATTTTAAAACAGTATCAGAAGCTGCTTGCCATGGATGAGGTAAGACTCAAATTTGAGGATGATGCGTTGATGGCGATCGCAAAGCAGGCGAAGGAAAAGAAAGTCGGTGCGCGTGCACTTCGCGCGATCATCGAGGAATTTATGCTTGACATCATGTATGAAATTCCGAAAGATGACAATATCGGTATGGTAACCATTACGAAAGAGTATGTGGAGAAAAAAGGCGGTCCGCTTATTACGATGCGTGGCTGTGCACAGATTGCTGCTGTTCAGACGCAAGCTTGACACTTTGCTGTCAAGCTATGCGCCGTAGTGTATATTGTTGTGAGATTACAGCCCCTGCCTCGAAGAGGCACTTTTCATGGGCTGTAATCGTTGCTGGTCACACCGGAAGTGTGAACAGTAACCACAGATCGGGGAACAGAAAGCTCCGGAGATCGCGGCTTTCGAATAATACAATTAAATAAGTCTGTAACGGGCACTCCGGCATCTGTTTTACGATAAACAGATGACCGGAGTTTTTCAATTTATAAAACATTTAGGGCGTATTTGTTGCGGACATTGACAGTAATGTATCTATTACATCAGGTGACACGATCTCCGGAGATGATTATGATGCAGGAGACAGCACAGTCAGTTTCATTAAATGAACTTGTGCAGAAGTTCGAATTAAAATAAAAAATATGGTTCTAAAGTAAAAGATTCCGGCATCTATTTAGTAAATGAATAGATGACCGGAGTTTTTTTATTTATGGCAGATTGCAGGGAACAGGTATATTCTGATGATTTTTTTGATTTTATCGTATCTTATGAGGAAACCAGTGGACAGACGATCGCAGAGGCTTGTATCCAGAGAATCGATGAAGGGTATGATATCTATTATTATCCGAGGGAGAGATTACCTCCGCTTAGTGTAGGCGGTTATTCTTATTCTGAGATCCCAAAATGTTATGGACTGCTGGATCGGACAGCACTTGAGGTGTCCGGTATTTTAAAAATGCAGAATCAGCCTGTTCTTGCATTAAAGGGAAACGGTGTGCTGATCGGATTTATTGATACGGGGATTGATTATACAAATCCGGCATTTCGCTACAGTGACGGGAGCAGCCGGATCGTCCGTATCTGGGATCAGACGATACAGGATGGAATGCCACCAGCGGGTATTTTATATGGGGCAGAGTATACAAAAGAACAGATCAATGCGGCGTTATTTTCCGAAGACCCGTACGATATCGTGCCGTCGCGTGATACCAATGGACATGGTACATTTCTTGCAGGAGTGGCATGTGCAAGTGAGAGTGAAAACGGTGATTTTATCGGGGCGGCACCCCAGTCTGAGATCATTATGATAAAATTAAAAGAGGCAAAGCAGTATCTTCGGGATTTCTTTTTTGTGAAGGACGGTGTTCCGGCATATCAGGAAAATGATATTATGATGGCAGTTTCTTATTTAAACAGTGTAGCAAATATTTTGAATCGTCCGCTTGTCATATGCATGGCATTAGGAAACAGTGCCGGGAGCCATGCGAGTGAGGGTTTTCTTCCTTCTTATCTTAATTATATGTGCGGAAGAAGAAAACGAGTCGTTGTGGTTGCAGCCGGAAACGAGGCGAATGCAAGACATCATTTTCAGGGACGTATCATAGGGGAGATGGAGCATGAGGATGCAGAAATCACGGTAGAGCAAAATACGAAAGGTTTTTTTGTGGAACTGTGGGCATCTGCGCCGGAACTGTATGCGGTTGCGGTAATTTCACCATCAGGAGAGCAGATTCCGCGGATTTCGGTGCGCCGTGGGGCATCAGAGCAGTTTAACTTTATTTTTGAGGGGACGACGATCACGGTAGATTACCGGATCGATATGAAAGAAACGTCAAGCCAGCTGATTTTTTTCCGGTTTATAAGACCGACACCGGGACTTTGGACAATACGTATTTTTCCACAGCTTACTGTCACCGGAAATTATCATCTCTGGCTTCCTTTGAAAGAAATGACAGATGGCAATAATTTTTTCCTTCGGTCGAATCCGGAAATTACACTGACTTCCCCCAGTGCGGCAAGACAGGTCATCACAGTGGGCGGTTATCAGGCATCGAACACCAGTATCTATGCGGATTCCGGAAGAGGTTATACTACGACAGGAGAGATCAAACCCGATTTTGTGGCACCGGCGGTGGATGTTTATGGTCCCGGACTTCGCAATAATTTTATCACTTTTACGGGAACAAGTGCAGCCGCAGCGATCACAGCTGGAGCCTGTGCGCAGATCATGCAGTGGGCGATCGTGGATCAGAATAATACGATCATGTCACATACATCTATCAAAAACATGTTGATCCGCGGTACTGCAAAACCGGAAAACCGGACATATCCGAACCGGGAGTGGGGATATGGGACACTTGATGTGTATGGGGCATTTCAGAATCTGAGACTGTGATAAAACGACGAAATATTATTTAGAAAATGTTTAGAAAAAACAGCAAGATTGTTTATCTGTATTTATGTAATTTTTGTGAAACTGGTTATAAACTTCAAAATGTAATACGATATAAATAAAAATAAGAATACAAACGGGGAGAGAAAGGCGATATCTTAAAAGTGATCCAGAAAACAAAAGCAGAAGCAGGTCAGTCTGATGGATATTCTGCTTCCGGCGGAGAAGGACAGACAGGGCAGGCATCCGGAACCGGGGCTGCTGGTAGTGCCGGTGGCGGTGGAGACAGTGATGACGAAACTACTACAACAACAAAGACGGTTGTGGTCAATGGTATTACTTATCTTGAAACAACGACTGTGGAGAACGGTGTCACAAGTGTGCAGAGGACAAAGATCAGTGGAGTTGGTGAAGAATAGCGATGGTAAAAAATCCGAAGGGAGTGTGAACCTTCGGATTTTTGCTGAAATCAGGAAAGTAATCCCTAAATGTTAAAATAAAATTGCTTGCAATTTGTAACATGATATGATAAGATGTTTATTGTTCGAGCGATTAAAAAAGAATAAGCCGGCGTGGCGGAATGGCAGACGCACCAGACTCAAAATCTGGCGGTGGCAACATCGTATGGGTTCAAGTCCCATTGCCGGCATTAGAAAAAAGTCCAGTTTTACTGGACTTTTTCTTGATTCATAGGAAATTACATCCTATGAATCAAAAAGCCCTCCGGGCAGGATCGCACTGCGGCGGAGTGGAATAATGTCGCTAGAGCGACCCGCCGCAGGACATCCGGTGGATGTCCGCTATGCGCGGACCGGAGCGGAAGCGAAGAAACTCGAAAGTTCGAGTCCGGCAGGACTCGATTTATCAAAAAAAGGACATCTGAATGATGTCCTTTTTGATGAAAGAGAGCGCGAGACGGGACTCGAACCCGCGGCCCCGACCTTGGCAAGGTCGTGCTCCACCAACTGAGCCACTCGCGCATATCTGAAATTATTCTGTATCTGTCTGTCAGACACATTTGATATCATACTATGGCAAAAACAATTTGTCAATAATTTTTTTAAAATAGCAATAATATTTTTTTTATCCTTAAGAGAAAAAGTTCATCTGTGATTTAAAAAAGAATTAATAATATTCATCTATATATTAAGTAGGAAAAATGCTATAATACGGAATGTCTGATAATCAGGATGCAGACAGTGTACATTTAAGGAGGAACTATGGAAAAGAAAAAAATAATTATTCCGGTCGTAGCCATTGCAGTAATTGGAGCAGTAGGAGGAACCGGTTATTATTATCGCAACAATATTATAGATGTGACAACACAGGCAATTGATGTAGTTTCAGAGAAAATTCCGTTTTTACAGTCAGGAAAATCGGATGACAAGGTATATGTTGAGAAAGTTTCTAAGATCATGAATACATATACGGGAAATACCAACCGGTATAATGGTGTTGTGGAATCGCAGGACAGTTATGAGGTAAATGTAGATTCATCGCGTACCATCAAAGAAATCCTTGTAAAAGTAGGGGATGAGGTAGAAGAGGGTCAGACACTTGTTACCTATGATACCAGCGAACTTGAGATGCAGGTGAAACAGGCAAAACTTGAACTCGAGGGAATCCAGAATGAGATTGACAGTTCCAAAAAAAAGATAGCCACATTGACCGATGAATTAAATAAAACGACAGATGAGGACGATAAATTTTCATTGACGACAGATATTCAGTCGGAGGAAAATTCCATCGAGGAGAATAAACTTGATCTTGAGAGCAAGAACCTTGAAATATCAAAATATGAAGCCCAGATCGATGCATCGTCTGTTGTCAGCAAAAAATCCGGCGTGGTAAAGGAAATCAACGAGAACGGTACAGACAGTAATGGTAATAATGCTGCGTTTATGACGATTCTTCAGACAGGTGAATACCGTGTAAAAGGAAGTATCGATGAGCAGAATGTATGGATGATCTCAGATGGACAGGCGGTCATCATACGTTCGAGGGTGGATGAAAGTCAGACATGGAATGGAACGATTTCAAAGATTGATACAGATAACGTGCAGAAAAGTGATGACGATTCATCTTCAGACAGTAGTGTCTCTGCAACAAAGTACCCGTTTTATGTGGAACTTCCATCTGCAGAAGGACTGCTGTTAGGACAGCATGTATATATTGAACTTGACGAAGGTCAGGACGATCAGCAGAAAGAAGGAATCTGGCTGTATTCAAACTATGTTGTTCAGGATGACAGCGGTGCTTATGTCTGGGCTGCAAATGATAAGAAACGTCTGGAAAAACGATATGTAGAACTTGGTGAATATGATGAGGATCTGGCAGAGTATGAGATCTTATCCGGTCTTTCACTTGATGATTATATCACATGGCCGATGGAAGGACTCTATGAAGGAGTAACTACGGTGACAGATGTGAGCGAGGTCGATTATTCTTCTCCGTTGTACAATCAGGATGGTACAGAGATGCTTGATTACGGAACCGAAATGTTGTATGAAAACGGAATGTACGATACGGAAATGATGAACGATAATGGCATGCAGAATTATGTAAATGGCGATATGGAAGATGGATCAGGTTATGATGGAGCTGACGATGGCGATTCTGCGGATGATGCGGAATATGATGACTCTGATTACGATGATTCTGACTATGAGGATTCTGATGATTCCTATGATGATTCCAATGATATGGAGGTAGGGGAATGATACTGAATCTGCAGAATATTTACAAGGATTATCAGCAGGATAAGCTGGTCGTTCCGGTATTAAAAGATGTCTGTCTTACCGTGGAAGAGGGAGAGTATGTTGCGATCATGGGACCATCCGGCTCCGGAAAGACAACACTTATGAATATCATAGGCTGTCTGGATAAGCCGACGAGCGGGACTTATGAGCTGGCAGGAGAGGACGTCTTAAAGTTAAAAGACAAGCAGCTGTCAGATTTAAGACTGCGCAGTATCGGGTTTGTATTTCAGAGTTTTCATCTGATGCCGAGAGAGACTGCGGTGGAAAATGTATCACTGCCGCTTAGTTATGCCGGCGTGAAAAAAAAGGAGCGCAGGGAGCGTGCAATCAAAGCACTGGAACGTGTCGGACTTGGTGACAGGGTGGACTTTCGTCCGACGCAGCTTTCCGGTGGACAAAAACAGAGGGTTGCGATTGCGAGAGCAATGGTCAATAATCCAAAGATCTTACTTGCGGATGAACCTACCGGAGCACTTGATTCCAAGTCAGGAGAGCAGATCATGGAACTGTTTCAGAAACTCAATGAAGAGGGTGTTACGATCGTTATGATCACACATGATCCGCATATCGCATCCAATGCAAAACGCATGGTGAAAATCATTGACGGGGAGATTTTTGAGGGCGATGAAAAGGAGGATGCATCATGAAATTAAAAAAAGTAATCGCAGTCATTGTCGTACTTGCCGTCACTGTTGGTGCAGTCACCGGAGGAATTTATGGTTATAAGTCGTATCAGAAGAAGAATCTGGTGGCAGAAGTACAGTCTGTTTCCAGTTTAAACTATGGATATTATGGGAACTCTGAAACAAGCTATGGTGTTGTGACGAATGATTCTTCCCAGGAAGTATATTTAGATGATTCCAACAAAGTGCAGGAGGTTTATGTTTCAAAAGGCGATACAGTGAAAGAGGGAGATCCGCTGATCCAGTATGATACATCGGAGGCAGAGATCGATATCCAGAGGAAAAACCTTGAGATCAGTACAACAGAAAACAGTCTTGCGAAGGCACAGCATTCTTTAGAGTCATTAAAAAACACAAAACCGGTGGATAAGACACGGCCTTCTACTGCCAGTACTGCATCCTCGTACATAAATAAAAAGCTGCAGGAATTAGAGCAGAAGAAAGCCTACATAGAGTCACTGCCGGAAAAGGATGCGAAGGATAACCGCATTTATAATTATGTGACGGAAGATTCAAAGCCATATAATAAAGACACGGCAGATGGAACAGCAGAGAATCCTTACATTTATTATTGTAATAAAGATGTTTTTGCATATGGAAGTTTTTACAATTCGCTGCGGCCGCAGAAAAAATCAGATGGCACTTATACGGATGGAAAATATGTAAAGTTTATTATCTGCAAAAAAGACAGCGATGGGAAAATGGTGTTTGAAAGTGTGGAAACAGGAGATGAAGTGGTGGATGACAGTACTGAGTCGAATGGTGACACAAAAGAAGTTACAGTACAGAAATATGAGCCTGTGGCAGATGACAGTATTTCACCGAATGTAAAAGATGTCGATGGAAGTACCATGCCTATGGACTATGATAAAAGCCGGTCCTGGTATGTTTTTTCAGGAGAAGAAGTTGGAAAAAGTCTTCAGGATTATCTGGATGAACTTGAGAATGAAGATAACTGGAACGATGAAGATGACTGGGAAGAGCCGGAAGGATATACCGAAAAAGAACTTGCAGAGGCAATCAATGACAAAGAATCAGAAGTAAAAAAACTGGATATACAGCTTCGCAAGTTAAAACTGGAGCTGGAAACGTTACAGGACAGCATCAATGATGGTGTGGTTTATGCAAAACTTGATGGTGTTGTGAAATCTGTGGGAGATCCGGATCAGAAACAGGATGATGGGAATGCATTTCTTGTGGTAACCGGAGATGACGGACTGTACGTGAGCGGTACGATCAGCGAACTTTTGTTAGATGAAGTCAAACCGGGAACGGTTGTTACCGCAAATTCATGGGAATCAGGAATGACATTTGAGGCAACCGTAACGAGCGTATCGGATTATCCTGTGAGTGGCAATTCCTGGGGAGAAGGAAATCCGAATGTTTCTTATTATCAGTATACTGCATATATGGAAGACAGTTCTGCACTGAAAAATGGAGAATATGTGGATCTTGCAATTCAGACAAATCAGTCAGAAACAGGCGGAATTTACCTTGATAAGGCATATGTGAGACAGGAAGATGGAAAATCATATGTTATGATCGCAGATGAGAGTGATCATCTGAAAAAACAATATGTTGTAACCGGAAAAACAGTATATGGTACTGCAGTTGAGATCAAATCAGGACTGACAGAGGATGACAGGATCGCCTTCCCTTATGGAAAGACAGCAGTCGAGGGAGCAGCAGTAACAGAGGATGAAAGTGTTGAATATTAATCAGGAGGAACAGGATGTTTGAGAATATAAGATTATCTTTTCAGGGAATCTGGTCCCACAAGATGCGTTCCTTTCTGACCATGCTTGGAATTATCATAGGTATCGCAGCGATCATTGCGATCGTATCGACGATCAAAGGAACGAATGAACAGATCAAAGAAAACCTGATCGGCTCCGGAGAGAATACAGTGGAAGTGTCTCTTTATCAGGGCGAGTGGGAATACGAGATGGATTACAACGGAGTGCCGCAGGGAGTGCCGCTTGTAACGGATGAGGTCATGAGTGACATCAAAGATCTCGATCATGTAGAGAATGCATCTGCATACTTAAGCAGACAGGATTATAGCGGAGTGTATCATTTAAATACGGCTTTTTCCGGTGGATATGTGCGCGGAATCGACAACAGCTATTTTGATACCTGCAATTATGTTATGAAAGAGGGACGTGCTTTTACGGATGAGGACTTTAAAAAGTATAAAAAAGTCGCTATTTTGGATACGGATTCCGCAAATGCGCTGTTTCAGGGAGAAGATCCGGTCGGAAATACGATCGAGATCCAGAAGGAGCCTTATACGGTAATTGGAATCGTAACCAAGGCAAAGGTATTTGAGCCGGTCATCAATTCCATTGATGATTATTATACATATGCGCAGGATACGGCAGGTTCTATTTATATCCCGAATACGACCTGGCCGATCATATATCAGTATGACGAGCCACAGAATGTTGTGATCCGTGTGGACAGTACGGATAATATGACATCTGCCGGAAAAGCATGTGCAGATCTGCTAAACAATTATCTGTCACCGAAAGATGATACGATCCAGTATAAGGCAAAGGATCTTTTAGAGCAGGCACAGCAGATACAGGAACTCAGCAGTTCAACAAATACGATGCTGATCTGGATCGCTGGAATTTCCCTGATCGTTGGTGGTATCGGTGTTATGAATATCATGCTGGTATCAGTGACAGAGCGTACGCAGGAGATCGGTTTAAAGAAGGCAATCGGTGCAAGAAAGTCAAAGATTTTGAATCAGTTTCTGACCGAAGCAGCGGTGCTTACAAGTTTAGGCGGTGTGCTTGGTGTAATTGTCGGTATCATATTAGCAGAGATCATTTCCTATGTGACGACGATGCCGGTTGCAATCAGTATTCCGGCGGCGATCGGTTCCGTGCTGTTTTCTATGGTGATCGGAATTGTATTCGGGGTTTTCCCGTCTTATAAGGCGGCGAATCTAAACCCGATTGACGCGCTGCGCCATGAATAAACGTCTGGATAATGGAAATGGAGATTCGTGTGAAAAAAATCGTGATGTTTGAAGGAGGCGTGGAAACGCTTGCGTATTTCTCGAAACAGATGGCGGGGCAGTTTGAAAAGATGGGATATGCAGTATTTTTCTACGATCTGAAAGATGAAAAGGGAAGTGCCAAAAGGCTGAGAAAATTCATAAAACCCGGCGAGACAGTGATGATCACTTTCAATTTTCAGGGACTGGAAAAAGAAGCGGGTGTATACAGTGAAAGAAACGGTTATATTTGGGATGAATATAAGATTCCCTGTTATAATATTGCGGCAGATCATCCGTACTATTATGATAACCGTCTGCATGATCTGCCATCCGGATATCACCACATCAGTATTGACAGAAAACAGGAAGCATATTTTTTAAAATATTATCCCGGATATAAAAGTGCCGGATTTCTTCCGTTAGCGGGAACCGGGCTGGATGGAGCACTTGATGTGTCGTATGAACAGCGGAATATTGATGTGATCATGACCGGAAATTACACGCCTCCGTCTTTTTTTGAACAGCATATCAACTGGATCAATGATGAGTATGCGGCATTTTACCGCGGAATCATTGACGAGCTGCTGGAAAAAACGGACCAGACCATCGAGGAGGTGACACTGCGTCACTGTGAACGTGAGATGGGGAAGGTGGTACCGGATGATTTCAGACTTGTGATGCATAAGATGATATTCATTGATCTGTATGTGCGCAATTACTGGCGTGGCCTGGTCATAAAGACGCTGGCAGAAGCAGGGATCACCGTGGATGTTGTTGGAAAGGGCTGGGAAGAACTTGACTGTACTGCGATGCAGAATATAAGAATACATCCGCAGACGGATTCCCTGACCTGTTTAGAGCAGCTTGCACATGCGAAGATTTCAATTAATGTGATGCCATGGTTTAAAGATGGTGCACATGACCGGGTGTTTAATTCGATTTTAAACGGTGCAGTCTGTGTTTCGGATACCAGTCACTACCTCTGCGAAGAACTAAAAGAGGGAGATGGTGTCTCGTATTATGACCTGAAACATTTAGAGCAACTACCGGTAAAAGTAAGTGATCTGCTGAAAAATGAACAGCAGATGAGAGATATTGTTATGCGTGGAGTGGAGAAAACGGCAGGGAAGCATATCTGGGCGATGCGGGCAATCGAACTGGAAGAAAAAATCAGGCAGGAAGCATGTTAGACTTGCATTACGGAAATAATGAGTGTATAATAACGAAAGAATTTGGCAGTGATGGAAGCTGCGGCAGCAAGACTGTTTCAGAGAGCCGGTGGGTGCTGGAAACCGGTACAGAAAAGATGCCTTTCCACTTCCGGAGTCAGTGATGAAAGTCACGGGGTCGTATCCCATAGCATACGAATTGAGAGGTCACAGCAGGAGAAACAGATACTGGAAATGAGCATCTGTGTTAAAAAGAAAAAGCAGTGACAAGATGGGTGGCAACGCGGAAGAGTTTTAGAGCCTTTCGTCCCATGTGCAGGATGGCACACAGGGCGGAAGGCTTTTTGTGTTATCGTTAAGAAAATGTCAGACAGATATTAGGTCAGGCAAAATGAAAATCTACAAAAACGGGCGGCATGTTCCGCAGAAAGAGGAGAAAGATGATCGATTTAAAATTTTTAAGAGAGAATCCGGAAGTTGTAAAACAGAATATTAAAAATAAGTTCCAGGATCACAAACTGCCATTAGTAGATGAGGTGATTGAGCTTGATGCAAAAGCGAGAGCTGTACAGCAGGAAGCAGATGATCTGCGTGCAAGCAGAAATAAACTGTCAAAACAGATCGGACAGTTAATGGGACAGGGGAAAAAAGATGAGGCAGAAGCAGTAAAGGCACAGGTAAATGCCAATGCAGCACGTCTTGCAGAGTTAGAGGAGCAGGAAAAAGAACTGCAGGAAAAAGTAACAAAGATCATGATGACGATCCCGAATATCATTGATCCGTCTGTACCGATCGGAAAAGATGACAGCTGCAATGTAGAGATCGAAAAATTCGGCGAGCCGGTCGTACCGGATTTCGAGATCCCATATCATACAGAGATCATGGAGCGTTTTAATGGTATCGATCTTGATGCTGCAGGAAAAGTTGCAGGAAATGGTTTTTATTATCTGATGGGCGATATCGCACGCCTTCATTCTGCAGTGATCTCTTATGCGCGTGATTTTATGATCGACCGTGGCTTTACCTATGTGATCCCGCCATTTATGATCCGAAGCAACGTTGTTACAGGTGTTATGAGTTTTGATGAGATGGATGCAATGATGTACAAGATCGAGGGTGAGGATCTCTATCTGATCGGTACTTCTGAGCATTCCATGATCGGTAAATTCATCGACACGATCAACGATGAGGAGAAATTACCGTATACACTGACTTCCTACTCTCCATGTTTCCGTAAAGAGAAAGGTGCACATGGTATTGAGGAGCGTGGAGTATACCGTATCCACCAGTTCGAGAAACAGGAGATGATCGTTGTCTGCAAACCGGAAGAGTCTAAAACATGGTATGATAAATTATGGCAGAACACGGTAGACTTATTCCGCAGCCTTGATATTCCGGTTCGTACCTTAGAGTGCTGCTCCGGCGACCTTGCAGACTTAAAAGTAAAATCCTGCGATGTTGAGGCATGGTCTCCAAGACAGAAGAAATACTTTGAAGTTGGAAGCTGTTCTAATTTAGGAGATGCACAGGCAAGACGTTTAAAGATCCGTGTGAAAGGTTCCGACGGAAATAAATATTTTGCACACACTTTAAACAATACTGTTGTTGCACCACCTAGAATGTTGATCGCATTCTTAGAGAACAACTTAAATGAAGACGGCAGTGTTAATGTACCGAAGGCATTACAGCCGTATATGGGTGGAAAAGAGAAACTTATTCCGGTAAAATAATTGACGGTTCAAACAATTTATAATAAAAATCCACAGTGCACACGATATGGTGTGCGCTGTGGATTTTTTGTCTTGTCAGGATAACAGGTTTGCAGTCTGGATCAGCATTTCTCCGGTTCCGGATAATCCACACCGAAAGTCTCAACAGTAACAGTTTTCATGCGCTGTGTCTCTAATGGCCTGTCACTGTAATCGGTTGCGGTTTCTGCGATTTTATTTACGATATCCATTCCTTCCGTGATTTTACCGAAAGCAGCATAAGCTCCGTCTAAGTGCGGAGATGTTTTGTGCATGATAAAGAACTGGCTGCCGGCTGAATCCGGGTGCATAGCTCTTGCCATGGATAAAACACCTTCGGTGTGTTTTAAATCATTTTTGAAACCATTCTGGGAAAATTCACCTTTGATATCATAGCCAGGACCGCCCATGCCGGTTCCGTCAGGACATCCGCCCTGGATCATAAATCCTTTGATCACGCGGTGAAAGATCAGTCCGTTGTAATAACCTTTCTGGATCAGGCTGATAAAGTTATTGACAGTATTCGGAGCGATTTCAGGATAAAGTTCCGCTTTCATGATATCGCCATTTTCCATTTCAATCGTAACGACTGGATTTGCCATAATTGTGTACCTCTTTTCAAAATAATAGTGTCTGTAATGATACTGCTCTATTGTAGCGGAAAAAAAAGGAGTAGTAAAGTAAATAATTTAAGAAAATCTTTGCTTGAATAAAGATTCTTTACAAGGTAACATAAATATAGACGGGTTTGAGATGAAAATGGGAGATACTATTTAAAAATATCAGAAATCAGATCAGAATTGGGAGGAAGGGTATTTGAATCGTCAGAAAAGAAAGGAGTACAGATTTTATGCGATGTTAGCAGGAATGTTTCTACTGATTGCTGGGGCATACTGTCTGGATGGAGATTTTACATCAGAAAATGATCAAAATGCTGCAGACGTTTCTGCCACGCAGCCGGAATATGTGCCGGCAGTGAAACTGTATGCTGGTATTTTTACAAAACTGGACGGCGAAGAGTATGCTGTGATCAAAAAAAATAAAGACATTCTGGTAGCTGCGGCAAACAGGGGATATTATAATGAGACGGATGTCTACTCTTTTTTGCAGGGACCAAAATCCTGGGGAGAGGGACGGGCCTGGTCCGGCGAATGGAGTAATCAGTATGTAAGAGGCAATTATTTTGGTAATTTCGGGTGTGGACTGTGCTGTATGGCAAATATATACAGTACATTTTCGGATCATACCTGTTCGCCATGGGATATGTTTCTATATGCACGGGAGACTTCCGGATATACGCCGACGAAAAAGATTGGGGCGATCGGCTGGGGTGATATGAAAACGGTTATGCGTAAATGCGGATTTGATGCGGAGCTTTATACAAAACCACAGACTTATGAGGCATTCCGGGAGCAGATCAAAACAGCAAAAAGTGCCATTGTTTTAGTCAGCAGTCATGATGATAATACTTACTGGAAAAAGACAGGTGGTCATTATGTGAATATCTGTCTGTACAAAGAAGAGACAGATGAAGTATTTCTTGCAGATCCGGCAGACCCGGATGGAAACCGGAATTATATTCCGCTGCGCTATGTTTATGATGCTTTAAAAACGGTCAGTAAATATCAGTATCTGGTTGTAGATGGTTATTCTGAGGAACAGAACCAGTGGAAACAGGATGGAATAGATGAGGCATGGGTGGCACCATAAAAAATGTGCGTACAATATAAACAGAAATATATGGAAATGGAGAATGTATGAATCAGGAAGAAAGAAGACAGAAAAGACAGGACGATTTTAAACATGCAGTAGTTGTAGTAGCTGTGTTTGTGTTGATTTTGGCGGCATTGCTTGCAGGGGCAGCAGCTGCCATACATAAGTTTTTACCAAAGAATGATAAAGCAGAAAAAATACCGGAAACACAAAGTACGGAGATAATGGAGGATTCACAGACCGTACAGGAACAGAGTGAAGCAGCAGAACCTGTAGTTGATCCGTTAGTTGAGCAGGCTGCACAGCTTGTGTCAGGCATGTCACTGGAAGACAAAGTCGCACAGATGTTTGTTATTACACCGGAGGCGCTGACAGGGTATGCGAGTGTGACGGCAGCCGGCGATACAACAAAAGCGGCATATGAAAACAGGCCGGTCGGAGGTCTGATCTATATGGCAGATAATCTTGTCAGTACGGAACAGACGACAGAGATGCTTACCAATATGCAGAATATAGCCATGGAGCGGACCGGGCTGCCCGTCTTTTTAAGTGTGGATGAAGAAGGCGGAACAGTTGCAAGAGTTGCAAAGAATGAAGCGTTTGGTGTTACAGATGTTGGGAACATGAGTGATATCGGTGCGACCGGTGATCTGCAGAAAGCATATGATGCGGGAGCATCGATCGGAACATATTTAAAACAGCTTGGTTTTAATGTGGACTATGCACCAGTAGCAGACGTACTTACCAATCCGGACAATACAGTTATTGGGACAAGATCTTTTGGCTCGGATGCATCTGTGGTGGCAGATATGGTCACAAAAGAACTTGAAGGATTAAGCAGTCAGGGAGTTTTTGGCGTAGTAAAACATTTTCCGGGACATGGCGGCACTTCGGGCGACTCCCATGACGGAGCAGTGACACTTGATAAATCATTAGAAGAACTGATGCAGACCGAACTTGTGCCATTCCAGAGAGCGGTTGAAAACGGTGTGTCATTTGTTATGGTCGGACATATCTCAGTTCCGCAGGTAGTTGGAGATAATACGCCGGCATCACTGTCCCAGATGATGGTAAGCAATGTGTTGAGGGAACAGCTTGGATATCAGGGGATCGTGATCACAGATGCCATGAATATGGGGGCAGTCACAGGCAGTTATACGGCAGACCAGGCAGCAGTCATGGCAGTCAATGCAGGTGTTGATATGATCTTAGCACCTTCTGATTATGAAACAGCATATAACGGACTTCTTCAGGCGGTAAAGGATGGAACGATCACGGAGGAACGTATCAACGAATCGGTTGTGCGTATTGTAAAAGTAAAACTGCAGATGCAGTAAAGAGTTGTTATTCTCCAGTGATTCAGACTTTACAAATAACCGGAAAAATAGGATAATAGTAATAGATTTATGATATACGAATGGGGAATACGACATGGAAATAAAGCGCGTAGGAGAAAATAAAATCAGATGTGCCCTGACCGAGGAAGAAATCCGGGATATGGGTTTTGATATTGATGAGATCATTGGAAATGGAGAAGCAACACAGAAATTTATGCGTGTTGTCTTAAAGATCGTGGAAGAACACGAGAACATCAGTCTGGAGAACATTTCACCGATGGTAAAAGCAGAACTTCTTTCAGATCACAGTATGGCGATCACATTTGGCGGCGATTCAGATACGAGTTTTCAGCAGCTGATGGAGGCAATCTCTGATCTGGTCGGTCAGATGACGCCGGAGAAGATGCAGGAGTTCCGAAACTTAAGCAAAGAGGAGCGCCAGGGAGTACTGGATGCGTTCTTAGACCGGAAGAAAGATACTAAAGAACAGGAATATACGCAGAAAAAAGAAAATCAAAAGAAGTCATCAAAAGAAGAAAAAAAATCAAAAAAACAGCAGATGATCAACAGACAGATGGTCTGTGCACTCCGGTTCTTTGATTTAGATGAAGCATCACGCATGGGAAGGGCATGTTTTGAGGAGATTTTTCCAAAGAGCAGTCTTTACCGGTTAGAGGGTGCATATTATCTGATTATGGATTTTTCGAAGTTCCCAAGAGACGAAATGAGGGCGTTTGCATTCGGTGCTGTCGAGTATGATGCGGGCAGAATTTCGGAGATAGGACAAATTTCCTATATCCGTGAACACGGAGATTGTATTGTTAAAAAAGAGGCTCTGCAAACGCTGATAGCGTTGTAACAAATGAATAAAAGATAGTTTGTAAATAGGCAAAATGGGAAAATCCATCTCCAAAATTTGGTAAAATTGCCGAACAAGTTGATGCTCTAAAATTTACCAGATATGCTATTATGTCATAGGTGCGTGCACAGCATATAGTTATACTTATGACGAAGGATTTGCCGTATGTCGGCAGATCAGAGAAGGCAGTATAGAATAAGAGCAGGAGATGGAGAAGCGTTATGAGCAGAGAGCAGCTTTTGGAACTCGAAGACATGAAGAGGGGACTTTTAGTACAGGCATATCGAATGAAACAGGAGTGCCCGCATATGTCACCAGTGGGATTAGAGCATGAAATGTATGCGGCTATTATGGCTGAGGTAAGGGATATTACAGCCAGAATACAAAGGTCTGCAGAAGCATAGCGGAGAAAAAGTAAATATTGTATACAAGAAGATCAGCCGGTGTAGCGATACATTGACTGGTCTTTTTTGTATTATAAAAAAGCATCTGACATTTATATTGACTGAAAAAACAACCGAAATAATGCCTTGCTATCAGATTAAGAAACGAATATAATTAATATATCAGTAATTTTTGGGAAACGTAATAGACAACAGAAAGGTTACAGGGGTTTTTCATGAATGAGATCATTACGAAGCTTGATGAGATCGAAAAGAAGGCAGAGTCTATTCTGACGGATGCAGCTGCGGAAAAAGAAATGATGTTAAAACAGTTAGAATTTGATAAACGAGAGATGGACAGGCAATATGCTTCCATGAGACAAAAACAGGAAGAAGAGATAAAACAGCAGCTTTTATCGGAGTCTAAGACAAAACTTTTGGGGCAGAAAGAACATTACGAAGCCAAAATGAGACAGTTGGAAGAGGAATTTCTGCAGAAAAAGGAGACTCTTGCAGAGAAAATTTTTGAAAGTATTATAAGCTCCTGATGTTATGCGCGGTGATAGCTTGAGAAAATGCAGGTAGCAATGCTGATAGCAATGCTGATAGCATGGCGAAATGGGGGAAGATAATGGCAGGAGGATTGTTAGAGTACAGCGGTCTGGTGACAAAGACCAAAGCAATGCGTGCAAGACTGCTTGAGGCGGATGATTATGCGGTAGTTTCGGAATATGAATCTGTGACAGATTTTATTGCTTTTTTGCGGGAACAGCCTGCATATGCACCGGTATTTGAGCGGCACGGGGAAGTGGCACACCGTGGTCAGGCAGAAGCGGTGATAAGGGATTCACTGTATATGGATTACTGCAAGTTATACCGGTTTTCCGGTGTGCAGCCAAGAAGTGCATTGCAGTTTGTATTTTCACGCTATCAGGTCAATGTGATTAAAAACTGTCTGCAGTCTGCGATGGAAGGAAACGGACGTGAGCTTACCTTAAGCGGAGGTTTTTTTGAACGGCATGCAGATTTTGATTTAAGAGCAGTGATGGCGGCATGCAGTGTGCAGGAGCTGATACAGGCGGTGGCTGGAACGGAATATGAAGCTCTGTTAAGGGAATTAGAGACGGAAACAGGACAAAACTACGCGGATTATGCATTTGCACTTGATATTTATTACTATAAGAAAATATGGAAAGAGATCGCAAAGGTTTCCGACAAAGAAACGAGGCAGATCTTAGAACAGATTTTCGGAACAGAGATCGACTGGCAGAATCTGATGTGGATGTACCGGGCAAAGCGGTTTTATTCGATGGGAGAGGCGGATATGAAAAAACACCGGATACCGGTAAGCTACCGTTTAAAGCCTGCGGAGACAAACAGACTTTTAGAAACAGAATCGGCAGAGCAATTTGTGGAATTTGTCCGGCAGACTGCATATTTTCGTGGAAAACAGGCAGTGCTTGAGCCGGAGGATGAACTGACGTGGGAGCGGGTCATGATAAGGACATATGAGAAAATATGTAAAAAGCATCCAATGTCTGTGGCACCGGTTCTGCGTTATCTGTATGAGAAAGAGCATGAGATCGATCGCCTGACGACGGCACTTGAGGGAATCCGTTACCACATACCGCCGTATGAGATACGGAATCTTATTTTTGCAATGTAAAGGATGGAGGGGTGCAAGTGGTAGAGAAAATGAAACTGCTTCATATTACCGGACCGAAAAATGATATCGACCGTGTAATGGAGCAGTATCTGAGCAGATATGAGATACATTTTGAAAATGCCACATCCGGATTTGGCATATCCGGTCATGTAAGACCGTTTGCCGAGACGAATATCTACAAGGATGCCTGTACAAAAGCACAGGCATTGTGGGAGCATATCAAAGATGAGCCGGGTGGGACAGCAGATTATGCCGTACCGGTAAAAATGGAACCTGCAGAAGCAGAGAAAGTAGTGGAAGCCGCGTACCGTCTGACCGACGAGATCGTAAAACGTCAGGAAGAAGTGCGGAAGGAACGCATGGAGAATCAGAGTCTGATGGATCAGATTTCACCATTTCGAAGACTTGATTATGAATTTAAAAAAATTCTGGAATTTCAGTTTATCGCATTCCGTTTTGGAAGGATCGCAAGAGAACATTATCAGAAACTCGAACGTTATATCCATGATACTGATCATGTACTGTTTTATGAATGTGACAGCGATGAGGCATATGTGTGGGGCGGCTATTTTGTGCCGAGAGTCTACGCAAAAGAAGTAGATGCAGTGTGCCTGTCATTTCATTTTGAGCGTATCTATATACCGGATTCTTTTGATGGAACGCCGGAAAGTGCTTATCAGGAGGCATTGCAGAAAAAACAGGCATATGATGAGGAAGAGCAGAAGCTGAAAAAACAGCTTCATGATACGTTAGAAAAACATGCCGGGAAAATTGCAGGTGCATGTGCTGCATTAGAACATTACTGTAATAATTTTGATGTGCGTAAATTTGCGGTCTGTACAACACCGGGAAGAAAACCGGGAGAACAGACAGAATATTATATTTTATATGGCTGGATGAGTGCGGAAGATGCCGTGAAATTAGAAAAAGAGACAGTGGAAGATCCAAAGATCCATGTGATGGAGGAGGATGTGGAAGATCATATGTCCGTCAGTCCACCGACAAAATTAAAGAATCCGGCATTGTTTAAGCCGTTTGAAATGTTTGTGGAAATGTACGGACTCCCGGCATATCAGGAAATGGATCCGACGATATTTATTGCCCTTACTTATACGCTGATGTTCGGTATTATGTTCGGGGATGTCGGGCAGGGACTATGTCTTTTGATCGGAGGGTTTGTTTTTTATAAGATAAAACATATGAATCTTGGAGCAATCCTTTCGTTAGCAGGCATCTGGTCTACCGTATTTGGATTTATGTATGGCAGCGTGTTTGGATTTGAGGGAATACTAAAACCTGTGTGGATGCGTCCGATGGATAATATCATGACAACGCTTATGTTGGCGATCGGCTTTGGAATGTTTTTGATCCTGGTTGCGATGGTTTTAAATATCATCAATGCAGTGCGTGCAAAGGATCTGGGGCGCATTTTATTCAGTCCGAGCGGAATTGCAGGAATGATATGTTATGGCTGTGTAGTCCTTTGTATTGTATTGTACGTGATGGGCAGACCGGTTCCGGCGACTGGTATTCTTGGTGTCCTGATCGGGGTGCCGCTCATCGCAATTCTTTTGAAGGAACCGCTTACGAATCTGATCGAGCGAAAGAAGAAGTTGTTTCCGGAAGGAGAGAGCAAGGCAATGTTTTTTGTCGAATCTCTTGTGGAATTGTTTGACGTGGTATTAAGTTATGCAACAAACAGTATATCCTTTGTCCGTGTTGGCGCATTTGCGTTAAGCCATGCGGGAATGATGGGCGTAGTACTGACACTTGCCGGATATGAGAGCGGTTCGCCAAACTGGATCGTTGTGGTACTTGGAAATATTGTCGTGACAGGACTGGAAGGACTTGTCGTAGGGATTCAGGTATTAAGACTTGAATATTATGAGATGTTCAGCAGATTTTATCAGGGAACAGGAAAACCATTTGTGGCTTTTTCCGGAAAACGAAAATAGGAGGAGAAAAGATATGGCAGCAAAAATAACACTGGTGGCAATTTTAATTTTCAGTATGGTGATCCCTTTTTTGGGATACTATCTTGGACAAAAGAAAGAGAAAAGTTTTAAAGCGTCCCTTGCGGTAAATCTGGTATTGTTTTTTGGAACGGTTGTGGTGGCAGACATGCTGCTCTTTAGCGGACATATTTATGCGGCATCGGATACGGCAGCTTCTGCAGCGGAGGGCTGGAGATATATGGCAGCAGCACTGTCGACAGGACTTTCCTGTATCGGTGCAGGTGTTGCAGTTGCAAGTGCAGCTTCCGCAGCAATCGGAGCATTGAGCGAGGATTCCGGTATTATGGGTAAAGCACTCATTTTCGTTGCACTGGCAGAATCTATTGCGCTGTATGGTCTTTTGATCTCATTTTCCATTCTGGGATAAAAAAGACGGAAAGGATGGCGGATTTCCATGAGGATGTATTTGATCAGCGACAATATAGACACATATACGGGGATGCGGCTTTCCGGTGTTGAGGGAGTGGTCGTACATGAGAGAGAAGAATTAGAAGAGGCACTTACCTTTGTGACGGGACAGGCAGATATAGGCATTGTATTGCTGACAGAAAAGTTAGGCAGGGATTTTCCGGAGCTGGTGAGTGATCTGAAATTAAACCGGAGAACGCCTTTGTTTGTGGAGATCCCGGACCGGCACGGAAGTGGCAGAAGCAAGAATTTTATTACGGATTATGTTAGTCAGGCGATCGGACTGAAGCTGTAAACGGGGGATGGATGCATGGAGATCAATGAAAAACTGGAAGTTTTTTATGGTGCGGCGATCGGTGCTGCAAACAGTCAGAGTGCGGCGATATTAGGCGAGCAGAAAAATATTTATCAGTCGGCGATGGAAGAACATGAACAGTCATGCCGTGCTGCACTTGAAAGCTCAAGACGTATTTTCTTAGAAAAACAGAAAAAAGAAGTAAACCGTCAGGCTGCGGAGCAGATGATGACCTGGAAAAAAGATTATCAGGCGCGAAGAGAGCAGAAAACCAGAGAATTATTTGAAATAGTAACAAAGAAGCTCGCATCATACCGGCAGACAGACGGATATGAGACATTTTTACTTGCCCAGATTAAGAAGGCAGAAGAATTTGCACAGGGTGAGGAAATGATAATTTTTATCAGTCCCTCGGATCGGGAAAGGCAGACAGTGCTGCAGGAAAAGAGTGGGTGTAAGGTAGAGATTGCCGAGGATGAATTTTCCGGTGGCATACGGGCTGTCATTCCGTCAAAGAACGTTCTGATCGATGAATCGTTTGCGGAGAGAATGAGACGCGCACAGGAAACCTGCTGGATATGATATGAGTTGTCTTAGGGCAGAGACTGATTTGCAGGAATATTTCGAAGCAATAGGCTGCCTGAAAACGGATAGTAGTGAGAGGATCAGACATGGGTATAACAGGAAAGATATATGGGATTAACGGACCGGTTATCACGATACAGGGAAATCTCGGTTATAAAATGAATGAGATGGTATATGTCGGAGAGAAACATTTAGTCGGGGAAGTGATCCGGCTGACGAAAGAGAAAACGACGATTCAGGTGTATGAGGAGACTTCCGGGTTAAAACCGGGGGAAAAAGTTATCGGTGCCGGCAGTGCCATCAGTGTAAAATTAGCTCCTGGAATCTTAAATAATATCTTTGACGGTATTGAACGTCCACTGCAGAAGATTGCAGAAAAAAGCGGGGCATTTATCCCGACAGGTGCGCAGGCGGATGCGTTGGACAGAGAGAAACTCTGGGAGACGCACATCACGGTACAGGCTGGTGATCAGGTAAAAGAAGGTTCTGTTATTGCAGAGGTACCGGAGACAAAGTCGATCGTACACCGTGTGATGCTTCCACCCGGGGTATCCGGGACGGTAACAGCTGTAAAACCGGATGGAAAATATACGATCTGTGAAGGGATCGTTACGATACAGACGGAGGATGGCAGTACAAGAGAACTTACCATGACACAGGAGTGGCCGATCCGTAAACCGCGCCCGGTATCAGACAGGTATCCGGCAGACAGACCGCTTGTGACGGGACAGCGTATCTTAGATACACTTTTTCCTATTGCAAAGGGCGGTACGGCGGCATTGCCGGGAGGATTTGGAACAGGAAAGACCATGACACAGCATCAGCTTGCAAAATGGTGTGATGCAGATATTATCATTTATATCGGCTGCGGGGAACGTGGAAACGAGATGACCAACGTTTTAGAGGAATTTGGTGAGTTAAACGATCCAAAGACCGGCAACCTTCTGATGGATCGTACCACACTGATCGCAAATACTTCCAACATGCCGGTAGCAGCACGTGAGGCAAGTATTTATACCGGCATTACACTGGCGGAATATTATCGTGATATGGGATATCATGTGGCGATCATGGCAGATTCCACATCGCGCTGGGCAGAGGCACTGCGTGAGCTTTCGGGCAGACTTGAGGAGATGCCGGCAGAGGAAGGTTTCCCGGCATATTTAGCATCAAGGCTTTCTGCATTTTACGAGCGTGCCGGATATGTGAAAAATCTAAACGGTTCGGATGGAAGTGTGACGATCATTGGAGCAGTCTCCCCACAGGGAGGCGATTTTTCGGAACCGGTCACACAGAATACCAAGCGGTTTGTCCGCTGTTTCCTTGCGCTTGATAAATCACTTGCCTATGCGAGACATTATCCTGCGATCAACTGGCTGACCAGTTATTCCGAATATATTCCGGATCTGACAGCATGGTATGAAACGAATGTCGGACCGACATTTGTACAGTGCCGGAATGAGATCTTAAATCTGCTTACCATGGAAAATCGTCTGAATGAGATCGTAAAGCTGATCGGAAGTGATGTGCTCCCGGATGACCAGAAGCTGGTGCTTGAGATCGCACGTGTGATCCGGCTTGGATTCCTGCAGCAGAACGCATTCCATAAGGAAGATACCTATGTGCCGATGGAAAAACAGCTTCGCATGATGGAGATCATCCTTCATCTGTATGACCGGTGCAAAGCCTTGATCGACCGGAATATGCCGATGGCGCTTCTGCGCGAAAGTGATATATTTGAGAAGATCATATCCATTAAATATGATGTGGCAAATGACAAGTTAGAACAGCTGAATCTGTATGATGACAGAATTGAAGAATTTTATCAGCATCTGATGGCAGAAAACGCATAAAAGGCGGCTGACTACGCATAAATTGTGTTTGCGCACGAACTTAAGATGCGCTGAGGGCAGTGCAGGAATGGAGATTAGTATGGCGATTGAGTATCTGGGATTAAGTGAGATCAATGGACCGTTAGTTGCTGTGGAAGGCGTAAAAGGTGCTTTCTATGATGAGATCGTGGAATTGGTCGTGGATGGAAAACAGAAAAAATTAGGGCGCATTGTAGAGATCAATGATGATTATGCAGTCGTTCAGGTATTTGAGAGCACGGAGGAAATGTCTCTTTTAAATACGCATGCAAGGTTAACCGGCAGACCACTTTGTGTGGGATTATCAGAGGAGATCTTAGGAAGGACGTTTAACGGCTTAGGACAGCCGGTTGATGGGCTTGGGGCAGTACGTGCCGAGGTTGTACGCGACGTGAACGGTCAGCCGATGAACCCGTGCAGCAGGGAATATCCAAGAAACTATATCAGAACCGGTATCTCTGCGATCGATGGTCTTACAACACTGATCCGTGGACAGAAGCTTCCTATCTTTTCAGGTAACGGTCTGCCGCATGACGAGCTTGCAGCCCAGATCGTAGAGCAGGCAAGTTTAGGAGACGGGGAAAATGAGGATGAGCCGTTTGCAGTCGTGTTTGCGGCAATGGGCGTAAAATATGACGTGGCGGAATATTTTAAACGGCGTTTTGCAGAATGTGGTGTAAGTGATCATGTTGCAATGTTTTTAAATCTTTCCAATGATCCGGTCGCAGAGCGTCTGATCACGCCGAAGGTGGCTCTGACTGCTGCTGAATATCTTGCGTTTGAAAAAAATATGCATATTCTTGTAATACTGACGGATATGACATCGTTTGCGGAGGCAATGCGTGAGGTATCGGCACAGAAAGGTGAGATCCCAAGCCGGAAAGGATATCCAGGTTATCTCTACAGTGAATTTGCAGCTCTATATGAGAGAGCCGGAATCGTAAAAGGATCGGCCGGTTCTGTGACACAGATCCCGATTCTGACAATGCCAAATGATGATATCACGCATCCGATCCCGGATCTTACCGGTTATATCACCGAGGGTCAGATCGTACTTGAAAGATCACTTCACCAGAAAAATATTTATCCGCCGATCAATGTGCTGCCGTCTTTGTCGCGTCTGATGAAAGACGGCATTGGTGAAAAATACACGAGAGAAGATCATCAGGATCTTGCCAATCAGCTTTTTTCATCCTATGCCCGTGTGGGAGAGGCGAGAGATCTTGCAAGTGTTATCGGTGAGGATGAACTTTCCGATACCGATAAACAGTATTTAAAGTTTGGTACAGCTTTCGAAAAAGAATTTATCGGGCAGGGAAAAGATGAGAACCGTTCAATGGCAGAGACACTTGATATCGGATGGAGACTGCTTCATATTCTGCCACGCGGAGAGTTAGACCGTATTGATACAAAGATCCTTGAAAAGTACTGGGACAGGGAAGAATAATTCTGTTCACCGCAAATTTTTTTACAGGGAGGGATGACGCATGGATCCGAATACGTTTCCGACGAAAGGAAACCTCATACTGGCAAAAAATGCGCTTGCATTATCCAGACAGGGATTCGATCTGATGGATAAAAAAAGAAATATCTTGATCCGGGAATTGATGGAATTAATTACGGAAGCGTCAGATATCCAGAGTCAGATCGATGAGACATTTTCCAATGCCTATCAGGCATTGCAGAAAGCCAATATCCAGATGGGAATCCATCAGGTAGAACAGATCGCAAAGGCAGTTCCGGTGGAAAATTCCATCCGTATCAAGCGCCGCAGTGTCATGGGTACGGAGATTCCAAAGGTAGAGTATGAAAAAAACAAGCAGACCCCTGCGTATTCTTTTTATCATACAAGAATGTCGTTAGATGAGGCATGTCAGCAGTTTGAAAAGGTAAAAGAGCTTACCATCCGCCTTGCAGAGGTTGAAAATTCTGCCTACCGTCTTGCATATAATATAAAAAAAACACAGAAGCGTGCAAATGCGCTATCGAATATTACGATTCCGAAATATGAAAAATTGTCGCGTGAAATACAGGAGTATCTGGAAGAAAAAGAGAGGGAAGAATTCACAAGACAGAAAGTTGTAAAGAAAAACCGGATAAAGAATGAAAAATAAAAAAACATGGGTGCCAAAATCTGGATTTTGAATTTATGATTGTGCAATTTGACAGTCTTTAAGTTATGAACCAGATTTTGCACCCATATTTTTATAAGAAGCGAAATGCCTGGCGCATCAGCTCCGGTAGGTATCGGAAAACAGCTCGCGGTACCATTTCAGGGCATCAATATAGGCATCATATACGGTCTGTGTATCGAGATTTTCTAAGATCATAAGTCTTGAAACTTCAGACCAGTTGCCAGCCTCGTACTGTTTGATAAAATATAACGGTTCTGCAAAAATGCCGCTTTGCCGGATGAGTGCATCTTCAATGTCATGCGAAACCTTGACAAGGGATAGTGCTTCCTCCATTGGTTTGTCGAGGATAATATCAAGCACGGAGAAGAGTCCGGTTAAGAACAGTTCGGAAGCCTTTCCGCCAAGTTCAAATGCAGGAGCGAGATTTTCGGCAAATTTTGCACGTAACAGGGATAAACGCGTGATCTCGTTTGGCTTGTCAGAGCACAACTGATTGACAACGGCTGTGTTGATCCAGCGTTTCAACTCTTTCTGTCCGAGCATGGCAGCCGCGTGCCGGATAGAAGTAATCTCCGAGTTGACAGCCATATGATTGACCATACGAAGAAGTGAGATGACAAGCGCAGTGTCATGAGCGATAATGTCTGCTGCTTTTGTCAGGTCAAAGTCTTCTGTATTGACCAGATTCATAAGTTCAATGTAATTGATCTTTAATGGAGCTACCTTGTGTGTTCCTTTTGTGACAGGCAGTCTGTAAAAACTTCCCTCATAAAGGCAGCAGCTCTTATCCTGACGGATCGCATCGAAGGTCTCTGTATCTGTTATGTTTGAAGCACAGAGTCTGATATCCGGATAAACCTGATTAAAGTAAATACGGGCTTTACTGATATCGATCTGTTCACAGTCTAACATGACATAATCCATCAGTGTGAGCAGATCATGATAAGCCTCATAGCTTGATACAGGAAGTTTACGGATGGCAAAACGGTATCCCATCTCTTTGAGCGCTTTTACACGGTCAATATACATTGGTGTACATGGAATATTTCCTTTTAGCAGTAATACGAAAAATTCGTGTGGCAGACCGCATTGTGCAGGAATATCGGAAAAGATCGATATTTCATTGACCGGAACAAAAATCTCTTTTGCAGGGGAAAGTGTTTCAAGCCCCATATTTAAGATCAGTTCGAACCCTTCAATCTGGGCGGCACCGTCATTGCTTCCGCTTCCTAAAAGATTTGGGTGAAGCAGGAAATTCGCTTTCTGCGTATATAGAGAATATGCGCTGACTTTTATGTTTTCATCAAATAGGGGTATTAATGTAACCAGCATAGGCGTTCTCCTTATAGCATGGATTCCTGTTGGAAAAACCATACAAAACTTTAATATTTATCTATCTTTACTATACTATAAATCTGTGAAAAAAGACACATTTTTTTACAATTAATAAACAGAAAACATATTTTTTGAAAAAATATGAAAATGCTTGATATTTCAGAATGAATGTGAAAAACTAAAGAAAGAAGAACTGGATGAACGTGAAAATAAAACATGAAAGAATGGAGGGTTTTGCATGTTAAAACAATGGGAAAAACCAGAGCGTCCGTCGGATGAGAAATTAGAGGGGCGGCTTAAGGATGCACGGATGAAATTACAGGAGCAGCAGCTTAAGGTAAAAGAACACGGACTGCCGGTACTTGTACTGGTCGAAGGCTGGGGAACCGCAGGCAAAGGTTCTCTGATCGGTCAGATCATCAAAAATATCGATCCGCGATTTTTTAAGGTAGAATCAATGTCAGCACCGACGGAGGAGGAAAAAAGAAAGCCGTTTTTGTACCGTCATTTTGTGAAGATTCCGGAAAACGGCAAGTTCAGTTTCTTAGATTCCGGCTGGATGGACGAGATCATGAAAGAAAGACTGCACGAAAAGATCAGCGATGAGGCATATGCGCACCGTATTGAGAGTGTCAAGCGGTTCGAACGTCAGCTGACAGACAACGGTTATCTTGTTGTGAAATTATTTTTGCAGGTTTCCAAATCTGAGCAGGAAAAACGTATAGAGCATCTGTCGAAGGAGAAGGATACCAGATGGCGTGTCAGTAAAAATGACCGTTGGCAGAATGATCACTATGAAAAATGCTCAGATGCATTTGATTCCTATTTAAAGGAAACGAATCTGCCGTCGGCACCGTGGTATATCATTGATGCAGAGTCAAAAAAATGGACAGAGCTGCAGGCACTTGAGATTCTGACAGAGGGAATTGATGTGGCACTTGCCAATAATGCGATGGCAGTACCGATCTTACAGAATGTATTTTCCATGAAAAAAATGCCGTTATTATCTGAGATTCCACTGGATAAGACGATGGAAGAAGATGCGTACAAAAAAGAGCTGAAACAATTACAGCACAGATTAGGAGAACTTCATAACCGTCTGTACCGTAAAAAGGTTCCGGTTATCATTGCATACGAGGGATGGGATGCGGCAGGAAAGGGTGGCAATATTAAACGGATCACAGGCGCATTGGACCCAAGAGGCTATGAAGTACATCCGATCGCAAGTCCGGAGCCGCACGAGAAAGCGAGACATTATCTCTGGCGTTTCTGGACAAGGCTGCCAAAGACAGGGCATATTGCGATCTTTGACCGTACCTGGTATGGCAGAGTCATGGTAGAACGCCTTGAGGGATTCTGCAGTGAAAATGACTGGAAACGTGCTTACAACGAGATCAATGAGTTTGAAAAAGAGCTGCACGACTGGGGCGCTGTCATCATCAAGTTCTGGGTGCAGATCGATAAGGATACGCAGTTGGAACGTTTCAATGAGCGGCAGAATACACCGCAGAAGCAGTGGAAGATCACAGATGAGGACTGGCGCAACCGTGAAAAATGGGATCAGTATGAAGATGCGGTCAATGAAATGATCCAGAAAACAAGTACCACGTATGCGCCGTGGCATATTTTAGAGTCGGTAGACAAGCGGTATGCAAGGATCAAGGCACTTAAGATCGTGATCGAAGAGTTGGAAAAGGCGCTTGGAAAGTGATAAACAAAGTATCGTTTTGTACTTTCCTTTTTGAGACGAAAGCATTATAATAAGAAGAAATACAACAGACACAACAGATTGTTTAGAAATGGAGATTTGCATGCCATATATATTACTAGCAGGGATTGTATTTGGTTCTGATTTGTGGATCAAGCACCATATGGATAAAAAATATGCCAGATATGTGGTGCATCCGGGGCGGCGGAATAAGATTCTGATCGAAAAATATTATAACCGCGGGGCTGCACTTAATTTCCTGGCAAAAAAGCCCCGTGTAATGCGCACGCTGCATACGGTAATCATGTTTTTTGTCGGAGTTTTATATTATTTCCTGCTTCGTATGCCGGGGCACCGTCTGAGCAAGACAGGTGCATCTTTACTTGTCGGTGGAGGGCTAAATAATCTGCTGGACCGTTATACCAGAGGGTATGTGGTTGATTATGTGAAGTTTAATTTTGAACCGAAGTGGCTGCGTGGGATCATATTTAATATCTCAGATTTCTGTATTTTTATCGGTGCATTTTTATCGGTTGTGGGAAGTGAGGTCTCATCATGACGCAGCAGACTTACCGGAAGATGATGGGGTACTTTTTACAGGATAAAAAAAAAATCTGCCGGATCGTCTGGGCAAACAGGATTTTTACAGGGATCGTTTTTTTCAGTTATCCGCTTTATCTGCTGTATTTGTTTTTTTTAGGAGATACTTTCCTGCTGCAGGCGGTACTGGTACCGGCGGTTTCATTTGTGGTAGTGTCGGTGTCACGTAAGATTATCAATGAACCGCGACCTTATGAAAAATACGGCATTCCGCCGGTGTTAGACAAGGATACCAGTGGAAAATCGTTTCCGAGCCGTCATGTGTTTTCTGTATTTGTGATTGCTGTTACGGTATTTGTAAAGAATCCGGTGGCAGGTTGTATACTTGCAGTGACAGGGATTCTGATCGCAGTGATCCGGGTAATCGGGGGTGTTCATACGGTACTCGATGTCGCAGCAGGCGCAGCAGTGGGGATTGTAAGCGGTGTACTTGGATATTATCTGCTTCCGTATTAGCGATAGTAAACGAATATTACCATATATTTTTGGAAAAATAAAAACAACGAACTGTAAATGAAAATTTTTTGGATTTGCAGAAATGGAGAAGAAGATGGACACGATGATGAATAGTTTTTCAAGAGAACAGATGGAATATATCGTGGAATTGTTTAATCCGTGTATGGACGATTATCTGTATGTGTTTGATCTGCAGAAAGATTTTTATAAGATCTCAAAACATGCGACAGATCGTTTCCTTTTACCGGGAGAAACTTTTGACAATGCAGCAAAAGAGCATCATACATTTGTGTACACAGAGGATCAGCCGCGTCTGGATGAAGAGTTTAACCGTATTATGAAAGGGGAGATTGTTTTTCATAATATGCATTACCGGTGGTTAGACCGTGAGGGGCATCCGGTCTGGATCAACTGCAGGGGGCGTGTGTTAAATGACGCTGACGGAAGACCACATTTTCTGGTTGGATGTATCAATGAGATCGGTCAGAAACAAAAGGCAGACAATGTCAGCGGACTGCTTGGTGAATCGAGCCTTTCGGCTTATGTGGAGCAGTTTGGGGACGGACTGCCGGATGGATTTTTCCTTCGTATTGGCATTGATGATTTTCGGGATATCAATGGTGACTTCGGAATGGAGTATGGCGATTATATCTTAAAAAGTACGGCAGATTGTATCAGCGCTAATATCAAACCGGGGCAGAAGCTGTACCGTGTATTAGCAGATGAGTTCATGGTTGTTGATTTTTCCGGTGGTGATATGGAAGCAGCAACGGAACTCTATAAAGCAATCCGGAAGAGTCTTGACGTATTTATTGAGGAAAATGGATATAAATCTGTATTTACCATATCTGCGGGGGCTGTCGATACAGCAAAGACATCCGGAACATACAAAAATATCATGAAATTGTCCGAGTATGCCCTTAACACTGCCAAAGATCTGGGAAAGAACCGCTGTTATATATTTATGAAGGAAGATTATGACGGTTTTCTACGGAAGAAACAGATCACACGCCAGCTTCATCATGCAGTAAATCATGGATTTGAGGGATTTGAGACTTATTATCAGCCAATCGTGGACACAAAGACACGCCGGCTGGTCGGTGCAGAGGCACTGATGCGTTTTTCCATGCCGGAAAAAATTCAGGCGGGAGAGTCTGAAAAAGAAGTGGTATGTGTAAAGGAAGATGAAAACGGGGCAAAAGATACAGTCCGCTGGGAGCGTATCTCTCCGGTAGAATTTATTCCGCTGCTGGAGGAAACCGGTCTGATCATTCCGGCAGGAAAATGGATGCTTCATCAGGCAATCTCAACCTGCAGCAGATGGCAGAAATATATTCCTGATTTCAGGATCAATATCAATCTGTCCTATGTGCAGGTCATGAAAAGCCGTGTTCTGACAGAGATACTGACAGCACTGCGTCTTTACGGACTTGAACCGTCCGCAGTAGGAATTGAGCTGACAGAAAGTGGTTATCTGGATTCTAATACACATTTCAAAAAACTGTGGGATGGATTAAAGAAAAACGGTGTACTTGTAATTTTAGATGATTTTGGAACAGGATATTCCAATCTTCACTGTCTTGGTGATCTAAGACCGAATTATATCAAGATCGACCGTTCCTTTACATTAAAAGCATTAAATAACCAGTACGAACACGATCTGATGACACAGATCATCACGATGACGCACAAACTTGGGCTGACGCTCTGTGTTGAGGGAATTGAGACAGAGAGTGAGTTTAAAAAGATATCAGAGTTAGATCCGGATTATATCCAGGGATTCTTATTCGGCAGACCACAGCCGGCAGAAGAATTCTATGAGAATCTGATTGGGCCGGCGGTGGCTGCTGCTCATCTTACTGCGTGATCGGACATGACAGGATCTTAGGCGCAAAGCCTGACAGTGGATGTCAGGCTTATGGATGAACCGTATCTGGCGACTGCCGCCTGCGGTATTCGCGGGGGGTCTGTCCGAAGCGTTTCTTAAAAATACGGTTAAAATAAGAAAGATTTTCAAAACCGACTTCCGATGCGATCGCAAGGATTGAAGAGTCGGAGGAGATCAAAAGTCTTGATGCCATGGTGAGCCTGTATTCGTTGAGATAGTCGACGAAAGAGGTTCCCATGGTATTTTTAAAATATTTCATAAAATGGGACTGGCTTAAGTCCACTTCGTTTGCGATATCTTCGATCGTGATCTTTTCCATATAATTGTTTTCTACATATTTTAGGATCAGCTTCATTTTTTCTAAAGACTTGCTGCGGTCTTTGCCGGAAAGTTCTTTTGTGCTGCACTTATGAAACAAAGTATAAAACAGCAGAAAAAGCTGCCCTTTGATAAAAAGCTGATAACCGGACGGATAAGTTTTGCATATCTCATCATTTGCATCGATACAGGCAGAAATCTCCCCATAATGCGGACTGTCCGGTGTATACAAAAGCGGCAGGGAGACATTGCCGGAGATCAGCGGAACTAAAAAATCCGTATTACAGGTATCCGTTTTCTTGGAAATCAGCATGTTTGGGTGAAAAATGATATTTTCGTACTCCATGGATTCAGACTCAAACTGCCCGATCGAGTGAAGCTGTCCCGGAAGGATCAGGGCAATGTCTCCTGCAGTTACCATGTGCTGGGCGAAATCGACCGTGATCGTGCCTTTTCCTTTTTTTATATAGATAATTTCCATCTCATCGTGCCAGTGCATCGGCACATACCCGAAATCTAACGGAATTGAGCAGAGATATGTGATATAAGGAAATAAAGGATCGCCATGTGAAATTTTTTCCTGGTAGTTTTCATATTCTAAAATATTCATGATGATAGGATTGTACCACTTTTTGAGTCAATATTACAAGAAAAAAGTGAGTATGGAAACTATAATAACATCATAAACAATGATTTTGCGAAAAAAAAGCGAAATCAGGACAACAGGAACAAGCATAAACATTAAAATTGGGGAACATAATGAAAACAGCGCAGGGGCGCTGGAATGGAGGAAAAAATGAAATTACAGGAAATCGTATCAAACAGATGTGGCAAAGAAATTTCACAGTGCACAAATGAGGAACTTTACTATGCACTGCTTGAGATGACAAAAGGAATGGCTAAGGAAAAAGAAAGCAATCAGGGAAAACGTAAATTATATTACATTTCCGCTGAGTTCCTGATCGGTAAATTATTATCCAACAACCTGATCAACCTTGGTATTTACGAGGATGTGAAAAAACTTTTAGCAGATAACGGCAAGAGCCTTGCAGAGATCGAGGAGGTTGAGCCGGAGCCGTCATTAGGAAACGGCGGACTTGGACGTCTTGCAGCATGCTTCCTTGATTCTATCGCAAGCCTTGGTTTAAACGGTGACGGTGTTGGTTTAAATTACCATTACGGATTGTTCAAACAGGTTTTCAAAAACAACCTGCAGAATGAGACACCAAACCCATGGATTGAAAAAGAAAGCTGGCTGACAAAAACAGACGTTACTTACCCGATTCAGTTTGGCGGTTTTACGTTACAGTCCAGATTATATGATATCGATGTGATCGGCTATGAGAACCGTACCACAAAACTTCATCTGTTCGATGTTGAGACAGTGGATGAGAGTTTGGTTGGAGACGGCATCGATTTTGACAAAGAGGATATTGCAAAGAATTTAACATTATTCTTATATCCGGATGATTCCGATGATAAGGGAAGAATCCTTCGTGTTTACCAGCAGTATTTCATGGTCAGCAACGCAGCACGTCTGATCATCGATGAGACATTAGCAAGAGGCGGAGATCTTCACAAATTAAATGAATATGCAGTGATCCAGATCAACGATACACACCCGAGTATGGTAATTCCAGAAATGATCCGCCTGTTGATGGAGCGCGGAATCTTAATGGATGAAGCAATCGATATCGTATCTAAGACATGTGCTTACACAAACCACACCATTTTAGCAGAAGCACTTGAAAAATGGCCGATCCATTTCTTAGAGAAAGCGGTTCCGCAGTTACTGCCGATCATTTACGAATTAAACAGCCGTGTTGTAAAGAAATATGATGACAAATCCGTAGCGATCATTGATGATGAGAAACGTGTTCATATGGCACATATGGATATCCATTACGGATACAGCGTCAACGGTGTTGCTTACCTGCACACAGAGATCTTAAAGAATACAGAGTTAAATAACTTCTACAAGATTTATCCGGAGAAGTTCAATAATAAGACAAACGGTATCACATTCCGCCGCTGGTTATTACACTGCGATCCGGAGATGACCGAATTTATCACATCCTTAATCGGACCTGGATTTAAGAAAAATGCAGAAGAGTTAGAGAAACTCGGCGCATATGTAAATGACGAAGAAGTATTAAAGAAACTTCTTGCAGTAAAAGGTACAAGAAAGACAGAGTTAAAGAATTATCTTGCGAAAACACAGGGCATCGAGTTAGATGACAACTCTATCTACGATATCCAGATCAAGAGATTACATGAGTACAAGAGACAGCAGATGAATGCTCTTTATGTGATCCACAAATATTTCGAGATCAAAGCAGGAAAGAAACCGGCTCGTCCGATCACTGTTATTTTCGGTGCAAAAGCAGCTCCGGCATATATCATTGCAAAGGACATCATCCATCTGATCCTCTGCTTACAGGAACTGATCGCAAATGATCCGGAAGTCGCACCATACTTAAAAGTAGTGATGGTAGAAAACTACAACGTAACATTAGCTGAGAAGCTGATTCCGGCAGCAGATATCCATGAGCAGATCTCCTTAGCTTCCAAGGAGGCAAGTGGAACATCCAACATGAAATTCATGTTAAACGGTGCTGTTGCGATCGGAACCATGGATGGAGCAAACGTTGAAATGCATCAGTTCGTTGGTGATGACAATATTTATATCTTCGGTGAGTCATCTGAGGAAGTTATCAGACACTACGAGAAAGCAGATTACGTTTCAAGAAGCTACTATGAGAATGATGCGAACATCAAACGTGCGATCGATTTCATCGTAAGTGACCAGATGAAAGCAGTCGGATGTGCAGAAAACTTAGAGCGTCTCTACAATGAGCTGTTAAATAAAGACTGGTTCATGACACTTCCGGATTTCGAAGAGTATGTTGCAACCAAAGAGCGCATCTACGCAGATTACGAAGACCGTATGACATGGGCTAAGAAAATGCTTGTCAACATCAGCAAGGCAGGATTCTTCTCATCAGACCGTACCATTGCACAGTACAATGAGGATATCTGGCATTTGTAAAATGCCATGCATCTCGTAAGATGCCATGCATCTTGTAAAATCTTGTAAGCGATTATGTGGCTTGCAGAGCAGCAGTTAATTCACAATATTTAAATTACAAATTCTTCCTAATTGGGAACCGCAAAACTTAGAATGGTTTTGTGGTTCCTTTTTTGCTTTATAGAACGCGTTATCTGATAAATATTGGTTTGTTTATGAAATAAATCGCCCGTCCAAATGGTGTGTCGCAGGTCTGTGAGTGGCATCTTGCGCAAAGCCGGAGTTAATTTTGGTTCCATTGTACGAAAATAAGAAAAGTCTAAGTGTGTCTGAGTTAGATTTTCTCGGAGTGACGTGACCGGCGTTCAACGAGCCATCCGTGGCTCGTGAAGCCTTGTTCTGCCATCCGTGGCAGAACATCACTGTGTACCTACAGACACACTAAGATTTTCTTATTTTCTCCCAAAGTCACAAAATTAGCTTCGCTTTGCGCAAGATGCCAATCGTCAGGTTGTGAACACCATTTGGGTGGGCGGTTCATCTCAAAATTGGGGGCGTAGGTGTGGATTTTTGATATTCGCACGAATGAAAATATGCTTAAAATCCTAATATGCTGTATCATTAATATTCAGCCTAACGGCTTCCCAGAATTTTTATATGCCACATTGCATTACACGAATTATTTCGTAAATTGCCAGATTAATAACGCAGAATATTTTTTCAAATGTGTATGGCAATAAATATGGGCATAGTGGTATATATCGAGGTTTTTGCCAGTGTTGTCAAACAAATAATAAACCATTGAATATAGTTATTTGGAAATCTTTTTTTTATCAGATTCAGACACAAAACACTAAAAATTTACGCACTTCCAAGGGTGTAAAATGAGTTCCCTAGCAAAGGGTGGTTCACAACCTTGCGGCTGGCAAATTGCATCAAGCCGGGATTCGTTTTGTGACTTTGGGAGAAAATTAGGCAATCTTAGTCTGCCTGTTCGTAACACAGTGTTGTGCTGCCACGGACGGCAGCACAAGTCTTAATGCCCCCGGACGGGGCGTTTAAGACGCACACGTCACTCCGAGAAACATTAAATCAGGCTGACTTAGACTTGCCTTATTTTCGTACAACGGAACAAAACAGTCCCGGCTTGATGCAATTTGCCAATCGAAAACCCCCGGAACCACCCTACACGAGGAAACTCATGTCACCCGCAAACCAGCATTTGTCAGGCAGTTAACGAAACATTTTCACACAGATGATCCCTGCCACGCATGCGATCACTTCCGTCAGCGGAAATGTCCACCAGACTGCGTTAAGTCCCCAAAAATGAAGCACCCATGCCAATGGCACCAGCAAAAACACCTGCCGCAGCACAATGATAAAGATGCTTGCCTGCATACGGGCAATTCCCTGCAGATATGAAGTGATAACAATAGTAAGTCCTGCAAAAATAAAGCTGATCGAGATAACACGCAGCGCATAACTGCCGATGTTTAACAGTGCAGGACTGGTGGAGAAAATTGCTATCAAAAGGTGCGGAAAGGCAAAAAAGATCATAGTTGCAACCGTCATAATGCAGCAGGAAACGATGGATGCGAATTTCAAAATATCTTTTGTGCGTGATATTTTACCGGCACCGTAATTGTAGCTGATAAGCGGAAGCAGCACCTGCTGAAATCCAAGCAGCGGAATAAAAAAGAAAGACTGTATCTTATAATAAATGCCAAGCACCGTCACGGCATCTTCGGTAAATCCCTTTAAAATCATATTAAGACCTACAATATAAAGTGTAAAAAGCGACTGCGTCACAATGGAGCCAATGCCATTCTGGTAGATCTGTTTACAGACAGATATCTGAAACCTGCCGCGAAGAGAATATTTCCGTATAACAGCGATCAGTGTAATAAACATGGCTGCCCACTGTCCGATCACGGTTGCGATGGCAGCGCCTGCAATGCCAAGTTCTGGAAAACCGGTAAGTCCGAAAATAAGAAAAAGATCAAGTATGATATTTAACAGGGAACCGGTTATCTGGGCGATCATTGGGATGACCATGTTTCCTCTTGCCTGTAAAATCTTGGTACAGATGGATTCAACAAAAAGCCCGAGAGAACCGATAAAAATAATTTTTGTATAAATAATTCCATCCTTCGCAACCGCAAGGTTATCTGTAGAAATCTGAAAATAAAATTCAGCTAGCATAGTCCCGGCCACAGCGAAAATAAGAAAATGAAAGAGCGTAAGCAAAAGTCCGCTTTTGATGACCTGATGCTGTTCTTTTGATCTTCCCAGTCCGTCTAACCTTGAAATTAAAATATTGACACCGGCACCTGTTCCGGTGGCGAGTGCTACCATTAAAAGCTGGATCGGATATATGATGGATAAAGCAGTCAATCCGACTGCAGAATATTTTGCCACAAAAAAACTGTCCACAATATTGTAGATCGACTGTATCAGCAGTGCCAGCATTACCGGTGGCGATAATTTTAATAAGAGTTTTGGAATTGATGTATGTTCCATATCCATAGGAATGTTCCTCGCATGTCATGTATTTCGAGGAACATTCTAAAGCATGGAGTAACTACACGGTCAAGAGAAAAATTATTTTTTTATCAGATGAGCTTTGATCTCACAATAATAATTATGGATATATTTAAAAAGCTGAAAACCGATTTCCTCGGCAAACACGATGTCGGTCGTAAAGCCCTCTGATGAAAGAAAATCAAGCAGTGGCGAAAAGTCAGCAGTCTCATCCTGAATCTGAACGGTAAATACTGCATAATCCCCGGCGGGAAGTGTATAGAGGTGTTCGGGGTTGATAGAAGAGTAATCCCCGTTCGGCAGTTTCATGTATTCCCGGCATTTGAGGAGATCATTTTGTAAAAGACGGTCCGGATCCAGAAAGTATCCGTATTTTCTACGGACAAAATGTGTTTGTTGAAATTCCTGCTTTAAGACCTCCTGCAGATTGGCATGGTAGGAAGAATCCTCGCGTGTCAGGCTTCCGGCGATGACCGTTTCCTGTTCTAGATATCTGACCTGGATTTTATGTGACGGGGTCTGGGCTTTGATATGTTCATTTTCGGAATCATACCAGAGGATATCGTCTGCAACCTGCGCATAATATTCGCTTAAACGTAAGGCTTCTTTGCGGTATTCCATCAGAAGATGAACAACTTTATCGTTATCTTTCGAGGAAATGATCTGTCGTACTTTATCGAGCGGTATGCCAAGATTCCTGCAGGTGGTAATGATATCAAGTTGATACATGTTCCAGCGGGAATAATAATGGTAATGATTGTCAGGGTTGATATAGTCGGGTGTCACGAGACCTGCCTTCGTATAAAAATGTAACGTATCTTTGGAAATACCGGTGATTTTGCTGACCTCACCGATCTGGTAATATTCTTCTTTCAATTTTGTACCTCCATGCTGCATGGTTTGTAAGGAGCATAACAAAATTATGAGGTGTCTGCAAGGCGACCTGCGGACTGTGGTTTTTTTGTTTAGTTCTACATATAAAAATAGAAAAAATGTATATATACTGTACAAAAGTATCAAAAAAATATTAATAAATTCTAAAGAATGTTAAGAATGTGCTAACAATGTAAAAATAATACGGTTTTCTTTGTTAAAAATTCCCCTTATAATAAATACATAAAGTTGCAGCGGCAAAGAGGGGCAGCGCAGCAAATATATCAACCAATTACAGGAGGGTTTCTTATGAAGAAAAAAGTTTTATCTGCAATCGTATGTGCAGCAATGGTATTTTCCATGACAGCGTGTGGCTTACAGTCACCGAACACAGCGACAGGCAACAGCGGAACAACAAATGCAGCAACATCGGATGCAGGTACATCAGATGCAGAAGCAGCAGACACAACGACAGAAGCAGCATCCACAGGCGATAGCGCAACAGAACCGGTTGGACCGGCAGTGACACTTGTATATGCTGAGGTTAACCCGTTAGAGGGAACCATTGTTGGACAGACAGCTACCGCATTCAAAGACAAAGTAGAAGAGCTTTCCGGCGGAAGCATCACAATCGATATCCAGGCAAACGGTGTATTAGGAGCTGAGTCAGATGTCTTAGATACCATGCTTGGCGGAGGTGGCACGATTGATATGGCTCGTATCTCTGCATTCGCACTGACAAGCTATGGCGGAGAAAAATCCAGCCTTTTATCCGTACCATTCACATTTGTAAACAGAGATCATTTCTGGAACTTCGCAACATCTGATCTGGCACAGGAATTTTTGCTTGAGCCGCATGAGAACGGAAGCGGTATCCGCGGACTGTTCTACGGAGAAGAAGGTTTCCGTCATTTCTTTACCGTGAAACCGATCTCCGGAATGGAAGATCTTGCAGGAATGAAGATCCGTGTATCAAATGACCCGATCATGACAGGTATGGTTGAAGCACTTGGAGCAAACCCGACCGTTGTTGCAATGGGTGAGTTATACTCCGCATTACAGACAGGCGTTGTTGATGCAGCAGAACAGCCGATCGCAAACTATCAGGCAAATGCATTCCCGGAAGTTGCAAACAACATTATCTTAGACGGACATACATTAGGAGCAATCCAGGTAGTCATCACAGATGAAGCATGGGATAAATTAACACCGGAACAGCAGGATGTATTAACAGAGGCTGGTGAGTATGCGTCCCAGTACAACCGTAAGATTTCTGAAGAGACAGAGAATAAGATCTTAGACGAGTTAAAAGCAGACGGATGCAACGTTATTGAAGTAGATGACATCAAACCATGGCAGGATGCTTGTAAAGATGTTATTGAAGAAGCAACAAAAGATAACAAAGAGTTATATCAGCAGATCCTTGATATGGCAAACTAATTAAAAAAATGTGATCGGACACACAGAGTCTGATGTGATGTACCAAAGGAGCACAGAGAGAATACCTGCTCTCTGTGCTCCTTTTCTAAAGAAAAAGGAATTATTTTAAAGGAGGAAGATAGTTTATGCCAAAATTTTTTCAGACCATTGATAAAATAAAACCGGCATATGACATTACATATAAGGTCGTTTTATTCATATGTAAATTATTGCTGACGGCAGATCTTGTGATCACAAGTGTCTGCGTTGTCGGAAGATACGTTTCGTTTGTGCCGGATCCGGCATGGAGTGAGGAAGTCGTTCTGACACTGATGTCTTATATGGCAGTATTATCTGCAGCACTTGCAATAAGAAGAAATGCACATATCCGTATGACAGCATTTGATCAGTATCTGCCAAAATCTGTGATCCGTGCACTGGATATTTTTGCAGATGTAGCAGTATTGATCCTTGGTGTGATAATGATCACAGTTGGCTTTTCCTATGCAGTCCAGATCGGTGCAAAAGGAAATTATGTAAGTATGCCAAGTGTTTCAAAATTCTGGATGTATTTCCCGATTCCACTTGCGGGAATTGCAATGGTGGTATTTGAGATTGAAGCAGTTTATAACCATATCAAAGGAATTTTTGTAAAGGAGGATAAATAATGAGCGCACAAGGAATTGCAATCGCAGTATTGCTGATCAGCTTTTTAGTAATGATACTCCTTAGATTTCCAATTGCATATGCAGTTGCATTGTCATCACTGCTTTGCTTACTGACACAGGGATTACCGCTTACTACGATCTGTCAGCAGATGGTAAAAGGAATCAGTTCTTTCAGTTTGATGGCAGTACCATTCTTTATCACGATGGGTGTACTGATGGGTACCGGTGGTATTTCAGAAAAACTGATCGCACTTGCCAATGCCTGTGTTGGATGGATGACAGGCGGTATGGCAATGGTAAATATCGTAGCATCTTATTTTTTTGGTGGAATTTCCGGATCTGCATCGGCTGATACCGCTTCCATCGGAAGTATCATGATCCCTATGATGGTAGACCAGGGATATGATGATGATTTTTCTACCGCAGTAACAATTACTTCTTCCTGTGAAGGACTTTTAGTTCCTCCAAGTCACAACATGGTTATCTATGCAATGTCAGCAGGTGGTATTTCCGTAGGAAGCCTTTTCCTTGCTGGTTATCTGCCAGGTGCATTGCTTGCAGTTTCCCTGATGGTAGGTTCTTATATTATTTCTAAGAAGAGACATTATCCGAAGGGAGAAAAATTCAGCTTTAAAGCATTATTAAAACAGATCGGAGTTTCTATCTGGGCACTCGCAGCCGTTGTTATCGTAGTTGTCGGTGTAGTAGCCGGATGGTTTACTGCAACAGAATCAGCAGCAATCGCTGTATTCTATAGTTTGATCGTCAGTGTGTATATTTATAAAGGCCTCAACTGGAAGGGTGTATGGAAATGTTTAGAGCAGTGCATTGATACGTTATCGATCGTATTGATCCTGATTGCAACTTCCAGTATCTTCGGTTACTGCCTGACCACATTACATGTACCTGATATGGTAGCAAATGCAATCGTAGGATTTTCTACAAACCCGATCGTAATTGCACTGTTGATTGACTTGATTCTTTTATTCCTTGGCTGTATCATGGATATGGCGCCGATCATCCTGATCGCAACACCGATCTTACTGCCGATCGCAACTTCCATCGGTATTGATCCGGTACAGTTCGGTATTATCATGGTATTAAACTGTGGTATTGGTCTTTTGACACCGCCGGTTGGTTCCGTATTATTCATCGGTTCCGCAGTCAGTGGTGTAAAAATGGAACGTGTCGTAAAGGCAACACTTCCATTCTATGTATGTATGATTATTGTATTACTGTTACTCACATTCGTTCCGGAAGTCAGCCTTCTGTTACCGAGAGTATTAGGCGGCTACGGCGGATGAGTTTGAAATGATAGGGGGATTGGCATGACATACCAGTTTAAGAGCGAAGTAACTGCAGGAGACTTCTTTAAATTAACAATGAGCCGGACTTACCGTTCGGTGGCAGGAGTCTGTAACATGGTCTTTACGGTGGCGATGATTTTATTTACAGCAAAATTTTTCAAAAGCTCCGGAGATCTGATGCAGATGCTGATGCTCTTTGGATGTCTGCTGTTTCCTGTGGTTCAGCCGATTGCAATCTACCTGAAAGCGAAAGGTCAGGCAAAAACAATGCCAAAAGATGTGAATCTTTCATTTGATGATGCAGGACTCCATGTGACAGTGGGAAAAGAGAAAGAGAGCATTGGCTGGAGAAAGCTGCGGGTGTCAAAAGAACCTGGCATGATGATCGTTTTTTCTGATGCAAGACATGGATATATGCTTACAAACCGTATTTTAGGAGCACAGAAAGAAGAATTTTATACATTTGCAAAAGAAAAGATCGCAGCAGCTAATTAAAAAATACAGGCTTGCTATAGCAGCGAAGCGGATAAAAAAGCAGGATGGGACAACAGCTTGAAGAAAAGGATAAAATTATGGTGGCAGGAGCTTACCATTCAAAAGAAAATAGCAGTGTTTACCGGGATGGTCTGTCTGACCATCCTGCTTTCCGTTGTTTTTAATGTCTGGGTTGTCCGTTTTTCACTGGTCGATTTTAACGGTATTTTACAGGATAATGCAAAGTGCAGCGAACTGATCCAGGCATTAGAGCAGGAGAGTACGCTGTTTGAAAGTTATATGAGAAATCCGGATGCAGAGAAAAAAGAAGAGTTAGACCGTGCCATGAAACGGACAAAAAATGCTGTTTATGATCTGCCATTTCAGTACCGTAAGGTCGGAGAGCTCCGTTATGCAAAAACATGGTCGATCCGCAGCAGTTATGAAGTTTACTGTACAAAAAGAGATGCGATTCTTTCCATGGAAGACAATGTGACAGATTATGTCAGCAGACTCTACGAAGTTTATGATATGCAGAAATACTTAGGACAGTATGCCGGGATACTGATGAACTGTACGATCGAGGAGGGGGATATCTCCTATCAGAAAAAAGTACCGACATTAATCAGCGTACCGATGGTAGTTATATTTGCCGGACTTTTGCTGTTATTTGGAATTGCGGAAATGGCTTCGTTGATGAAAGAAACGATCATGTTGCCCATTTTTAAGCTGGTGCGTGCATCACAGAAAATCGCAGCAAATGATTTCTTTATAGAGGACGTAAAAGTAGACAATAAAGATGAGCTTGGGGAGTTGGTTCATGCATTCAATAAAATGAAATATGCGACAGGAGAATATATTCAGGCACTGGAAGAAAAACGAAAGACGTTAGATCTCTTACATGAGGAAGAATTGGAAAAACTAGAGACAGAAAAGCGATTGGAGATGACCAAACTCGAACTGTTAAAAAGCCAGATCAACCCGCATTTTCTGTTTAATACATTAAATGTGATCGGTGGAATGGCATGTTTAGAAGAGGCTGCAACGACCGAAAAAATGATCCGTGCATTATCTGCGCTTTTCCGGTATAACCTGAAAAATCAGGAAACGGAAGTGTGTCTGTCGCAGGAATTAAAAATTGTAGAAGATTATATGTATCTGCAGCAGATGCGGTTTGGAGAGCGTATCTCGTATCAGAAGATCTGCCGTGTGGATGCGGATAAAGTCATTGTTCCGGCATTTACGTTTCAGCCGCTTGTGGAAAATGCCATTATTCATGGACTTTCCAAAAAGGAAGAAGGCGGAACCGTGCGGATACATATCTGGCAGCAGGGAGAATTTATATTCATTACGATTGGAGACGATGGACTGGGTATGGATGATGAGCTGCTTATGCATCTGCGCAGAGAACTGGCAAAAGAAGATGGAAAGACCGGAATCGGACTTGGAAATATTTACCGGAGGATACATGCAATGTATCAGGATGGAAATGTGGAAGTTTACAGCAGGAAAGATGCCGGGACTGTCATAAAAATACAGATCAGACATAAGGAAGTGGGAGAAGAAGATGTACCGTGTGTTGGTGGCGGACGATGAACCGATAGAGAGAATGATCGTCGCAAGAACGATAAAAAAATATTTTTCCGGACAGTTAGAAGTTGTGGAAGCAGTAAATGGCAGGGAGGCAGCAAAGTTTTTTACAGAAAAAGACTGTCAGATCGCATTGCTTGACATTGAGATGCCTGGTGTGAATGGTTTAGAGGCAGCAGGGCAGATCCGGGAAAAAAACAGGGACTGCAGCATTATTTTCCTGACAGCATTTGATGAATTTAATTATGCAAAACGCGCAATTTCGGTACATGCCCTGGATTATCTGCTGAAACCGGGAACTGAAGAGGAACTGGTTACAGTGCTAGAGGAAGCGATACGGCTGTTAAATGAGAGAACAGACGGATTGAGGGAAGATAGAAAAGAGATTTTACCGGAAAAACAGGAAAAAAAGAAAGATATCCAGCCGGAAAGCGGCAATATCAGAATGAGTGCTGTGGCAGAAAATATCAGACAGTATATCAGTATGCATTATAAAGAAGATATTTCCCTGCAGAGTGTTGCAGAAGAAATGAATTATTCTGATGCGTATTTCTGTAAGATATTCAAGCAGTGTTTCGATAAGAGTTTTATTGTATATCTGACCGAGTTCCGGATGGAGCAGGCAAAGCAGCTGCTTGCCGATGTCCGTATCAATGTAAAAGATATCAGCACGAATGTCGGATACCGGGATTCGAATTATTTTGCTAAAGTGTTTAAACGTGCCGTGGGAAGCACACCTACAGAGTACCGGATGGAGGTCTTAAAGCAGATGGAGACGGGAAATGCTGTCGGAGGATTAGGATAAATGAAAAAAAGAGGAATCTTTATTTTGTCTGCGGCGGTGGTTCTTGCAGCAGGATTGTTGTGCCATCATATGCTGGTACAAGAGAGAGAACCGGAATTTGTTTTTTCTTATGCAGAGAACCAGACGGAGGATTATCCGACAACACTGGGGGCGAAAGAGTTTGCAAAGCTGGTAGAAAAGAGAAGTAATGGAAGAATACAGATTTTAGTCCAGGCGGAAGGGGCGCTTGGCACAGAGAGCGATGTGATCGCACAGATACAGTATGGTGGGATCGATTTTGCGCGAGTATCCCTTTCGCAGCTGGCAGAATATATTCCAGAATTAAATGTTTTGCAGATGCCATATCTGTATACGAATTCTGATCATATGTGGAAAGTTCTTGATGGTGAGATCGGAGATGCTTTTCTTGCTGCGACGGATGAAAGTGAACTGGTCGGACTTTCCTGGTATGATGCGGGTGCAAGAAATTTTTATAATTCAAAAAAACCGATCACCTGTCTTGAGGATATGGCAGGCATGCGTATCCGTGTACAGGAATCGGAAGTGATGGTAGATATGGTAGAGGCACTTGGCGCAACGGCATTGCCGATCCCATATGCTGATGTATATTCTGCATTAGAGCGTGGAACGGTGGATGGGGCGGAGAATAACTGGCCTTCCTATGAGGCGATGAATCACTATGAGGTGGCAAAATATTATACGGTTGATGAGCACAACCGGGTGCCGGAAATGCAGATATGTTCGAAAAATACATGGAATAAACTTTCGGAAGATGATCAGAAGATGATCTTAGATTGTGCAAAAGAATCAGCATTGTATGAGAGAAAACTCTGGACGGAACGCGAAGCGGATTCAAAGGAGCTGGCATTGAAACAGGGTGTGGAAGTAGTAGAACTATCTGCGGCAGAAAAAAAGCGTTTTCAGGAAGCTGTCATGGGAGTGTATGAAAAATACTGTGCAGACTATATGGATGTGATCGAACAGATCATTGCACAAAATAATAAGTGAGGATGAACGGATGGATTTTTTACAGGATAAAATAAAAAAGAAACAGTTTTTATGCAATTATAGTGTATTTTTGCTGAATGGAATGTTAGCACTTTCCATCGGCTCACTGCTTCCTTTTATCAGGGATGCAAGAGGACTTGATTATGCATTTTGTGGTCTGATCGTCAGTCTGCATTCTGTCGGAAATCTTGTTTCAAGTTTTGCAGCCGGATTACTGCCGGTTGCCATCGGAAGAAAAAAGAGTATTTTATTTTTTAATGCATTTTTTGCACTTTCCTATCTTTTGATCATTTTTGGAAATCATAACTGGTGCATTGCACTGGCATTTTTCCTGACCGGAGTTGCCAGAGGTGCGACAAGTAATTTCTGCAATACGGCGATCAACAGCCTGGCACCGGGAAAAGCATGGACGATCAATGGACTGCATGCAATGTTTTCTGTCGGGGCTTTTTTGTTCCCGATCCTTCTGACACTGTTTACAGGAAGCGGAGAATCCGGCTGGATCGTGGCATGTTATTTTATGCTTGCAATGGGCGTTTTAAGCTGGATTTTGTATGCGATGATCCCGATGGAAAATGACCGGGTGGAGAAAGAGAAAAAAGGTGGAAACTTTGGGTTCTTTTCGGAACCACTGTTTTATTTATGCGTTGCAACATTATTTTTCTATCTCTGTGCAGAGCAGGGAGTTATCGGATGGATGATCACATATTTTAAAGATACCGGATTCCTGCCGGCATCTTTATCCCAGATGACAGCGAGCGTGTTATGGGTGATGATTTTAGCAGGGCGTCTGACCACAGCGTGGCTTTCCACCAGAATGCAAAAAGAAAAACTGCTGCCAATTATGGGAATCGGACTCGTATGCTTTTTCTTTTTACTTTTATTCAGCCGCAGTACGGTATGGATCGTGATCGGTATTATGGGATTTGGTTACAGCATGGCAGGAATTTATCCGACGACCGTTTCCTTTGCCGGAAATCTCATTGAAAAATATCCAATCGCATGGAGCTTTATTCTGACAACCGCAAGTATCGGTTCCATCGTGATGCCGTCTATCATTGGTAAGATCGCAGAGACAGCAGGTATTTTTTATGGAATGGGTTCGATCGTGGTGGTTGTATTTATTGATATGGTCTGCATCTTAGCACTGGTGCGGTACTTAAAAAAACAAAAATCAGCAAATTCTTAAATCAAAAAGGGGGACTTTTCTATGAAAACCAAAAAAAATCAGATCTGGAACTTTAACAGCGAAATTGAATCAGAAGTTTGTGGAGAAGGCGTAAAGCGCAAAATATTAGCATATGCCGATGAGCTGATGTGTGTGGAAAATCATTTTGAAAAAGGAGCCATTGGTGCGCTGCATCATCATCCGCATACCCAGATCACATATGTGGTGTCAGGTCAGTTTGAATTTACGATCAATGGTGAAAAGAAGATCGTAAATCCGGGAGATGCACTGTTAAAGAGAGATTCGATTGAGCATGGCTGTGTATGTTTAAAAGAGGGAATCCTTTTAGACATCTTTACACCGATGCGGGAAGAGTTTGTGCAGGATAAAGATTGACAATCAGCACACAAAATGCTTAAGTACGGTTGCTATGAGTAAGTGAAATAGTAGTCATGGAAATAAAAAACATATGCAGAATATATCAACGGAAAACGAAATTATAATAAAGAAATGATTTAAGGTGTATGGAATGTATAAAAAATCATTAGCAGGTGCCGTCTGTAACACAAAAAATTGTGTACAGACGGCACTTTGTGTTATACTCTGAATACGAATGATATATCTGAATTTTTGAAATGACAGATCATCTAATGTCCGAAAATAAAAGAACAGACTACAGAAAGTGAGAAATAAAGGAATGCAGTACCACGGAGGAGATATATACCGTAATCAGATAAGACTGGATTTTTCGGTGAACACCAACCCGCTTGGAATGCCAGATCCGGTGAAAGAAGCACTTCATCAGGTAGTGGAGGAAGCAGAAAACTACCCGGATATCAGAGCACAGGCACTTAGCGCTGCAGTCGCAGAACAGTTACAGGTGCGAAAAGAACAGCTTGTGTTTGGAAATGGTGCATCAGAACTATTCCATGCCGTTTTACATGCCATAAAACCATCAAAAATACTGATCCCGGCACCTTCTTTTTTGGGATATGAAGAGGCAGCAAAAGCAATAGACTGCGAAGTTATCTTTTATGAGATGAAAAAAGAAGAAAATTTCTGTCTGACCGACCGCATATTGGATGTGTTAGATGAGAATATTTCTCTGGTATTTCTGGCAAATCCCAATAATCCGGTCGGAAATCTCGTTGAACCGGAACTGATTTTTCAAATTGCAGAAAAATGCAGACAGTGTGACATTACGCTGGTGTTAGATGAATGTTTTATGGAACTGACCGGGAAAGAACAGACATATTCTTTTTTAAAACGGCTGGATGAATTTCCAAATGTAGTCGTGATACGTGCATTTACCAAATTATATGCGATACCGGGGGTGCGGCTGGGATATCTGGTCTGTGAGCAGAATTTAGCAGAAAAGATCCGGTTGCAGTTACCGGAGTGGAATCTGTCGGTATTCGCCCAGAGAGCGGGAGTCGCTGCAATAAAAGAGCAGGAATATATTGTGCGTGCGGTAGTATGTATTCAGACGCAGCGGCAGTTTTTGCTTGAAGAATTACAGGCGGCGGGATGCAGTGTGTTTGATTCCGATGCAGACTATCTGTTATTTTACAGTGAAATGCCGCTGTATGAGTTGTTTTTACAGCGCGGTATTCTGATCCGTGACTGCAGTAATTTCCGGGGGTTACAGAGAGGTTATTACCGGATCGCGGTAAAATCAGAAGAACAGAACCGGATGTTTGCAGAGGTGTTAAGGGAAATTCATGAAAATGCACAGGCAGCAGAGCGTATTGACCTGATGAAAGAGAAGTCAGAAGAACGAAATGACAGAGTAAAAGGGCAGGAGTGCATCGGCAAAACCGGAGCAACAGCCCAACTGGTGCACAAAACAGGCGCGGTAGAATTTGTGCTGCCCGGAGATATCGAGGGTCGCAGTTTTGCAATCATCACAAAAGAACTGGCGGAGCGGGGAATTGTGATCCCGGAAGAACAGGAGCCGGTGACCAAACGTGTGATCCATACGAGCGCTGACTTTGGATATGCAGATACACTTACCTTTTCAGAAAATGCGGTTGCAGTTGCAAAGAGCCTGATCCGAAACGGTGCGGATATCGTGACGGATACAAACATGGCATTATCCGGCATCAATAAAAAAGTACTTGAAACATATGGTGGTATGGCACATTGTTTTATGGCAGATGAAGAGGTTGCAAAAGAGGCAAAAGAGCGCAGGGTGACGCGGGCAGTTATTTCCATGGAACATGCGGCAAAACTGGACAAGCCGGTCGTTTTTGCTGTGGGAAATGCCCCGACAGCACTGATACGTTTATATGAACTGATCAGTGACGGAATTTACCGTCCTGCATTTATCATCGGAGTTCCGGTTGGATTCGTCAATGTGGAGGTGGCAAAAGAAATGATCCTGCACACCGATGTGCCGTGTATCGTGAACCGGGGAAGAAAAGGAGGCAGCAATGTGGCTGCTGCGATCTGTAATGCATTGTTATATGAAGTGCGGCGGGAGGATGCAGTGAAAAAGGTGGATTGATAGATTTTCGCCTGATATCACGAAGATTCTTGTAAGAGAAAAAGGAGAACCCCATGCGCTATGGATTTACAACCGGAAGCTGTGCGGCAGCAGCAGCAAAGGCGGCAGCATATATGTTGTTTACCGGAAAAATAAAAAATGAGATAGAGATCGAGACACCAAAAGGAATCCGTTATCATGCTGCGATCACAGACATAAGACGAGGTGAAACAGAAGTAAGCTGTGCAGTAATAAAGGATGGTGGAGACGATCCTGATATTACGACAGGGGCACATATCGTGGCAACTGTTTCAAGGATTGACAGTGACATGCAGCAAAAAGGGAAGTCTGCGCATTCACAGAAGATCGTGATCGATGGGGGATACGGTGTCGGGCGTGTCACAAAACCGGGATTAGACCAGCCGGTCGGAAATGCAGCCATCAATCATGTGCCGCGGGAGATGATCGAAAAAGAGGTGCGGGAAGTCTGTGCGCTCACGGATGAATGGGTAGATATTCTGGTTGAAATTTCTGTGCCGGAAGGGGAAGAACTTGCGTCGCAGACATTTAATCCGAGACTTGGCATCACAGGAGGGATCTCGATTCTTGGAACGAGCGGCATTGTGGAGCCGATGAGCAGCAGGGCGCTGCTTGAGACGATCCGTGTGGAATTAAAACAGAAATGTGCTTTAGGAAATTCTATCGTAGCAGTCTCACCGGGAAATTATGGACTTGATTATATGAAACGGACTTACGGTTATGATCTGGATAAAAGTGTGAAATGCAGCAATTTTATCGGAGATACGATCGACATGGCAGTGGAAAATGGATTTAAAGCCATGCTTCTGACCGGGCATATCGGCAAGCTGGTAAAGGTCGCCGGAGGAATCATGAATACACATTCAAGGGAAGGAGACTGCCGGATGGAGCTGATCGCATCATCTGCCCTGTTAGCAGGAGCGGATGCGGATACAGCATGTCAGATCCTTTCCTGCGTGACAACGGAAGAGGCAGTCAATGTATTAAAAAAGGCTGGGCTTTGCGAACAGACGATGAAACTTATCATGCAAAAGATCATGTTTTACCTGAATAAAAGAGCAGCAGGGAAGATCGTGGTTGAGTGTATTTTATATTCGAACGAGCATGGAGGACTTGGAGAAAGTGACGGAGCAGCAGAATTGATCGGGAGACTGAAGGAGGAGAAGCAATGATATATTTTGTAGGTGCCGGCTGTGGAGCAGCAGACCTTATTACAGTGCGTGGAATGCGGCTGTTAGAAAAAGCAGATGTAGTGATCTATGCGGGATCACTGGTAAACCCGGAGTTACTTTCCTATACCGGGGAGGGGTGTGAGGTTTATAACAGTGCAAAAATGACACTGGAGGAAGTCATAGATGTGATGAAAAAGGCACAGGCAGAAGAAAAAATGCTGGTGCGTCTTCATACCGGAGAGCCGAGTCTTTATGGGGCAGTCAGAGAGCAGATGGACTGGCTGGATGAACTGGGGATTCCTTATGAGAGCTGTCCGGGAGTTTCTGCCTGCTTTGGCGCTGCAGCATCCTTACAGATTGAATATACACTGCCGGAGGTTTCACAGAGTCTTATCATTACCCGTATGGCAGGAAAAACAGCGGTACCGGAAAAAGAAAGCATTGAGAGTTTTGCAGCACATCAGGCATCCATGGCGATTTACTTAAGTACCGGAATGTTAGAGGAGCTTTCCAGACGTCTTGTGGCGGGGGGGTATACGGAAGATACTCCGGCAGCGTTAGTGTATAAGGCAAGCTGGCCGGAAGAGGAAGCATATTTATGTACGGTCGAGACATTACCGCAGGTTGCGAAAGAGCATCATATCACAAAAACGGCACTGGTTTTGGTTGGAGATATTCTTGCAAAAGAACGGTGTACACGTTCGAAACTGTATGCACCGGATTTTGAAACAGAATTCCGGAAAAAGAAGGAGTAATACATGCAGATCGATATCATGAGTTTTACCGGGCGCGGGATAAGACTCTCGGAAAAGATACGGGATGAAATTCTTGTTGAGCAGGAAGATTACGAAGTCCACTTGTATACAAAATATGGAAAATATCAGAATCTGGCAGATACAGAGAGAAAGATCTGGCAAAAACAGGAACAAAATGCTGCCGGATGGAAAAATCAGGTTTACGTCAAAGAAACAATCTACGACTGGATGCGTGCACGCTTCGAACAGAATAGAAAAGGAAACAAAACAGCGGTCATCTGGATCGGTGCATGTGGAATTGCGGTACGTGCCATGGCACCGTCTTTACGTGATAAACTTACGGATATTCCGGTTCTGGTCGTAGATGAGGCAGGGCAGTTTGTTATCCCGGTTTTATCCGGACATTACGGTGGGGCAAATAATCTTGCAAGACTGCTTGCAGATAGGATCGGTGCAGTGCCTGTCATCACGACAGCAACCGATGTCAATCATGCATTTGCGGTGGATGTTTTTGCAAAAGAAAATGGGCTTTTGATACAGAATAAAGCACAGATCGCAGCAGTCTCATCGAAGGTGCTTGATGGAAAAAAGATCGTGATGCTGACAGATGGAAAAATCGAGGGAAATGTACCGGATTCGGTCATTTTACCGTCTATGAAAATATGTGAGGAAGAAAATCTGATAGTGCCGGATGTTATAATATCTGCAAGATATCCGGTAAAAAAACTTCTCCTAAATCAGGTTATGGATGAACAGTTGGAAGTTAAAGCACATACAGAGCCACTCTGGCTGGTTTCACGTTCCATCATCCTTGGTATGGGCTGCAAGAGGGGAAAATCCTGTGAGGAGATTGAGCAGTTTGTATTAGAGACATTAGAACAGGAGCAGATAGCTATACAGGCAGTCAATGCGCTTGCCACAATTGATCTGAAAAAAGAAGAACCGGGTTTTTTGCAATTTGCAGAAAAATACGGGGTGGATTTTCTGGCATATCCGAAAGAGGTTTTAAAAGAAATACCGGGTTTTTTTAGCAGTTCAGAATTTGTTTCACAGACAGTCGGTGTGGACAATGTCTGTGAGCGTGCAGCGCTTGCGGCATGCCAGAAAGAAGAACCAAAGGTATGCTGTGACAGTAGTGAAAATCAGAAAAAAGTGCTGTCACGGGGCAGATTACTGCTCAGAAAGAAAGCAAAAGACGGAATGACGCTCGCAATAGCGGAGCGGGAATGGAGTGTAAGATTTGATGAAACATAAAATATATATTGTTGGAATGGGACCAGGTGAGGAGTCTATGATGACGATGCAGGCATACGAGACATTGATGTCCTGTGATACGATCATCGGATATCAGGTTTATTTAAAATTATTAGGAGAGGCATTTGCCGGAAAAGAGCAGTTGTCCACACCGATGAAACAGGAACGTGAGCGCTGCATTCTTTGTTTTGAAAAGGCAGAAGAAGGAAAAAAAGTTGCCTTGATCTGCAGTGGGGATGCCGGAGTTTACGGAATGGCATCTTTGATGTATGAGATCGGGGAAAACTACCCGGACTGTGAACTTTGTGTTGTGCCGGGTGTTACCGCTGCGTTAAGCGGCGCAGCATGTCTTGGTGCACCGTTAAACCATGATTTCTGTGTGATCAGTTTAAGTGATCTTTTAACACCGTGGGAAAAGATAGAAAAACGATTAAGAGCGGCGGCAGACGGAGATTTTGCGATTGCGGTCTATAATCCGTCGAGCAGAAAAAGGGCAGATTATCTGATGCGCGCCTGCGACATTCTGTTAGAGACAGTCGAGGAGACACGTCCGTGCGGGTATGTGGAAAATATCGGAAGAGACGAGTCAAAAATGGAACTGTGCACGTTAAAAGAATTAAGAGAATGTCAGGTAAATATGTTTACAACGGTATTTATCGGCAACTCGGAGACAAAGATCATAGACGGACGTCTCGTCACCAAAAGGGGATATCACATATGAAACGCATTTTGATTTTTTCCGGTACGACAGAGGGAAGGCAGTTAGCAGACATTTTAGATGCTTCCGGAATCTGTGCAGATGTCTGTGTAGCCACAGAATACGGGCATGAAGTCATGACCGAAGGAAAGTACCGGAATATTCATACCGGACGGCTTGCGGAAGATGAAATGAAAGAATTTATGCAAAATGGAGACTATACTGCAGTAGTTGATGCAACACATCCTTATGCGGTTCTGGTTTCTTCGAATATCAGGCAGGCGGCAGAACAGGTCAGACTTCCGTATTACCGTTTAAGACGGACATTACAGTCTGCCGGAGACGAAAGCAATGTGATCTATGCAAAGTCGCAGCAGGAATGTGTCCGTGCCCTTGAGCAGACAACCGGAAATATCTTACTTACCACAGGCAGCAAGGAACTGCATTGTTATTGCGAAAATGAGACATTAAAAAAACGTCTGTTTGTCCGTGTCCTTCCGGGAATGGAGAGTATAGAGATCTGTCATCGGAATGGTATTACCGGAAAACAGATTATTGCCATGCAGGGACCATTTTCGGAAGAAATGAATCTGGCACTTTTTCATCAGTATCAGATCGCACATATGGTTACAAAAGAGAGTGGAGCGACAGGCGGATTTTCAGAGAAGATCAGTGCTGCAAAAAAGGTAGGAGTTTCCGTTTATGTGATCAAAAACCCGGAGGCGGAAAACGGAGAACAGAAGGAAAATTTAGAGGAGATTTTAAAAGAGATTGAGCGTTTGACCGGGAAAGAGATCAGAAGAAAAAAGATGCAGGTATCTCTCGTCGGAATCGGTATGGGGAATACAAAACTGATCACGGAGGAAGTGGCAGAGCGCATTAGAAGCGCAGATCTGTTATTCGGGGCAAAAAGGCTGTTGGACGCTGTGCCTGCGCAGTGGAATTTATCTGCCAGACGGCTGCCATATTACCTGGCAAAAGATATTCTTCCATATCTGGAAACATCTGTTCCACAGGCTGTTATTTTGTTTTCCGGTGATACCGGGTTTTACAGCGGGGCAGAAAAAATGGTACAGGCATTGCAGGAAAGATGCGATATGGAAGTATCTGTCTGTCCGGGGATTTCTTCCGTTTCCTATCTGGCTGCTAGAAGCGGTAACAGCTGGCAGGATGCAAAAATCATCAGTCTGCACGGAACAGATCATATGGAACTTCTGATGGAGGCTGTCAGGACGAACCGGAAAGTGTTCGTTATCACGTCAGGTGTTTTGGATGTCCGTGAAATTGGAAAGAGACTTTTGGACTGTGGATTAAAAGAAACGGCTGTGACGGTCGGGTATGCACTTTCTTATCCGGATGAACAGATTAAAACCTTATCGCCGGAAGAATGTATACAGCTTGCGGACGAAGGACTCTTTACCTGTCTGATCCAAAATAAAGAAATTCATGAAACAGGAAAAGACGCTGACCGGAAATTCCTGACTCACGGTCTGCCGGATGATGCATTCTGCCGTGATAAGGTTCCGATGACAAAAGAGGAAGTCAGAGAGACCGCTATCTGTAAAATGCAGCTGAAAGAAAATTCAGTCGTTTATGATATCGGAAGCGGGACAGGTTCGATCGCAGTTGAAATGGCAAGGTTATCGAAAAATCTTACGGTCTATGCGATCGAGCGAAAGCCGGAGGCAGCTTCATTGATCGAAAAGAACTGTGAAAAATTTGAACTTTCCAATGTAAAAGTGATTCGAGGGGAGGCACCTTTGGTACTTGCAGATCTTCCGGTTCCGACACATGCTTTTATTGGCGGAAGCAATGGCAGTTTAATGGATATATTAACGGATTTATACCAGAAAAATCCACGCATGCGTGTGGTGGTGACAGCGATAACATTAGAGACGGTTGGAGCTGTTTCTTCTATATTAAATGAATTTCCGGTGGAACAGGAAGAAATCATTCAGATGTCTGTTGGCAGGGCGAAAAAGGCAGGGCGTTATCATCTGATGCAGGCAGAAAATCCGGTATTTATCCTGTCATTTTATTTTGCAGGAGGAGCGGAGCAATGAGGGCACCAAGAATACTGATCGGTGCAACAGGGAGCGGAAACGGAAAGACTACGATCACCTGTGCACTGCTTGAAATCTTAAAAAGACAGGGGAAAAAAGTGCAGGCATTTAAGTGTGGACCGGATTATATCGATCCCATGTTCCACCGCACGGTACTTGGAATACCATCGAAAAATCTGGATACTTTTTTTACCGGGGATAAAACGACAGCAGAGTTGTTTATGACGTCTGCAAAAAATGCAGATATATCGGTGATGGAAGGCGTGATGGGACTGTATGATGGGTTAGGGGGAATCCGGAAAGAAGGATCTGCTTATGATCTGGCAACGGTAACAGATACGCCTGTCATTCTGGTCATTGATGCGCACGGGATGGGTAGAAGTATCCTTCCGCTGATCGCAGGTTTTTTAGCTTATGATACAAATCACCTGATAAAGGGGATTATTTTAAACCGGACATCCGGAGCTTTTTTTGAGACGATCCGGCCGGAGATCGAAAAAAGTTTTCCGGCAGCCGTTCTCGGATATTTTCCCAATCAGAAAGATATTTTGTTAGAAAGCAGACATTTGGGGCTGAAACGTCCGGAAGAAATAGACAGGATGGCTGAAAAACTGTCAAAAACAGCGGATATATTAGAAAAGACGGTTGATATAGAAAGACTTATAGCAATCGCAGAGAGTGCAGAAGAATTGCCGGATGCTGAATTCAGGGCGTTGACAGAGAAAACATCCGAATCAGCAGAAAATGATATGTTGGGAAAAAATAGTTCCAGTAATCAGAAAGCGTGTTCACAGGAAAATGAGAAAAGACCTGTGATCGCGGTGGCACGTGATGAGGCATTCTGTTTTTATTATGAAGATAATTTAAAAACACTAGAAAGAGCTGGAGCTGACATTGTGTTTTTTTCTCCATTGCACGATGATTATGTCCCGAAAGAAGCGAATGCTTTATTGCTTGTAGGTGGTTATCCGGAACTCTATGCAAAGGAATTATCGCAAAACAAGACGATGCTTGCAGACATAAAAGACAGGGCAGAACGTAAAATGCCGATCGTTGCGGAATGTGGCGGATTTATGTATCTGCACCGGACAATGGAAGATACAGCCCACCATGTTTATGAGATGGCGGGGGTTGTGCCGGGAGACTGCTTTTACACAGGAAAACTTGTCCGCTTTGGATATATCGAACTGACAGAAAAAGAGGCAGATTTTCTGCCGGAAAATGTCAATATAAAAGGGCATGAATTTCATTATTTCGACAGCACTGCAAACGGTGATGGCTGTGTGGCATTAAAACCGGTAAGCGGGAAAAAATATGATTGCATTTTTGATGAAAAAACGATTTTTGTGGGATTTCCACATCTTTATTATCCGTCTGCGCCGCAGTTTGCAGAAAATTTTGTGAAAAAAGCGAAAAACTATAAATTACAGAAGTCCTCATCCGGCAGCGTAACCGGTTCATAATGTGATTATTGTTATACATGTGAAAGCAGTCATAGGAAAATGAAAGAAAAAGAGAGGGATTTAACCGTGAAAGATACAGAAAAAACAGGTATTCTCTATGGCGTTGGTGTCGGTCCGGGTGATCCGGAGCTTGTCACATTAAAGGCTGTGCGGATTGTCAGGGAGTGCGATACAGTGATACTTCCTGCAAAAAGCAAAGAGGATTGTATTGCCTATGGGATCATGAAAGAGGCATGCAGGGAGATCGCAGAAAAAGAACTTATATGTATGCCGTTTCCAATGACAAAGGATGAGAACAGGCTTGCCACGGCACATGAACAGATTTATCTTACAATAAAAAAACTGTTAGATGAGGGCAGAAAAGCAGCCTTTTTGACAATCGGAGATCCGACTATTTATTCTACCTACCAATATATCCATAAACGTGTGGCAAAGGTTGGTTATGAGGCGCATATCATAAACGGAGTTCCATCTTTTTGTGCGGCGGCAGGGGCACTTGGAATATCGTTAGCGGATAACAAAGAAGAAATCCATGTGATACCGGCTTCCTACGATATAGAAAAAACGACAGAACTTTCAGGAACCAGAATATATATGAAGTCCGGAAAAAAATTAGGGGAATTAAAGCAGATGCTGCAAAAACAGAAAAAAGGCGGTCAGATGGAAGTGTATTCGGTGGAAAACTGTGGTATGATGAATGAAAAAGTAACCAGAGAGATCGGACAGTTAGACGATACATCAGGTTATCTTACCATTGTGATCGTAAAGGAGCATTAAAATTGGAAAATTCCTATCGTTATTTTGAAAACAGAGCGTGCAGATATTATCCATGCCATGAAGTAGAAAATGATGAGATGAACTGTCTGTTCTGTTTTTGTCCTCTGTATGAGAGAGAGCACTGTCCGGGGAAACCGGAATATATTAACAGTAAAGGCAGAATCATCAAATCCTGTATGAACTGTACATTTCCACACAAAGCGGAAAATTATGAGATCATCATGCAGTTCTTAAAAAAGAAAGCAGAGACGGAAAGATAAGTGACAGAAGAAAAATTTATTTATACAAACCTGAAAAATGAACTGACATATAATTTCCTTATGGATATCATAAAGCAGTATCATTATGAAAAAAAGGATATGGAAATGCTAGAGACGGTTGCTGACAGACTGCGCGAATGTCTTGCCGGAGAGGAAGGATTTTACTGCATGGGCAGGAACAGGTGTGAGCAGATACTCAGTCTACACAGGGAAGAAAACTATGCTATCGGAATATTTACGTTTGGGGGCAGGGTCGATGAGCTTCAAAACCGCTATAGCAGCACAGATTGCCTAAGAGAAGCATATGCAGTGGAGACGATCTGCTGGGAGCTTTTGCGAAAAGGTTATGATCTGTTTCAGAGATGGGCAGAGGCACATTTGAAACAGAGGATTAGTTCTTATCACTTTTTTGGTACGGAAGAAGAACTTTCTTTTGAAAAAATGGCAAAGCTCCTGTCTGGAATGAAACAAAAAAGGGTTATCTGCAATCAGGCATACTGCATGGAGCCGAAAAAAAGTGCAGTATTTTTAGTGGAACTTTCTGGTGGAAAAGAAAAATGCAGCGAAAAACATACAGGAATCTGTGCCTCCTGCAGCAACAAAGAATGTATCTATCGAAAGTAAAAAGATTGTTTTTTATAAAAAACAGATGAAAAATGTAGTTGAAAATTTGGCAATTATCTCAAAAAACATCCGAAAAAACGGGTGTTTTTTTGTTTACCTGGTCAGTTCTACTTTATTCGAACATAGTTTCGAATGGATGAATGGCTGATAAAAAATGTGGCACATATCAAAATTTTGAGTAAAATTCGCAAATTTTTTTTCAGAAAAGTATGTATAAAAAATTTGACTTTTGGATATAACCTAAGTATGATATGTGCCTGTATCAAATGACGGCTTTCGTCATGTTGACATATATGTATCATTCTTGAGGAAAGGAGCAAAATGAGAAAAAGAATATTGGGCGCGGCAGTGCTGTTTTGTTTTATCGTCAGTCTGACTGCAGCATCCAACATGAAAAAAGACGCAGCGGTCAGAGAACTTCCGGTAATGGAGGGGCTTGCAGCAGGATCAATACGTTTTGCACATTCATTTACGCCAGAATCAGATGAAAAAACAGGAATCGAAAAAAAAGAAACTATGATAGTAACATCTGCATATGATGATGATCTGATGCAGGAAAAAATAAGAACCACAAAAGAGATACAGACAGAAGAAACTGCACAGGTAAGTCAGGTAGTGCAGGAAACGGCGATAGAGCAGGAAACACAGCAAAACCGCTGGAACATTACTTTAACGCCGGAAGAAACGGAACTGCTTGCGAGGATCGTCTGGTTAGAATCACAGGGCGAACCGGTAGAGGGGCAGCAGGCAGTTGTGGAAGTTGTGTTTAACCGTATGAGAAGTGAAGTGTATCCGGATACACTTTATGAAGTTTTAAGCCAGAAAAATCCGGTACAGTTCTGTTCTTTTAAAAACAGGAACAGAGCGAATCCGACACAGAAGGAATATGAATCCATTAAACAGGTACTGGATGGAAAAACAAGATTATTAAGAGATGATACAATGTATTTTTCTACATTTCCTTTGACGGAACATGTGGAAGTCAAAATTGGTGGGCATTATTTTTGCTATTAGAACATCAAAAAGGGAACTGAGCAGTCTAAAAATTTCTGGGCTGTGAGGTTCTTTTTTTGATATTAGAAATTGACTTCCTATTCTGAAAAAATTATACTGATTCATAGTGCTTCAATATCTGCGGAGCAGGTACCATATCATGATAATATAATTTGAAAATAGAAATGGAGTTTCTATGGAAGAGACGAGAAAAGACGAAATTGAGCTTAGTCTTCGTAAAAAATATCATAAGACAATATTTTCACGTTTTGCAAGGGCAATCAATCATTATCAGTTAGTGGAGAATGGCGATCATGTCGCAGTCTTCATGGAACAGGGCAGAAATGAACTGATCCTTGCAAAATGTTTTCAGGAGATAAAACGTCACAGAAAGATTGATTTTGAAGTGGATTTTTTTGGACTTTGCAGGGAGGATGACGGAAAAATCGTATCAATTGCAGAGGAGACCGGTATTCCGGTGCGAAAGATCAGATCTTATGGAGAGATAAAAGAAGCTGGCTGTAACAAGGTGGCGGTGGCAGACTGTTATGAGGATGTGATAGAGACGATCCTTGCGGGGGTACTGTATAAAGGTGAGATCAGTACCCTGATGCCAAAAGAAAAAGAGTGTGGAGATCGTTTAGAGTTGATCCGCCCGTTTTATCTGGTGCATAAGCAGGATCTATCAGAATGGAACGAAGAATTTGGAATGATGCCGGAAATGACAGAGATCTTTTTGGATCAGCAGAAAGAAATAAAACATCTGCTGGAAGAATTTGGAAGTATCAATCCCGGAATTGCTGCAAATATTTTTAAAAGTGTGGAAAATGTAAATTTGAATACTGTGATCGCATATCGTACAGATACGGAGCTTCATAGTTTTTTAAAAGATTACAAATAGGACTTTAGACACAGTTTATTTTCGTTTTCTATTTAAAACAGGGAAGAAAACTGTTATAATAAATAGACAGGTTTCATAAAATCAGAGCAGTACGAGATGCAAAATGGAGCGGAAAAGGATTACTATGGAAAAACAGCGGGCAATTTTGGAAAGCGTTATAAAAGAAGAAATTGATTTTATTTCATATGTGGATCTGGCAGATGGAATGGTACATACGATTGTTACCAATGAGGAAGCGGATGTTATGCCGCCTTTAGATGGAAATTACCAGAAAGTCAATGATGTGGCAATTCCGGAGTATGTACATCCGGATGACAGAGAAATGTGTGAGAGGGAGTTCAGACTGGAACGACTTAAGGAAAATTTACAGAAAAAAGAGCGTTTAGTCATTAACTACCGTTTGCTGTGCGGTGAGGAATACCGTCGGAAATCAATGAGTATTTACTATTATGATAAGACCAGAACAACATTGGTTTTTGTGCGCAGGGATATTACAGACAGTTACGAGGAAGAACAGAAGCACCAGAGAGAAATTTATGATGCGATGATGGAGGCAAAGCGTGCAGACCGTTCTAAGAGTGAGTTCTTAGAGCGCATGAGTCACGAGATCCGTACACCGCTTAATTCGATCATTGGTCTTTCCTATCTGAGCAGGGCAAATCTTAGTGATGAGAAGAAAGTTCTTGAAAACTTTGACAAGATTGAGATGTCGGCGCAGTTTTTACGCTCCTGTATGGATGATATTTTAAACCTTTCGCTTTTAGAGAGCGGTCGTGTTGCATTCAATGAAGAAAGTACAGATCTTGAAGAATTTCTTACGCATATAGAGGAAAAATTTTCCAGTAAGGCAAAGGAGAAGAGAATTTCTTTTTCCATGCAGAGACGGGGTTCATTTGCGGATAAATATCTGTTTGACCGTGAAAAGTTAAATGAGGCATTGTCATCGATTTTAGAGAATGCCGTAAAATATACACCACCGGAAGGAAGAGTTATTTTTATCATAGAGCTTTTTAACCGGGAAGAACAGGAAACGATCTTCCGTTTTGAGATCAGGGACAATGGAATTGGAATGGAGCAGAGTTTTCTGCCACACATTTTTGATGCATTTGCGCAGGAAGATAACAGAAATACAACATTAAGCGGTGGAACCGGATTAGGACTTACTATTTCCAAGAATATTATTGATTTTATGGGTGGTAAGATCGATGTGTACAGTGAGAAAGGAAATGGCACTGCGTTTGTTGTAACAGTTCCTTTAAAGACTGCAAAGGAGGACAGGCGCAGAACAGAGCGGACAATATATCAGGAGTATGATTTTTCCGGAAAAAGAGCGTTGCTTGTCGAGGACAATGAGATCAACATTGAGATCACGAGAAATATTCTGATACATAAGAATTTTATGGTGGATATCGCTGAGAATGGAAAAGAAGGTGTGGAACTGTTTTTAAAGAATGAACCGGGATATTATGACGTGATACTGATGGATATCCGGATGCCGGTCATGGATGGACTTGCTGCCACACGCTGTATCCGTGAATCAGATCATCCGGACAGCAGAACAGTACCGATCGTTGCGATGACAGCGAATGTTTTTGAGGAGGATGTAAAGAAATCTTTTGATGCAGGAATGAATGCGCACTTAAGCAAACCGGTGGATATTAAGCAGATGTATGCTGTTTTAGACGAACTGGTAAACGGTGACGGATTACTTTAAATGAGATGTATAATCTGACAGGTTCTGACCACACTATGATTTAGGCGAGTCAATGTGAAAGACGATATGCCAGCGATAGACCGCATGTTTAAAGACCGGATCTATTGCCATGAATGAAAATATGGAGGTGGAACATGAGCCAGTTATCAGAAAAAGAATTATCCGTTTTGAATGATCTGCTGACCGAGGAGGATCTTTTGATCAAAAAATTCCAGATGCTTGCAGAACACACAAAGGATCAGGAAATCAGTGCCAAATTTACGGAGATTTCCCAGAAACATCAGGGACATTTTAATTCCCTGTATGCACAGTTGAGCTAAGGAATGAGAGAGGGAGGAAGATCATGACAGAGCAGATTTATACGGACAAAGAAATCTTAGCCGATGCACTTACGGCTGAGAAGGCAGCAACGAATAACTATAATGCATTTGCAAATGAATGTGTGCATGACAGTGTGAGAGATGCAATTCTTCACTGCTTAGAGCAGGAACACTGCATTCAGGAAGATGTATTTAACATGATGCATCAGAGAGGTCTTTATCCGACTCCGGATGCAGATGCAAACAAAGTTGAAAATGCAAAACAGAAGTTTTCACAGTGTGTGAAAACTGTGTAGGACAAAATCAAAGTATATTATTTTTTAGAAGAAAAAGCGTAGATCCGGCGGAGATCTGCGCTTTTCCTTTTTGTGCCAGCCACTTTTTCTTGACAAAGTAATATGTATTAGGTTAGACTAACGAAGCAAAGTTAGTCTAACCTAATAGCAAAACACAGAAATAAGGATGGAACAGAGAGGAAAAAAATAGATAAGCGGATATGAAAACGGAAACAAAAGAAATACAGGAAAAACGAAAAAGGGAGATAGAAACAGTGTCTTCCATGATAGAAATTTATTGTCATGGCAGCCACGGGACGAAAAGGGGAACGCTGTGTGAGCAGTGTGAAAAATTAAAAGAATATACGACGGCACGCACCATGCATTGTCCGTTCATGGAAACAAAGACATTCTGCAGTGCATGTAAGGTGCATTGTTATTCGAAGGAAATGCAGGAGGAAATACGAAAAGTGATGCGTTACTCGGGACCTAGAATGTTATTTGTGCATCCTGTACTTGCAATCAGTCACGCGAAGGTGACCATGCAGAATAAGAGGAAACAAGCAGATTAGTGCTTACGCACAAACTTGAGATGCAAATGAAAACGTTGTTTTCATTGAAAGACAGCGCAAGAATGGAGATTAATATGTTTCATAAGAGACTAATGAAGGAATTTAAAGAGAATCAGAAGTATGTGGCAGGGATGGTCGCCACGCAGTGGGGCTCGCTGCTCTGTAATGTGGCGCTGATGTATGCCATTGGTGTTTTTCTGGAAAAACTGCTTCTGTATAACAGAACTGTTGGAGAGGGAGATATCGCAAAGTTATTTATTGTTTTTGCGGCGGTTTATATCGGGCGTGCAGTATTTACAAGCATTGGAAGCCATTTATCCTTTGCCGCCTCAACGCAGGTGAAAAGAAAACTGCGCGAGCTTGTCTATGAAAAATTAATGAAACTTGGAAGTTCCTATCATGCTCATTTTGCCACATCCGAGATCGTCCAGATCAGTACTGAGGGCGTGGAGCAGTTGGAGATTTATTTTGGAAAGTATGTCCCGCAGTTCTTTTACAGCCTGTTCGCACCGCTGACATTGTTTTTGATCGTTGGAAGCATGAGCCTTAAAATTGCGGTTGTGCTGCTTTTATGCGTCCCGCTGATTCCGGTATCCATCGTTGCCGTGCAGAAATTCGCAAAAAAACTTCTGGCAAAGTACTGGGGCAGTTACACAGAACTTGGAGATTCTTTTCTGGAAAATTTACAGGGACTGACTACCTTAAAAATTTATCAGGCAGATGAGCGCTATGCAAAAAAGATGGATGAGGAGGCAGAACAGTTCCGCAGAGTGACGATGCGGGTGCTGATCATGCAGCTTAACTCGATCAGTATCATGGATCTGGTTGCATATGGAGGAGCGGGGATCGGTATTATTTTAAGTGTATTAGAACTTCGGGCTTCCCATATCACACTGGCGGAATGTATTTTTATCATACTGATCTCAGCGGAATTTTTCCTGCCGCTTCGCCTGTTAGGCTCTTTTTTCCATATCGCGATGAATGGAAATGCTGCCGCAGACAAGATCTTTAAATTACTGGATGAGCCGTTGCCGCAGTGTGGAAAGAATACAAAGATCGGGGGCGATGACATCGTATTTTCTGATGTATCGTTTGCTTATGAACCGGAAAAACCTGTTTTAAAAGGGATATCTTTTACGGCAGAAGAGGGGGCATTTACAGCTTTAGTCGGAGTGTCTGGATGCGGAAAAAGTACAGCGGCGTCTTTAATGATGGGAGAAGGGAAGGAGCAGGATGCATTTTCCGGCACGATCACGGTCGGCGGTGTCAATATCCATGAAATCGCACCGGATGCATTGTACAGAAAAATTACACGAGTGCGTCACGACAGTTATCTGTTTGCAGGAACCGTGCGTGAAAATCTCTGTATGGGGCGTGCAGATGCAACCACAGAGGAGATGGAAGCAGCGTTAAAAGCGGTTGACCTCTATGATACGGTTTCGGAAAAAGGTGGTTTATCCATGGAGATCACAGAGAAGGCATCGAATCTGTCCGGTGGACAAAAACAGCGTCTTGCGCTTGCTAAGGCATTGCTGCATGACAGTGATATCTACATATTTGACGAGGCAACTTCAAATGTGGATGTGGAGAGTGAAAATAAGATTATGGAGGTTATCCGTGAGCTTGCACAGAAGAAAACAGTAATTCTGATCTCACACCGTCTTGCGAATGTGACCGATGCAGACCAGATTCTTGTCATGAAAGATGGTGTGATCGAGGAATCGGGAGTCCATGCAAAACTGATGGAGAAGAATGGATATTACAGCAGCCTTTATAAGGCACAGCAGGAATTGGAAAAATATGCAAAGGAGGCAGTCTGATGCAGGGAAAAGAGAATAAAGGGGCACGCAGTGGTGTAAAAGTCATGGCAGGACTGATCGGTATGATAAGACCGATGCTACCGTTTATGTTTGTTGCGATTTTAATGGGATGTGCCGGAAATCTGATGGCGACATTCATCACGATCTTAGGAGGTTTTGGTGTCCGTCAGGTTTTAGGATTGTATCAGGGAATGACACTTTCACATATTTTTATTCTGATCGTGGTGTTTGCAGTATTAAGGGGCATCCTGCGCTATGCAGAGCAGGCAAGCAACCATTATATTGCATTCAAACTTTTAGCACAGATCCGTTATAAGGTATTTGCCGCATTGCGAAAACTCTGCCCGGCAAAATTAGATGGCAGTGAAAAAGGAAATCTGATTTCCATTATCACAAGTGATATTGAACTTCTCGAAGTGTTTTATGCACATACGATCTCTCCAATTGCGATCGCCATACTTACATCAGGCTTTATGGTATGGTTTATTGGGAGGTTACATCCGGCAGCGGGGGCTTTAGCAGCAGTATTTTACCTGATCGTCGGGGCGGTAATCCCTGTTATCAATGGAAAACATGGTGCAGAAAACGGACGCATTTACCGCGAAAGTTTTGGAAAATTAAACACCGTTGTTTTGGATAATTTGTATGGAATGGATGAAATTTTACAGTACGGACAGCAGGAAAAACGTCTGCATGAAATGAATGAACAGACAGAAAAGTTAGAGCAGAAAAATAAAAAGCTGAAAATGGCAGAGAATACACAGCGCATTGCAACAGATAGTGTGATCCTGATCGCAGGAGTCCTTATGGCAGCTTTATGCGGACATCTTACTGTACAGGGAGCTGTGAGCATAGATGAAGCAATGATTGCTGTGATCGCGATGATCAGTTCCTTTGGCCCGACAGCCGCTTTATCTGCACTTTCTAATAATTTACAGCACACACTGGCAAGCGGAAACCGTGTACTTGATATTTTAGAGGAGCAGCCGCTTGTGGAAGATGTAATAGATGGAAATAACGAGTGTGGCGGCGATATTTCCTGCGAGCATGTATCTTTTTCCTATGAGTCAGCAGCAGAAGAACGTACACCTGGCAAAGTCTTAGAAAACTTTGATCATGTATTTACAGAACATAAGATCCATGGAATTTTAGGAAAGAGCGGATGTGGTAAATCAACGCTTTTAAAACTTCTGATGCGTTTTTATGAGACATCTGAAGGAGATATCCGGTACGGAAAAACAAATGTGGATGAAATTTCAACCACGGCATTGCGTGACAATATTTCCTATGTCACACAGGAGACATTTCTGTTTGCGGATACGATTGAAAATAATATCAAAGTTGCGAAAGAGGATGCGACCAGGGAAGAAGTGATTGCGGCTGCGAAAAAGGCGGCACTTCATGAGTTTATTATGTCACTGCCGGATGGATATGACACGAAATTAGCGGAGTCAGGAGAGTCTGTCTCTGGTGGGGAACGTCAGCGTATCGGGATTGCACGTGCATTTCTGCATGATGCAGATATGATATTTTTAGATGAGCCGACCAGTAACATTGACAGTCTGAATGAAGGAATCATTTTAAGAAGTCTTGATCAGGAAAAAGCAAATAAGACAATTCTTTTAGTATCTCATCGAAAATCAACAATGGCGATCGCAGATGATATAGTCGCAATGTAGGAGAAAGTATCATTTCATGAATTACTGTGGAATGATACTTCTTTTATTCATGATAATAAAATGTTCACGGATCATGTATTTTATTATTTTATGTAATATTGCATGATTATGCATAAAATGTTTGAAAAATTGCAGAAGAAACGCTACACTATAAAAAGTATGGAAATACAGAAATATGGAAAGTTCTGATTGAATGTTGACAGACAAAAGATCAGTAACGTTTGTTTGGAGGACACATATGAAAAGAAAACAGATAGGGATGCTTATTTTTCTTGCAGTGATCGTGGTATTACTGTTTGTAACGGCAAATACACCCGGAGTGGTCACTAATCCGGAAAATTATCAGTGCAGCGTATATGCGACAGTATTTGCATTACTGCCACCGGTCATTGCAATCGGTCTGGCACTCATTACAAAGGAGGTATATACATCACTTTTAGCAGGAATCATCACAGGAGGGCTGTTATATTCCAATTTTAATCTGGAACTGATGATAGGTACGATCTTTTTTCAGGAAGACGGAGGCATGGTGTATAAACTCGCGGATGCATGGAATGTCGGTATTCTTGTGTTTTTAGTCATGCTTGGAATACTTGTTTCGATGCTGAATAAAGCAGGCGGTTCCGCGGCATTTGGAAAATGGGCGTCAAAGCATATCAAAACCAGGATCGGCGCACAGATTTCTGTCATGATCCTTGGTATACTGATCTTTGTGGATGATTATTTTAACTGTCTTACCGTGGGAAGCGTAATGCGTCCGGTCACAGACCGGCATAAAGTATCGCGTGCCAAATTATCCTATATCATTGATGCAACGGCAGCACCGGTGTGTATCATTGCACCGATCAGTTCCTGGGCGGCAGCGGTGACATCTTCCGTGCCGGAGGATGCGGGAATCAATGGATTTGCCGTATTTTTGCAGACAATCCCATATAACCTGTATGCAATCCTGACGTTGGTTATGGTATTGCTCGTGACAGTACTCCGGGTTGATTTTGGACCGATGAAAAAACACGAGATGAATGCGATCGCAGGTGATCTGTTTACAACACCGGGAAGACCATATGAGGGGAATGAGGAAGAGGCGGTCAATGATAAGGCACATGTGCTGGATCTGATACTCCCGGTCGCAGTACTGATCGCAAGCTGTATTGTTGCGATGGTTTATACCGGAGGATTTTTTGACGGAGCTTCTTTTGTTGATGCATTCGCGGCTTCGGATGCTTCTGTGGGACTGGTACTTGGCGGTGCTGTTACGCTTGTATTTACATTTATCTATTATATGATGCGCGATGTATTATCCTTTGAGGAATTTGCAAAATGTATCCCGGAGGGATTCCAGTCAATGATCGCACCGATCCTGATCCTTACGATGGCGTGGACATTGTCGGGTATGACAAACCTGCTTGGTGCGAAATATTTTGTTGCAGATCTTGTGGCAAATTCCGCATCCGCAATGCAGGGATTCCTTCCAATGATCATTTTCCTGGTTGCCGCATTTTTAGCGTTTGCAACCGGAACGTCCTGGGGAACATTCAGTATCCTGATCCCGATCGTGATCGGGGTATTCCCGGAAGGACAGATGATGGTCATTTCCATCGCATCCTGTCTGGCAGGTGCGGTCTGTGGAGATCACTGTTCTCCGATTTCCGATACCACGATCATGGCATCTGCCGGAGGACACTGTGAGCATGTCAATCATGTGGTGACACAGCTTCCATATGTGTTGGTTGTTGGCAGTGTATGTATGGTCGGATATCTTCTGATCGGTATTTTAAAGGCAGCTGGACTGGATGCGGTTGTCTGGCTGACACTTCCGGTCTGCATTGTGATTCTTTGTGCGGTTCTTTGTGTGATAAGAGCAAAAACCGGTGGCAAAGAGGAAATTTAAGAATAAGAAAGAAAAGCCTGCTTAAGATGGCAAAGCTGACAATCAAATAGTAAAGTAAGCAATCAGACGGCAAAGAAAACAGTAAAAAAAATAATAATACTAAAATAAAGAGAGGACGTCAGAGAAATGGTAAAACATGTTATTTTATGGAAACTGAAAGAGGAATTTTCGGACGAGGAGAAAAAACAGATCAAAGCAGGAATCAAGGAGGGGTTAGAAGGACTTGCCGGTCAGATTCCGGGGATGACAGAGATCAAAGTGCGCATTGATTGTCTGTCGAGTTCCACTGTGGATGTGATGTTAGATACCACATTTGAGAGCGCAGAAGCACTGAAAGCATACAGCGTGCATCCGAAACATGTGGCAGTGGCAGATAGTAAAGTAAGACCATATACAGCAGTGAGATCCTGCATGGATTATGAGATTTAAGAGGGAGTTACACAGAAACAGATAGTTTTAAAGCCCTCCGGGCAGGATCGCACTGCGGTGGAGTGTGCCCGTTTGGAATCAATGATGGTGTGGAGGTTTATCTCGATGAAAGCCTGAAAAAATTTACGACAGCATATCCGGCAGCGGGAAATGACCATAGTGCCGTAAAATTAACAATCCCGGAGCTTGAGTAGGCTGCCGGTGCAAAAGGCTGGGTTGATGTCTGTAAGGAAGAAAATGTTTAGACAGACCAAAGCATGAAAGGAACGATATTTTGGGATGAAAATTGGAGTGATTGCAGATGTCCACAGTAACCAGATTGCATTTCGGGTATGTGTGGACTACATGATAAAGGCGGGGTGTGAGGAATTTCTGCTTCTGGGAGATTTTGTTTCGGATACTGCCGGTGCAAAAAAGACGATGGAGATTCTCTATGAACTGATGGAGCAGTTTCCATGTCATGTTCTGCGGGGAAACCGGGAAGAATATATGACAGAACAGCGTAAAGTCAGGGAACAGGAAGAAAAAGAAAAATACTGGATCGCAAATTCTGCCAGTGGTAATCTTTTATATACTTATGAACAGCTTACCCAAAAAGATCTGGACTTTTTTGAAAATCTTCCTATTACGTTCCGTTATGAAAAGGAAGGGTATCCTGCGATCATCTGCTGTCATGGTTCTCCTGTCAATACAAGGGAATTACTTCAGCTTGACAGTGAGCGGACAAAAGAAGTTTTAGATGAAATCAATACAGATTATCTGCTTGCAGCACATACGCATTATCCGGGAATGATGAGATATCATGGGAAAACCTATATGAATACCGGTTCCTGTGGAATTGCGATCGGTGATCCGGGATATGCACATGCTGTGATCTTAGAGTCAGGGGAAAATGAATGGAAACCGGAATTTTTGCGTATTCCATATGATATCAACCAGGTGATACAGGATATTTTTGAATCAGGACTTTATGATATGGCACCGTGGTTTTTGAATAATAATCTCCATATTTTTCTGACAGGAACGGATCTGACACCGGAACTGGTAAATCTGGCTGCAAAATTGCAGAAAGAAAATGAGGCAGAAGAAAAGGTCTGGCCGCATATCGAAGAAAAATATTTTGCGAAGGCGGCAGATGCCTTGAAAATTCCTGATTATACATTTTTGCGATATATCCGCCCGGCTGTAATAGAAGATACGGAAAAGCTGTTAGAATTATATCATTCGATGATCGGCGGAGCGGCAGGCTGGAATGAATATTATCCGGGAATTGATACGATAGAATCAGATCTTTCGAGGAATGCACTTTTTGTGATGGAAAATGAAAAGGGGAAACTGATAGCTTCCATTTCCATAGATGCAGACGAAGCCGTAGACAGTTTAAAATGCTGGGATGAGGCGCTGCTTCCGGGAGCGGAACTGGCGAGACTCTGTATCAGAAAAGAATACCAGAATAAAAAAATGGCGAGAATGATGATGGCATATGCCATGAATGTCCTGCGGAAACAGGGAAAGAAATCTGTTCACATACTGGTACGAAAAGGGCATGAGGTGGCAATGCGTTCTTATGCGCATCTTGGATATGAGAAAGTGGGAGAGTGCAGTCTCTATGATATGCAGTTTATCTGCATGGAGAGGGCATTGTAGAAAAAAGGGCAGGCGAAATTGCCTGCCCATATAAAAATTTTAGTCTGCACCTAATTCTCTGTCTTTTGCCATAAAGAACAATGCAATGGTATCAGGTCCTACATGGCTTCCGGTACAGAAATCATAAGAAGTATTGATAAAATCGCGGACGGAAACTTTTTCCTGAATCTTATTCATGACATAGAGGGAGTCTTCGTAAGCGTCGGCATGTGCGATACCGATGATCTGTTTTTCCGGTTCTGTGATATTGTCACAGACGAGAGAGACGAGCTCGTTTAATGCAGCCTTTCTTCCACGGCATTTTTTATACTGGACAATAAAACCGTCCTTGTTTCCACGCAGGATCGGTTTGATATTTAAAAGATTACCGACAAGGGCGGTTGCTCCGCTTAAACGTCCGGTTTTTGAAAGATATTTTAAGTCTCCGACGGTAAATACACCGTTCATCTTTGCAGGGTACGTTTCTAAGATATCTGCTACTTCATCAATCTCCATACCTTTATCACGCATTTCACTTGCGTAGATCGCTAAAATTCCCTGTGCTAAAGAAGCATTGAGTGAATCGATCAGACGGATTTTTCTGCCGTTTACCGGATCACGCATCAGATCCTCCGCGGCAAGTCTTGCGGAGTTGAAATTTCCACTGATATTTTTGCTAAGCGAGAAATACAGCACATCTTCGTTATTTTCCATGGCACTGCGGAATGCATCTTCAAATATGGCAGTGCTGATCAGACCGGTCTTTACATCTGCACCTTGGCGTACGGCATCGTAATATTCATGACCTTTCTGACGTTCCTCTTCCGGGGATAATTCCGGATCAAAACAGGTGACTTCTTTTCCATTTACAAAGTTGATAAAAGAAAGAACTTTGATCTTATATTTTTTTACAAGTTCTGCGGGAATATTTGCCGCAGAGTCAACGATAATCTGAAACATGATGATCTCCAATCCTATTAAATAGTTATAGTGTACAGTGTAAGCGGTTTTGAAAACTATGTCAAGTGGTTTTGGGACGTTTTCTTCTTTATTTCATAAAAGAGAATAATAGTATCATTGACGTTGACCATGTGGTATACTGCATTTAAGTAAATCGTAATTTGAAAGTGAGATGTATTTTATGAAAAAGAAGATTATATTAACAATAGCATTTGTTATTAGTTTATTACCAATGTTATTAAACCAATATGGTGGAATGAAAGGTGTACAAGAGATTAGAGGTTTAATTAGCTTGTATAATCCAATAGGCATTATATCTGTGTTATTTTTTATTATAGGTGTATGGATTCCATTTAAAAATAAAAAAATCAATAAAATTTTTGGTGGATTAGGAGTAGTAGGAATTGTAATTTCTGAAATATACAATTTCTTTACTTGGCACATAATGAATATAACAGGGAAAATGAGTATTCATAATAGTATCGAATTTGCTTTTCCAGAGTTTTATGTTGGATTGGTAATATCTTTAATTATGATAGCTGTTTATTTCTGCATTGATAAAATCGTAAAAGAATAACAACTTCCCGTTTATTGGGAAGTCACAGAGAACGAAAAATCGGAATTTGTCGGGAAGTTGCAGAGAGCGTAAAATCGGAATATTGCTGCTATCAATATTTGAAAAATTGTGCTGATTTAACAGAAGTTTTTATAGGAGACACGAATGTGATAACAGAAATAATTTTTTCGGATTATTATAGAACATTTTTATTGTGTATATTATCTATTGGGGTTGTTTTTTTTATGCGAAATGCAAGTATAAGAAAAAAAGTACTTGCATTAGCAGGATACGAATTTATTGTATTTTTACTTTTTCTTTGGATATTTATTGTATGCATAATTTTTACTGAATTTGATTATGAATCAATAATAGCTATTGTGCAATGGGAATTAAAGTGGATACTTTATTTTACAATAAGTATAATATTGCAGTTTGCAATGTACTATTTTTTCTGGAAAAAAAGTAAAATATTAAAGATAGTGACTTTACTATTTAGTCTTATTATTGTTATTGTCCCATTGCATGTATTTGATTTTACTTGAAATAACAAAATAAAAAAATGAAATCCGACAAATGCAAACTATAAAACAAATAGAGCAAACATAATCAGTTTATTTATATGCGTAATATTGTACAGACTTATGTGTATTGTATGAAAGAACGATAAAATTCCAATTTGATGGAGTAATGGATATGAAAATACGAGAAGTGAATGAGAATAAAAAGCAGTTTATATCCTTATTGCTATTAGCTGATGAGCAGGAAAATATGATTGATCGCTATCTTGAAAAAGGTACTATGTATGCACTTGAAGATGGTAATGTAAAAGCTGAATGTGTTGTCACCGATGAAGGTAACGGAATACTTGAAATCAAGAATATCGCAGTCGATCCGGAAAATCAGGGAAAGGGCTATGGCAAAGCACTAATTGATTTTCTTGCCAGTAAATATGCAGATGAATATTCTGTTTTGCAAGTTGGAACAGGTGACAGTCCATTGACGATACCATTTTATGAAAAATGTGGATTTGCCCGTTCTCACAAGATTCCCAATTTCTTTACTGACAATTATGACCACCCAATTTATGAGAGCGGTGTACAGTTAATAGATATGGTATATTTGCAAAGATATATATAACTTCCAATTGTAGAATTAGGGGAGAGTACATATGCATTTTGTAGAAGCAAAGGGAATTCTTTCAAGTAATAATGGAATGAATATATACAGAGGCTGTACGCATGGCTGCATTTATTGCGACAGCAGGAGTAACTGCTATGGATTTACACATGAATTTGAGGATATAGAGGTAAAAGCAAATGCTCCACAGCTTCTTGAAAAGGCATTAAAATCCAAACGCAAAAAATGTATGATAGGAACCGGTGCTATGTGCGATCCTTATCTTCAAGCAGAAGAAAAATTAAAACTGACCAGAAGATGTTTGGAGCTGATTGACAAATATGAATATGGTGTTGCAATTCAGACAAAATCTACCAGAATATTGCGGGATATGGATATTTTAAAATCAATCAACGCGAAAGCAAAAGCTGTTGTACAGATGACAATGACTACTTATGACGAAACACTCTGCAAGATTTTAGAGCCGAATGTTTCTACAACCCATGAGAGATTTGAAGCACTTATGCAATTTAAAAAGGCAGGGATTCCAACTGTCGTGTGGCTGACACCTATATTACCTTTTATAAATGATACAAAGGAAAACATCAATGGTATTCTTGATTACTGTATGGAAGCTGGCGTAAAAGGAATCATATGCTTCAACATGGGAGTTACATTAAGGGATGGAGACAGGGAATATTTTTATCAGGCATTGGACAGATATTTTCCAGGGCTTAAGAAAAAATACATCTATACATATGGAAATGCATATGACCTGGCAAGCCCTGATAACGAGAAACTTATGGATATGTTCAGAAAAAGATGTGCCGAAAATGGAATTATCTATGATCCAAATGAGTGCTTTTGGTATCTTCATGAGTTACCGGATAAATATGTTCAGATGTCTTTGAATTTGACATAATAACAGCCAGAGGTGGGAGTCATCTCCCAGCTGATATATATAGTTAATAAAGAGAGGTGCATATGCTATGCCAGGTATACTCGTGGTTGAAGATGATGAAAATTTAAATCGTGGAATTACATTCTCACTGAAAAAATCCGGATATGAGGTTTTTTCAGCAGAATCAATGAAAAAAGCGAAAAGAATTGCAAGTGATAATAATGTGGATGTTACCATTTGTGATGTGAATCTTCCGGATGGGAATGGACTGGAATTTGTAAGGTGGATGAGATGCAATTATAATACATACATTATTTGTCTTACAGCACTAGATCAGGAGATGGATCAGGTCATGGGATATGAAGCAGGGGCAGATGATTATATTACAAAGCCGTTTAGTCTTTCGG